>OKWF01000021.1_pt1 | contig 26259 bp, 30 predicted proteins | sample 1607031 | NCBI WGS metagenome assembly OKWF01 (sample SAMN04414079, study PRJEB24778) | human gut metagenome | material: faecal | host: Homo sapiens | reverse complement strand
GAGACGTGGTCCTCATTCATGACGACCTGCTTGCCACAGGCGGTTCCATGAAAGCGGCCTACAACTTGGTGAAGAAGTTTAATCCGGCACACGTCTACATCAATTTCATTATCGAACTGACGGGCGAAGGATTGAACGGACGCGAGGTTTTCGACGAAGGTATTGAAATCAGCACACTCTTACGTGTCTAAAAACTGCTTTTTTAACGGGGACATTGCAGCACGCTGTATTGTCCCCTTTTCATATCCAATTCCAAACGCCATGACGACCGAAGAAAAAAGAAAAGCTGGACGCTTATTTGAAAGGCATCGTCCTGAATCTGCCGGACAGTCCGGGATGCTACCAATATTTGAACGACGAGGGGGAAAGTCATCTATGGTGGGTAAGGCCAAAAACCTGAAACGGCGCGTCTAATTCCTATTTCAGCAAAGACCACCAAAGCCGGAAAACAGCCATGCTGGTCAGTAAAATCAGGGATATCAAATATATTGTGGTAAACAGCGAAGAAGACGCGCTTTTATTGGAAAACAACCTTATCAAACGCTATAAACCGCATTACAACGTGTTGCTGAAGGACGACAAGACCTATCCGTGGATTGTGGTCCGCAAGGAGCATTTTCCCCGGGTGCAGTCCACGCGCATCCTCTCCCGCGACGGTTCGCAGTATTTCGGGCCCTACGGTTCGGTGATGATGCAGCACAGCGTGCTCGAATTCGTGCGCGAAGTGGTGCCGCTGCGGACGTGCAAGCTCAATCTGGCGCCCGAACAGATCGCCAAAGGCAGGTATTCGGTCTGCCTGCAGTATCATCTGGGCAACTGCAAGGGTCCCTGCGTCGGGGAGCAGAGCGAAGCGGAGTACGCAAAGCTGGTCGATATGGTCGTCGCGGTGCTCAAGGGCGACCTGCGCCCCGTGCGGAGCTATCTGGAAGGCGAAATGTCGCATGCCGCCGCCGGGTTGAAATTCGAACTGGCGCAGCGCTACAAACAGCGTCTGGACGCGCTGGACAACTATTCGAGCAGGTCGGTGATCGTGAGCGCGAAGATCGTCGATGTGGATGTTTTTTCGCTTCTTCCGGACGACGATGTGGCCTATTGCAACTTCGTGCGCATCCGCCACGGCTCGATCGTGGGCGTCTATACGGTGAAACTCTCGACGGGCGTCGGCGGCGACGAACGCGACATGCTGACGCTGGCCATCCAGCATATCGTGGAGCATATCGCGGGAACGCTCGCCAAAGAGGTCGTCGTTCCGTTCCTGCCTTCGACGACGCTGTTGTTCGACGGCGTGACCTTCACGGTGCCGAAGCGCGGCGAAAAACTCGAACTGCTGGAATTCTCGCAGAAGAGTGCCCGCATCTACCGCGCCGAGCAGCTCAAGAACCTCGAAATCAAGAATCCCGAACGCTATACCGAACGGCTGTTGAATGCCCTGCAAAAGGAGCTGCGTCTCGACAGACAGCCGCGGCACATTGAATGTTTCGACAACTCCAATCTGCAGGGGGCCCATCCGGTAGCCTCGTGCGTGGTCTTCCGCGATGGAAACCCGCACGCAAGGAGTATCGTCACTTCAACATCAAGACCGTGGAAGGGCCTGACGATTACGCTTCGATGCGCGAAGTCGTCTTCCGGCGTTACAGCCGTCTTCAGGAAGAGGGGGCCGAGCTGCCCGATCTCATCATTGCCGACGGCGGAAAGGGGCAGATGGGCATCATTCACGAGGTGCTGGAGTATCTTGGGCTGGACATACCTGTAGCCGGACTGGCCAAGACGACCGCCACCGGACCTCCGAACTGCTCTGCGGCTATCCGCCCGTGCTGGTCGGCATCCGTTCACCCACTCCGTCCCTTTCCACTTTTTGGCGCACATTCAGGAGGAGGTGCACCGTTTCGCCGTCTCGTTCCACCGTCAGAAGCGCAGCAAAGCGTTTATCCATAGCGAACTGGAGCAGATCGAAGGCATCGGCGACAAGACGATCCGCACGCTCCTTCAGCACTTCCGCTCCGTGGCCAAGGTCAAGGCCGCTCCGGCCGAGGAGCTTTCGGCGCTGGTCGGTCCGGCCAAGGCGAAAAAAAATCAGGCTTTTTTTTGAAAATAGCCGGATTCTTTGAAAATTGCAAAGATTCGACTATCTTTGCCATCCCGATTCTACGGATGAGGTTTGCCCGGATGGCGGAATCGGTAGACGCGTTGGTCTCAAACACCAATGACAGCAATGTTGTGCCGGTTCGATCCCGGCTCCGGGTACTATGGAACGGAATTCGGTTTTCGACCGAAAATTTTCCGACAGCCTACTGCGATAAAGTATCCTGCGGGATACTTTATTTGTTTTTAACCGGACCGTGCGACGGGAACAATAGCCGCACGCCTCAAAAACAACTGAATTATATAAAACATAATTACCCTACCCGCTATGGACGACGGTTATTATTATTGCTCGTATTCAGACCCTTAATTTCTAACTTATATTAAAGAATGAAAAATGTCAAGTTTTTCAGAGGCGAAGATCTGCCTTTGGAATTGCACAAAGTGCGCGTAGTACAAAAATTGCATCTCGTTCCTATCGAACGTCGTCTCGATGCCCTGAAAGAGGGCGGCTTCAACACCTTCCGTTTACAGACGACCGATGTTTTCCTCGACATGTTAACCGACAGCGGTACCAATGCCATGAGCGACAACCAGCTCGCGGCGATGCTCCGCGCCGACGACGCCTATGCGGGTTCGCAGTCTTTCGTGCGTTTGCAGAAAGCTGTGGAAGACGTACTGGGTAAGAAATACCTGTTGCCTGTCCACCAAGGACGCGCTGCGGAGAACATCATTGCGCGTACTTTCATCAAGCCCGGTCAGACGGTACCCATGAACTACCACTTCACCACGACTCTGGCTCACATCCAGGAGAACGGCGGTAAAATCGTGGAGCTGATCTCCGACGCAGGTCTCGAACTGCACTCCGACAACCCCTTCAAGGGCAATATGGACATTGAAAAACTTGAAAAATTCATCACCGAAACAGGCGTGGAGAACATTCCGTTCATCCGCATGGAAGCCTCGACCAACCTGATCGGCGGCCAGCCCTTCTCGATGTCCAACCTGATGGACGTGCGCCGCATCGCGGACAAATACAACCTGATGCTGGTACTCGACGCCAGTCTGTTGGGTGAAAACGCTTACCTGATCCAGCAACGCGAAGAGCACTGGAAAGAGAATTCGATGGCCGACATCATCAAGGCAATGACCGGACTGGCCGATCTGGTTTACTTCTCGGCCCGCAAACTCAGCTCCTCGCGCGGCGGCGGCATCTGCACCAACCGCAGGGAACTTTACAATAAAATGGAAGCTATGATTCCTCTGTTCGAAGGCTTCCTTACCTACGGCGGTATTTCGGTTCGTGAAATCGAAGCGATGGCCGTAGGCCTCTACGAAACACAGGACGAAACCGTCATCTGCCAGAGTATCGACACCATCCGCTACCTGGTGAACACGCTCGATCCGAAAGGCATTCCCGTCGTGACTCCGGCCGCGTCCTGGGCGGACACCTGGACGCCATGAAATTCTGCGAGCATATCCCGCAGGAGGAGTACCCCGCCGGAGCACTGGCCGCAGCCCTCTACCTCTGCTCGGGCGTACGCGGTATGGAGCGCGGTACGGTATCGAGCGTCCGCGACGAGAACGGCAAAGAGATCCTGGCCGACGCGAGCTGGTACGCCTCGCCTGCCCGCGCCGCGTATTCACGCTTTCCCCAGATCAAATACGTCATCGACCGTCTGGAGTGGCTCTACGAGAACCGTCACCTGATCGGCGGTCTGCGCTTCACCTACGAGCCGCCCGTGCTCCGGTTCTTCATGGGCGGTCTGGAGCCGACTACCGATTGGCCGGCACGCCTGATGGAGAAATTCCGCAAGGATTTCGGGGACAGCTTGTAGGAAAAGCTCTCCCACACTACTAATAAGCAAGTGTTTGCAGCACGGTATCCGAATCCGCTGCAAACACTTTTCTTATACCTCCGGCAGATCACTTCGCCCGCACCGCCTGCGCACGCCGTTCCAGAATGGCCGGCGTGTTCTTCAACGCCCACTCCACCAGATTGTTCAGATACGGCATCAGATCGCCCCCGGAATCGGTCAAACGATACTCGACGCGGGGCGGCACTTCGGGATAGACCTCTCTATGGACCAGCCCGTCCGCTTCGAGCGAACGCAGGGTGACAGTCAGCATCCGCTGCGAAATATCCCCGAGCGAACGTTGAATGTCGTTGAAACGCATCGTCCCGTTCGAATACAACGTCGTCAGCACCAGCAGCGACCACTTGTCACCGAGGCGGCTCAAGATATCCCGAATCGGGCAAATTCCCTCGTGTAAAAAAGTTTTCATTTTTTTTGCGGTTTTATCTCTTTGTCGTTCAACATCGGTTACCTTTTTGTAACTCGCTTACCAAAAAATCACCTCTTGCAGAACCCGATTACTTATTTTATGTTTGCACTACAAAAGTAACTAACATATCATTAATAACCATAAAACTCAAAAATTATGGCAAAGAAAGTAGCTGTATTGGTCGTAAACCCTGTCAACGGATCGGGCTTGTTTCAGTATTTGGAAACCTTCTTCGAGAACGGCATTCCCTTCAGGACATTCGCGGTAGCGGATACCACGAATGTAAAAACCAACTCGGGGCTTCGCCTCCAGACGGACGATGTAATCACCTCACTCAAAGGCCATGAACACGAATACGACGCCCTCGTATTCGCCTGCGGCGACGCCATGCCCAAATTCGCGGAAAACGCAGACAAACCCTACAACGTGGATATGTTGAGCGTCATCAAAAATTTTGCGGCCCAGGGAAAAACGATCGCAGGGCATTGCGCCGCAGCACTGCTCTTCGACAACCTCGGCATCGCACAGGGCAGACGGGTGGCCCTGCATCCGTTCCTCAAACCGGTCGTCAAAAGCTGTATCGGAACGGACGAAAAAAGCCGTCATCGACGGCATCTTCTACACGGCACAGAACGAGAATACGATTTCCTGCCTGCTGCCCGAACTGTTGAAAGTCCTGAAATAATCCCCGAATCGTAAACATCGAACGAAGTCCCGGCTTTTCATAGGCCGGGGCTTTGCAATTTATCCGAAGCTTCCGCCTCCGCTTATCGGAAATCCGACTGTACCGCGATACACAGTCCGAAAACGGCCCGTTTCCACACAGCTTCCACACATTTGGGGCACGATTCCACAGTCATCGACCGCACGAATATCGCAACAACAAATTATCAATCAACATTTTGAATACAATGGCACACGATTGGATATTTCTAATTGCAAAAACCAAATTCCAATACCAATGAAGACATTCAGACTTATTCTGGCTTTCGCAGCCGTAGCGCTGACCGCAGTGTCATGCGTCGAAAAATCAGGAAAATACCAGACCCTGCTCGCCCAACGGGACTCGCTGCTCACCGTCGAGCAAAAGTACGATCAAACGCTGGAAATCCTCAATGAGATCGAAACCGGATTTCAGTCGATCCGCGAAGTCGAAGACCGCGTGATGACTCAAATAAGCGACATCGAAAACAAGCCGCTGGACAAAAAACAACAGATGGTATCGCAGATCAACCAAATCAAGGGTATCCTGCTCCAAAACAAGGAGCGAATCGCCGAACTCGAAGCACAATTCGCACAAAGCGGCCGCAAGAACGCTTCGCTGGCCGGGACGATCAAACGTCTGCAGGAAGAAATGACCCGGAAAGTCGCACAGATCGAATCGCTTCAGACCGAGCTGTCCCAAAAAAACATCGAGATCGAGGAGCTACGCCGGTACGGTCGAGGAGCTCAACAAGGACATCGCCGGATTGAACGAAGTCACTGCCAGCCAAAAAACTACGATCGAGGAACAGGATAGTCAGCTCAATGTCGTCTGGTTCTGCATCGCCGATATGAAGCAGCTCAAGGAGGCTCGCATCGTCGAAGGCAACGGACTCTTCAAAACCAAGAGCATCATGGATGGCGACTTCGACAAATCGGCATTCACATCGGCCGACCTGCGGAATCTGACCCGAATCGAAACGGGCAGCAAAAAGCCCAAGCTGCTCACCTCGCACCCCAAAGAGAGTTACACGCTCACACCGGGCGAAGACAAACTGGTAACGCTCGAAATCACCGATCCCGCAAAATTCTGGAGCATATCGAAATACCTGGTCATTCGGAAATAAACCGATTCCGACAGACCGAATACCCCTGCCCGAACTGCAGGGGTATTTTTCATCCGGGAAAGTATATCGGACCATAACCGTCGGCCCAGATAAGAAAACTCGGCAAAGCTCAAACGACGCTCGAAACGGGAGCAGTGAACGCTTGCGTACACTGCCCCGCAAGGAGGAGGAAAAGGAACTTAAATAAATTTGGGGCTGCGCTCGGCTTTCACTATCTTTGACATAGTCTTAAATAGGATGCGCCTCGGAAAATTGGGAACAAGTTCCCGTTTTCTCTCGGCTTTCACTATCTTTGCCCTATGATCCGATTATCGCTCATCATCGCCACTTACAACCGCTCCGCAGCGCTCGTCGAAGCGCTCCGGTCGGTCGTGCGGCAGGATTTCCCGGCCGCAGAGTGGGAGTGTATCGTCGTGAACAACAATTCGCAGGATGACACGCTGGCCCGGTTCGAAGCGTTCGCAACAGAACATCCCGCAATCAACCTTCGGATCGTAACCGAAACCCGGCAGGGGCTCTCCCATGCCCGCAACCGGGGTATCGACGAAAGCCGGGGCGAATACATCGCCATCATCGACGACGACGAACGCATCAACGAACAGTTCATCTCTTCGTACGTCGCCCTCTTCGACGCCTACCCCGACCGCTGCATCGGCCGGAGGCCCTATCATACCCGAATATCCTGCGGGATGCCCGGCCTGGATGTCGAGTTATACCGAACGTCCGATAGCCAATCCGATCGACCTGGGGCGAAAGATCCGCCCTTTTCCGAAAGGACGTATTCCCGGCGGCGGCAACATGGCACTGCGGCGTTCGACGGTCCAACGATACGGCGCCTTCGACCCTTCGCTGGGGCGGACCGGAGAGCAACTGATCGGAGGCGAAGAGAGCGATCTTTTCAGCGGTTGGCAGACGCCGGAGAACGTTGTTACTATGTTCCGACAGCAATTATGTGGCATATCATTCCGCCGCGAAAGATGCTCCCGGGAATACTTCGAATCATTATGTTACCAGGTCGGACGCACCCAACGCCTGGCGGGCCGGAATGAGGGGGCAAACCGTGCGTCTGTTATCGGGCGAAGCGTCAAGTGGGGTGCGACACTCCTGTTGGCTCTCGGCTTCCTGTTGCGGTTCTCCGTCCCCAAAGCCCGCTATCTGCTCCTGATGCGGAGGCAAATCACACGGGGAATATCGGGTCGAAAACCGTAAGACGCAGGCTTGGGGATCTGCCAGTGAAAATACCGGCTGCATCGCTGCAAACCGGTATCAGAAAATTTTGCTGTACAAATATGTTCTCCGGATGCAGGACTTGCCGCACAGAGCCGTACATACGTATCCGCTATTCCAGTGAAACAGGCGGCGGAACCCCAGACCATAGTTCGGACGAGTGTCCGGCGGAGGAACATCTTTATTTATGTTTCCCATGCGGCGGAGGCGTGCCGGGCTTATGCCCCGGTCGGGGATGTTTATGGGGCTTCGGAGCTTTTTTGTGAGGCGGATGCGGCCGTTCATGAAAATGGTGCACCGAAGGCGGATTCGGGTGACGAGGGCGACGGGAGGCACACGAGGTGACGAGCATCGCCGATAAAACAGCGACCAGAGTCCAAGCCAACATTCGTTTTGCTTTCATAATTCTACTCTCTTAAAAGTGGCACAAACAACTACCGTAATGCAATAACAAAAACAGTCGGCACGCCGATAAGAGTTTCCCTTTAGAACAGGTATTTCTCCGACCGTACCTTCTCGACCAGCTGGAACGCGTGCTGCCACGCCTCCTCGCTGAAAGTCGTACCGACCACTTCGATCACCTTCCCGGCAACGATGGCACCGATCGTACCGCACTGACGCAGCGTCAGCCCCTCGCATAACCCGGAGAGGAATCCGGCGGCATACAGATCGCCCGCACCCGTCGTATCGACCCGCTTGGCTGCGGCCATGATCCCCACGTGGACCACTTCGCTGCCCCGCTTAATCAAAGCCCCCTTGATACCGACCTTCACGACGGCCAGTTCGCACAGCTCCGAAAGCATCTGCAAGGCATTGAGCGGCTCGCCCTCGCCGGTGAAGGCTTTCGCTTCGTCCTCGTTGGCAAAAACGATATCGACGTAATCCTGAATGAGCGAGCGCAGAAATTCCAGGTTAGCCTCCACGACATTGAAACTCGCCAGGTCGATCGCCACCTTCAGACCGCAGGCTTTGGCCGTGCGGACCGCACCGGCAATCAACTCGTGATCCTGCACCAGATAACCTTCGATATAGAGACAGTCGTAACCTTCGAAAATAGCAGGCGTAACCTCCGCCGCACTCAACTCCAGCGCAGCTCCCAGGAATGTCACCATCGTCCGTTCCCCGTCGGGAGAAATGAGCGACACGCACCGTCCCGAGCGCTCTTTTCCCCGGAAAATAAAGGGTTCGATACCCAAGTTCTCAAGAGCCTGAATGAAGAAATCTCCCGTCTTGTCGGTTCCCACCTTGCCGATAAAGCCCACGTCGCAACCCAAACGGGCCATCGCCCGGATCGTATTGCCGGCCGATCCTCCGAGCGAGAGCGAGTAAGGCAGACCGGCGACCGATTTCGAAATCTCGGTCTGCAAGGCGGCATCCACCAGGCTCATCGAACCTTTCGGCAAATTGAACGTATCGAGTACTTTGTCGGTCTTCAGATTGACCAACATGTCTGTCAGAGCGTTTCCTATTCCTATTACGCGTTTCATGAAGTCAGTATTGTTCGAAAATAATGTCAGATAGAGAGGATGCGCACCAGATCCACCGCTCCACGGTCGATAGTCCGGTCGTGGCTGACGGCACGCGAGAAGGGGACATAGACGATCTGCCCGTTGCTCAGACCGATCATCACGTTGCGCTGCCCCTCCATGAGCGCTTCGATGGAGCTTCGCCCATACGCGAAGCCATGATACGGTCGATTGCCGACGGCGACCCGCCCCGCTGGATATGTCCCAGAATGGTTACCCGGGCATCGTACTGCGGAAACTCCTGCTTCACGCGTTCGGCAAGCCCCATGGCACCGCCCGTAGCGGGATTCTCGGCCACCAGCACGATCGCCGAATTTTTACTTTTGCGGAATCCCTGGTTGATGAGCTCGCCCAGTTGATCGACCTCCGTGTCCATCTCGGGAATGATCGCGGCTTCGGCTCCCGAAGCGATCGCCCCGTTCAACGCCAGATAGCCGGCCGTATGTCCCATAACCTCGACGAAGAAGAGGCGTTCATGGCTGGAAGCCGTGTCACGCAGTTTGTCCACCGCCTCGACAATCGTATTGAGCGCCGTATCGTAGCCGATCGTAGCGTCCGTACCGCCCAGATCGTTGTCGATCGTACCCGGCAGGCCGACGATCGGCACATCGAACTCCTGGGCGAAAATACAGGCGCCCTTCAACGAACCGTCCCCGCCGATCACCACCAACGCATCGATACCGCTGCGCTTCATATTCTCATAAGCCCGGCGGCGCCCTTCAGGGGTCATAAACTCCTGGCTGCGGGCCGTCTTCAGCATCGTGCCGCCCTGCTGGATGATATTGCTCACGGAATCCGATTGCAGGTCGATGATTTCGTCATCGACCAATCCCTTATAACCGCGCATAATACCTTTTACGGAATACCCGTTATAGATCGCCGTACGCGTCACGGCACGGATCGCGGCATTCATCCCGGGAGCATCGCCCCCCGAAGTCAGCACTCCGATACACTTAATTGCAGCCATACTTTTTCTTTTTACTGAAAAAAACGTTCAAATATACGAATAAGTCGAGAACAAAAGCGAATTTTATTCGGTTTTGTCGAGCGGGAGTATATTGGACGAAGTCAAATATACGAAGAACTCGTGTAAAAACGAAGGAATCGGATAGATTAAGATAAGTGACTGACACTAAAGAAAGTCAAGCAGTATATCTCTCTGTCTGCCCAACTCATTAAAAAGTAGGATTGTGAGAGATTAAGAAGGGTGATTGCTACTTATCCGTTGCCTTTTTCGGCTCGAAAAAATTTGCTAAAACACCCTGTCGAACCGCTTGTGTTACGGCAAAGAACGCTTGTATCTTTGGTATTCGCACTGTAAAGATAACCGTTTTTTTTCGATTATCGGGAAAATACAGCCGCGTTTTATTCGATCCGGGGTTCTGTTTCGCTGTTCTGCTATATTTTTCATGGTTTCAAATAGCTCTATATCAACTAATTTTGCAATTAGATAATAGAGTTATGGAACAAATGGATGTAAGGGTCTCGTTCTACCTTAAAAAGAGCGAAACGAATGCCGATGGTTGTTGTCCTGTCATGGCACGGCTGACCGTCGGCAACCATTCCGAGGCGGCTTTCAGTGCCAAGATGTCGGTTCCCGTATCGTCGTGGGCGTCAGGCCGCGCCACGGGAAAGAGTGCCGCTACGCGGGAAATCAATCGGCAATTGGACGAACTGCGTGCCTCGGCGCTGGCCATCTACAAGGAACAGTCTGCGATACGGGAGGACGTGACCGCCGAAGAGGTACGGGATCTGCTGCTGGGCAAGGCTTCCGGACAAACAACCCTGCTCAATTATTTTCAAACGTTTATCGAACATTTCGAGAAACGCGTGGGTGTAAACCGCGAGAAAGACACGCTCAGATCCTATCGCTACGCCCGCAACTGCATCTCCGCTTTTCTGCAAACACAGTATAAACTTTCGGATATTCCCTTTACTGCCCTCGACCGGTCGTTCATCGACAGGTACGACCTCTACCTGCGGACGGAACGCCGCATCGCGCCGGGAACTATCGTCCTGCTGACCTCAAAACTGAACACGATCGTCGGCGAGGCGGTGTCGGAGGGTATCATCACGGCCGACCCGTTCGCCGGGTACGAACCGAAACGCCCCGAAAGAGTGCAGAAATACCTCACTGCCGACGAATTGCATCGGCTGATGACCACGCCGCTTCATCACCCGACGCTCTACCAAGCCCGCGACCTGTTCCTATTCTCGTGTTATACGGGCATTCCTTACGGGGATATGTGCCGCCTGAGCGAAGATGATCTGGAAATTGCCGAGGACGGCGAGGTGTGGATCAAAACCACGCGCAAGAAGACGAAGATCGACTACGAACTGCCGCTGCTCGATATTCCCCTCCATATTCTCGACAAATACAGGGGTATCGCACCGGAGGGAAAATTACTTCCTATGTACGGCAACAATACACTCAACCGGGCTCTGAAACGTATCGCCTCGATCTGCGGTATCGAAAAGCGGCTCGTTTTCCACTGCGGACGGCATACCTACGCCACCGAAATCACGCTTTCGCAGGGCGTTCCGCTGGAAACGGTCAGTAAGATGTTGGGCCACACACGTATCGACACGACACAGATTTATGCCAAAGTAACCGATGACAAAATCGGCGCGGATACGCAAAACCTCGACAAGAAGCTCGCCGAGCGGTTTTCGATAGTTCTGTAATCACTTATTTCAAATCTGAATCATCATGGAAACGAACAATAAGGAGATAAAACGCCGCAGTACGTTCGCCGTACTGTTCTATATCAATCGAACTAAAGTCCGCAAGGACGGTACCTGCCAGCTCTTGTGCAAAGTCAGCATCGACGCCGAATCGGCTCATATAGGTATCAAATCCGCCATCGAACCGTCGCTGTGGAATCCGGAGACAGGACGCGCGGACGGCCGGAGTGCCAACGCCCGCAAAGTAAACCGGGCCATCGACCTGCTGACCGAACAGATCGAGGCCCACTATCGGAGAATTCGCAACAACCTCGGCTTCGTCACGGCAGAACTGGTAAAGAACGCCGTAAAAGGCGTAGGCCAAAAGCCGCTCACGCTGCTGGCCCTGTTCCGGGAACACAATGCAGAGTTTTACAAACGGGTCGGCGTAGATCGGATGAAAGAGACCTATGCCAGCTACGAGAACTCCTACAACCACTTGGCTGCGTTCGTACAACAGAAATACGGGCAGGAAGACGTTACGCTCCGAAGTCTCGACAAAACGTTCTACGATGACTTCGACCTCTTTCTGAGAACGGAGTGCAATATGATGCAAAAGACGGTACACGAACACCTGTACCGCCTGAAGAAAATGACCAAACGGGCTGTCAGCCAAGGTACGCTCCGCCGCGACCCTTACGGTAAGCTGCACCCGGAGTTACCCGAACGCAAGAGCCGCCACCTCAAACTCGAAGATCTCAAAAAGCTGATGGAAACGCCCATCGATAAACCCAATCTTCAAAAGGTGCGGGACTGGTTCCTCTTCTCCACCTTCACGGGCCTGTCCTACTCCGACCTGACCCGGCTCTCGGATAAGGACATCACGCAGGCCGCCGACGGAACGTGGTGGCTTCATATACGGCGCAAAAAAACAGATACCCCCTCGGCAGTCCGGTTGCTGGAGGTTCCGTTGCGGATCATCGAGAAATACCGGTCTGAACGTCAGAGCGACAAGGTTTTCAACCTTTACAGCCGGAAGCATCTTATCATACTTACGCGAAAACTGGGACAAGCATACGGTTTCGATATGACCTTCCATGTGGCCCGGCATAATTTCGGGACGCATATTACCCTCTCGATGGGCGTGCCTATCGAAACCGTGAGCCGTATGATGGGACACAAGAGCATCACCACGACTCAGATTTACGCCAAAGTGACCGACAAAAAGGTGGGTGAAGATATGAAAGGGCTTAAAACGAGAACGAAAGGCCGGAAAATAGTCTTATGCGAAGAGGATGTGAGCGTTATGAAAAAGAAAACGGGCACAGTCCGACAAAGAAAAAAGCAGCGTTCGCTTGACAGAAAAGAAAAAATATTCGTATAATTATCCAACTAATATCCAAACAATATGGCAACGACAGGAGAAAGAGCGACAGGAACGATAACGATCGAGTACAATACCGTAACCGTAACCCCCGGTGCTGACGGCGATGTGTGGCTGACCCCATCCGAGATTGCCCGGATGTTCGAGGTGTTCGTATCTGCGGTCACGAGCAATATCCGGGCGATTTACAAACACGGCGCACTGCGTATGTCGGAAACCTCGAATCTTCCGACGGCCCATGCTGAACTGTATAATTTGGAAATGATCTCGGCGTTGGCCTTTCGGGTGGACACGCCCCAGAGCGCGGCGTTCCGGCGGTGGCTGATCCGCCGCCCCCATTCCCGGATGGTCGTGCTGAAGGTCTCGCAGGTAGAACGGACGGTAGTGAACTGATCTCGGAAAGAAAAAATCCGTCTAACAAGTCCGATTCTAACGTTTTCGCCCCTGTCGGAATTCATCCTGACAGAGGCGATTTTCAATTTCGGGAATTTGTCAGACAGCCCTTCTTCTCGTTCCGGTGTTACAGCAACGCCTTATCATCCTTTCCGTTATACGAATCCCGGAGCAACTTTTCGATCTCCGACTCCCGGTACAGCACTTTCCCGCATATCATGTAATAAGGGAGTTTTCCCGAGCTGCGGTATTCCTGCAACGTCCGGCGGTGGACTTTCAGCCGCTCCGAAATTTCCTTGTCCGTCAGGTACGACTCTCCGCCCAGAATCAGGCGATGGTTCGTACCGAATTTTTCCAGACCCTTTTCGATACGCTTTATCAGGTCGAACACTTCGGCCTCGCTACTGTCCGAACCCTGCACAATATTATTTCTCATAGCTTATTCCTCCGTTTACTTTTTCGATTGTTTCAACAATGCCTCTACGTCTTGCGGCTTATAGTAGATTTTATGTCCGACTTGCGTGTAAGGAATGATCCTTTTTTCACGATATGCCTGAAGCGTCCTTTTAGCGATGCTCAGCATTTCGCAGACCTCCTCATTGTCGAGCCAATGGCCCAAGCGTTTTTGTTGTTTTTCATTCAGAGCCTCGATCCTTCCGGCCAGCGCTTCGAGTTTGGCCACCATAGAGTCATAGACCCGTTTTTCGATCATTATCATCTCCATAATTACAATGTTTAGCTTTCCCGGAACCCAAAAATACTTTATGGAATACACGTCCGAGCCTTTTGCCGACGCGGATGTAAGGGTTGGCATCGCTATATGCCACGGTTGGCGTCGCCGCTTTGAATTTGTAAAAGCGGGGAAATATGCGAAATTTTTTGAGTACCTGAACGACGGGGAACCGTTTTGAACAAGAATAACACTATGCACTATGATTACCAATTTCAGTTTCGGAGTACCCTGCGAGACAGCAGATGCCGACTATCCGATGCCGCTCGGGGACTATTTCGACATCGAGAAGGATATGATGCAGGTCGGCGGCGAGTTCCTTTTAGTCCGGGACGAGGAGAGTAACTTTTACTTTCTCTGCACCGACGACTGCGACATCGAAATATTATGCCGTGCTTATGATTGGTATATCGTATCGTCCGGCCGTTTCAACGGCCGTTTGCGGATCGGCATGGGGCTGGCCGGAGAGGATGCTTACGGCAGCGAGATGTTCCGGGTCGAGGACGAGCAGACCCTTCGGCTGTGGCACGACATTCTGAAATTCACCTTTAAGGGCGATTTCATCCGCAACTATTATCCCATGACCAACCGGTTCCGGGGTAAATTGCGCGTGGACGGGGCGTTATGTTTCTATATCCACGACTATTATCCCGTGTCGCATAAGTTGAAACTCACGAGCGAACAGAAGAAAGTCACTAACCTCGTATTCCGCTTCAAAGAGGGAGCCTGCGCGTCGCTGGCTACCAAACTCTTCCCGCTGGCTATTTCACGGATGGAGTTTTTCAATGACTTGGCCGATCCGATCCTGCTACCTCTTCCGGCGTTTACGAAAGAGAGGTACCGGCAGCGTTTCGAGTCTTTTTGCGGGGAACTTTCCCGCCGGCTGATAATAGACAACGGTTTTCCTGCCGTCCGGATCGAGTACGACAGGGAACAACAAAAAGGCACGCAACAAAGGGATATGTCAGGCATAGTCTTCGATCCGGATTACATCGAGGGGCGCGACGTTTTGCTAATCGACGATATTCTGACTACCGGTATGAGCTTTACGCTCATAAAACGCGAATTTGAAAAATTGGGCGCCAATTCCGTAATCGGTATCTTCCTTGCAAAAACCGTATAGACTAACTCCTGCCGGAGCGTCTGTCGCTCCTGCGGCACGCAAGCCCGTATCCTGATCTGAGGATACGGGCTTTTTCGTGTCTGGTGTGCGGGCGAAGGGCTGATCCGTTACGCCCTTCGCCACAGTTATTTTCCGCACTTTTCATAACCTTTCTCCTCATTTATAAGCCGCCTTCACGAACCCGGTGTGGATGGTATCTGGTTTCAGAAGCAAAGGTATCTACGGGCTGCACGCCCCTGCAAGATCAAGCCGCCGGGCGGTTTTGCGAGAAATCTTCCTCTTTCCCTTCGGGCGAGCGTATTTCCCGCAAAATCTTGACATGGGCTAAGCCTTCTTTTTCATGCTCCTGAAACCAGATACCATCCACACCGGCTCCGCTACGGCATAAAAAAAAGTCGAAAGGTTATGAAAAGCACAGAAATAAGAACAGGAAACCGAAAACCTCCAACCTTCCACTCAGCATGGGTGCGGGTTTGCGGGCAGGGCTGAAAATCGGGGCTGTCGCGCTGGGTTTTCATCTCTTCGGGAGCGGCTTTATTTGGGTCGTTTTGGCCTTTGTGTTCTGCTATGACATCCTGCGGGGTATTCTCTCCTGTCTTTTATCTCTCGTCGTTCTGATCGGCTTTTTCTCCTTTCTCTTTTCCCAAATCTTCTAAAATCCTAAAAATCATGGCAAAGTATTATTCTCTTTTCGGCGGGACGACCACCGACACCGAAATCCAAGTCGCAAAGGAAAACCAAATCGTCATCCATGAAGGCCCCGGCGCCTTTACTATCCGGTATGTAATCTACAAAGTCGAACACGACGCAGACGGATATATGTATCACATGATAAACACCGACACGAAAGAAATCCACCGTACCGACATCCTCCGGCCATACTCGCAGAAATTCGGTATCGGCATGTACTACACCGACACGCCCCCGGAATTTATGGACGCTTTCGAGGTCGCCGCCCTTGTTGCCGAAGCCGAGCAAAAAGCAAAAGAGGATACCGAAGCAAAAGTCCGGGCAAAGGACGAACACGACCGGATTGCGGCAATCGGTGCGGAGCGGTTGCGCCGGATTATGCCCGACAACGTGCAGGGGGTCATCGTGGCCGAACTCAACGAAACGGAATACACCGACCCCTCCTACGAATGCAGGGAAACGACCAGCGTCCGCACCGTGATACTCGGCTTTTCGACCACGCCCCGCAACGGCTTCGGGGAACTGCGTAAAGCCGCCCGAAATCTGCCCGAAACGGCGTATTTGGCCGAATATAACAAGGACTACGAACACCGTTCCCCCGGTTTCACGCTCGGCAGAAGCCCTTATTCGGGGTGGAGCATCCACAAAATGACCCACTACACCCGCGAGGGATTTATCGAACGGTTGGCCTATATAGCCGGAGACGAGAATAATATCCGGCTGACCAGTCCCAGTCCGGAGCGCACGCAGGAGGCCGGCCCGATAACCGTGCAGGGCGATTTTATCCTCACGAACTACTCCGAAAAGGCCGTCGCCCTGTTCGGCGATACGAAGCCCATAAAGGACGCATTATCCGACCTCGGCGGACGGTTCAACGGGCGCCTGACCTACCGCGGAGAGAAATGCGCCGGGTGGGTCTTTCCCAAAGCGAAAGAAATGCAGGTGCGCGAGTTAATCGGCATGACCGAATAATCCCGAAGTCCAATTCGGGGACGGTAACCCCGTCCCCACATAAACTAACGAATCATAAAAATCCGAAAATATGAGAACCATTTATCTGCAAAGGCAAGGCTCGACCGACACGTTTAACACCCACAATGCAATCAACACGGATTTAGGGTATTACATCGAGGTCAAAACATGGAGCGACAACCGCTACAACATTATCATCGCATCGACCCGTAAGCAGACCGAAGACGAAACCAAAAACAAACGGATAGAAATAACCGCCGTTTATCCCTCATTGTCCGACGCATTCAGACGGGTGGAAAAGGAACTGCGGGAGGAATTATCCGAAGATGCGATCATTTCCGACACGATAGAAAAATACTGCCATAACAATTTTACCTACAAAAAAGTGTCAGACAAATATTTGGCGGTCTGTTTTTATGAGAAATCCACCGAAACGATACGCCTGTACCCCGAGAATTACTGCCTCGTCTCTTTCCGGCACAAAGGCACGAAAGACTACCTCCGAATGGACAGCGCAACGGCGGAATACCTGCCCATATTGGAGGAACAGGCCAGGCAATACGAAAAGGAGGAGACTTGGACGTGCCACAAGGATAAATCCGAGGACTTCAGACGCGAACGGTTCGCGTGGCTTCTCGGAGAGCACTCAAGAAAAAGGACTGCCACCGCAAATTCTATGTAACCGACACGCTTATCAAGTAATCCGCAAAGACAGTAATCCAATCCGGGGGGCGGCAAGTCCCCGCCCCCCCCATAAAAACCGAATCGACATGACACTCAACGAATATATTGCCCAAAGCGAACCGCAGGCTAATGTAAAAGTCATACTCAAAGAGGGCGAATATATCCAGCGCAATGCAATCAAAGTAACCCCCTTTTCGGTTCAGACGACCGTCGATATTCCGGTGGTTACACAGCGGTACGGTATAAAAGACAATTATATCCGAATCGGAACCGCCCGGCAGTTGTTTGCACGACATCCCCAAACGGGCGAACTGCGCGGAAGCGTGTTTTTCCTGCCCGACGATGCCCCGGAACCGCCCGTACTTTCTCAATTCATGCAATTCCTAAAGGCGGATATGGCATTTTGCGAACAATGGGAAAAAGAGAACCCGCAACAGGGGGATTTGCAGGCACATAACGCCCGGTTCAGAGCGGCATACGCCGAATTTCTCACCAGCGTAAAGACAACCTATGCCCTTACAGATGCGGATATTAAGTGCTGGCTCGGTTGAACATTTATCCGGGAAGCATATTCCAAAAACGAATCATTAACCAAACATGCAATCCGATGAAAACAAAAGTTATCCTGTACGACCATACGGGCAACAACGTCATCAGTCGCCATAAGGAATTGACCCCGTTCGCGGAGAATATCTATACGACCTTCATCCATAAGGATAGCTGCGGTATCGACACCAACGATATATTCGGGATTGTGTTCGCAATCAAAGGCGTGTATTTCATCCCGGAATATTGCAATCGCGACCGCCTTGCCGACAGTAATTACAAAAATCGTCTTATCGACTTTCGCAGGCGATGGACAGACCATGTAAAACAGCAGGCCGCAGAGGGGCAGTATATCCGTCTGCTGGAAATTCGCGTGTTTGAGGAATTGGGAGAGGAAACAACCCCGTTACGGCAGGCCCGCGAAGCCATGTTGAAGAAACGGGATGCAGAGAATGAGGCACGCCGCCGCCATGACAAGGAAGCCGCACAAAGAAAGGAACAGGAAGAGCGGCAACGCCTCGACGAGTGTAAATGCCGCTTTTTAACCGGAGGAACGATAACGGGCGAGGAGTTCATAAGCATCGCCAAACGGGACGGATTCGCCATACACATCCGCACGGCAGGAACGCTCCGCAAGCGCATAGCCGAATTGAACCGGAACAGGGCGATATGGTATTACCGACTTCGAGGTAAAGCCGCACCCGACGTTACGGGATGCCGAAAAGCCATTAAAGGTTATCTCTCTTTTCTCGAAAACGAGGGAAACACTGCAATTGATTCATAAACAGCACAAAGCCATGAAAGCGACCGATTATTTCAAACAGACGATCCAAAGCTATTTACAACGCCGGGCGCAGGAGGACGAATTATTTGCACCCCGTTACGCCAACCCGAAGAAGAACATCGACGACTGTATAACATTTATCCTCAATTACGTGAAGCAAAGCGGGTGCAACGGCTTTGCGGACGATGAAATCTACTCGCTCGCCCTGCACTACTACGACGAGGACGACATCGACATCGGCAAGCCCCTCACTAATTGTAAAGTTGTGGTGAACCATACTATCGAACTCTCCGAAGCAGAGAAAGCCGAAGCACGGCGCCAAGCCATGCAAAAAGCAACGGACGAAGCCTACCGGAAAATTACGCAGGGTAAAAACAAGACCAAGAAGACCGAAACAACCACCCAGTCATCACTATTTTAATTCGATACACCATGAAACCGAGAAATAAATTCCAACAGAAAGCAGTCGAAGCAAGCAAGAAACTGCCACCGCTGACCCCGGCACAGGAACGCTGGGCCTACACAAAAGTTATCGAATCGGTAGGCCAGCGCACGAGAAAAGGTGTCGTTACCTGCCTCGACTGTGGCAAGGTGTTCCACAACGATACCAAACAGCAATATTGCACCTGTCCCGCCTGCGGAACACGACTGCGGATAGAAAATACTCGCAGGCAGAAATTCCAGCAACGGGAATACGTTACCTATATAACCGCTTGCGACGGGATGCAGGTCGTGCGGGTGTTTATGGTGAATTATTATGCCAAAGTCGGACGACCGCTGAACCGCTTTTGCCACGAAGTCATGCAACGTTGGATAGCCCCCCGACGGCAAATACTGCACACTCGCCCGGAGCGGGTATGGGGAACGATATATTACGATCTGTGGATTTATTCGTCCGATTTGGAACTGCACGGCGAATCGTGGGTATATGACAAAATTTATACGGATGATATATACCCTCGTATGAAACTCATCCCCGAACTGAAACGAACGGGATATAAAGGCGGATTATATGGTCAGAACCCTACGACCTTACTCCGTGTCCTGCTCTCGGATAACCGGGCGGAATCCCTGCTCAAAATGGGGCAAGACTGCCTATTACAACTGTATTTGAATGATAGCGGTCGGAGATTCGACAAATATTGGCCGAGTATCCGTATCGCCGTCCGTAACGGCTATAAAATCACGGATGCAACGACATGGTGCGACTATATAGACGCTTTGCGGACATTGGGCAAAGACCTGCACAGCCCCAAATATGTATGCCCCGCAGACCTTAAACGGGAACATGACCGCTGTATAGCCAAAATCGCCCGCAGGGAAGCCGAGCGGGAAATAGCCGAAAACCTCTCCGCATATTTTCAGAAAGAGTGCGCCTACCATAGAGCCAAAGCCAAATTCTTCGGCCTTGCGTTTTCGGACGGACAGATCGTCGTTCGGGTGTTGGAGAGTGTGAAAGAAATCATCATGGAGGGAAAGGCCATGCACCATTGCGTCGGCACGAACGAATACTATAAAAAAGCCGATTCGCTTATTTTTTCGGCAACCATAGACGGCCAGCGCATCGAAACCGTAGAGGTATCCCTCTCCCAACTCAAAGTTATTCAAAGCCGGGGCGTATGCAACAAACAAACGGAGTATCACGACAAAATCGTGCAGCTTGTAAATGACAATATGCCCCTTATCCAAAAGCGCATTGCCGCCTAATTCATCAATCCGAACTATCAAGATTATGCAACCGAGAAATAGTTTTGAACAGCAAATAGAAGAGGCGGGGCGCACGCTCCGCCCCATCTCCGCCCGGCAGATACGATGGGCGTTCGACCGATGCTTCGTCCGCTACGGACGCAGGACGACAAAAGGCGTGATAACTTGCACCGAGTGCGGACACGCATGGAGGGACAAGACGGCGCGGAAGCATTGTATCTGCCCCTCGTGCCACACCCGGCTGACCATAGACGACAACCACCTGCGCCGGATTTACGACACGGCGAACTACGCCCTGTTTATGACCGTCCATAACGGGATGCAGGTATTACGCTTCGTATATCTGGCCTACTATGTCCGTATCGGAGAAAGAGCGAAATACATTCATTTCGAAGTCGTGCAGCGGTGGATCGCCCCGGACGGGCGATGCGCCACCCGTGCAAGACTCATAACGAACCGGCCTTTCTACAAGACGTGGGATTATACAACCTCGTTGGAACTGCGCCCCCATAAGCCGCTGTATAATATCCATCCCCGTTGTGTTCATCCCCGGCCGCAACTCCTGCCCGAACTGCGAAGAAGCGGTTACAACGGACAGTTTCACCATATCTCCCCGCCGGAAATGTTCTGCGCCCTGCTGCGCGACAGCCGTGCCGAAACCCTGCTTAAAACAGGACAGGTTACGCTCTTGAAACACTTTGCCGAGAATACCCGCACATTGGACGACTATTGGCCATCGGTGCGTATCGTCCTGCGGAACGAGTACGCTATTGCCGATACTGAAATGTGGTGCGACTATATAGACCTATTGCGCTTTTTCGGCAAAGACCTGCGAAATGCCCGGTACGTGTGTCCCGCCGACCTGCGAACAGAACACGACCGCTATGTCGTGAAGAAACGGAAATATGAGCAGGCATTGGCCGAAGAAGAACGCCTGCGCCGGGAATTGGAATGCGAGAACGAATACCGGGAGGCCAAAGGACAGTTTTTCGGGATCGACTTTACGGACGGTAAAATTCATGTCCGGGTCTTGGAGAGCATCGAGCAGTTCCGGCAGGAGGGCGAAGCCATGCACCATTGCGTCTTTACCAACGAATATTACCGCCGAGACGATTCGCTGATCCTCTCGGCCACGATGGACGGCAAACGATTGGAAACGGTCGAGGTTTCGCTCTCCCGGCTCAAAGTGGCGCAGAGCCGAGGCGTATGCAACGAGGACAGTCCGTACCACAAGCAGATTATAAAACTCGTTCAGCACAATATACACCTGATAGAAAATCGACTGACAGCATAATCAATCTTTCAATAATTAGAATCGGGGCGGCGAAAGCCGCCCATAACACCGATACCATGAAAACAGACACGAATAAACAGAACCCGACCCACGAAATCCGGCAGAACGGAAAAGCCGTACTCCGGTCGGATTGCGAGTGTTCGCTTCCGATGATTTTCAACAACCTCACGGGACGCAATATTCCGGATGCCCGACAGTATAACGATTATATAGAGTGCATAGCCATCCGGGACATAGGCTTTACCTACGGGGAAATAGAACTGGTCAAGAACGGAGAGGTAGTAGCCAAAGGACTTATTACGAAGAAATAAAATCGGGACGGCAACAGCCGCCGTTCAAACAATTATGAAAAATCGACAGCACAACGAAAAAACGGTAAGGGCGAATGCCGTCCTTGCCCAACTCAAACCCGATACAAGGCAAGAAATTGCGAGCACGACCACACGGCGATAGTCGTATCGGGTATTACCGAAAAACAACTCTCCGACTTATGCCGGAGGTTGTATTGTTCCGGCATGTATAACGACACGGGACGGTTCGGTATAATCACCAACTTCGGAGAATATAAGTAACAATCGGGGCGGCTGCCGCCCCATAACACCGACTGCTATGAAAATCATCTATAAAGAGGGAACCCGCAAAACCCTCGCAGAATCGACCGGAGAAGTCCGTAGCGCAGTTGCCACAGCATTGGAACTCGTCGAGGGCAAGCACGGATTCAGAACGCCTTTCGAGATATGGCGTAACTGTAAATTAGTCATAACCATCGGACATAACATTTACACAACATTCATCGAGATCCGTCCCCCGGCTATGGCTTATATCAAACGCCGGAGTAATTGGCACAACCGATACGCTTACTATGCGGCCGGAACATTTCGGGGAAATAACGACAACGCGGAAGTAGAACTTATTTAATGGAGAACAACAATGAAAACGACAGAGGTAAACAAGGAATTGGTAGGTAGAAGGTGCGAGTGCATGTGTTTAGGTTCGATGGTTACGGGAGTAATCGAGGACATAACCGTTACGAAATATACGGCGGAGGTAAAAGTGCGTTACGACGAGCCCCAGCGCTGGGGTAACGAGGTTTTACACAGCGGTTGGGCGCATGGGGACAAGGACGACGAATCCGGCTCTTTGAAGTACCTGCGCCTGCTCCCCGAACCTGTCCGACCGGACTATGAAACACTTATCGTAACTTTTTGCGATCCTATCCGCACGCTGGAGCGCCGTATCTTCGACGATCCGCAGGCGTGGGGCGTATCGGCCTTAAAGGAGTGGATCGACGGCTACGAAAGCACCCGCTTTACGCAAATCGGCGACTGCACGGCGGTCGTAACCTCCGAATACAACATGGCGAGCGTGCGCGAATGGCTCGCCCGACATACCGAAATCGAAACCTGCAAAACGGCGTAACGATGGCACGGGAGAGAACCGACGACTGGATGCAGATGGCCAAAGACCTCGCCCGTGCCGAACGGGAACTGCAAATAGAACATTGGGTATATATCACGTTCGAGTACCGTGAATGCGACCGTTCGCGGGTTGTCCTGCACAAAATAGACATGCCCCGCAGGATGCTCGACCGCTGGCGGTGGCTCGTCGAGTGGCGCAGGGCAAAATATGTCTGTCAATATCCCCGTAAGGGCGTGCAGGTCTATTATTGTTACTACGACAAGCGGACGGGACTGCAAACCGGGTTCGGCTCCCTGCTCTCGTGCGTGGCAGCGGCGAAAGCGCAGATTACGAAAGTCGAGCGTAAAATAGAGGAATACGTTAGTTACATGAGCGGCAACGATCTGTTTTTCGACCCGACGACAGACGAAAAAATTGCGCTGCGCCAAAAAGAAATTGGCGCAGAAAAGGGCAAAGTATGCCGAACTGTGCGCCCTGCTCCAAAGCGAGGTCGCCAAACATCGGGCCAATCCCGGTATCTGCAAACTGTTCCTCGGCTTTCGCAAGCTGGGCGAATTTACGGACATCCCGCAAGCCCGCAAATTCGCGGAAGAAAGCGGTGAAACAGGGACTTTCAACCTTATCGGCAACCGTTTTCGGGATAGTTGGTATCAGCCGAAATGTATCGAAGAAGCCGGAATTTGAATCTTGAAATTCGGCGCGAACACAAATCGACGGTTTCAAACCGTCGATTTTGTGTTCGCGGAACGCCGCCCCAACAGGAGTAGGCATACCGGTCAGTAATTCCTATTGAGCCATTCTTTTCCGTGTAATAGACCACCTGCTGAAATTCGTCGATGGCGACGATTACCGGACGGGAGGCTTTCTCCAGATAACGGAATATCTCGTCGAGCGTCGCTTCCGTAGAGCGGATGTCGCTCAGTGCAGGTTGAAGCTGGGGTTACCCGCAGGGGCGAATGTTATGCCGCCTTGCAGGGATTTGACGCTGTTCCAGAAACTTTCGATGGCTTTTTTGCCGAAAGGCTTCAGACCATCGACATGACCCGGCTCAAGGAAAATACAAGGTCGCGCAACGATTTGGTCGCATAAATATCGACGAAAAACGTATAATCTCCGGATGGTTGAAACAGTGCTGTATAAGCCCTACCCATATGGCGCGTGGAGATCAGCGCCAGATTATTGCCGTTGGCCACCTCCCGAATAAGATTTTCGCTCTCCTGTTCGCGGTCGCAGAAATACTCGGCGGATTCATAGCCGCTGCTTATAAAGGGATTTTTTCAGTGGTTACATACAGTCGTTTTATTACTACGCAAAGACAATTATTATAAAATAATAATCAAACGTAAATCAAAACCGGCGCACAACGTTGCAGGTAACTCCCCAGACCTCATGGTCGTTATAATCCGCGTTCTTTTTTGGTCTGTGCAGCCAACTTCTTCGATACATCGGGTACACTGCGCGGCTGCGGCGTAATATCCTGACATCGGGCCTGTCTTATCTTTTTTGCCGTTTTTATCAGATCAAATTGAATTACCTGCCAGTCTTTGCCGAGCAGACAGACAGGATCGGGGTAAGTGTCGGCCTTTGTGAAATTTACAAAGTTGTCCAGCAACTCGTCCTCGTCGTGTTCCCACTCGTACCGTTTAGCATGCAGGCCAATCATTTCGGGGAGGGTATATTCCTTCAAAAGCCTGTGTAAGTCCCAGAAATCCTTTTTGCGGCCGCCCTGCGATACGACGTGCATCTTCATCGCTACGATGTCCTTCACTCCGGCCATGCGTATCCCGTCGATTACCTCCGCATCTTCGAGAAACGGGTCGCTGTACATCAGATCGACTTTGACATATTCATCCTCGGATTTACCGACATAGTAACTGCGCCCGAAGCTCACTATTGAGCTGGTATCGGTGCAGTGATAATACGGGAAGCGCGACCGCAGGAACACTTCAAATGTCCTGAAATCGAGGCTCCGGTACTCTGCATCGGTGAAAAGGTCGATGTCGTCCGATTTTCTGTGCCCATAACGAAGACTCAGGTTCGTACCTCCGACAAGGCGGAACGGGCTGAACAGTTCCTCCTGCATCAGAACGCCGAGCGTTTCCCGCAGTAACGGCGTTACCGTTTCGTAATGTAATCGCTTTATCTCTGTCATTGTTTATGACGGTATTTATACGGTATGCGGTACGAAAGATCGGGCTTGTAGCGTTCCAGCTCTGCACGATCCATACCGTAAAACCGTGCGATCTCCTGTTTTTCATTCTCATCGCCGCGTTCCATAACCCGTTCAAGAATTGATTCTTTACTGCGCCCCCAATCTATCTTGTCGAAATCGGTGTCCCAGAACAGCATCCGTCGGATGGCCGGAGCGCCACGAACGGATTCGTTCGCTTTCCGGTTCTTGTATTCGGCTATCTCGTAGTATGCCTGAAGCGTCAGCAGAAAGCCCTCATCATAACCGAGTGCCTTTTCGATCTTGAGGGCCATTTCGACTGTCAGCTTGCGGCGACCCGTAATAACCGCATTAAGCGTCTGTTTGTGTTCGTCGATAGCAGCAGCAAAGGCTCGCTGGCTGAGGTTGCGTTCCTGCAACTCCAGGCCGACGATCTTTCCCGGACGGATGCCCTTATACATATCAATTTCGCTTCTCATGGCTCTTTTTGCAAATATACACAATGTAAACGAAATTGTTTACATAAATATTGCCCTTTTTTATCGGCTCCCCGGATTATGCGTATCCGCGATGCAAATAATCCTGCTGCCACGACATTTTATCGGGTAACTCCTTTGCCCTTTTTAAGTCGGTTGGCCAGCTTTTTCGCCACGTCGGGCAGCTGCCTTGCCGGTTTTTCGGCAGTTGCCCCTGCGACCCCAAATTGCTCTTTCCGCTCCGGTGTCGCCGCCTGTGGCCTGCGGATATTC
>OKWF01000020.1_pt1 | contig 26952 bp, 28 predicted proteins | sample 1607031 | NCBI WGS metagenome assembly OKWF01 (sample SAMN04414079, study PRJEB24778) | human gut metagenome | material: faecal | host: Homo sapiens | reverse complement strand
CATTTACGAGTGCATCACCGGAGCGAAGACGGCGGCCGACGTAATCCTCCAAAGCCCGGACGTAAAGAACCTCTGGCTGCTCCCTCTCGATCGACCTGGTGCCGCCGACACCGAGCTACCAAGATGGAGAACGGACACCACGTGATCCGCCGCATCGTGGAGAGCGTGCGCGACCGCTACGACTATATCCTGATCGACTGCTCCCCCTCGCTGGGCTATACGACGGTGAACATCCTCACGGCCGCAGACACGGTGCTGATTCCCGTACAGTGCGAATACCTCGCGCTCGAGGGGCTCTCGAAGCTGCTCAACACCATCCGCATCGTCAAGAACGGACTGAACCCGGCGCTCGAAATCGAAGGCTTCGTGCTGACTATGTACATGCGCAACCGCCTCAACAACCAGGTGGTGAACGAAGTTCGCAACCACTTCGGAGAGCTGGCCTCGACACAATAATTCAACGCAATATCCGTTTAGGAGAAGCCCCCTCGCACGGAAAACCCGTCATCCTGTACGATGCTTCCGCCGTCGGGTCGGCCAATTACCTCACGTTGGCCAAGGAGCTCCTGAAACGCAACCGCAAAAGCAATCAAAAAGCAAAATAGCATTATGAAACAGAAGGGATTAGGGCGCGGCCTGGACGCCATTTTCGGGAGCGAACACCTGGATGCCAGGCTCAAACCGATGACCGAAATGGCGGAGATTTCCGTTTCGGCGATCTTCCCCAACCCCACGCAGCCGCGCACGGAGTTCGATGAAGAGGCGCTCGAAGAGCTGGCCGACTCGATCCGCACGCTGGGCGTAATTCAGCCCATCACGGTCAAACGCACCGACGACGGACGCTACCTGATTATCAGCGGCGAACGCCGCTGGCGGGCCGCCCGCAAAGCCGGACTGGAGTCCCTGCCCGCCTATATCCGCGAAGTGGACGACGAGAACCTGCATGCCATGGCCCTGGTGGAGAACATCCAGCGCGAAGACCTCAACGCCATAGAAATCGCCCTGGGAATGCAGCGGCTGATCGACGAATGCAACCTCACGCAAGAGGCGCTCTCGGAAAAGGTCGGCAAGAAACGCTCGACCGTGTCGAACTACATGCGTCTCTTGAAACTGCCCAACGAAGTACAACTCGCCCTCAAGGAGGGGCTTATCTCGATGGGACACGCCAAAGCGATCGCCGGAGCTCCCGAAGAGTTGCAACTGCGCCTGCTCAAAAAGTGCATCCGCAAGGGACTCTCCGTGCGCCAGATCGAGGAACTGGTCCGCGCACTGACCGACCCTGCGGCAAAACCCGCAGCTCCGGCCGAAGACGAGGAGTATCCCGAATCGTACGCGCGGCTGGTGGAACAGCTCGAAAAATTCTTCTCGCAGGAGATAAGCATCAAAACGCTCGAAAAACGGCGGCGGCCGCATCGTGATCGACTTCTCTGACGACCGGGATATCGAACGCTTCATCGAAAAATTCGAGAAAAGAGGCGCTTCCGCCGAAATCCGCAACAAATAGATGAAACATACCCGGGGATATATCCGTCTTTTGATGCTTTTCGCCTTTCTCGCATTATGCGGAGCCGGCGAAGCATCGGCCCAGGTTCCGTTGGACCGTTATCGCAGCGCGAAAACTTTCGTGCGCAGCGGTCTGATGCCCAAACCGGACAGTTTGGCCAAAGACCCTCTTACGGACTCTCTGCTACTGATGCGGGTGGACTCTCTGCTTCAGGACAGTACCCTGCGCGATTCGCTGCTGCGTTCGGGCATCGATTCGCTGCGGCTCCGGGATTCGCTGGCTGCGAGACTGCGCCCGCAATTCGTCCCCGACTCGGCCCTGCTTCTGAAAACCGACTCCCTGCCCGCAGCACTCGGAGCGCCCGACTCGCTCGGAGGCCGAAAAGACCTCCGCCCCCGGCGCGATACCATCTCGCTGTCGGGCGTAAGTTGGATCTCGCTGGTAGCGCCCGGTTTCGGACAGATCTACAACAAGCAATATTGGAAGCTGCCGATCCTCTACGGAACGGTAGGTGCGGGACTGACCCTCTTCTTCCACGAAAACAACACCTACAAGCCTCTCAAACGACAATACAACGCCCTGCTGGAAAATGGTACGGCCCGCACGGAGGAGTTGGACGACGTACAGTCCCGTATGATCCGCAGCAATACGCGCAGGCAGATCTATCTCGGGCTTACGGTCGCCTCCTACCTTTACTTTTTGGGCGATGCGGCGGTCAACTACCGCTACGACGCCTCCCCCGTAAAGAAAGCCACGACACTGGCCACGATCTTCCCCGGTGCCGGACAAGTCTATAACAAAAGTTACTGGAAACTGCCTTTCGTCGTAGGCGGACTGGCAACCACGATCTATACCATCGACTGGAACAATCGCGGCTATCAGCGTTTCAAAAAAGCCTACTCGCTGCGCAGCGCCTACGACAAAGCCCTGGAAGAGCACCAGAAAGACCCGGAGCACCATCCCGACCCGCCTGTAGCCAAGGGCGAATTCGGTACTAAGTACTCAGCGGAATTTCTCAAAAACCTCAAGGACAATTACCGCCGCAACCGCGACTTATGTATCATCATCACTGCCGGACTTTACGTGCTGCAAATCATCGACGCCCATGTGGACGCTCATCTGAAAAGTTACGACATTTCGGACGATTTAAGCGTAGAGTTCACGCCGGCGGTGAATTACGTCTATTCCCCGACCGTCGGCGGACACCGTCCGACTTTCGGATTCAACTTCAACCTGAATTTCTGATTTCATCATGAGAAAGATCCTCGCCTGCACCCTCCTTCTTTCGATCCTCCTCGCTGCGCGACCGCAACCGCCCAGAGCCGCAAAGAGCGCCGTGCCAAGAGAAAAGCCAAGACCGAAAAGCAGGCTTCGAAATCGACCCATACTACCGTTTCGGTCAAACCGGAGAAAACAGTGACAGAAAAAACGACCGTACAGCAGACGGAGCCTTACTGTCCGGAACTGAATCGCAATCTCACCCCGGCCCAGATTGACTCGCTCGTGGCTCTCTGGCGGGAAAAGCAGACTCTGCAATCCTACAATACGTTTTTCAACGACTACATCGACATCGACAGCCTCGCTTCCTCGGGTGACACGACCCCCGATTCAGTCTATGCCAACCGCCTGCGGGCACTCGTATCACCGGTGCAACTCCCCTTCAATCCGATCGTCAAAAACTACATCCGCCGTTACGTCGATACCCGTTACGGGACAATCAACCGGGTGTTGAGCCTCTCACGCTACTATTTCCCGCTGATCGAGGAAGAGCTCATCAAGGCCGACCTGCCCGTCGAGCTGCGTGCGCTGCCGATCATCGAATCGGCTCTCTCGACCACGGCCACCTCCCCGATGGGTGCTGTCGGACTGTGGCAATTCATGCCCGCGACAGGCAAAAGTTACGGACTGGAGATCAATTCGTTCGTCGATGACGTCGGGATCCGGTACAGGCGACCCGCGCCGCCTGCCGTTATCTGAAGGACCTTTACGGCATCTACCACGACTGGACGCTCGCCATCGCCGCCTACAACTGCGGCCCGGGCAACGTAAACAAAGCCCTGGCCCGTGCCGGCGGAGGGACGACCTTCTGGGACATCTACGAATACCTGCCCCGCGAAACCCGCGGGTACGTACCGGCCTTCGTCGGAGCCTCCTATGCCTATGCCTACCACCAGCAGCACGGCATCCAGAGCGAAAACCCGCCCATGCCGCTGGCGACCGATACGATCCGCGTCACCCGCCTGCTCCACCTGGGACAAGTAGCCTCGACACTCGACATTCCGATCGAAACTTTGCGGACACTCAATCCGCAATACAAAATGGACATCATCCCGGCTACGATCAAAAGCTACACGCTGGTACTCCCCCAGCACTACCTCTGCCAGTACATCGCCAGCGAAGAGGAGATTCACCGGAAGGACTCCACCTATCTGAAAGAGTACATCAATCCGGCCAACATCGAAAAGAAGAAACTCGCGGACGCCACCCCCGCATACACCACCTACACGGTCAAGCGAGGCGATACGCTGGGTGCAATCGCCCGCCGTTACAGAACCACTACGGCACAAATCATGAAGCTGAACAAGCTGAAAAACGCCAACAAGCTGCGGGAAGGCCAACGGCTCAGGATCCCGGTCCGCCGATAATCTTCGTCCGATGAACGTCCCGACCGATACCATCGTCGCTCCGGCCACCGCTTCGGGCGGAGCCATCGCCGTCATCCGATTGAGCGGTCCCGAAGCCATCGCCTGCTGCGACCGCATCTTTCGGGGACGCAAGCCGCTGGCCGAAGCCGCCGGGCACACCCTGCACTACGGCGAAGTCATAGACGGGGACAGAACGATCGACGACGTAGTCGCGGCCATCTATCGTGCACCGCACTCCTACACGGGCGAAGATGCCGTCGAGCTATCGTGTCACGGTTCGCACTACATCGTCTCCGAAATCATCGCACTCCTGCTTCGCTCCGGCGCTCGTATGGCGCAACCGGGCGAATTTACCATTCGGGCCTTCCTCGCAGGCCGGATGGACCTCGCGCAGGCCGAAGCCGTCGCCGATCTGATCGCCTCCGATTCCCGGGCTTCGCACGCCATGGCCTCGACCCAGATGCGGGGCGGATATTCGGCGGCACTGGGTGCGTTGCGCGACGAACTGCTGCAACTGGCCTCGCTCCTCGAACTCGAACTCGACTTTTCGGAAGAAGACGTTCAATTCGCCGACCGTGCACGCCTGCGGGAGATGATGCACCGCATCGAAAGCGAAATCACCCGCCTGACGGACTCGTTCAGACTCGGCAACGCCATCAAAAAAGGGGTGGCCGTCGCTATTGTCGGAGAACCCAATGTCGGCAAAAGCACCCTTCTGAACCGTCTGCTGGGCGAAGAGCGGGCCCTGGTATCCGACATCGCAGGCACCACACGCGACACGATCGAAGAGACGCTCAATATCGACGGCGTTCTGTTCCGCTTCATCGACACCGCCGGGCTGCACGATACCGCCGACCGCCTAGAACAGATGGGCATCGACCGCACGCAGGAGATGATCCGCCGCGCACAAATCGTACTTCAGGTCGCGATGCGACCTGCCCGATACCTCCCCGCCATACAGATTACGTCCGAACAGACTCGCTTGCTCATCGTCAATAAATGCGACAGCCCGGATGCCACGTATCACCGAATCGAAGGTATCCTCCGGCTGCGGGGTCGAATACGGAGTATCGTCGGCAAACCCCGACATTCTTTTCATCTCGGCAAAAACCGGCGAAGGAATCGAACGGCTCCTTGCCAGACTCCGCGCGACTTTCGACACCGGAAGCATCTACGACGGTGATCCCGTCATCTCGAACAGCCGCCATCTGGACGCCCTGCGCCAAGCCCTCGACGCCCTGCACCGAGCCCTCACGGCCCTCGATGACGATCGTCCGGCCGACCTCTTAAGCGAAGACATCCGCCAGGTCATCCACCACCTGGGCACCATCACAGGCGAAATCACCAACGACGATATTCTCATCCAAATATTCTCGAAATTCTGCATCGGCAAGTAGGTAGTGATTACCAACGATTAGCATATATCACCAATGATTATTAAGGCGTTCATTTTGAGCGCCTTTCTTTTTAGCCTTATAAGCGATGGTTATCGTTTATAGGGCTTTTTCAGCTCATTTTTGTACCGTATTTGTTGCTCGCTTGTCAAAGACCAAAAAATTCAGTGGAAAGGTAGTAGAGAAACTATACGCCATTTTACACGGTTTTACGGGAATTTACAGTAATAACGGAGAAATAAAGATGAATTGAAATGAGCAGTAACCTGAAAATTAAGCGAATTTGCGCTTGGTGCGGTAAAGAGTTTATCGCCCAAAAAACAACAACAGCATGTTGTTCCAAACAATGCGCCAACGCTCTTTATAAAAAGAAGAAGCGTGACGAAGCAATCAAAGCTAACAATCAATTCGTGGAGAAGAAGATTGATGAAAAGCCTATTGAAAGAATCAAAGACAAGCCATTTCTCACAATTACCGAGACTGCAATCTATCTCGGAGTAACCCGACCTACCGTTTACGGATACATTAAACGAGGTGAATTAAAGGTTACTCGATTGGGCTTCAAATACCTTTTGAAGAAAGAGGATATTGATGAGTTATTCAATAATCCAACAGAGTTCCATACTCCAACAAAAGAGAAAACCCCTATCACCGACTTCTACACCACAGCCGAAGTCAAGGAAAAGTATCATGTAAACGAATCATGGATATTCTTGGTAGCCAAGAAAAACAACATTCCCCGGACTTTCAATCGTGGCAAGACCTACTGGAGCAAGAAGCACGTGGATGCTTACTTCGCTAAGAAAGCCCCGGATCCCGACATTACAGAATGGTATAGCACACAAGAAATACAGAAAAAATTCGGCATGACCTTATCCGCTATCTACACATTTGTTTCCAAGAACGCCATCCCAAAGAAGAAAGAGGGTATCATGGTGTACTATTCCAAGAAGCATGTCGATATAGCCAAAGGTGTGGCAGCACCCGAAGAACCGCAATATTATACGGTAGCCGAAGCAATGGAGAAATTCAATCTTACCCGTGACCAACTCTATCATTATGCGAAATATCATAATATCCCAAAGGTCAAGAAGGGCAAATACACACTTATCTCTAAACCCGAACTGGATAAATTGCTTAAAGCTCCAAAGATAGAATAAGTTATTTATCGGTGAATGTTGCCACCATTGAATCACCTCATTCCTTTGCACCAAACAAATGTAAAACTCTAAATATTAAACAGTATGACACACACGTGTACAAAAGTAACAGTTCGTCAGAGAGCGATTCGGAACAATCGCATCTCCTTGTATCTGGATTATTATCCGGCAGTCCGTAACCCTGAGACCATGCAGATGAGCCGTCGGGAATATCTCGGCATCTACATCTATGCCCACCCCAAAAACGAAATGGAACGGGAGTTCAACAATGATATGCTGAACAAGGCAGAAGCTATCCGTTGTATCAGAGTGCAATCGCTCATCAATGAAGAGTTCGGTTTCTTGGATAAGACCAAGCAGAAAGCCGACTTCCTCGCCTACTTCAAAAAGATGTGCCGAAGTAAAGACCAGAAATGGTTGTTTGTCTATCAGCATTTCTACAACTTCGTCAAAGGGCAATGTACCTTTGGCGAGGTAAATGTGGACTTGTGTAAGAAGTTCAGAGAGTACCTGTTGAACGCCAAGCAACTTAAACACAGCAACCGCCCTATATCCCTCAATTCGGCATCCGGCTACTACTCCACTTTCAGAGGATTGTTGAAGATTGCCTATCGGGACAAATGGCTTCGAGAAAACATCAATGACTACCTTGACAAGATTGAACCACAAGATGTGAAGAAAGAATACCTGACACTGGACGAAGTGAAGAAACTTGCCGCCACTCCTTGCGACATCCCCGTTCTGAAAGCAGCTTCTCTATTCGCTTGTATGACAGGTTTACGCATCAGCGATATTCTCAATCTTCAATGGGAAGATTTTGCCATTGCTCCCGACCAAGGCTATTGCTTGCGTATCAGAACTCAGAAAACCCAAACGGAAGCGACACTCCCCATCAGTTACGAAGCCTACGAACTATGTGGTACGCCCGGCACAGGCAAAGTATTCAAGGGCTTGAAACGGAGCATGATTAACTATCCGCTGAAGAACTGGCTCAAAAAGGCAGGAATAACGAAGCCGATAACCTTCCACGGATTTCGTCACTCCTACGCAGTTATCCAAATATCCTTAGGCACAGATATTTACACTGTCTCAAAGATGCTAACCCACAAGAACGTTTCCACTACTCAAATCTACGCAGATTTGGTCAATGTAAAGAAACGAGAGACAGCCAATAAGATTTCACTGAAATAAATTACGGCTATGAAACGAGGAATCATAACAAACAACGGACATGGCATCCATATTTCTGATGGAGAAGTATGGATGACCGTTTGGGAGATTGCCGACTTGTTCTATACAACAGTTGGATCAATCAATTCCCGTTTAAAAGCAATATTGAAAGCCAATGTCTTAAAAAAGTATGACATCTGCCAATGTATAAAGTTGGAAAATGGGAATAGTGCCGATGTGTATAATCTCAACATGATTATAGCCCTATCCTATCAAATAGACACTGGACATTCTGCTTCATTCAGAAAATGGCTTATCAGTAAAGTTGCTTCCAAACAAAAGGGCATATCTCTCTTTATTCCTATAAGCGCAGCTAACATATATAATTGCTAATACCTTTGCTAAAAGTCCAACTTGGTTTTATTCTACGTTGGACTTTTTCTTTTCTATTTTGGCACAGTTGACCTAGAATAATGCTACCTTTTGGTGACAAATGCTGCCACTTTCAGGGAAATGTATTTATACATCTTGCTAATGAGATATATTTGCACACAAACGATTAGCATATATTATTATGAAGCAGAAAAAATAGAACATATTACTTTGAATCTGATTGTTTTCGGGACAATCGCTATCATTGGTGTTTTAGCCCGTCAGACCGTACTACACTATGGTTGGGATGAGTTCAGCAGCTACCTCATTTTTGTGGTATGCTCCATTGTCATGGGTGCAATCTATCTCAATCTGCAAATGGTATTCAGACAACTCCTTTCACCAACAATAGAGAAGTGCTTTATGAGATTTGAGTGTTACCGCAATAAGGCTGTGGTGGTTGAAACTTCAATAGTACACTCGGAACTTGCCGAAAGTACTATAAATTCAGACCCCGTCATTTCTAAACCGGATCCCGAAATTGAAATCGAAACTACATCTGACACAGAAGAAGTTTCTATTCTTTCATGTCCTGAACTTAACGAAGACGTGGCTGAACTTCCAAAAGAAGACGCCACACCTTCTAGCATCAATAATATATCTATCGAATCCAATCAGCCAACAGAATATGAGGTGTTCCGAGCCAACGCTATGGCAGAGAAAGAGCAAGCATCACAAGAAAAGTTAGATAAGGTTCTCACATATACGAAACAGAACTTGGTTCTCTATCTTAGCGAAACTGACCTCAATCGCCTATGTGGATATATTACGGAATACTATTTCTCTGATTCTCTACCCAAAGTTGAACAGATAAAGGTTGATGCTCAATTAAAAACCATTGACATCATGCACTTTGGCTGGAACATCGGCAAGGCATTCGGTAAACCACGCCTACAGACTGCCACATTTATAAAAAGAGTATTTGCTCATATCCTCCGTGATTCGGAAATATCCACCATTGAGCGCAAAATGTCGCACACGGAATCTGAGTGCAAGATTAAACTGGATAGAAAGATTGCATGAATATAACCCTATATAAATACTATTTGATAAAAGTAAAGTCTATATTTTGTTCTATTATCATCAGAATAATGCCTATTAAAATTCCTACTACAATCTCTGATATCAAGCATTTTCGAGAATCATCAGAGGAAGATTCTTGCTTTGCAATTTTTGCTATATTTTTAGCTATCACGACTTTCGGAATATAGAATCTAACAGGAGTCCAAAGAGAAAAAAACAATCAATAGAATGCCTATAAATAGGAACAAGGTAGAATCAAATTGCCATATCCTTATATTATTATAAATCATATATATTGCCAACGTAGATATAGCAACTCCAGTAATCCTTATGCAATGAATAAGCAAAAGGACTATTAAAGAGAATATCGCTAGTATATATTCACCACATACTGCTAAAATAGCTGATGTCGAATTTGCAGAAGCTGATTCTATTTCTGCACTACACGATGTTAAAAAGAGTAAGAGTGAAAATACCAATAAATATTTAATATTCCCTATTTTATAAATGATATTATCCATAATGGCAAACTTTGTTTATTTGCAAAAATACAGAAAAACTACCAATTAGAATGTTACATCCTAATATTTATCATTGTATTCCACATTTTTCATCTAAAAACTCTTCTTTCTAAGCTACAACTATCATAATTGACACCAGTAATCACTGATTATCTGTTTATTATCAATAAATTATCACTACCAATCACCATCAAAAAGTTATTCATCAGTTATATTTTGGTGAATGATTCCACCATTGAAACACCTGTTTCCTTTGCCGTCGAACAATTAAAAACGAGCGACGTATGCAAAAAGAAACAGTACATTTGATAAGCTGCCCGAAGCGGTAGGTTATCTAACCGAACAGGTCATTGAGTTAAAAAGGATGGTGTCGGAACTTCAACCACCAGCATCAGACAAACATGTGTTGATTGAAATTGAGGATGCTTGCCGTATCATCAGAAAAGCCAAGCCTACCATTTATACCTTGGTACGCAAAGGGCTACTTCCTGCCTATAAGAAAGGTAAGAAGCTCTACTTCTACGAGGACGAACTTCTGGCTTGGGATTGAGAACGGGCGTAGAAAGACTTCCGAGCAAACATACGAGGAGATGCTGGCAAATATGCAAAGCGGTGTCCGTCATAAGCCCAAATCATCCGTGAAACTTTAATGATTGTGACTATGGATACATCTTCTATTAATCCGGCATCCATCATTGATGAAGCGGTTGATTTAAGTATGCGACTGACGGGTACTGATTTTCCTGTCAGCATATTCCCGTCAAAAATCCAACGCATCATCAATGAGGTTCACGAATGCCATAACTACCCGACTGACTACATTGCCGCAGCTATCCTTACGGCAATAGCAGTCGGCATTGGCAACACTCATCTTGCTCAAATCAAGCAAGGCTGGATAGAGAGTCCTATCCTGTATATGGCATTGATTGGAAGACCGGGAGCGAATAAAAGCCATCCGCTCAGTTTTGCAATGAAACCGTTTCTTGATTACGACTATCAACAGAATCAAGTCTTTGAAAAAGCACTTGCAAAGTATGATGAACTGATGAGTATGAGCCGCAAAGAACGCACAGAAAGCGGTGAAGAGCAATTTCCACAGGAACCTGTCCGTAAACGCTTCTTGATTTCGGATGTAACACCTGAGGGATTAAGTCTGATTCATGCACAAAATAAACGTGGTTTGTGCTTATGGGCTGATGAATTGTCCGCTTGGTTCAAGAACTTCAACCGTTACAACAACGGTTCAGAAGAACAGTTCTGGTTGTCGGTGTTCAGTGCCAAGACCACTATATCCGACCGCAAGAATGCCAAGAGTTCCATCTTCATCAAGCGACCGTATATCTCTGTCATCGGTACTATCCAAAAAAAGATTCTCAGTGAACTGGCTAAAGGCGAACGCTCCAGTAATGGATTCATCGACCGCATTCTGTTTGTAATGCCCAATCTGCAACAGAAAGCACGTTGGAATGACAAGGAACTGCCGGAGAATATCGAACAAGAATGGAATGCCATTATTGATAAGCTGATACAACAAGAGTACGCTCTCAATGAATTTGGAGAGATAGAACCGCATATTCTTTTTTTCACGGAGGAAGCCAAAAAACGGCTTTATGAATGGCAGCACCACTTCTCAGAGTTGTGTGACCGAGAGACAAACGACACCATTGTGAGTATCTATTGTAAGTTGGAAATATACATCATCCGCTTCTGCTTGATTATCCAATTAGCCCGATGGACTTGCGGAGAGTGTGATAAAACCTATATCGACCTGTTGACGGTGGAACGAGCCATTAAACTGACGGAGTATTTCAAGGAATCCGCATTGAGCGTTCAAAACATACTCAATGAAAATGCACTCAACAGCCAACAACAGGCGATAGTCAATCTGCTTCCTCCAGCCTTTACAACTGCCCAAGCTATACAGATAGCCGAGCAGAACGGAATGAAGGAGCGCACGTTTCAACGCTTTCTCAATGACAATATCGGGATATTGTTCCGAAAAGAGAAACATGGAGAATATTCAAAGATTAACCCGTGACATTTTTGTCGGTTTTGACACTTTCCTAACGAGAAATGACAATAACGACAAAAGTGACACACCTAAAAAGAAACATACAATGAGTACACATAGATTCATATTAGAACCCTACAAAGGTATCAGCACTCGGCATACTTGCCCGAACTGTCACCGTCAAAGATGCTTTTCCAAGTACATTGATACAGAGAAGCAAATCCAATTCCCAAAGTATGTAGGACGTTGTGACCATGAGCAGAAATGCGGTTATCACTTCACGCCTCGTGATTACTTTGAGCAGAATCCGTCAGAAAAAGATAAGCTCGCAGAGAATAGTTTCAGAAACTATGCACCTATAAAAGAGATACAACCAATAGCCACATCCTACATAGATTTGGATATAGTCAACCAATCATTGCGTGGCTATCCTACGAACAAGTTGTTTCAATTTCTATCGGCTCAGTTCGGAGAAACAGAAACATTAAAACTCATGAAGAAATACAAGGTTGGTACATCCAAATATTGGGACGGTGCAACCGTATTCTGGCAGACGGACAATCAGAATAAAGTCCGCACGGGTAAGATAATGCTTTACAATTCCGAAACTGGCAAGCGGATAAAAGAGCCATACAATCATGTCACATGGGTACACTCCGTACTGCACAAAGGCGATTATAATCTGAAGCAATGTTTCTTCGGAGAGCATCTGCTTTCTGAAGACAAAAGCCGTCCTGTTGCACTGGTCGAAAGCGAGAAAACGGCACTCGTTGCCTCCTACTATCTACCGCAATTCCTATGGATAGCATCCGGTGGAAAGAACGGTTGCTTCAATGCCAACAGCCTATCCGTTCTGGCTGGAAGAACCGTTGTATTATTTCCCGATTTGGGAGCGACAGACTATTGGCAGAGCAAAATCGGTTTGATGAAAAGATATGGAATTGAAGTGCAGATGTTCGATTATCTGGAAGCCCATGCCAACGAAAAAGAGCGAAAAGAGGGATACGACATAGCCGATTATCTGCTCAAAGTGAAGCCCGACGAAGCCATCCTTCAGCAGATGATTAAGAGAAATCCTGTCTTAAAAACACTGATAGAGACATTCGGTTTGAAGCTCGTCAGCGTACAACAAGGCACTCCACGACCGAAGGTTTCACCACCTAAGAAACGAGGATTCAGACTTTGGACTTAGGGAGAGAAATCGAGACTTTTTTTACTGTAGCAAGTTAATGTCGGTGTATTACATTTCCCGACCACTTGCTCCTCAAAAAGTCAGAGGAGGCAGCTCCCGATGGTCACAAATTATTCACTAAAAACAATTCACATGGAAAAGAAATATACAATAACACTCCGGCTGTCATATCAGCAACACGCATGGCTTGGTGCGCTTTGCAGACGGAGTAAGCAAACCCAAAGCGAAGTCATCCGTTCGCTCATCGAGAACGGTTCAGTTCGTGAACGAATCACGCAAGAGCATATTCACATCATCCGGCAACTGATTGGTGAAAGTACCAATCTCAATCAGTTGGCAAGACAAGCGAACACCTACGGTTTCTTTGCTGTTGCGGACAGATGCGAAGAAATGGCTCAGCACATTAATCAACTTATAAAACAGCTGAAAGATGATAGGTAAACAGACTAAAGGGACATCGTTCGGTGGATGCGTCCGCTATGTCCTCAAAGAGGAAAAATCCAAACTATTGGAAGCGGTCGGAATAGAAGGGACACCCGAACAGATGGCAGAGCAATTTGAGCTACAAGCCTTACTCAACGACAAGGTAAAGAATATTGTCGGACACACTTCGCTCAACTTCTCACCGGAAGACAGTGCAAGATTAAAGTCCGATGATGCTTTGATGCTGAGCATAGCACACGACTATATGAAACTGATGGGTATTGAAAACACGCAATACATCATTGCCCGGCATATCGACCGTGAGCATCCGCATTGTCATATCGTTTTCAACCGAGTGGATAATAACGGCAAGACGATTAGCGACAAGAACGATTTCCGTAGGAATGAGAAAGTCTGCAAAATGCTGACCGCCAAATATCGCTTGCACTTTGCCAATGGTAAAGACCATATCAAAGAGGAACGCTTGCGCCCCTACGACAAGGCAAAGCACGAGATATACAAGGCATTGAAAGAAGAACTGCCCAAAGCTTATAGTTGGGAAGACTTGAAAGATGCGCTTGCCGACCGTGACATTGATATGAAATTCAAGGTCAGCCGGACTACACGAGAAATACAAGGTGTCAAATTTGAACATAACGGCTTTTCTTTTTCCGGTTCAAAAGTAGGTCGAGAGTTCAGCTACTTGAATATCGACAACCGACTGGAAGAGAATGCTTGTGCATCCTTGTTGGAGTCAGCCAAACAGAAACTCAGAGAACAGAAAGAAGAGGTACAGCCAAGCGTTTCCCATTCCGATGATGGCTTTGGCATCAGTCTCGGTTTGCTAAACGGGAACTCGTCCTACGATGCCACTGCCGCAGAAGAAGCAGAGTTCAATCGCCTGATGAAAAAGAAAAAGACTAAGCGCAAGCGAGGCTTTCATTTATAATCCATTATTATTAACATCTTAAATTCAATTATTTATGGTACAAAAAGATTTAATTCTTGATTTCAATCTCTACTTGTGTGAGAAATTTGGCTACAGAGAAAGCTGTAGCGTGATGCCACATGCCAACGGCTTTTGTATGGACATTCGGGAACGTGACTTAGACTGCTATATCCGCTTCTGGGAGTATAGCTGTGGAAGAGGCAACTTCCCCGACTGGTCTATCATCATTGTGCGTAGTAACTTCAAGGAGAACCAAGAAGAAAACCTGAAAGACTTGGCTCGGTTCTTCAAGGAGTACATGCCACGCTACGGTTACAAATACCTCTGCACCGAAGATGATGACTACAAGTATTATCAGACACTTGGCTTAAAGTGTATCATGGACGGTTTTTGTCCCAATTATGCATTAGCACTAAAGGATTTGAATGTCTGAGACATGGTTTTAGAGTTAAGGAGGGGATTTTTCCTCTCCTTTTCTTTTCGATGTGCCCTAATGAGCTGATTCCTCTATTATGAATGTTGGCAATAAAAGTGTTATTACTACATTTCTCATAATATATGCAATGATTGAGAGCGAAGAAATTACTGTATCAGGTTACTTCGCTCTACATATTACATCATTTCCCCAACGACTTAAAGACCTTCGCAATACAACGCTTTTTCTGTTCCATATTGGGATGAACATATAAGTCTAAAGTGGTCGAAATATTGGAATGTCCTAACAATACACTAACGGTCTTGTAATCACAGCCAGCTTCTATACAACGAGTGGCAAAGCTATGGCGCAGGCCATGATATTTCAATTTGGGAATACCTAATTTCGCCATTAATTTGCCGTAATAATTACGGTAAGTACGAGGCTCGGTTGGATATTCATCATTAGTCAAAACATAGAAATCTTCATTAACGACCTTCTTCAGTGGTTTTACCATTGCAAGAAGGTCCTTTGTCATAGGAATTTTCCGACATGAGTTTTGTGTCTTGGGAGTGTTGATAACCAGCTCGGTATATTTCTCCGTCCCATTAATAATGTAAATCCGTTCAATTGTACGATTGACTGTTATCGTTCCCTCTGAAACATTGATGTCACTCCACTTCAAAGCGCAGACTTCCCCTATACGAAGTCCGGTACAAAGACTGATGTAGATACCCAGTCCAGCAAAGGAAAAATGACTTTGAATATGATTGAGTATTTTCTTGTGATTAGCAACCGATAGTACTTCCAATTCTTTGGTTGTTGAAGAAGACGGATATTTGATGTCCCACTCTTGATAATCCATCCATTCATTTTTTACGCCGAATTTCATAACCATTTTCAGTACAATCAAAATGTCTTTTACGGATTTCACATTCAGTCCATTCTCTATTTTCTGCAAAACAAATTCTTGCACAGCCTGTTCATGGAGTGTATCGCTTTCTCCAAAATTTGGAAGAATATGATTTTCCAAGATAAGCACATAAGCAGCCATTGTGGACTGCTTCACATAAGGTTGCTTGTACTCTTTCCATGCAACCGAGATTTCTCTAATTGTTTTCTGTCCCATAATCGTATATTAATATGTTGTACATATAATTAGAGAATAATAAATCCCAGATGTTCCCCCTTTGAGATTTCCAGAGTTTACGGAGGAGTGGAAAGCAGAGCAATTAGATAATATTGCTACTTTGTCAAAAGGAATTGGAATATCCAAAGAACAACTTTCTGAGGATGGCGAGCCATGTATCCTATATGGTGAATTATATACTAAGTACAAATCCGAAATCATCAAGCAAGTTGAAAGTAAGACTGATATTAACGGTTCTAAACTTAAAAGGAGTAAAGCTAATGATGTAATCATTCCTTGCTCTGGTGAAACTGCCGTTGATATTGCCACTGCACGATGTGTCCCATTTGATAATATTCTATTTGGAGGTGATTTGAATGTCATTAGCTTGCATCAATACGATGGTGCATTTATGAGTTATCAGTTGAATGGTAAGCGTAAATATGATATTGCAAGAGTAGCGCAGGGTGTATCTATTGTTCATCTATACGGAGAACATTTAAAAGCAATTAAAACCTACAATCCAACTTTACCCGAACAACAAAAAATAGCCAAATTATTATCACTTCTTGATGATCGTATTGACACCCAAAACAAAATCATTGAGGATTTGAAGAAACTAAAGTCTGCGATTTCAGAAAGACTTTTCAAAAGCGTAAAAGGTTTTACTGTTCTACTGTCTGATCTATGTGACATTGTTAAGGGTAAACAAATCAATGGGGAAAATCTCTCTGATAGTGGTAATTATTATGTAATGAATGGTGGTACAGAGCCATCTGGCTATTATGACAATTACAATGTAGAAGCCAGTACTATTTCAATAAGTGAGGGCGGAAACTCTTGTGGGTATGTACAATTCAACACCTCACCATTTTGGAGCGGTGGTCATTGTTATTCCATTCAAAACATTGCAGACAAGGTGGATAATATGTACTTGTACCATTATCTTAAATCGAATGAGGATGCCATAATGAAACTGCGTATAGGTTCTGGCTTACCCAATATTCAGAAGAAAGACTTGGCAATGTTCAAAATAATAGTACCAAAAATTGAGTGGCAAATAAAAATCTCAACTTTTCTGTCATCGCTTGAAAGAAAAGCCGAGATTGAAGAAAGAATACAGAATGTCATGCAGAAACAAAAGCTATATCTATTGCAACAGATGTTCATATAAACATCTGGGCAAGGAAATATTGCTTCTGCATGGTTAGCAATGTTAGTTTCCGCTGCTCATTAATGATGTACTCATCGTATGAGTGTAATATTTTTGCGACCAAAAGAATGTTATTGACATTCGAGGAATATGGTAATACATAGCTTTCTACATCCCCTTTGCCAATATTCATTTGGGCAGCACCTTGACCACAAGCAATCATACTATTTTCAAATCTTTGAGAAGATAAAATTTGATATAGAAACTCTTGATTTACATTTTTCGCAAGTTGTAACAAACCAACTCGTTGGTTGAGCAAATAGTCTCCATCCTTACAAAGAGAAACACGCCCAACATTACCCGTAAGAGAGATTAAAATATCTCCTTCTTTTAAAACTTGGTGGTCTTGTATATCGTTCGGCAAGTTGATTATGCAATTGTAATCTTCATCGTTTATATATCGCTCGCCAGACACATTTGTTATTGTGAGGATTTTCCATTTGCCCAGTGCATTATACTTGCCACTCTGGAATGCGTAACCATTTTTCAATGTCGCAATATTCGACAAGCATATAGTAGTTTCTAACAAATCTTTGCGTGCGAACAAATGTTTACTAATCGCAGACCTACAAACTTTACAATCCTTAATCAAAGGAATTGCACAGCATTGCATTAAAGAATCAACAAGTGGAAACACATATGTAAAACTTGGTGATATTTGTCAAATTACAACAGGGAAACTTGATGCAAATGCACAGGTAGATAATGGGATTTATCCATTTTTTACTTGTGCAGAACAACCATTCAAAAAATTGATAGCTTCGCTTTTGATACAGAAGCTTTACTAATCTCTGGAAATGGTGCTAATTTGGGATATATCAATTATTATAAGGGAAAGTTTAATGCTTATCAAAGGACTTATGTATTAGACTTGTTCTCCGAAAATATCCAATACATTAAATGGGCGTTAAAAGTACTGCTACCCAAAAGAATTGCAATAGAAAAGAGTTCAAGCAACACTCCTTATATAGTGCTATCAACTCTCACGGATTTAAGGTTGCCTATACCTTGTAAAAGTAAGCAAAGTTTCATCGCAAACCTAATGCAATCTTTGGAAAGAAAACTATCAAATCAAATCGCACAGTATGATTCCTATAATTATTTGAAGCAATACTTGCTCCGCCAGATGTTTATATGAACATTTGACGGAGTAGATACTGCTTTTGACCTATATAAAGATTTAATACTTTATGATTAATATCTATTTTGTCTTGAATTTTATCAAAAATAATTGCCTTCTGTTTTTGTTCAGAAATAGTGGGCAATGTTATTTTTAACTTTTCCAATGGAGTACGTACTATTTGCGGCTGTCCAGAGCCAGAAATAATACTATTGAAGTTATACGCAGAAAGATAATGATATAAATATCTCTTACACACCTTATCTTGATACTTATCTGTATTTATCACCATTGCATTTCCAGTTATCCAAGACATTGGTTTTGTATAATTTACCATACCACAAGTATTTCCACGGCAAGTTATACAAATTTGTTCCGTTTCATGATTGTAATCCTTATATTTGCCAATAATCCCATTTGCCCCATATACAAGAAAACCATCTTCTGTTAATTCTGTTGAAGATATTGTTTGCGGCTGATATATTTGTGCAATTTCGCTTAAATACACGTTATTGCCATAAACTCTTTGCATACAACATACTCTTAGTCCTTTGATTAAGGACTGCAGTTTCTCAATGATTTTGTTTTGGGTAGCAATGCGTTTGTCAAGTAAATCTAATAATCGAGATATTTTAAGTTGCTCTTTTTTGTCGGGTGTATAATAAAGATGAATTGTTGCTAAGTCCTCACTATTAATAGCAGGGTAACTTGAACCTGTGCAACGAACCATTACTTTTCTATTGAATTCGTCTGTATTCAATAGATGATAAATATAGTTTGGCAATTCTGTTGTTCTAATTTGAGCATATCCAGTAGAAGCAACCCATTGTTGATTACTCGTATTTAGAATCCTATGAATATAGTTGTTTTTCTGATAGGGGCGCACACATTGAAACAGAATATCATTGTTATCTATAACACGTTGTGCTCTACTTGGTGCTTCTTCTCGCATTATTTCTTGTATTTTTCTTAACTCACCTTTTTCAACGGCTTCCAAGTCTATATAAATAAAAGTGTTCTGAAGCGGATCTGATTTTGGATTTATAGTGGCTATATCTTGAAGTGATACCATTTCCCACTCCCCACTAAACTCCGGGAATCTCAAATGGGGAACATTGAGGATTTTTTTATCTTTATTATCTATTGCCATAGTTGTTATTATTTTGTAGGATTCAAGTCAAATGGAAGTAACGGAGTTTCATCATTTCCATCATTAAAACGGTCAAAATCCGATATGTATGATTTGTCTTGAATCAGTTTATATTTTTCATATTCGCTATAAGCCTTATCTCTTGCTTCCTCTTGTGTCACTTTTCCGGCTGTATCGCACGGCTCGTAATCCATCGTTGCAAGATATTGTTGAAGAAACTTCTTCCAATCATCCATAGTTGAAACAATATGACGTGCAGCACGTGATTCTGCCATATCAAGAAAAGCAGTTGTGATAAGATTCAACTGGGACAATTCAGAATCTGACAGGTAATTTTTTGCGACGATGGTATCAGACTTTTGCACTCTTCCGTCAGGAGCTTTCTTCCACGTGGTAAGTCCCATGTAAGGTTGCTCGGAATCAGCCCGTTGATAGATAATTTCCGCAGCCGTATGATGAGTAACGGCAAGGTGCATCATATTTTGTACCATCTTGAAGAACAACTTTGTGTCTTCTGATTTCGGGTCGTAATCCGCACTACATTCTGCATAAATGTCAGTTATCTTTTGGTAATATCTGCGCTCTGAGGTGCGTATTTCACGAATACGCTCAAGCAAATCGTCAAAATAGTCTTTCCCGAAATGTTTGCCCTGTTTTAGTCTCTCATCATCAAGGGCATATCCTTTAATGATAAACTCTTTCAACACTGAAGTAGCCCAAATGCGGAATTGAGTAGCTTGATAGCTGTTTACCCTATACCCCACTGCAACAATAGCATCGAGGTTGTAAAATAGCGGCATACGTTCCACTTCCCGGTCTCCTTCTGTTTGAACTATCCCAATTTTTTCGGATAGTTGCCTCTTTGGAAAGTTCTCCTGTTTCGTAAATTTGTCCGAGATGATAATTTATGGTTCTGACATCAACCCCAAACAAGTCCGCCATCCTTTTTTGTGACATCCAGAATGTTTCGCTATTGAAAATGACTTCTACACGTGCCTCTCCTTGTGCTGTTTTATACAACAATATATTAGAACTTAGCGAATTATGCATAAGTTCAGCCATTGAGACAGATTGTGAGAAAAAGCCTCGTGCCTGTTGGACGAGCAACTTTTTGCCATCTGCATTTTCCGCAATAATCATACATGCCATACGAGAGAGTCGGAATATATTTACCTTGCGAAATGAGCCGTTTCCTATCTTGACCATATCAACCGCTTGGTTGAAATGCTCGTCCACATTCATTCCTTTTTCTCCGGCTACTTTAATGGCTTTATCTATGACTCGTTGAAATTTCCAATAAGCAGAATAACCCATCGCACCACAAAGGTCACGAGAACTCCAGTATTCATTCCCGTTTTCATCCTTGCGGCATATATTCTCAAATGAAGGTGTCATCTGAGGTATGTTGTCATTTTCACCCATTGCTATTACTTTTCTGAACTATTCTACCAGTCCCAATTCTTTCAGATACACTTCAATCTCTTTGTCGAGTTCAGCACGTTTGGCTTCCAACTCCTTTATCTCTGCCATTACAGCCTTTATGTCGATAGGTTCTTCCTCTTCAAAGGTATCAACGTAACGGGGAATATTCAGATTGTAATCATTCTCGGCTATTTCTTGAAGAGAGGCAAGGTGACTATACTTTTCTATTTCCTTGCGGTCACGATAAGTCTCGACAATCTTTTGGATATGCTGCTCGCGGAGCTTGTTCTGAGTCTTTACCTTTTCAAATTCCTTGCTTGCATCAATAAACAGAATATTGTCATCTTCTTTACGGCACTTCTTAAAAACAAGAATACAAGTCGGAATACTTGTGCCATAGAAAATATTTGCAGGTAATCCTATAATAGCATCCACATAGTTTTTCTTTTCTATAAGGAAACGCCGGATAACGCCCTCCGCATTTCCTCGGAATAGTACACCATGCGGAGCAACACAAGCCATTGTACCGCCCTCGTTCAAGTGATAAATCATGTGCAGGATAAAAGCATAATCGGCAGTCTTACGTGGTGCAAGCCTTCCTGCTTTGCTGAAACGATCATCAGTATTGAATTTGTCGGCAGCACTCCATTCTGCAGAGAACGGAGGATTTGCAACTACAGCATCAAACTGAGTATCACCAAACGCATCCCATTCAAGTGTATCACCATTCTCAATCTTGAAGTTGCTGAATCTGATGCCATGAAGCAACATATTCATTCGGGCAAGGTTATAAGTTGTAGGATTCTTTTCCTGTCCATAAATATCAACTGCATTTCCGATATTGGCAGCACGAAGAAGCAACGAGCCACTACCGCAAGTAGGGTCATATACATTGCGCAAACGCTGGTGTCCGATGGAAACAATTTCTGCTAAGATACGGCTGACCTCCTGCGGAGTATAGAACTCTCCAGCCTTTTTCCCGGCTCCTGCGGCAAATTGCGAAATCATATATTCGTAAGCATCACCCAAAATATCAATCTCCTGCGATGCCTCTACTCCGAAGTCTATATCATCTAATGCAAGAAGAACGTTACTAACGAGCGTGTTTTTATCGTCAGCTGTCTTGCCCAATTTAGGCGATGCCAAGTCTATATCCGAAAACAATCCGCCAAAATCCTCTTCACTATCCTGTCCCAACGTACTGTCTTCAATACGCTTCAATGAACGTTCGAGCATAGGCAAGATATTTTCTTTACGCTTGATAGCCTCAATTACTGACGAAAACAAAAATTTTGGTTCTATGAAATAACCAATATTCTCCAAGCATTGATTTTTCGCTTCTTCTTGTAGTTCAACCGCATCTGTATCATCCATTTCCCACAATTCCTTAAAGGTTATTTCATCATCCACCAAGGCATTGTTGGCATACTTCTCTATTTTCTCCGACAAGTACTTATAGAAGATGAAACCTAATGTAAAATACATAAAGTCGCTTGCCGACATATTACCACGCAAACGATTTGCAACCTCCCAAAGTTGGTCACGGAGTTTCTGCTGTAATTCTTCGCTCATATTATTTTAGTATTTCTTTTACTACTTGTTTGATTTTTACACACATATCACAAAGCCATGCACATCCATTATCCCAATTATCTTTATCATTCATATCCCCCATAGGATGAAGAATAAGGAAACGACTTGCCTTTTTATTTTCATCTAGTCGCCATTCTATTTCATTAGGATTTATAATCCCTAATATTTTAGATACCAATTCTTCATTTGACTTAAATCGGGTAATGATATCCTTGTCCTCATTAACATACAATCCAGCTGACAAACAATTATTTTTAGTATTTAATGTCATACAAAGATGATATGCTGATGATCCTAAACCTAGGTCATACCAATGCTGAGCTTGTGGTTTACGCAGCTTAAATTCCCTTATAAAGGCAGAGTGTTTTGGAGCTTCGTTGTTGAACTTTTCCCAAAATGCTAATTTCAAGTTTTCTGTTTCTGAAAGTGCTGCTGTCTTTTTCATTGCCTTTGCCCAAGTATTAGGTCGTTCTACAATATTGAACTTAGGTGCAGGTTCTGAATCATTGATTTTCCACAATTCTATTTCTATTAAGAAAAACTCGAACTTGTCATCCGTATGCTGATTTAACCATTCTATTGCTTGTTTATGCTCGTCACGTGCTTTTCTGACAATCCAAATTATTACTTCAGCTTCTTTACCTGAAGCATACGTTATGATTTTGCCAAGATGGTCATGATTTGTTTCCTCTAGCTGATTCTCAATGATTATCCGTCGTCCCGTCCCCTCCTCTGTCGCAAATAAATCAACACTGAAATCGCCTACATTGGATTCCTGTTCTTCAACGACTATATCAATACCTACAGCCTCGCTGAGAATTTCCAAATTCTCTTCTTTTGCAAGCCAAGGAGTAAAATCTTTGGCTTCATGTTTCCAGACAGAACGAAGGTCTGTTATCTGCTCCAGTTTACCTAATTTCATGATTGAATAACTTTTAATTATTCCCAATTAAACGTTTTTATAATACTACGCAATCTTTCCATAATTCTCGTCAAAGCCTTGCGAGTTTTGATAAGACCGAGATGCTTTTCTTTCAATGCCTTTTGTATAATCTCAGGCTGTTCTTTTTGCAAATAGTCATACTCTTTTATGTAAAGATTAAGCACTTCGGCAGAAATTTGTTCATCATTAGCCAAATCACTTACAGCCTTATTGCGTTCTGACACAATATATTGGTTCAAACGTTCCTCTAATTCATTTGTTCCATCTGCTCTATTGCGCCCATTCATGAAGTTTTCCTTGTCTTCATCTACATTCTTTTGAATAAAGCCGTCGATGAGTTTTGCTTTGCCTCGCATTCCAGCATCCTTAATCATTGTATCAAGGATATGCTTGCGCTTTTCTGAATAATCATCGCTATATGGGTCAAGTTCCGCAATGAGTTCAAGAATATACGCCACATTGATAATGTCACTATGCAGAAGTTCAAGACAGAAATCAATGTCTTCCAGCCCTTGATTATTCCCGTATGGGGCAGGATCTTCCGCAACAGTTGACGGTGTAGCAGGTGGATCAATAAACCCAACTGTAATATCAAGGTATTTACTCTTATAATCGTTAAACTGCTGTTCGGTCATACCGAGGTCTTCAGCATCCTCGCTGTAATCTTCGTATATCTGAACTTCTGCATGTTTACGAATAATGTCACGGAACGCAAGTACAAAATTCTTCTTGTCATTTTCACTTTGCAGAAGGTCTATACTACTTGGCGTTGGATATTTTTGCAGAAAATCTGTTGCCAAACTCTTGTACTCCTGCTTTACTTTTTCAAACGGAGGACGTACTATATCTTCAGGATTGTCGGAATTGCTAAACAGTTTTATAGACGTATCAACATTGTTTTTCAGGTCACGGAAGCATACGATTTTACCGAATCGTTTCTTCTCGTTCAACACTCGGTTGGTACGACTGAACGCTTGCAACAACCCGTGATATTCCATGTTCTTATCCACATAAAGCGTGTTCAGCTTTTTACTGTCAAAGCCTGTAAGGAACATTCCCACGACAAGACAAAGGTCAAGCGGTTTCATTTCCGCTTTCTTCTTTTTCATGCGCAGGTTGATATCATCATAATAAGCACGGAAATTCTCTGTGGTAAAAGATGTACCAAAGTTTTCATTATAATCATCCATAATGGATTGCAGTTCATCTGCTTCGCCCACATTTTCGCTGACATATTTTCCCGTTCCCATACCGGTCTGTTCATCATCTTGACTATTATTGGCTGCGTATGTAAATACTGCACCTATACGGATTTTAGGATTCAATGATTTGAAAATCTTGTAATAGCGGATAAGCATAGGAACAGACTGCACAGCAAACAATGCGTCAAACTCTCCATCAAATGTAGATTTATTAAAGTTGTTAAGGATAAATCTTGCTATCTCCTCCATACGAGCTTGGTTATCGTTATCTACAATCTCGTTACCGTGATAATACTCCACGAGGAAGCCGAGCACATTTTCATCAGCAATAGCATCTTTGATGAGATATTTATGAAGACAATTGCCGAAAATTTCTTTTGTCGTATGTCCATCCACTGCATTTTCAGTAAAGATAGGTGTTCCCGTAAAGCCAAAAATCTGGGCATTATCAAAGAACTTCATAATCTTTTTATGGCTATCCCCGAAATGACTACGGTGACACTCATCAAAAATCATCACGATGCGTGAATGACGGATAGCATCAATCTTACTGCTATACCAAGTCTTACTAACTGCCGCATTAAGTTTTTGAATGGTGGTTATGATGATTTTGGAATTGCTTTGAAGTCGCTTCACGAGTTCATCCGTATTGTCGGTACTATCCACTGCACCCGGTTCAAACGCCTCGTATTCCGATTGCGTCTGAGTATCGAGGTCATGACGGTCAACAACAAACATCACCTTATCCACATCATCCAATTCTGATACAAGTTGTGCGGCCTTGAATGAGGTCAATGTTTTTCCAGCACCTGTTGTATGCCAGATATAACCATTATCATTGGAGTTTTGTACACGATCCAAAATCTTCTCTACCGCATAGAATTGGTAAGGACGAAGTACCATCAAACACTTGTCACCCTCATGCAGCACGATATACTTTCCTATGATTTTGCCAAGTGTACATTTTTCCAAAAAGAATACAGCAAACTTATCCAATTCATTGAATGGATGATTGGCGGCATCTGTCCAGTTGAATGTGAACTTATACCCACTATTTGGATTATTGGCAAAATAGCGAGTGTTAACACCATTGGATATAACAAACAACTGGATATAATCAAACAATCCGTGAAACGAAGTCTTGTGATAACGCTGTATTTGATTGTATGCCTGTTTAAGTTCCACGCCACGACGTTTCAATTCAATCTGCACAAGTGGCAAACCATTAATTAGAATCGTCACATCATAACGGCATTTTTTACGTCCTTCCACCGTGATTTGGTTGGAAACCTGAAATTCATTCTGACACCACTGCTGCCTATTTAGAAATTCCACCCATATACGCTGTCCATCAGCCGTATCAAGCGGATATAAGTCACGGAGTTTCTTTGCCTTTTCAAAGCGAGTACCACCTTCAAGGTATATAAGAATCTTTTCAAATTCTTCTGTTGTAAACTCGCTACGCCCATGTTCCTCCAGTCGTTTGCGGTTATGAACCTCCAACTGTCGTTTAAAATTGGCATACATATTATCCTCTTCTACGATTTGGACATATTCATAGTCCATTTGTAGAAGAGTGGCTATCAGTCCGGCTTCCAATGCCGCTTCACTTTGTGTTGACATATCCTTGCCTTATTATGAGTAGTTACAACATTTTTATCTTACTATTTAGTATTCTAACATTCAGTGTATTTTCAATCTTATATAGATTAAATACATCTAAGACCACCGAAATCGCTTTAAATTCTATTGTAGTCTTTCCTTTTTATCGGTTATCAAATCCTTTAAATCAACCTGTAGAATCTCGGCAATCCGCTGAAGCGTTTCCAAATTAGGTTGAATCCTATTGCACGCATAGGCATTGACCATGCTAAAACTCTTATCCAACTGTTTGGCTAACCACGTTTGAGAAATGCCTTTTTCCGAAAGGACTGCTTTTATTCTATTCAGTTTCATTCTTTGATACGATTTTATAGTGCAAATATAGTGAATTATATTCGACAACTGGGATTATTTTTGTACTTTTGTCATCCCAATAGACAACACACATAAAAATGTGTATAACTGATATATGAAAATATTAACAGAAAGAGAAAAGAAAATCCTTATTAATCATGCCAAAAAGCAAGAATTAAGACGGATTATATCAAAAGAAAAAAAAAGAAAAACAAAAGGCGTTACCTTCAAGGGAAATCAAAAGAAGAACGTCAGAAATATATTTTAGAAAATCGATTTAAAGATTTATTCTAAAATAAAGGCTCCTTCGAACTTTTTCACTAATCGAAAACACAGAAGAATCACTAAAATTCATAGCAAAAATCGAAAAATGCTTAAAGAATCG
>OKWF01000019.1_pt1 | contig 27089 bp, 38 predicted proteins | sample 1607031 | NCBI WGS metagenome assembly OKWF01 (sample SAMN04414079, study PRJEB24778) | human gut metagenome | material: faecal | host: Homo sapiens | reverse complement strand
TCTCGGCAATCGGAAATATCTGCTCATTGCCTTTCAGTGTCAATTTCAAGGCCGCGAGATACTTCTTGATGTCGGCCAGCAGGATGTGCAGCTCCTCTTTCGTGGAGGCGAGAAATACCATGTCGTCGGCATATCTGAAATAGTTCCGCACCCGCTTCTCCTCCTTGATCCAATGATCGAAGTAGGCGAGCATCAGGTTTGCGAAGTATTGGCTCAAATAGTTGCCGATAGGCACGCCGTCGGTGCTGTCGATGATCGTATCGAGCAGGGCGAGCGTATCCTTGCATTTGATTTTGCGGCGGATGATGGTTTTCAATACGTCGTGGTCTATCGACGGGTAGAACTTCCGGATGTCGATTTTGAGGCAATATCGGGCGTTTTCCCGGTCTTTGATGGCCCGCTTGACATTCCGCATCGCTCCGTGAATCCCGCGGCCCTTGATGCAGCTATATGTGTCTTTTGTGAAGACCGAAACCCATATCGGTTCGAGGATATTCATGATTGCATGGTGCAGAATGCGGTCGGGGTAATACGGCAATCGAAATATGATCCTCTCTTTCGGCTCATAGATCGTGAACGTGCTGTATTCGGAGTTCTTGAATGTATGATTTTTCAGCGTTTCATGCAGGGCAAGGATATTCGCTTCACGGTTTTTGTCGTGAAGCAAGACGCCATACGAGCGGAGTTTCCCGCGCCTTGCCTTTTCATCGGCGAGGCGGAGGTTATCCAGCGATATGATCTTTTCGTATAAGTTTCCTATACGCTTCATTTCGACGCTTTGCTTTTCATATTCGGGGCGTTCGGCAGTTCGGGATGCCCGAAACCGCCTACTAACTCCTTTTTGAGGTGATATTTTTTGCCGAGAGGCAGGGTCGTTTGCTCTCAAAATTTTATGTTTTTACCTTTCTGAAAATCATTGGCGAGACCTGATATTCGCATTCGTATTCGAGGGCGTGTTATTCGAATTCGCATACGCAAAACCGGCATTCGAGCTGTTATTCGCATTACCGCTGAACAGGACACCGCAAGAGCAACCAACCTTTATACATCCATTACTCCAAATAGTACCGTGTTCCCGATGCCCGCATCGTTACCCGTCGCGGGAATTTGTCCATTTCCCGAATCTTGGCGAGGACATATTTGATTTCCCGCGAATTGGTGAAGAACTTGCATGCATCGCGGTCGTGATCGTCCCGATTCATCTTGATCTTGACGAGCGTCCGATTCTCTCCGAACTTCGTTTTCACTCCCTCGATGTAGTCGCAGACCCAAAAGGTGAGGTTTATCAACTTCTGCTGCGTCGTTTCGGGGCAGTTGAAATGCTTGTTGGTTTCATCGGCGGGGATTTTCAGGAAATCCAGCGAGCCGTCATCCTCCATCGGATTGTGGTTATTCTCCATTGTCGTAGCGTTTAATTATTGGCCGAGCGTGTTTTCTGTGGCGTTATGCGGGGATAAAGCAAAGGCGAGACCCGATATTCGCACCCGAATTCGAGGGCGCGTAATGCGAATACGCACACGCAAAACCGGCCGGCGAGCCGTGATGCGCAAGACCGCCGAACAGGACACCGCGCAATGCTTCGGTCGTCGGAATGTTAGTGTAATGGTAATCGCAGAAATAGGTCGAAGAACCGCCTCCTACGACGGAGGGCATGATCTCTCCTCCCTCGCCGAAAATCACCTCTTTGACATATCCCTCTGCGCGGGCCTCGTTGCCTACATGAGCGTAGCCGTCGTAGCCGCTATCCGAAAATTTGGCCGGATCGGTGCAGACGAATACCTTGCTTAATCCGTCGCCGCTGTTATCCTCGGTCGGGCTGATACGGATGTTGATACCGTCCGTCCATTGCCAAATATGGCCGAAAGGATTCTCGACACCTCGATAGCGCGGAACCATGACCGTGCATCGGGTCGATCCGTCCTCATTGATGACGGGGTATGCGACCTCGCCCGTGCCGTTTCCGAGTTCGTCGGTATGGCCGCACGGCACGAACGGATAAGAGCCGTTGAACCCGCCCCAATCGGACATGTTTGTTACACCTGCTCCGAGGCCGCCCTGCGCATAACCGTTGCTGTCCTTTTCCGCATTGAATGCCGCCTGCGAGTTGAGCGTGGCATATTCGATGGCGAAGAGCCAATACAGTTCTTTTTGGATGTCGTAGGTCATGCAGTTCCATTCCGTCGAACCGGACTTGCGTTTGCGGGCGTAATTGCGGAAATTGGTACGGGAGATACCCGTCGCCGGGCGTCCGAGGAACGTGCGATAGGTTCCGTCATACGCCGTATTGTTGTTGCCGCCTCGGTAGTCGGCATCCATATTCACGACCGAGCAGAGGGTCGTCGTGCTGCGCTGTATGGTAGCCTGATACGCCGAAACGTATCTATTCCCTGGGACGAGACGATAGCCGGGGAGAGGGTACTCGCTGATGCGTACCCGCCGCTTCGTGCCGTCAGTCTCGAATTTGCGGTAGTGCATGGGAAGTTCGACCATGACCTGACCCCGCGAGCCGTCGCGCGTCTGTCCCGTCCAATTTGCCGGATTGAGATATTCCACCACCTCGCCGTCGTTGTTGAGCAGGCAACCTTTCATCCGATTGTGGATCGGCAGGCTCTTGTGTAGGGAGAGGTTGCCGATACGGGTGCAGGCAGGCGAGGATACGGCAGTATCGAACTCGATGCCGTAGCTACATTCCTCCTCCATGTACGGCAGGAGTGTTGCAAGCGCGGCCTTTTTGCTCTCGCCGTCCTCCAATACCTCGCAGATGAGATTGAACGGGTCGGTTCCCGACACGTCGGGCAAGTCGCTCAATCGCTTGCCATTCTGAAAAGCCTCGATAATCTGTTCGAGGATTGCTTCTTGTTCTGCTGTCATAGCTATTTGTCGTTTAAGAATTTGAAAACCGTTTTTCCTTTCGATGCGATGAACATCACCGACGATGCGGTATTCAGCCGCATTTTCTTTTGCCTACGGGATGTCGCCCATTGGCGCAGCCGCCGCGATAGGGAGATGAAAACCGAGACGATCATACCTTTTCGACGTAAGTCCCAGCTCCCCAATAGAGGTCGTGAGTGTTGAGAAAATCCGCATTCGGTGCGATGGCCTTGATCGCCATCGGCGACCAATCGTTGAGCACTACCGGAGCGTCGGAAAATTCGTCGTCCTGATAGCATTTCACGCTCAATACGGCGTCCACGGTGGAGCTGCTGTATTTGGGCCTGATGTAGATCGAGAACAGCGCGTCATTCGGCAGGCTGAAACCGTCTGCGAGGTTCTCGATCTTGCCATGCGAGAGGATGCGCCCGCCATTCATAAATTCGCTGATGTAACCTTGTCTTGCCATAGCTTGATGTTGTTTTTAATTGAACCTGAAATTACCGTTTGCCGTGAGGCGGATCGACGAGAGTGTTACCAACCTGACCGTAGGCTTCGAGACCTTGATCTGAATCGTCTTGTAGAGGGCTACGTTGCAGGTCGGGATGACATGGATGATGCTGGTTCCGGCGGCAAGGATCGTAATGCGTCCGTCGGGAGTTACCGATACGGCCTTATCGTCGCCGAGGAACAATACATTCGGCTTGACGCTGGCCGGAGTGAGTGTGGCGCGGATGAAATTCTCCGCCATATTGCCGACCAGCAGGCGCGAGGGGTATTCTACCGTCATTGCAGTCGGCACAAGATTCAGCGGTTCCAATTCCGCAGCGGCGGCGATCACCTCCTCGCAATCCTCTTTCGCCTCAATCGCGGCGGCGGTGGCATTGCTGGCGTTCGTGGTTGCGGTATTGGCGGCGGTCGTAGCTTCTTGTGCTTTTTGCGCGGCATTGATGGCCGATTGGGCACTCTTCGATGCTGCATCGGTGACATCGGTGGCATCTTTTGTCGCCGCTTTCATCCCCTCGACGACCGACTGGATATATTCGAGCGACACCTTGACGCTCTTGTTGAATATATCGACACCGATAGTCCACAGCCCTTTGAATGAGGTGCATTCGGGGAGTTCCGATATTTTCTTCTTTATCATATCCTTGTAGAGTTAAATTCTAAATACAATGAGGCCCTCTTCCGGCTCGGTTATCACTACCTCCTTATCCTCGGTCGCCAATACGCAGTAATTACCGTCGGGCCGCGAATCGGGAAAGGTCAGGGTTACGGTGAACTCGCACCACACCCGCCCGTTGCGGCGAATATCGAACCGCGTTACCGCATTGCTCTTGTAGTAGCAATTATACTCCTCCAAAGAGTTGTCGTTGTATAATTTGCGCAGTTCGGGTTTCAGCAGGGCGGTGAAAAGCGCATACCAGCGTTCCCAAAATTGAGCGATGTTATCGGCATAGATAAAGAGCTTTATCGCAACGTCTTTCGCCTTGTAGAAAACCGATTCTCCGTCATAGCTTACTCCGGGCCGATTGGTTACATCGACTTTCAGATTCTCGCGGACATTCGGGGCTTTCTGAATATTCCGATCCGTGCCGTCGAGGACATAGACCCCGAAGTGGGAAAAATCGACATCATCCATCTCGTACCCGTTCTGCTTGAAGCCCGCCGGTGCTGTTGCATAGGGAGCCTGATTCAGCAGCGTATTGTACTCGTTCAGGCTCTCGATGTCCGTCTCGTCGGTCGGATAGACGGGCGGGAAGTCATCGGCGAAATTCAGCGTGATTTTTCCGAGCTGGATTTTGGCGGACAATGCGGGATTGGTCAGAAGCCGCAGTTTGTAGGACTTGCCGAGTTCGGCGAAGTCGAAGATATGATACGATCCATCGGAAAGTACCTCGAATAAATCGCTCGCGCTCAAAATATCGGTAATGCAAAACGGAATCGAAAATGTTTTGCTATCAAGGAGGGGGGCGGATAGATCGACCTCTTCGCCGTCATATTCGGGCCATTCGGTGCTGCTCAATTTCTTGAATGACGGCATCTGTACGAGTGCCTTGTACCCGTACTGCTCGACAAATATGCCGTATTCGCTGAACGCATCCAGCCCGTCTATGAACAGCTTGCCTACCATAAGATTTTCGCGTTGTCCTGAACGATGTAATTCACCTCGGAATCCTTATCTTTTTCGACCTTGACGACCGCATACCCCGATGCGATGACGGAGGCATTCGCCCCGCACATTAGAAATAGCCGATTTCCGGCCGTTTGGCTGTATTTCAGTTCTGCGGTGGTGTCTCCTATCAAAAAAGATTTTTCGGGCCTCTGAAAGCGAAATTTTGCCGCAGTCGATATACACGCCGAAACGCTCCGGATGATATTTCTTGAAACGACGAAAAGTGGCGAGGTTGGGGAAATTGTAGGTTGTCATAAATTCGACCCCTCGCGGGGAGAACATCATCCCGATCAGCTCCTCCAATGTCTCATTGCCCTTGAACATATCGCAGGCTCCGAGTTTCTCCGCCATTTCATATCGCCCGTTATTGGTGCATTGAGCTTGCGCGGCATCTTTGGCCGCTTTCCATTCACCCTGTATTTTCTTGATAAGTGCTTGCATTAGCTTCGGAGTTTTAATCCTTTCCGGTCGATCTCATCGACCATGTTTTTAACATCTTTGATACTTTTATCGACCTTGTCGAGCTTGTCGTTGGTCTCGGAGGTATTCTTCTCGATTCCGGTCAGTTTGTCGAGTACGGCATTGCCCGTGCGGTTCAGATCGTTCATGCCCTGTACGAGGGTATAGGTATGCCCCTGAATGGTCGTCAGGCGGGCATTTCTCTCGAAAGCACTATCTTGCGACTCTGATGTGATACCCTTACTCGTTCCTCGCGCTCGGCATCTCCCGTAAAATAATTTTTGAGACTATCGGACAGACCTTGATAGATCGCGTTGAACTCTTCTCCGACCTGATTGAGTTCTCCGGCAAATCCATTCATCGAACCGATCACGGCGTCGATGCCTTTGAATGTGCCGTCATTTCCGAACCATTCTTTTTTGTATCTGTCGAAAATGCCTCCGATGCGTTCTTCCAAATATTTCTGTACGAGCATCCTTTGCAGGACATCGGCGACAATATCATTGACCTTTTTGCGCCATGCCTCCATCGCATCCTCTCCCTGCTTGGCCGCTTCGAAGAAAGCATCTCCGAGTTCCGAGGCAAGGTCGGCGGCGGTGTAGCCGATGATGTTTTCCAGCATCTCGTTGATGATGGTAGCCATCTCTTCGGCGATCTCCTGAATCTGTCGCTGCCACTCCTCGATCTTGCCATGGTCGGTTTTTTTCTTGCTCTGCTCCTCATTGATCTGTTTCTGAATGAGTATCTGCTGCTCGGCAAGATTTTCGAGCTGTTTCCGGCTTTCGTCGTATTTCTTCCCTCCGAGGGCTTTGTCGGCGGTGTAGGCTACCTTTGCATACGCATCGGCGATCTTCTCGACGGATTTCTCATATACCTCGCTGTCGTAGCGCATCCGGGCGAACATCCGCGTCCATGCGTTGCCGTACTGCTGCGATGTGAGGTGCAGGCGCAATACCTCCTGCGTCGTTTCGGCATAGATGTCTCTCAATTTCTTTACGGCATCCCCGACGTATTCTGTAACCGGACGGCATCGGCATTGTCGAGTTCCCATTGCAGTTGGTCGATGCGGCGTTGTAGATTCTCGATCTCTTTTTGTTTCTCATCATCGTCGTTGAAGAGGTTGGCGATAGCCGTAGCGATCTGCAAAGCCGCCGAAATGACGGCGAGGATGACCGATGCTTTTTCTACGGTCGAGATCGACGTTGCTGCGGCCTGTGCTGTCGATTGCATGGCGGCTCCCGATGCCTCGGCTGTCGTCGCCATAGCTTCGGAAACACTCTTGCCTGTGTCTCCGATTGCGTCAATGACGGTCGCCGTAGCATCCAATACCGCGTCAATAGTATCGAGGGCTTTCCCGATGCCCATTGCAACATCATCCGAGAATACGGATGCGAGATTCTGTGCTTTGCCACCGACATCCGAAACGATACCTCCGACATTACGGAGCTGGGTCGCAAAACTTTTGTATGAGTTGGTGATGCTATTCCGGGCGTTCAATGCCTGCTGTTCGGCTTGCATTGAATGCGTAGTTGCGTCTGCAAGATTTTTCTTTGCCAGCGATAATCTTTCTTCGGATTTCGCATATTCTTCGCTTTCGGCCGATAGCTCTCCTCTGTTTATTTGTCCGCGGAGGGCCTGCTCTTCGGCAAGGGCGGCATTGTATTCCTGCTGTGCCGTTGTGAGAGCTTCTTGCGCCGTATGCCATTCTTGCAATGCGGTAGTGAACTCCGTTTTGGCGTCGCCGATGTCTTGGATTGACTTATGGAGCGCGACAAAAGGATTTCGGGAGGCGATTTCATTTTCCATTTTTGAAATAGCTTCCTGAATGTCTTTTATCTCAATAAATTTCATAGAGCCTTTATTGCTCTCGAAGTAGGCTTTGACCTTGTCGAGTGCATACTGCAACGATGAAATAGACTGTTCTCCTAAATTCCCGAAAACACCATCCCAGTTGATCGAATCTTTCAGATTCTCGAATTTCGCATCTTTAATCGCATTTTCCAGCTCTTTACGCAGGGACAATTTTGCTCCCTCGGTGGTTGCATCGGTTATTTTGCGATTATATTCTTCGGTCAGGGCAAGTACCTTTTCTTGGAAAGACCCGTACTGAATGAGGTAGTTGTTCATAGCCTCTGCTTTGGCATCGGCATCCTCTTTCAATGCTTTGGCAGTCGCTTTCTTTTGATTCTCTGCATTTTGCTGTCGAGCTTTATTTAATGCGTCGAATTGTTCGGTCGTCAATCCGTTTTCATTGACCGAAATTCCCGCCTCCTTATTTTCGCGTTTCCAATCCGTCTCCTGTTTGTCGAGTTTATTTTTCTGTGTAGTATATTCGAGGTCGATCATAGCGAGTTTTTTAGCCAAACCCTCTTTCATCGCCTCAATTTCGGCAGCTTTGGTTTCCTCCTCGATTTTAACGAGTTCTTCGCCGAGCTTCCGTGCTTTATCTGCCCGCCGTTCCGCTTCTTTTGCGTCTTTCTCGGCCTGTTTGTCCTGCTTTTGAGCATCCTTGTCCGAGGCGGGTTTTGTCGCATCATAAGCTTTTTTTGCCGCATCGAGAGCTTCTTTCAGTTCTTTCGCCTTACGTTCGTATTCTTCGTGCGTGAGCTGGTTGCCCGTTTCATTGAGAAAGTCGTTGTATTCTTTCAGTGCTTTTTCATAGGCCGATTTTGCCGCTGCACCCCATTCTGCACTCGAATCGGTCGGCAGATTCCGTTTGTTCTGCTCTGCGCGTAGCTTGTTGAGCTGATATTGCAGTTCATCGCGGGAGAATAAACCCGTTAAAGCGGCATTCCCCTGCGTGATTTTTCCGTATTTTGCCTCTTGGAACTGCATTTGGGCAAGCAGGGTTTCCCGCTGCTTGATCTGCTTTTCGATGGTTTCATTGCTAACCCCCGTCAGATTCTCGAAATAGGCATTTACGTCGTTTTTTGCGTATCTGTTCCGAAAGAGCCTTGCGTTTGTTGTAAAGATTCTGTAATTCGGCTTCTTCGTCGCGCGAACGAGCGGATTTAAGGACATTTCGAGCACGATGCTGACCATAGCTATCTTGGTAGTATTGCGTCGCCCATTTCGTTTTTCCCTCCAACTCCTTTATTCTTGCCTCTACATCTTTCAGCTCTGTTTTCGGATTGGTGATGGATTCCTGCGCTTCAAGCTGGGCTATCTCCTCCTTGATTTGCTTGATATTTTTCAGCTTCTCATACTCGGTGTCGTATTTGGCGAAAATATCGGGGTATTTCATTTCGAGTTTGTTCAGGGCCTCCCTACGGGTGTCGGTAGCGACAGCCTCATTAGAGGCGATAGAACATAACTCCTCGATTTTACGCTTGTGTTCATCCTCTGCCTCGATGGTTTTCTGCTTTTGGGCTTGATACTCTTCTTCTGCTTCTTTCATCCGTTCGGTTTCGGTTTTCATGGAAAGAAGCGCCGCAGTAACACCAGCCAGCAGAGTAGCGATGAGGACATAGGGATTTGCAAGCATCGTTGCGTTGAGCAGCTTTTGAGCTTTCTCTACAACTACGAGCCATCCGTAGTGTATCGCTTCGGCTGCGGTCAATGTACCGACGCCCATTGCTTGCAAGCCTTGTGCGGCCGCGACAGCCATGCAAGCTGTTCGGTAAACGCCATAAGTTGCAACCAGCCCCATAAGGACGCGGCCGACCTGCTCATAGTTTTCGATGAGCGAAGAAACTACATCCAGCGAATCATTGATAACGCCCTCGGATTGGTTGCCAATTGTATTGAACATCGACGAGAGGGCATCTTGGATATTTGAAATTTGCCCTGTAATAGTCTTGGATTGCTCCTCCATGAGGTTGTAGAACATTCCGCCCTCGTTCGTGAGGTTCTGAATGACCTTTTGCACCTCCGGGAATCCGACTTTCCCCTCTTCGACTAATTCCCGAACCTTATTTTTCTGCGACGCCGAGAATCTGCGCGAGTTCTCGAATCATGGGAATACCTCTGCCGGTAAAACTGATTGAGGTCTTGCGTGTAGAGCCGCCCCTGCGTCATGGTCGTTCCATAGAGATATACGATGTCGCCGAGAGGCTGGGAAAGTCCTGCGGCGATGTTGCCGAGGCGGATCAGGTCGTCATTTATATTTTCGACATTTTCGCCGTATGCGAGAAGCCGTCGTGCTCCATCAGCAATACCTTGCAGGTCGAAAGGGGTTTTCGCTGCGGTATCTACGAGTTGATCCATCAACTGAACGGCTTTCTCTTCGCTTCCGAGCATGGTCTCGAATGCGACTTCGAGCTGTTGAAACTCGCCTCGGATATTGATGATTTGGCGGATAAGAGATTGAGCGGTAAAAGCCATGCCGATACTTGCGGCGGTTTTCGCCACATTCCCCAAAGTGCCATCCAAAACATTGCCTGCATTGGTAACATCTTCAAGGGTCGATTTTGCCGTAATGCCTGATCTGCTTACAGCTTTGCCGATACCGTCTATTTTAGCGCCGAGCTTGCCCTCCATCGTAGCGATTTTCGCTTCAATTTGAGAGATGCCGGTTTCCAATCCGCGTAAATCTACGGATGTGCCGAAACTCAATGCGCCGTCATCATTTTTCATATCCTTACAACCTCTTCGTCATCTGTAAAATCTGTGAAATTTTCAGGGTTATTCGCATCCTTGCTGTCATCATAAAGCGGTCTGCTGTTTTCGGCCATATCACCGGGCATCGGCATTGCTCGACTATACATGATGGCATTTACATAGCTGATCTCATATAAGGCGTATTTTTCTGTTACTCCGAGTGTTTTAGCTATTCCGAGGACGGTTGCCCAAATGCTGTCGTTCAGTCTTTTACCACTTCCTTGGTGGGTTTGAGGATATTTGCCTCTGACAGGGAAGTGGTAATGGCGAAAAAACTGCCTATCTCCATATCTTGAAGTCGTTGAACTACGACATTAAACAAGGTAGTCGGGCTGACGTTCTCCAATATGATTTTTGCGAGTTCTGCCTTTTTATCGACCTTGATTGTGGTCTCGGTCTTACGCCGGATCAGGCCGAACAAATAGCGTTTCTCCTGTACGATGGTGCGATATTCGATGAGGTTTTTCGCGCCGAGAATAAGTACGGCGGCAATATCGCCGATAGGTCGATAATATCGGGCATAATGCAATACCGAGGTTACGATCTCTTCGGCCGGAACCTTTTTTACAACGGGGAGAGTTGCTACGATCTCCGAGATGAGAATCAGGGTCGCAGTAGATGGAGGGGCTATTTCGTATGTAACCCCTTCGATGTCGATGTTGTCGATGCTTTTTTCAAGAATCGCCGATGCGACGCTATTTTCGATAGTATTCTGTTGTTCCATATCCCGATAAAATTGCGGAGGGTGGAGGATTCGAACCTCCGAAGCCTTACGGCTTGCCTCGTTAGCGGTGAGGTGCATTCAGCCACTCTGCCAACCCTCCTGTTTGCGGTTTCTCCTGCCAACCGCAAAGGGTGTCTCTCCACTCGTCAGCATCTTACGATGCTATTTAGGGTTTGGGGGCGGCCCAATCTTCGGCCTTGACCCGGAACTTCTTGTAAAGCTCCCCATCGGAGCAGGCGAGAATCTTGAATGTGAGATCGACATACGATCCCTCCTCCTCGGAGCTGCCCGGACGGAACGATACGTGTGTGCGCCGGGCCTTGATGCCGATAGCACCGATGTTCTTGGGCGTGAGCTTCACGGAGAAATCGTCCGATACGACGTTGGTTTTCACGGTCAGCTCGTTGCTGTCCTCCGAAACGACCGCTCCGGTAAACATCTTTTCCGTATCGAAACCCATCTCCTTGACGCGGGTTGTCAGGGTTACGACCGGCTCGCCCTCCTCCTCGGCGACCACGATTCCGCCTGTCGCCGTTGCGGTCAGGGTTTCGCCGTCCTCCGTGGCAAGCGTCGTCGATTTGTCGTTGATAGTACCGATGTCGGTCAGGGAGGCTGCCATAGCTTCGTCGTCGCCGGTTTTACCGACCTCGATCTTGCACTTCGACCACGACATGATGATCTTCTTTCCCATAGTTTTATTCTGTTATGCGGTTGAACTTAATTCTTGCGTAAATGAAGTGTTGCTCTATATCCTCGTTGCGCATCGTGGTCGGTGTCGCATCGGTCGAGAGCCAATACTCCGTACCTCCTGCGGTTTCTACGAATGAGAGAATCAACTCCTGCAATTCGCCGATACGTTTCCTATCCGGAACCATTCGTCCGTCGGTGTAGGGTATATCGGGGACATAGAGGTTGAAGATCACCACGCCCGTTTGTACTTGTTCATCAAGTCCTGCGAGGAACTTGACGATCAAATCCTCCGTTGTGGCGTCGGTCGGGCGCATTTCGGGTCGGTAAACCTTTCCTCTGATGGCCTTTCCGAGGTCGCTATTCTTGACGAAAGAATAGAAATCCCGCTCAATCTGCGTCTCCGTTTTTATCATCTCTCTATTCGATTAAATCGTTGAGTAGTTTCTTGGCAAGGGATTCGGCTTTCAACTCGGCTGATGTGAGTACATCCTTATGGTGGACTGCTTCGACGTATGCGGCGTATTTCATGCCTGCGCAGACGATCAGCACCACACCCCACGGAAATTTTGCTTGCAGTTTTTGGAGCAACGCTTCGGCAGCGGGCGGGCCTGCTTCTCCATGCCCGTTCTTGCCGTTGTATTGCTTCGAGGCTCCCGTCACGACGGGTTTCCCGTCCACAAGCACCACATAGCCTATTGATGACCTCAAATTGCCGGTAATATCGTTGTAGCTGCCACTCTCGCGGGCGATTCGTATGCACTCCTCCCCGATGAAAGAGAGTTGCTTCACGAGCAGGGCGACGATGTCTTTCATCTTGGCCTGCAATCCGGCTTTCAGCTTGCGCATATCCGTTTTGCTGACGATGACGCCCTTATATTTGCCGTGAGTAGTAACGACTTTCGCCATATCACACTACGATTTGAGTTCTGCCTACGGTGGTGAGAGGTTCCGCATTCATCACGCGGTATTCTCCGAGATTTTCGCCTATCCTTTCGAGTTTCACCCGATTGTAGGGGAAAGGGATGCACTCAACGAGGATCGTAAACGAAGCCTGCCGAAATTCGCCGTCTTCGTAACGCCCTTTGCGGTTATCGCTGTTGGTCTTGATCGAACAGGGCAAAGGATCGCTCCAATCGGAACGGGCCTCTATCGGTTCGCCCCATTCGTCGATACCTCCCTCGGTGAGTATCTCGTAGCGTAATGTGCCGTTGTACCTCATATCACCATAGATGCGTGCCGTCCTCGATCACGCGCATATAGTCGGAAAGAACCTCATCCGCATCGAGGCCATAATGTCCGCACCAAATCGAAAGGCTCTGTTTGAGGGCTTCTTCGCTCATTACGGAGGTCGATACGCCGTTTTCGGAGCGGCTGTTTTCGACATATCCGATGACAAGGCGGGCGGCAACCCGAAAGATCATAGGGTCTTTTGGGGTCGCCTCGGCCTTTGCGTCGATGCCCTCATTGAAGAGCGCAAATTCGATGGTCGCGTTATCAGGATAGAATGTGTTTGCTATCGCATTGCACAAACTCCTCGTTGCGGTAAGGTTATCCACGGCTACGACTGCGTTTTGAGGGTGTAGATGCCGTTCATTTCCGTAATCACGGGCAACGAGAGTGATTCGGCCTTGGTGAACTCAACGCCGTTGCTGCCCTGCGTTTCGCCCACGCCCCATTGCGAGACGCGGATACGCCCGTAGTTGGAGTACGCTACTCCGGCCTCCTGTTTCAGCTCGTTGTTCGCCCATGCGTTTTTTGACGATGCCGAGCTTGCCGTCGGGAATGAAGACCATGTTCTTCTCGTTCCACGGCGTATAGGGGACGCGGAGCGTGCCTTTCTGAATGCGAACCTGACGGCGGATAGGCTCGAAAACAGGATAGCTGTTTTCTTGCATATAGGCGTTCAGGTCTTTCAGCTGCACGATCTTCGCAGATTTGTCGGTTCCCCAGATCATCTGCTTGATCTTCTTGCTGCGGCACATGTAGGAGATGCGCGACGGAGCGCAGAGGATTTTGCCGAATACGGTTTTGTCCTGTGCGGCGTCGATGATCCCCTGAATATCCTCGAAGCAGTCCACCGTGTCGATGTTGGCGTCTTTCCACTCGATGCGGGACGACGCGATGTTTTCGGAGGGCTGGTTAAAGTTGATCGTGCCGCGCACGCCACCTTCGGGGTTGATGTTGTCGTCGAGTTCGACGACGCCCTCGTTGGAAAGCGGACGCAGGAACAGGATGTCGAGCTTTGCGAGGACGGAGCTTACGACCGTCGTCGAGCTTCCCCACATCAGTTTGATGAGCTGCTCCGTCTTTGCCTTGTCGGGGAGCGACTTGCTGTCGAGGATTTGCAGAACCTTACGATAGTCCTGAATCGTCATCGGCAGCGTTACGGCATGATTGAGGATGCGCTCTTTCACGGTTTCCAGCCCCTCCGTGCCGAGGATAGCCTCTTTCGAGTTGTCGCCGATGGTCGGTGCGGCTACCGTGATGTTGTACTGACCGATGATCTCCTCGAAATCAAGGCCGATGGTCGGGGTGTCCCAGTCGAGGAAACGCTCGAAGATTACGTTGTCGAAAAGCTGCTTGTGCAGTTTCGAGGCGGCATCGAAGCGAGCCTGTACGTGCTGCGTCAATGCGCCAAAGATTGAACTATAAAGAAATTCGGGCATGATCGTTACTGTTTAATGAACAGAATGTTCGGGTTTGCTTTGAGGCAGACCTTACCGGGATTGATGAGCCAGTCTTCCAGCAGAGGGAAGTTCAGGCTCGGATAGAGGACTACCGCCTCGTATGCGGCATCAATCGTCGGGAGGCCCTTTCCTGTGAACTCCTTGACCGCGCCGACAACCATGTTCGGCGTGTAGAGAGGTGCGGCGGGGACGGCTGCATTGTCGCCCTCGGCGGCCGTTGCTGCCGATGCTTCAACGAGGATGTCGCCATCGGCCAGCCCTGCGATGGCGGATGCGAACGTGAGAACATCGTACTCGGCATTGGCTGTGTTGATGGACTTGATGATCGGGGATTTGTCGGTTACTCCGAGTTTCATCACCACGTCGCCTGCGACGAAGTAATGACCTTTGGCGATACGGGGCGCGGTGGTCGTGCCTCCTGCGAGAACCTTGGCGGTCTTGCAAACGGCGGCACTCATCGCCTCAAAATCGACATAGATAGGAGTTCCCCGATGCAACACCGTTCCGGTGGGGAAGTTCTGCACCGGCTTGAAGCCGCCCGGCAGAATCTTGCACTCGCCGCGCCAAATTTCGGGCATGTGGCCCGATACCTGCGTTTTCTTGAAATCAATAGCCATTGTTGCAATCAATTTTAAGGGGTTAATGATACGGAGCTGTTACTTGTTGGGGAGACTTTCGGCCCAAGCTTTGGCGTCCGCTTCCATAGCCTCTTTGGTACTTCCCGTTTCATGCGCCTGCTCCTTGGGCATGAGGTTGTTGGTGACTAACTCCTGCTTGTAATCCGCCAGCTCCTTATCGAGGTCTGCATCCTCTGCGAATGAGACTCGCTTCATCAGGTAGTCGGGGATTCCGAGCTTTTTAGCCTTTGCCGAGATTTCGGCCTGTCGTGTGGTTTTGCCTTTTCTGCTTTGAGTGCGGCGTTCTCGGTTTCGAGATCGGACAGCTTCTTTTGGAAAGGTTGAACCATTCGGGGGCCTCATCCATCGTTTCCGCCCTCATCTTCGCCCTCGTCGTTGGATTGCGGTTTCTTTGATTGCGGTTTCGGACGTTGCGTCTTCCTCGTGATCTCCCCCTGCATCGCCTTTGCATAGGGCACGAGCGAATCCACTTTCGCGGCGATGTCTTCGTCCGAGGCATCGTCGGCAAGACCCTCCGTCCCGATTTCAACGAGATCGTCGAGTGCCTTGTCTGTCAGTCCCATATCCTTGCATTTTTCGGATAAGAGCTTGCGAAATTTCTTTTTCATGCGTCGAAAAAATTTGATTAAAAACGTATCGTTAGGACAAAGGTAATGAAAAATATCTATTAGGTATCTAAAATTTAGGCAAAAAAATATCTGTGTGGTTATGACGCAGTTATCTTAAAATCGGCGTTATTTACTGATTTTGAGTGCACTTTTTCTGCGAAAAAAGTTGCTTACTATAATAGTTGGCTATATATTTGCATCATCAAACAGGTACTTAATAGGTATTGAATAACGAATAAAAAATTTATAATAGGCTATGACACGAGAAGAATTTACCGAAAGAACAGGGCTGACGCCAACATCCGAGGAATATCAGCATATCGAGGCTATGTATATGGCCGCAGGAAATATGGATAAAGATGAGTTTTGCAAAGAATTTAAGAAGCACGGAATGAGCCGTATCCTTGAAGAATTATTTGCAAGGATTCAAGGTCAGGAAAATTCCATAAATGCGCTGACCGAGCGGCACGATGATTATATCAAAACAACCGCCGAAAAGGACATAGAACTCGCAATTTTCCTCATTGGAAAGGCTTGCGCCTATGATGATACCGATTTTTACAAAGAGGCGGTACGGCTGATTGGGCAACGAGCAGTTACCGTGCATAAAGTTCGGGCGGGATTGCCTCTTTGGGAGGAGGATATAAACTACATAGACAATAATCTTAAATAACACAGGATATGGGTAAATCAGGACAGTTAAAGGCGGAAAGCTTGCATGAATGGAAGTCCCAAATGGCGGACTTCCTCCTCGAAAGAGCGCAGAAATTCGGCGATATTACGCTCCATATCAAAGCCTCCGAATTGATCGGCATGAAAGAGGTGATCCGCCGGAAAATCATCAAGGGCCTGCCCTTGTGGGAGGTCGATAAAGTTTGGTTGAAAAATAATCTCAAATAATCGCAAGTATGGAAAAGATCAAAATCAAGCATGTAGGATTCGATTCGTGGGATCGGGAGGTGTTCCAAACGCAGAAAGGGACGTATGTCGTGGATATAAGTTTGGACTATTCGCATCAGAATATGAGGCTCTGCACGAAGAACAACAACGAGTTCGACGGGGAGCCGGACACGGCCCTCAAAACCGACGCATTCGAGATCGTCGATGATTTCGAGGCCGAGCAATAATCGTAAACCTTAAAAATTCAACGCAATAATGGCAAATTCAATCAACGTAAACGGGTGCTCCGTCTGCCAGCCGGGGCAAGAGAACTACACGAGCTTTACGGCCAAAATCGGCCGGAAATCGGTCAAAAGATGGCAATACGACTACCGCACGGAGAGCGGCGAGCTTTTCTCCTGCGTCGGGGCATCCCTCGATAGCTGCCGTGCAAAGCGGGATTTATGGCTCTCTCGAAAGCAGTAGGATCATGGCAACGAAAAAGGCAACAAAGACCTACGAGGTTGAGGTTTCTATGACATGGTCGGAAATCTATACTGTCAAGGCAAAAACAGCGTCCGAGGCGCGGCGCAAAGCATGGGAGAAATTCAAACGGCATCCTCCGAAATCCTGTTTTACGCTCATGGAGGACAGAATCGACGAATAATAATCAACGCAACAGATATGGAAGAGAAAGATATTAAGACGGTCAAGACCACGCGGGGAGAACTCCGATACTATCGGGATTGGGGTAATTACGACGGGGGTATCGTAATGCTGAACGCCCAAACTATCGACCGCTACAAGGCGATCAAGAATGAGCATCCCGACGCGGATAAATGCGGGGTTTTCTTCGCTTTTAGCCGAGAACAGTTCGCCGAGGGATACAATCACTTGGTAGAAACTCGGACACATTAAAGACGGCGATAAAATATGCCAAGATAAGGATACGGGAGCTTTCGGTACAAAGGACGGACTTGCGGCGTTCTTCAAATTCTACGACGATAGCCGAGCGGCCATCCCGAAAGAATGTGATCCGCAGGAGGTTTATTTCTACGAATACAATAACCACGAGTGCATGATCGCATGGGATGGCGATAAAGAAGCCTATGACCTTATCGTCGGGTATTGGGGTGAGGAAGTAGCAAAGACGATTGAACGATTATGAATTAAAATTCAACACATTATGGAAACGACATTGAACAACAAATTTTTCGACTTCGAGAAAGCAAAGGTACAGACCCTTTCCCTCGATCAACTGGCGCGAACCCACAAGGAAAACGACATCTACGGAAAGCCGTTGCGAGGCATTTACCACTACGATCTGCTGAATCAGATTATCGGCATGTGCAACGCGCAGAATTACGATGTCGAGGTTTTACGACCTTTTCGCAGCGCAGAACAAGACCGCAATACTCCGGGCGTCGTCCTCTTGCCGCAGGTAGAGGAGCAATACGGAGAGCGGGCCGTTGAAGCGCATATCCTCCGCAGGGTATTTGCCAACATCCGCATCACGAATTTCGATGATGCAGACCACACGACCAATCTTGCCGTTGCATTCCATCAGAAAGGAATACAGGTCGGGTTCGGCAATATGGTGATGATTTGCCATAACCAATGTATGCTCTGCGCGGATCAGTATATCTCGACCTATTCGGAGAAAGGATCGGGTCGGGGCAATGGTGTAACGATTCCCGAAGTCCTCGACATCGTGAAGTCATGGATCATTGATGCCCGCCGGATCGTCGTTACCGAGCGGGAGAAGATAGAGAGGATGAAGCAAATCCCCATTGACGCGCAGCAGATGTTCACGCTGATCGGGATGCTTACGGCCCTCCGGGTGAAATGCGATACCCATATCTCCGAGATCAGGGAGAATCGCACATATCCGCTCAATCAGGCGCAAATCTCACGGCTTACCGAGGATATGATGTATCGCTATTATCAGAACGGCAAGGTCACGGTATGGGATTTATACAACGGCGCAACGGAGTTGTATAAAGCCGATACGATGGATATTCCGGCACTTTTGCCGCAGAACCGCGCGATGTGTGCGTTTTTGAACGAGCAATTCGGCATTTAGACTTAAATGTATTTTGTAATGGAATCAATATTCAACAGAGATTTTTATCCCACTCCGATAGATGTCATCGAAAAGATGCTTATCGGAGTGGATATATCCGGTAAAATTATCCTCGAACCCTCCGCAGGTAGTGGAAATATTGTAGATTATCTGAATAGTCGCGGAGCGAAGAAAATCATCGCGTGCGAAACGGTCGAGAAATTACGCCGTACATTGGGCGGCAAATGCGACATTATTGCGGATGATTTTCTGACCGTAACTTCGGAGCAGGTCAGCCATATTGACCTGATCGTGATGAATCCTCCCTTTTCAGCTGATGAAAAACATATTTTGCATGCCTACGATATTGCACCCGGCGGTTGCGAGATTATCGCTTTATGCAATAGTCAGACCCTCAATGACAGATACTCGACCAGCCGAAAGCAATTGCATGAAATTGTCGAAATGCACGGTTTCGACGAATACTTCGGAGATTGTTTTGCATCGGCAGAGCGTTCAACGGGGGTGCATGTATCCTGCGTACATCTGTTCAAACCGGGCACAGGAGAAAAAGAATTTGAGGAGTATTTTTCCCTTGCTCCTGATGATGAGCCGCAAGGAGATGGATTGCAGCACTATAATTTCGTTCGAGATTTAGTAAATCGCTACGTCGAGGCAGTCAAGCGCTTCGATCGTGTGATGGGGGCTGCGAAAGAAATCAACCAACTTGCGGAACCGTTCAAAAATAATGACATCCGCTTTGGCGCATATCGAGAACACGGGAATAACTATACCGCTATTACCCGTGATTGTTTCAAAAAGGAGTTGCAGAAAGCTGCATGGCGTTTGATATTCAGTAAAATGAATATGGAGAAATACGTTACGACCAAAGTTTTGGAAGATATGAATCGTATGGTCGAGCGGCAGACGCATATTCCGTTCACGATGCACAATGTTTTTCGAGTTCTCGAAGCTATCGTCTTTACTCATCGAGATCGGATGAATCAGGTGCTTGTAGAGGCATTCGATCATATCTGTTCGTTTAGTGCCGAAAATTCGACCGCGGGGGAGAAATGGAAGACAAATTCCGATTATATGGTCAATCGCCGTTTCATTGTTCCGCGTATTTGCGATTACGACGCACGATGGCCGTCTGCCTATGTCAAAATTGCATATTACGGGGGCGGATATGCTCGTGATATTGATGATGTCGTAAAGGCTATGTGTTATCTTACAGGGTGCAATTATGACGATTTTTCATCCTTGAATGATTTTGTTAGTAGGCTGACAATGAATTGGGGGCAGTGGTATGAATGGGGATTTTTCCGCATTCGAGGCTATAAGAAAGGCACGATGCACTTTGAGTTTGTTCGTGAGGAGGATTGGATGAAATTCAATATCGAGGTTGCGCGAATAAAGGGGTGGCAGTTGCCGAAGCAGAGGACGAGTAGAAAATAGCCGAACAAAACACCCTGCCACCCGTGCAACGATGATTGCGATAGTTAATCACGATGATTACCAGCAGAATAGTACAGCAGGATGCAACGAGGGCAGCAACGATCCCTGCAACGACGGGTGCAACGATCCCTGCACAGAAGATAAGAATATATAGATATATTAAGATAGATAGAGGGGATGTTTTTTCGACTGCAAAATATCGGATCACTCATCATGTAAGACCCTCGTAAATTCATCCTTTGAAAAAGAAAAAAGTTCCGCGAAAAAAGAAAAATGAAAATGCCGCCAATTTTCGAATATCTGCGGTCGGGTCGGTAGATTGATCGATTCTTGCGCGAAAGCGTGGCAGAACGCCGGAAAAGCGGTAAATTTGCACAAGTATTGGATTATGGAAGCAAAGAAGATAGTGCATTTGCAGTTCAAGGAGCCGTACAACGGCGAAACCGACTTCTACTTCGGTTCCCTGAAAGCGATCTACGATACCGTTCCTATCGGGGCGGTCGGCATCACATACAAGTCCCTCACCAATGCGACGAGGGGCAGAAGCGAATACGAGAACAAGAAAGTCCTCATCCGCATCGGGCAAATCCAGCGCAAGACGAGAGGACGGTCATTAAAATCGGAGTGCGATGGATAGCAAGGTATATCGGCTGACCTATGTTGCGGATTCATACGATCTCATTACGCATCTGTATTTTGTCAATAGGGCGAAAGCGGAGGCTATGTATCGTGAAAAGCTGGAAAAGGTTTCATTTTACCGAAATGGCTATATCTACCTGCATTCGATGAAAGAGAACGCCGACGGGGTGCTGGATATAGACGAAGTGATAGATTCTAAAAATTTTTGATATGATAGGTGCGATAATTGGCGACATAGTAGGCTCTCGATTCGAGTTCAATAATGCGAAAGGCGGAAACTTTGCATTATTCACCAAACAATGCGATTTTACCGACGACACGATCTGCACGGTGGCGGTAGCCGATGCGATACTCAAAGGGGAGGACTACAAATCGAGTATTTTGCGTTGGTGTAGAAAATATCCTAATCCGATGGGGGCATACGGCGGTTCTTTTTGCTCGTTGGATTACTTCTCCCGACCCCCAGCCGTATAACAGCTTCGGCAATGGCGCAGCGATGCGTGTAAGCCCTGTTGCGTGGGCTTTTCGCTCGGAGCGGGATGTTATTCGGCAGGCTATCGAAACCGCGAAAATTTCGCACGACCATACGGAGGGAATTATCGGAGCGATGGTAACGGCTCTTGTGATCTATTATCTAAAAAATCAATTTTGGGATAATACGATGGAGATATGCGAAGCGTGATGTGTCAGTATTACGGCGAGGATTGGGAAAGCCATCTCCCGCCTTGCGGCAAATTCGACGAGACATGTCAGGGATGCGTCCCGCTGGCCTTTCATATCGTCAAAGAGAGCCGGTCTTTCGAGGAGGCAATCCGCAAGGCCATTCTCTACGGCGGCGACAGCGATACGCTCGGAGCTATTGTCGGCTCACTTGCCGAGGCTTATTTCGTGGTTGATCCTGCAATGATTCAGACCGCGATGGGCTATTTGCCGGAAGATATGCAGAACGTCATTCGGAAATTTAATGCAATCTACCGATGAAAGAATCTGATTTATTGCAATATTGCCGCTATTATAAAGGCGAGCGGAAGAACCCATACGAGGGTAAGGAACAAAACAAGGCAATGCTTTGGATGTACGAGCGGGCATGGATTCACGATACTATGGCGGTCATCGCAAGAGGCGATGCGAATGTCTCTGAAAGTCGAAATCTCGATGAATATGTCGCGGTCGGATTATCGGATTTTGAGAATGCCGATGGAGTGCCGATTACTTTGAAATCGCTCCTTTTCAATCGGTATGCACAAGGCAATATGTCCTCGTTGGCAGATTGCGTCGAACCGTTCAAGAAATTTTATAAGCAGTATTACGGTTAAGGGAGCGCAATAAACGCTCCCTTTATCATTGCAACTGTCCGATCATCTGCAAATAGATCGTCTTTCCTTGTTTTTTGAGGACTTTGAATTGACAGCCTCGTTGCCCGATCCATTCCATTTCGGAGTTGATCTTTTCGACAGATTTTCCGTCCCATATCACGCCATCGTCATAATCGAATTTGTGATAATCCGTGTAGTGGGAAAAGGCTCCGCATATACGCCTTTGGCCCCTTTGGGGACTACGATAACCAAGTTGTACGATTCGGAGAAACCTTTATGCCGATGCACGGCGGTAGATAGGAATCCTTTATCGACAAAAACATCGCCTTTTTTCAGGTTTCCGAGGTCGTATCCGAGAGAATCAATCGTGAAATTGCTTACGCCTCGTCTTACGACCGTATTTTGAGGCATGGCGAATTTTTCAATCGCTCTCGTCAATATCGGCAGATCGTGCTCGAACTCTTCGCGGGCACGCGCTCCATAATACGATATACCGCGCAGAGGTTCATTTAGGTAGCTGTAAGTCTGCGTATATTTCGTCAATATGATCCGCTCTTCCTTTGTCAGCGTCGCCCAAATCCGTTCCGTGTATTGACGCAGCCGGTTATCTGCATCATCGACCATCTCTGATTCGTACAAGGCGAGAAGCTATCTATTTCCTCCTTGCTGATACTCGGCAGGGTAGAGGCTTTCATCGTTGCGCCTTTCTTCGCATCGCGCCGAGCCTGTTCCGCCAATCGTTTTTGATATTCTGCGACGGCGAGTGAGGTTTTGGACTTGATAATCGACAATTCGGCATTGCTATTGACTGCCTGCTCTGCATCGGAGAGGAGTTTTGCAACATTGAGGCTCTTCGGATGTTCTGCCGACCATTGTTTAACGGCGTCGAGTTCTTCGGTTACCTGCTTGATCGCTATCTTGTAATTGACTGCATCCAATTTTTTGATGTACGCCTCCTGCGATACCTTCCATGTCGCATACTTCTGTTGAACACCTTTCATATTGCCGCCGAGGAAGTCATAAGCTCGAAATGCAGCTTTTTCGCCTGCTGTTCGAGGGATAGACCCGACCAACCCTCGATCTTCGATTTGACGGCATCATATACCCCTTGCAGTTCTGCCATCGTGAATTGCTGATGCCACGAGTGAACATTGGGGATAATGTCGGCGAGAGCCTGCTCCGCTTTCTTGGCGGCGAGGATGGCCTGCGCGACTTCTTGGTCTCGGTCTGCATGGCCGACAGATCGCCTGCGTCGATGTACTTTTGCAGGGTGGAGTAATCGACCTCGCCATAATCCCCGGCGACTTTGGCGATGTTGTTCGCCGCCGTCTTGATTTGCTGGTGCTTCTTCTGCCGTTCGGCCCACGCATTACGGATTGCCGCCTCCTGTTCGGGCGTTCGGGCCTCATGGCGTAATGCCGCCTTTTCTGCGATTGTAAGCTCTTTCGGTTTCGGATTGAGTATCTCATCAATCGCCGCAGAGTTATTGCGAATAAAGTAGGGTTCCGTGCCTCTACTGCGGGATGCAGGATATTCTCCTTGTTGTCTCGCACCCAATGCTTGAAATTTGCCGGATATTCGGTGATCTGCTTGCCTCGCGGGGTGTATTTCTCGCCTTTGAGGAATGCCGCCGTAACTTTCGCCATCTCCTCCTCGTCCATCAAAATAGGCGTTGCAAAGCAGAAACATTGGGCATGCCATCCGTCGAATACGAAATCCTTTGGGTAGTCGCCTTGAAGTTTATCGCAAATATCCGGTCGGGGGTGGTTCTTCGATAGCTGGATGCGCTGGCCGAGAACGAAATCCATCTGCTGCCACCGCTCATTGTCGGCACGGCGGTAGGCGATGTTCGTCTCCGACCTTGCAACGCGCATGGCATTCTTGGCCGAGGATTTGTAAACGCCCGATCCGGTTTTGTAGTCGCTACGGTCGTAGTCGATCCATCGGTATTTGCCCGTTTTCTCGTCCTTGATGCGCTTTTTCCACTTCCGCCCGTAGATAGGCTTGCCCTGCTCGTCTTCGCCTTTCTTGAAGCGGAAACGGCGGAACATCAGGTCGGGGTCGTTCAGGTATTGCCGGACTTTGCGGGATATGGATTGCGCCGAATCTCCCTCGCCGATGGCGACGGTCATGGCGATCTCCATTTCATCGCGGAGCTGCTGAACCGACTGCCATATCCGTTTTGAGAGATTGAGGCCGTTCTCCGTTCTGTTGGTGAAAGCATTCATCGCCGCCATATTGCGGTTGTTCCATGCGCTGAACTCCGGACTGGATAATACCTCTTTCCCAAAACATGAGGAAATGAGTTTATCGCATGCGTCGTTGGCCTTTTCCCATTCGAGCGTGATCCCCTTTTTGATAGCTGTCGTAGTCGTCGAATGCAGTTGCCGGAGCAATGCCTCGACTTCTTTTGGATTCGCATATTATCCCCGTCGAAAGAGTACATGACCCCCTCGTCCAGCGTCGGCACGGATTTATTGAGAGCGAGGATTTCATTCACCGTTGCGGCGAATAGCCGCCTCACTTTCTCGGCGTAAGCCTCTGTGCGCTGAATGCGCTTGATGGTTTCCGCTTTCGGGTCGGGAGAATATGCTTTTTTTGCCATCTGCTACCTACTTCTTCTGTTGCTGCTTTTTCTTCGGGCCATCTTCATCTCCGTTTTCATCATCGTCGGGGTTGTCGCCGTCCGATGCGGATTGCGGGCCTGCACCCTCGATGTCACCGAATATCTGTTGCTGCTTTTGCGCCCGCTCCTCCTCTTCGGCTTTCAGACGCTCCATTTCGAGCTTCTTATCCTTGACGAGAGGGTTCAGCTCAACGCCGGTTTCTGTCGCCATGATGCCGCCGTCGAGGCTCTTGATGATATTTTCGAGGGCTTCCGCGATGTCGTCCCCGAACGGCTCTTGGAACTCATGCCCGATTTTCAGGTTGTCGCATTCCGATTTGAGATGTGCATCGAGGACATTCCCGATGATGGCCGTGATGAGCGAAGAGGTGCGGGATAACAGTTCGTCGTGGGTTTCCTTGTGTTTGGCTGCCTTGATGTCGGCGAGCAGCATCACCGTCCGCAGGGCCTTTCCCGATAGATTGCTCAACGATTTTAGCGTGTCGAGCGAAATATTCGGGGTGAACGACTTGGAAAGGATATGATTCTGCAACCATTCGATTTCCTGCTTCTTGCTTTCCGGCGCACTATCCCATGTCAGGTATTTCGCCGCCTTGTCCACACCCTCGGAATCGTTCGTTACAAGCAGTTTCGCCGCCTCTTTCTTCTCCGGCAGGTTCTTGATAAGGTCGGCGGCCATAATGGCGATAGGATCGGCGAAATAGTCGTTTGTATCGGCGGTGCGTGAGCCGATCAGCTCCTCACGATGGATGAGCGTTTCGACGCCGTTCCATTCCTTGTCCTGCTGGAAGAGGATGAGCGGAATCTTGCCGATGAAATTCACCTCCTCGACAACCTCCCATCCGATGCTCTTCCGCGTGCAGCGGTAGATGATATTCGGGGTATAGATGTCGAAGTGATAGACGAGGCTGTTTTCCTGCTCCCGCACATAGTAGCCCCAAGCTATGGAGATCAGGTTTTCGTATTGATCCCATCGCGTGTAAATCTCATCGCCCTTGCTCTTGGCAAGCACTCGAATCTGACGTCCGGCGCATCGTTCGCATCGCGGAAAACACGGAACAGCATCGCGCTTTCGGTCTCCGATCCGGCGATGCGTTTGCATTGGCGGAGTTTGCTGTTGAAGTGAGTGTGCTCGATGACATCCTGAAATTTTTGGAACGCCCGGTCTGTTCCTGTGGATTGCTGCGTCCATTTCACCGGACGGCCATAGAGGAATACAAGGGCGATTTCATTGATGTAAACCTGATAGGGGATCGGCAGCTTCCATACCGGCTCGAACCGGATGAAATTCCCCTTTTTGTCGGTGATGATCTTGTCCTCCCGCTTCATGATTTCATGGGAGGTTACTTCATACTCTTTGAGCGCGGCAATCGCCATATCCATACGGTTGCCCATGCGCTCCTTGACCGCCGAAATATCTTTGGCGGCCAACAGCTTCTCAAACTCCTGATTTCGTCCTACAAGAGCATTGAGATAATTGCGAAACAAATCAAATAGCATCATATCCTTAAATTTTTGGTTTACATCCCTAAACTCGACTTGCTCAATATGTCGTAATCTATATCATCATCCTCGTCATACAGGTCGTTGATCGCATATCCGAGAATATCGACGAACTCGTCGTGCGGCTGGCTCGGAAATCCGCATACTTCATCGAGAAAATCGTCGTTCCATGATCCCTCGACGATGAACACCCGTCCGCACTCCACACGCGGCGAAACGGCCCGCAATCGCACCTCCTTGTCATCGGTCGGCGTGGGTGTCCGCTTGACATTGAGGGTCGAAATTTCTTGAAGCATCTGTACCACGCTCTCGCCGTTGGCTTTCGGCTCGACATGGAGCTTGCTCTCGGAATTGCCGTCATGTGCCGCGATGTATTGAGGCAGAAACCGCAATAGGTCGGGCATCTCCTTATACACTTTCTGCGCGTCGATCAGATAGATGTAATTCCTGATACGGCAGGCTGCCAGTACGCCGCTGGGGTCGTTATCTTGTCCCTTTTTCTTCTTGTTATAGGCCGTATCGAGGTAGAAGTGTATCGGCTCGTTGAACCGCAGCGACCGGAACTCTGCCAGCGAGATCGTGCGGAACCAATCCCTTTTCACGATATTGCCGCCCTCGATGGTCGGGTGCTGCTGATACAGGGCATTGAACTCGCGTGGGGCGCGGGCTTTCTGCTTCTGCAACTTCTCGATGGAGTGGCGTGACGGCCATAGTGCGTCGCCGATATGCCGTTCGCTCAATCCTCCGTCGTATTCCTGCTCGCAGATCGCGGGGATGGCGAGTATCGTCCACTCCTGCGGCTCGGCTTTGAGGATGCGTCCGGCGAGGTCGTCCTCATGCCATCGCGTCATGATGAAGAGCTGCCGCGAATTATTGTGCAGACGGGTCGAAAGGACGGTGTTGTACCAATCCCACACCCTCTGTCGGTAAGTGATAGAGTTCGCCTCGTTTGCATCCTTTACCGGGTCGTCGATGATCGCAATATCGACGGGTGTACCTGTCAAAGAACCTCCTACGCCGACCGCTTTGTAAAACCCCCGATGGCCGACCATTTCGAAAAGGTCAATATTTCTCAAATAGCCCCGTGCATCCATACGGGTATTCGAGCCATTGAGGTAGGTAGCGGGAAATATTGCCTGATACTCCTTGCTGTC
>OKWF01000018.1_pt1 | contig 27590 bp, 31 predicted proteins | sample 1607031 | NCBI WGS metagenome assembly OKWF01 (sample SAMN04414079, study PRJEB24778) | human gut metagenome | material: faecal | host: Homo sapiens | reverse complement strand
GTTAGTCGTATTGACGGTGGCAAAGGTAGAAATAACAATTAAGAATCGGAAAGAGAAAAATTCAAAAAATGGGAAGGGCGCTCCATCTCTCCGAATCCATGCGGTCGAAAGGCTATTCCGGGTTTGGCAGGTTTCTTGCGGATACCAGGTAGAAACTTAAATTCGTATTATTATGGCAGATAAAATTTATGATGTCGGTCGATTCCGACACTCCATCGACAATTGGCAGCTCTCCATGTTGCTCGGTATTATTTTCTTCATCGTGGGCATCGTCGTCTTTTTCGAGCCGGGCGGCACTTATCTCGCGCTTTCCGTGCTGTTCGGGATCGTCGTGATTCTCTCGGGCGCTTTCGAACTGTATCTGGGTACGAAGGCTCCCACCGGGTCGGGCAAGGGATGGTACATCGCAGGCGGTGTAGTCGAAATCCTGCTGGGTATCCTGCTGCTGTGCACCCCGTCGATGCTCTTCACGATCCTGCCGTTCGTGCTCGGCTTTTGGCTCCTCTTCCGGGGATTCATGGCCGTCGGCGTCGCCAGCGAGATGATGGGTGTGGGTATCAAGGGCGCCGGCTGGACGATGACGCTGGGTATTCTCGTGATTATTTCCGCGTTTCTCGTTCTGTTCAATCCGATTATCGGTGTCGGTGTAGTCGTGTTCTGGGTGGGATTGTCCCTGCTGCTGGCCGGTGTCGATTTGATTGCACACGCTGTCACTCTGCGGCGGTTGCGCAAGGAGCTGTAACGGTCGATAATGTTCCGATGGGGGGTATTACGCAGGAGGAAGCCGATCGGGTTACGGATTTGGAGCTTAATGCCGACAATGCGGCGGAAGTGAAGTCTTTGGCTGGTATCGAATATTTCCGGAATTTGAAGACGCTGAAGGTGTCTGGGTTGGAGTCTTTGGATGATACGAATTTGGCTGTTGGTAATATCAATCTGACTTCGGTTGATATTTCGTTGGTGAAAGGTTTGACGGCAATCGATTGCAACGGTCTTCAGAGCCTGACGACTTTCTCGTTGGTGGTGACAGGTGCGGCCGGTACGGAGGTTGGGCCGAAGCGTGTTGAACTGGATAAATGTCCGAAGATCGAATCCGTGACGGTAAAGGATTGTCGGGCGATTGTTGCTGTGACCGTAACTGGTTGTACGGAATTGACTTCTCTGAATCTTTCCGGCTCTTATTTGGAGAAGTGGGAGAGTGAACCTAATAGTGGTAAATGGATCTATCCTTCGATCAATATCTATACCAATACAAAGTTGACAGATCCTGCTAATTTCATTCCTGCGGCTAATCTGGTCGATATTTGGGCTACTTCGGCGCAGATCGAAGCATTCCGGAAGTATTTCGAGACAAATTACAAGTGGACCGGTACTTGGCATAGTAATGATGAAACGCCGTCCGCATCGGTCGTTAGATAATTGAAGCCGTGTCGGGCATCGATGTCCGGATATGCGGAACGCTAATTGGAGTCCCGGTCGGTATTTTCCGACCGGGACTTTTTTGTTCGGTTGTGGACGATGTGTGGTGTGAAACGTATTTTGTCTGAAAAACGAAATAACCCGAAAGGGTTGTGTGTCGGATTGAACCAGTTGCGGTCGGTTTATCGGAGCTGGTCGGACTGTTGGGGGACCGATGTTCGTGTTTGCGGGGGTGAATATTTGTTTATCCTTGTCACAGATAGGAAGCGGTTGGGCGATTTTTGTGTATAAGCCTGTACGATTGTTCTCATTTTTCTCTGTCTTCGATTTGGATCGGATAATTGGATATTTCATTGCGGCAAAATGCAAATAAATTTGCTTTTGTACCCGGCTTATTCGTATCTTTGCAAAGATGCGCGAATCGAGGCCGTGTGTTTCGTTCGTGCTGTTTTGTAAAATCCCGTTAAACCGACGACCTGGTGCCTATGAAGACCCGATTGAGTGCAATTTGTTTGACTTTAACCGCAACGACGATGATTTCCTGCCATGAAAAGAAGACGGAGGATGCTCCCTGGATCCTGGACCGCTTCGACGATATTAAAATTCTCCGCTACGAGGTGCCGGGCTTTGCCGAGCTGCCTCTTCGGGAGAAAGAGTTGATCTACTACCTGGCCGAAGCCGCCAAATGCGGCCGCGACATCATGTTCGACCAGAATTTCAAATACAACCTTCCCGTGCGCCGCACGTTGGAGGTGATTTATGAGAATTACGACGGTGACCGGACGACGCCCGAATGGAAAGCGCTGGAGAAGTACCTCAAAAAAGTGTGGTTCGCCAACGGAATTCATCACCACTATTCCAACGACAAGTTCGTACCCGAATTTCCGAAGGAGTATTTCCTCGCGGTTGCCGAGTCGATCCCCGTCGAGAAGTTCGGCGATGAGCTCAATGCGCTGCGGGCTGTGGTCTGCGAGGCGATTTTCAATCCCGAACTCTATAAGACCCAACTCAATCAGGCCGAAGGTCAGGATTTGGTGACGACTTCCGCCAACAACTATTACGAAGGCGTGACGCAGGCCGAAGTGGAAGAGTTCTACCGTAGCATGGCCGATCCTGCCGATCCCGAACCGGTCTCCTACGGATTGAATTCGAAGCTCGTGAAGGATGAGGACGGAACGATCCGCGAGCGGGTGTGGAAAGTAGGCGGTATGTATTCGCCGGCGATCGAGAAGATCGTTTACTGGCTGGAGAAGGCGCAAGGCGTTGCCCAGGAGCCGCAGAAGGCGACCATCGCAGCCCTCATCGACTATTACAAAACCGGCGACCTGCACGATTTCGACCGTTATAACATCCTGTGGGTGCGGGATACCGTATCCAACGTCGATTTCGTGAACGGGTTTATCGAAGATTACGGCGACCCGCTGGGACGCAAGGCGTCGTGGGAGTCGCTGGTCAATTTCATGGACAAGGAGGCCTGTCATCGTACGGAGGTTATCTCCGAGAATGCGCAGTGGTTCGAGGATCATTCGCCTGTAGATTCCGCCTACCGGAAAAAGGTGGTCAAAGGGGTTTCGGCCAAAGTGATTACGGCAGCGATGCTGGGCGGCGACTGTTATCCTGCGACACCGATCGGTATCAATCTGCCCAATGCGGATTGGATCCGCAAGGAGCACGGTTCGAAGTCGGTGACCATCGACAACATTACCTACGCTTATGCCCAGGCGGCGCATGGCGACGGATTCCTCGAGGAGTTCATGCTGCGTCCCGAAGACCGCGAACGTATCGACAAGTACGGCAAGTTGGCCGACGATCTGCATACCGACCTGCATGAATGTCTGGGACACGGTTCCGGGCAGTTGGCTCCGGGTGTGAAGGGCGGTGAGTTGAAGAACTATACCTCGACGCTCGAGGAGGCCCGTGCCGATCTTTTCGGGCTCTACTACCTGGGCGATCCGAAAATGGTCGAATTGGGGTTGATTCCGTCGCTGGATGTGGCATATGCGGAATATGCCCGGTATATCATGAATGGTATGATGACGCAGCTCGCACGTATCGAGCCGGGCAAGAATGTCGAGGAGGCGCACATGCGCAACCGCAAGCTGATCGCCGAATGGTGCTACGAGCAGGGGAAGGCCGACAACGTGATCGAGTGGATCGAGCAGGATGGTAAAACGTATGTCGTGGTGAATGATTATACGAAGCTGCGCGAGCTGTTGGGCCGTATGCTCCGCGAGGTGCAGCGTATCAAGTCCGAGGCGATTTCGAGGCCGGCAAAACACTGGTCGAGAAATATGCCGTGACGGTCGATCCGAAGCTGCACGCCGAAGTGCTGACCCGTTACAAAGCCCTCGATATCGAGCCTTACAGCGGTTTTGTGAATCCGCAGTACGAGCTGGTGGAGAAGAACGGCAAGGTCGTGGATGTGAAGGTTTCTTATCCGAACGACTACGTGAAGCAGATGCTCGAATACAGCCGGGATTACTCCTTCCTGCCGAATCTGAATTAAGATTGAACGATACATTGAAATCAGGGGAAACTGGTACACAGTTTCCCCTGATTGTTTTTCTGCGGCGAATGGAAAATCGTAAGATGCGTTAATGTAGGCCGGATTGTCGTGTATCGTATTTCGAATTCGGAATTCGTGTGTTTATCATCCCTTAACATGCAGATACTGATATACACAACCTGCGATTATATAGCATCCTTTTGGGGAAGGTAATGAATCGAGATCCCCTTCGGGAAGAGAATTTGGGAGAGGGGGGGGAGAAGTGTAGAGGCCGGTGTCTTTTGTTTTGACGTCGGAAGGTGGAAACTATCGTGTTTCCGTCGTTTCCTGGGACTGTAGCTCCTGTGCTCGTCGTTCTCGGGCGTGCGAGATGAGTTCCCGTAGGTCGTTTACGAGTTCTTCTCCCTGGGTACAGGAGACATAGATCCGATTTTCATATATATCGGTGATTTCGACGAAATTCCGCCATTCGGAAGCGTAGATTTTGACCCTTTCGAGATTTTTCAGGTCGAAATAGTGTCCGTAGAACCCGAAAAATCCGTAACCGCCGAAATAGGGCACGTAGCCTCGGAGTTCCTGCTTCTCGACTTGCCGTACGGAGGCGATCTCTTCGGGATGAAGCTCCGTGATGTCGAGCAGACAGAGGATATGCAGTCCTTCGTCGTCCACGAGGATGCGACGCGGAATGGAGAGTGACATCAGGCGACGAGCGCCACGATGAACGAAAAGAACCAGGCCGAAAGATAGCCTCCTTCATATAGAAAGTAGAGCCCGATCCCCAGTGCGAGGAAGATCGTGAGGTAGATCGTCGTGAGCGAAAGCGTGTGGCGGCTGAAGCTGTATTTATAGATTTTCTTCACGGGATGCTCTGGATAAAAGAATTGCTTCAGCGATCGGAAGATCGTCCGCTGTCGTGATTTTCAGGTTGCCGCGCTCTCCGTGGCAGAGCGTGACCGCATGTCCCGCCCGTTCGACGACCGAGGCGTCGTCGGTGAAGTCGGGGGAGTAGTCGAGTTCATAGGCACGACGGAGCAATTCCGCGTCGAAGACCTGGGGCGTTGTACGATTCGCAGCGTATTGCGGTCGATCGGGTGCGATCCGTCGGGTGTGAGCTGCCGCAGGGAATCGACGGCTTCGACGACCGGAATGGCCGTCCCGTGGGCCGCCGCACACTCCACGGCTTTCAAAATCAAGTCGGACGATACCAGCGGACGTACGCCGTCGTGGACCGCGATCAGTGCGACGGTTCGGGGCAGAGCGGACAGGCCGTTGCGTACCGAGTGGAACCGTTGCGGCCCGCCCGCCGTGCAGGTGTGCTTGGCTATGTCGAAACGGGCTGCCAGATTCTTCCAGAAATCGATCTGTCCTCGGGAAGGACGACGCGATCTGCGTGCTGTGCAGCGTTCTTGCAAAGGCGTTTTATCGCATGGCCCAATACCGGCAGCGATCCCAGCATGCGGAATTGTTTTGGGAAGCGGACCTCCCAGGCGGCTGCCGCTCCCGCCGCGCGTGATTACTCCTGTTCCTTGCTGTTCCATATCAGTTTCTTTCCGAATCCGAGGGTATTGTCCGTGAATTTCATGTAGGAAATCTCTACAACCCACAACGTCAGCTCGGCGAGTGCTGCGAACGGGAAGCGGCGGATATATGTTTTCGTGCCTCTTCGTCCGCTTCCCGCACCGTTCCGCAAAGCTGGAGCCCCTGAAGTTTGCCCACTGCCTTGCTTTCGAGCGCGATGCCCAGCGCTACCTGCCGGTTCGCCTGCATCTCCTCCGCATGGCGCGTCGTCTTATCGGCCGCGAATACGAGCAGATTGCGCTCTGGGTCGTAGGCGTAAAACGCGTGCGAGCAATAGGGCTGTTCTCCGGCGACGGTCGCCAGTGTCAGGACGTGGTGTCGGCCGATAAAGCGGACAATGCGCGGGTCGATCATAATTTACTGCTGAAAACCAGGCTGTCTGCCGTTTTCGACGGGGTGAGTACGATCGAGTCGAGTTGTTTGATCTTGTCTTCTTCCTTTACCTCGCCGTCCAGTTCGGCCATAATTCGGTCGCGGACATATTCGTAAGCGGCACGGTTGGCTTTGTGAATCGGTTCGCCCGGTTCCTGCGGAATTTTCAGCGGGTCGATCGGTTTGCCGTTGCGCCAGACGCGATAGTCCAGATGCGGACCCGTCGATGCTCCGGTGCTGCCGACATAGCCGATCAACTGCCCCTGCGATACGCGGCTGCCCTGGCGAATCCCTTTGGCATAGCCGCTCAAGTGCAGATAACCGGTCATAAAACCGTTGTTGTGTTTGATCTTGAGGGTATTGCCGCCTCCGCCTCCCCAGCCTTTGAAGATGACCGTGCCATCCGCTACGGCGTGTACCGGAGTACCTTTCGGAGCTGCGAAATCGACGCCCGTATGGGCTCGGTAGGTTTTGTAGATGGGGTGGAGCCGCGAATAGGTGAACCGGGAGCTGATGCGCGTATATTTGAGCGGCGTGATAAGCATCAACTTGCGCAGGCTGTTGCCGTCCTGGTCCCAGTAGGCGATTTTATTGCCCTGGCGGAACGGAATGGCGTAATAGGTCTTGCCGCCGTAGTTGAATTTGGCACCCCATATACGCCCGATGCCGGCCGGTAGGGTGTCGATGTAACGCTCGTCGTAGATGACCGTGAAGTTATCTCCTTTCTGGATGCTGAAGAAACTGATCGTCGATTGATAGATGTCCTCCATTTCGGCGGCGAGAGAGGCTGGCATGCCGGCGCCTACGATCGCCTCCCAGAGCGAGGAATCGATCGTGGCAGTCTTTTTCTGGCGACGTATTTCATACTCTTTTTCGCCTTTGGTGACACTGATCGAGTCGTCGGCCAGTCCGAAAACGACATACTGGGAAATGCTCTGTTCGTACACCAGATAGTCCAGATGGGGCGCGTTGAGCGAATCTTCGTGGATGAAAGCCGTGTAGCTGCGCCCGGCCCGGATGTTGCGGAGCGGGAATACGTCTTTGGACGCTTTGTCGAGCTGATCGATCTGGGCGGCGGAAACACCGTATCGGTTCAGAATCTGACCGAGGGTTTCGCCACGGTCGATGATCTGCTGTTCGAGCCGGTAGTTGTCGGCGGGAATGCCGTATAAAAGGTTGGGTTCTATGATTTCATCGGAATTTTTCTTCGGCATCCGTTGCCGTGCGGCCGCATCCTGCAAAAAAGAGCAGGCCTGCTAACAATGCGACAGCTGGTTTCAGTTGTTTGATCATGTTAATAATTAAGGTATAAAACTGCGAACCGGGTCAAAATTTTTTGGAGTCCGGTCGGGATGTATCCTGATTTTTAACGGAAGTTTTCTTCCGGTAAAGATAAGAAAAAAAACAAAAATTTCCGCTGCTCTGCGGTCGGATTATCCAAGTTTTGGGGTGTTTCTTTTGTAATTCATTGAATTGTTGCTATCTTTGATTGCTATAAACCAGTATTGAGAATGTTCGATTTTTTTTTGATGCCTTGTTTCTTTCCTTTATAAGTTGGGGGTCTTGTTGCGCCACCGGCTTTTCGATTGGGGGATTCTGAAACAGGAGAAGTTCGATATTCCGGTCGTCTGCATCGGCAATATCACCGTAGGCGGTACGGGCAAAACCCCGATGGCCGAGATGGTGATCGCCTACATGGCTCAAAGGCATCACGTAGCGTTGATTTCCAGAGGATACGGGCGGCGAACGAAAGGATATATTGAGGTCACTCCCGAATCGCACTACCGCGAAGTGGGGGACGAGCCGTTGCAGATCAAGCGCAAATTTCCCGATACGGTCGTGGTCGTGTGCGAGAAACGGGCAGAGGGGATCCGCCGTCTTCGGCAGGAGCATCCGGAGGTCGATCTCGTCGTGATGGACGACGGCTTCCAGCACCGTTACGTAGAGCCTAAAGTCAATATCGTCATGATCGATGCGACACGGCCCGTGCAGCATGATCGGATGTTGCCTGCGGGCAATCTGCGGGATTTGCCCGAACAGTTGCACCGGGCGCATTATTTCATCGTGACCAAATGCCCTGAGAATATGGCTCCGATAGACCGACGCATCCTGCGCAAGGTTCTGGTTCAGGTCGCCTATCAGCGTGTTTACTTTACCCGTTTCGAAAGTTTCCGGCCTCGGCCGCTCTTCCCTGAGTTCGTGGATGAGGAACTGAATTACGGCCAGCAGGTGATCGCCATGTCGGGTATCGGCAATCCGGGACCTTTCGTGGAGGGATTGAGGAACAATTACAAGGTGATCGAGGACGTTCGTTTCGACGACCACCATGTTTACCGGGTAAAAGATATGAAATTGGTAGCGAATTTGCTGGCAAAACACCCGAAGGCGGCGATCATCATGACCGAAAAGGACGCGGTCAAGATGAGCCATCCCGAAAAGATACCGGCGGAAGTACGCAAGAGAATGTATTTCCTGCCCATCAATATTTCATTCATAGATGATTCGGAAACGGATTTTCTCCAAAAATTAGAGTGCGATGTTAGAGAGAATTAAAGAGACTGCGGCCTTCATTCAGGCACGCATCGAAAACTTCCAACCGGAAGTAGGCATTATTCTCGGTACCGGATTGGGCGATTTCGCCGACCGTATCGATGAGAAATATTCGATCGACTATAAGGAGATTCCCAATTTTCCCGTTTCGACGGTCGAGGGACATAAGGGAAAATTGATTTTCGGTTTGCTCGAAGGGCGCCGCGTAGTGGCCATGCAGGGGCGGTTCCACTATTACGAAGGTTACACCATGCAGCAGGTGACGTTCCCCGTGCGGGTGCTCAAGCTGCTCGGGATCCGCTACCTGTTCGTATCGAACGCCAGCGGCGGCGTGAATCCTTCGTTTCGGGTAGGCGATCTGATGGTCATCACCGACCACATCAACCTGATGCCCAATCCGCTGATCGGCCCCAACATGGCCGAGTTCGGCCCCCGTTTCCCCGGATATGCACAACTGTTACGATCAGCACTTGATTATCCGTGCGACCCGTATTGCCGAGGAGAAGGGAATCAAGTTGCAGTACGGCGTTTACGTGGGCGGTACGGGTCCGACGTTCGAAACGCAGGCCGAATACCGTTATTTCAAGGCGATCGGCGGCGATGCCGCCGGTATGTCCACCGTGCCCGAAGTGATCGTGGCCCGGCACATGTCGATTCCCGTTTTCGGGGTATCGGTCATTACGAACTGCGGGTTGAGCGATGAGGTCGGCGACCACGAGGATGTGCAGCGTCAGGGGGCCAAAGCCGGCGTGAAGATGGCCGAGCTCTTTATGGAGATGATAAAAAACTTATAACGAGGCGATATGGTAAATAAAGTGATTTTGATCGGCAACGTAGGTGTGGATCCCGAGGTCCGCACGCTCGAAAGCGGAGCGAAAGTTGCCCGGGTTCGTCTGGCGACGACCGAACGGCTGTTCGACCGCCAGGCCAACGAAACCAAGGAACATACCGAGTGGCATACGATCACTTTGTGGCGCGGTTTGGCCGACGTAGTGGATCGCTACGTCAATAAAGGATCGCAGATTTACATCGAGGGGCGCCTGCGTACCCGCGAGTGGACGGACAAAGGATAACAACAAGCGTTATACGACCGAAATTCTGGCCGACGATATGAAGTTGTTGGGGACGCCGTGGGGATAACCAGTCGGCGGGAGCTCCGGCAGGCGGGTATGCCCAGCCGCAGGGACAGCCGTCCTATCAGCAGCCGGCGCGGCCTTCGTACCAGCAGCCTGCGGCCCAGACTCCCGTTACGCCTGCTGCGGACGATCCGGACGATCTCCCGTTCTGATTTTCCATACTATTACAATTGAATATCCGCCGGGCCGGTTTTACCTGCCGGCGGATTTTTTTCGGCCCGATATGAGGGCGGGATTTTACCTTTCGGGAGTCGGGTGCGTGTCCGGCGGTTATCCGACAATATTTGGGGGAAGGGGATTGTTGGAAGCGGGGCAGGTCGGTGAATATTTCCCGAGGCTGAGAATGATGACGACCGGATTTGCCCTCCCCCCGGCCTTATAGGTCTGTATTTCGGGCGCCGACGGTATCGCAGCGCTGCCGGATGGAGATAGGGGGCGATCCGGTTCAGGGCATCCACTCCGCTACACCCGTCAGGGGATGTGCTTCGCGCCAGCGAACGAAATCGGGGTAGCTGCGGATGCCGTCCCGCAGGACGGCCATGTAGTATTCGATGCCTGCGATTTTTTCCGTATCGAGCGTTTCCCACTTGAGCCGCAGGATCGCCTCGCGCGTTTCATCGGTCAGGGCCGCCGAAATGCGTCGGGCCACCTCTTCGAAGTAGCCGTCGTAGCGGGAGCCTTTCTCGATATGGATCATATCCAACTGCCAGAGTTCGCCTTCCTGGTCTTCGTACCAAGCGTGCCATTCGAGGCACCGCTCTTCCGTCGCCAGCGAGTTGCCGTATTCGATTCGTTTGACGGCAGGATTGGCGGCAAGCTTCGCTAAAGCTGCAAAATCATCTTCTGGCCGGAGGACAGCCGAATAGATATGGAAATCGATGTCTCTGTGTTTTACGAGAAGTCCTGTGCGGAGCGAGCCGACCAGGTTTATTTCGGCTCCAGCGGATTCCCAGATGTCGATGATGCCGGTATCTCGGATGATCCGTCGGGCTTTCTCTGTGTTGCGGGCGGCGATGGCAGCGATTTGTTGGGAGGTCATTGGGGAAATTTTAGAGGTGGATGTCTGTGGCGGGAGCATGGGGTGCCGGGAGAAATCTTGCTGACGGGCCTTATTTCGTGCGGATCGGCAGCCGCTCCCAGAGCCATTCGGGAATCAGCCGCCAGAAAAATACCAGCACGGCGTAACGGCGGTCGATGACGATGCGCCGTTTTCGTTGTCCCAGCGCCCGGACGATTCGTGCGGCGACTTTTTCGGGGCACATCAGCATCGGGTATTTCCCTTCGCGCAGCAGGGGTGTGTCCACGAATCCGGGCCGGATGTCGGTGATGCGGATGTCGAGCCGTTGCATCCGTGAGAGTTGTGCCAATGCGTCGAGATAGGTGTTCTGGTAGCGTTTGCTGGCGGAGTAAGCCGCCGCTGCGCCGAGGCCTTTGGTCCCGGCGATCGAACTGATCGCTGCCAGATGTCCTCCGCCCTGCCTGCGGAAATAGTCGAAAGCCGTGTCCATGATGCGCGTGAACCCTACGGTATTGGTTTCCGCCGTTGCGATTTCCCGTGCGGCGTCGAGCTGCGGGTTGTTGTAGCCGATGCCCGCGCAATGCAGCAGCAGGTCGCAGCCGCCCAGATCGGCAATCAACCGCAGCAGCCGCTCTTCCGCTTCCGGGGCCGTGATGTCGATCGAACGTATTTTTTACCCGGTCCGGCGCCGCAGCCCGAAGCGCTTCGAGATTTTTCCGTGCGGCGACCTGCGGCCCCGACCTGCCAGCCGGCGGCGATATACAGTTTGGCGATCTCCAGTCCGATGCCGGAAGTGGCCCCGAGGATGACGATTCGATTCATGGGGATAATCGATGAATTTTTACGATTAAAGACAGTGTGAGCCGAGAAGAAAACGGGGTATTTGCAGTTTTCAGGGGCGTGTTCTTATCCTTTACAAAGATAGTACGATTCGTCGGATTTTGCGATTTTATATAAATATATATTGTATATGTATTGATCGTTAATACAGAAAATAAAACAGTTCGTCTGGCGAACCCGCCAGAGAACTGTCCAATATTATGTTCTATACAACAATTACATATAGAAAGGCCGAACGTATGATACATTGTAAGACGGTGCGTATGGCTTGGGTTCGGCAACCTTCACTTCGGCCTTGACAGTCTTTGCGACAGGAACCTTTGCTTCAAAACTCTTGGCATTGAGTGTAAGACCCGTATTCTTGCCGATCACATCGGACTTGGGGAGTGCGAAAGAACTCTTTGATGTTGCGTTGATCTGCTCAACAAGATCGATCAAATCCTGAATGTCACCCTTGTTCTCTGCGGTTGCGAGAGTGGAGAGACGACCAAAAGTACCCGGGTTGCCATCGTTGTCTTCTGCATAGGCAAATGCTGTCTGCGGCTCCTCCCAATTAACAACATAGAATGAGTACGGCTGTGACTGATCGATCTCCAGCCAACTTGCTTTCAACTGACTCCAAAGGGATGCATCGGGGTATTGATCGACATCTGTCATTTCGCCCCACCACATTACAGCAGATAGTTTCCGTGCACCATCGAAACCGCTATACTTGACGACAGTGATAGCCTTACCTCTCGTTGCGTCTGGTTGTCCGAAGATTTGACCGGCCTCGTCGTCACCTGACCAGTAGCCGATAAGCTCGACGGAAGGATTGATGTTGCCGAGTTTGCCGGTAGTTGTGATGTTTTCGAACTTGTGAATTTTGACAACATGGCCTGTTTCAACAGAGAGCGCTGCTACAAAGCCGGAGCAAGCAGTTTCAGGAGTCAATCCTGAAGCATCGGCAAGGAAAACACCTTTATAGTAATATGTACTAAGAACTTGAGCAACAGTAGTGTTAGGATCAAACATCTGTGACGTTGCGAACATCTCATCGAAACCTGCGTTTATATCTGCGGTAAGTTGGTCAAAATCAAGAGTCTTAAACTCTTCTGTTGGCATGAATTTCACCGTATAGTATGTGGTAGTCTCGGATGGTGTTACCTCTGCAGAGAAACCATAAGGGGAAATGTCGGAAGCAGTTATCTGGAAGGTGGTCGATTCCGGATCCGGAGCCGCAAGGGAGCGGAAAGTCTCCATCACAGGCTCTGTAGTTACACCGCCGGCATAGCCGAAGGCAATGACGTAGTAGTAGGTGTCGGCAGCATCGAGTTTGTATTTATACGGGCTGCCGGGGCCGCCCGTGTAATCCTGAACGCCTTTATATAGCATGGCTCCGTTGTTCATAAAGTTGCCATACTGTGCTACGATGTCGTTCATAACCTCCGTAGCTGTCTTCTTCCCATCCCACGGAGCCACCATCCAGCAGAAGGTAGCGGTTTCATCTGTCGGAACGATCTTGATAGCGGCATTCATAGCCTCGACCTCACCAACGGTAATTTCGAAAGTAAAATCTTGGGCCTGGGCATTACCGGTGGTATAGGTGGTTGTAGTAACATCGGTAGCGATGGTCACCTGACCTTCCGGAGTTATGATAAAGCCTGCGATTTGGTTGATATACTCCGTGTTGGCGGTAAGTCCCTTGCCTTCGAGTTCCAAAGCCCCCTTGTGGAAGATCGCATTCATAATTTCAGTATCCGACATGCCTTGCTGACGCCGGGCTTCGATTTCCTGCTGGAGACAGAAGAGCATGAATTGCCGTGTTTCCATCTTGTATTGACCGGCAGGATCGGTGTATGTGTCGTAAGTGGCTTTGGGAAGAGTGGTGAAGTACCACACGTCATCGTTGTTCGAAGGGATGATTTTGAATGTTGCAGAGTTGCCGTCCACAGTCGTCTTAACCTCGAATGTTATGTTGAGATCCTGGAACTCTTCAGTCGTAACGTCTTTCTTAACTACGTCAGAGTTAGCCTTATATCCGTTGGCCGGATCTACTCCGAACAGGATGATGTAGTATTTGGACGCCGGGGACAGATTCGAGAACTTGCCATCGGTGATAGCCCCCTTATCAACGATTTCCGGCATATACTCTGCTAAAGTCTTGCCCTGTGCGCCGGCTTCAGCCTTAAGCTCCTCCAAGATGGCCTCCACGAGAAATTCATCGCGAGTAAACGACTCGACTGTTTTGGCATCGGCCAATATGCACAGGTACTCGGCCTTAAGGTCGGAGGGAGTTACAGTGTAGGCAATGGAGGATGAGGTAATCTCGCCAACCGTTACCTCGAAAGTCAAATTACCACCATCGTGGGGGGGGGAAATTCGCTCTTCATCATTACAAGCGGCAAACGATAGTGCGAATACCATCATAAGCGCCATCAACAAAATTAAATTTTTTCATACGTGTTTTGGTTAAGGTTTGTAAATAAGGTTCTAATGATTAGGTGTTGTATCGTTATTTTCCACACCTCCTGAAAAATTTTCCGCAGCACATTTTCACTAATAGTACAATCTTTATAAAGTAAAAATACATCTATTTTTTCTTTTATACAAGTTTTTTTTTTGAAAAATTACCCTCCTTGAAATTTAAAAAAAAATGCTATCTTTGTGTGAATTTTGGAAATGGGGTATTTTTTAATTTAGTCGAAGATGAAACTGAAATTTTTTGTTCTGTGCAGCGGCGGCTTTTCTGTCGGCCGGGTGTAACGATGAGGACGGTAGCGGCGATTTCGGAAATTTGAAATTTCCCGATACCGGGGAGTTGGATCAGACTTTTAAGGCGGATCAGACGAGTAGCAGGCTGACTTTCGAAGCGGCGGAGGCGTGGACCTCGGAGGTTGTGTACGGCGATTCGCGTGCCGACGAGACGACCGGGTGGGTAAGTCTTTCGCCCGATCACGGCGGGGCGGGACGCGTGACCGTCGAGATTGCATTGACCCCTAACGATACAGGTGAGGAGCGTTCGGCTTCGATCGTCATTCGCTGTGGCGAGAATCGTGTCGAGGTTTCGGTCCGGCAGCAGGCGGCAGGCGGGGAGGAGCCGTCGCCCGAACCCGAGCCGACGTCGGGGCGCCGGATCGTGGCGTTCGATTCGTTCTCCGATAACGGGGACGAACCCGGCGGAGAACTGCATCTTGATTTCCGCTGTAATATCGAGTACGACACCGAGGGGCGTGTTGCCCGTATCGTGATCGACGATTCGCCGGAAACCGGTGCCGACGAGATGGAAACGCCGATCGAGTTTACTTACCTGGATGCGACGACGATGAAGGTCGTGGCCCGTGACGACGATTTCGAAGAGGTCTATACCGTTACGCTCGATGCGGCGGGTCGGGCCGTGAAGGTGGTGAGTGAAGGCGAATCGGTAGTCTGGACTACTTTCTACGATGCGTCGGGCTATGCGCAATCGTGCGTGATAGAGGACCCGACGGAAACTTCCTACGATTTTCGTCCCCGGGCCGATTTCACCTGGAGCGGCGGTAATCTGATGCAGACGGTCGTACCGGCCGTTGCTGGGAGCGGGATGGAGGACTATGTGTACGATTTCGCCTACTCCGACCTCTCGAACGATCCGGAGCGGTTGAGCATAGACCTCAATGCGTTCTTCGGAGCCGTGCCGACCGATCCCGAGGACGACGGTGTCTGCGGTATCTTGGCGCTTGCGGGACTGATGGGGGAGCGGAGTGCGTTTTTGACCACCTCCTCGGCCGATGAGTACGACGTACCGGGGATGCCGGACGATCCCCAAAGCGAGTACCGTTATGTTTCCGAAGGCAGTGCGCTGCCGATGGTCTGGACCTGCGACGGCGAGGGTTATCCCGTTCGGGCCGATGCCACCTATGAGCTGCGGGTTTATAAGGAACACAAAGTGACGGGCGAGCGTACGCTGGAGCGTACTACCTCCTATCGTGATCGTTACGAAATTCGCTATGCGGAATAATTAGCAGGCAGATAAGGGGCGGAACGGGGCATTCGAACAGGTAAGCCGCCTTGTTATTCCCTGTATTGCGGTTCGGGCGTTTGTTTCGGATTCGCTCTTCTTACTCCGAATCGCAGGCTTCTGTATCTTAAATGGGATGTGTCCAGTTATTTCATCGGACACATCCCATTTTTGTTCGGGGTGCTGTAGGGTAGATGCACGGCGTTCGTTCCTGGGATGTTGGCCGATGCCGACAGAACGGCGGCCCGCTTGTTTTGAAAATAGTCGATTGGCCGGGCGGCGCTTCGGGAGGTTCTCGAAGATACGATTCCCATGATGTGAAAGTGTCTATGAAAAAGGAGCGCAATAGTCATTGCGCTCCTTTTTTCGTAACGATTCGGACCTATGCTTCGAATTCGATCTGTACGCATTCGATGCCGACCCGGCGCAGCAGGTCGAGTCCCTCTTCGGAGCGGTAATCATCGCTGTAAACCACCCGTCGGATACCGGCCTGAATAATCAGTTTCGAACATTCGATACAAGGGGCGGCGGTGATGTAGAGCGTCGAGCCGTCGCAGTTGTTGGCGCTTTTGGCCACCTTGGTAATGGCGTTGGCTTCGGCGTGCAGGACATAGGATTTGGTCTTACCCGTTTCGTCCTCGCAGATATTCGTCGAGCCGGCCGGCGTGCCGTTGTAGCCGTCCGAGATGATCATCTTGTCTTTGACGATCAGCGCCCCGACCTTGCGGCGCACGCAGTAGGAGTTTTCCGCCCAGATGCGTGCCATGCGCAGGTAGCGCATGTCGAGCTGGTGTTGTTTCTCTTCCTTGTAACCCATCGTCGGTCCGTTTTTGCGGTTATAAGCCCTTGCAGTGACAATTCTTGTATTTCTTGCCGCTGCCGCAGGGACAGGGATCGTTGCGGCCGGCTTTTTTCTCTACATGCACGGGCATCGGCTTCTGTTTTTCGGCCTGTCCCGCCTGTGCCGCAGCCTGCATGCGCGAAGCCTGCAACTTATTGACATCGACTTTGGCTCGCTCCTGGCGTTCGCGCTGTACGTTCTCGGCCGTATTCTCCCGCACCGGGATGTAGGCCTTGTTGAGGGTGCTCAATACGTCGGCATTGACTTTGTTGAGCATTTTCGAGAAGAGCTGGAACGATTCGAGTTTGTAGATCAGCAGCGGGTCTTTCTGTTCATAGGTGGCGTTCTGCACGCTCTGGCGCAGGTCGTCCATTTCGCGCAGGTGCTCGCGCATGCGTCGTCGATCGTGGTGAACATCACCACCTTGGAGAATACCTTGAAGATCTCCTCCCCGTCCGAATCCTTGCAGCGCTGCAGGTTCACCGGGACGTTGTAGCCCAGGTGTCCGTCCGTGATGGGGAAGTAGATATTGGTGTCCAGCTGGCCTTTGCGGTCTTCATAAACACGCTCCATAACGGGGCGTACCATATCGGCGATCGCCTTCATCCGGCGGTATAGGCGGCCTGACAGGTCGGCAACGATCAGTTCGGATCAGGCTTCGCGGGGCTTGGCTTTTCGTACGCCGCCTCGTCGAACGAAGGCTGGATGGCCGCTTCGCGGATCATTTCGATACGGAAATCGTCGAATTCGACGCCTTCGTGATTCTCCACGAACGTCGTGGCGAAGTCGTACATGATGTTGTTCAGGTCGATCTCGATCCGTTCGCCGTAGAGGGCATGGCGGCGGCGCGTGTAGATCACCTCGCGCTGCGAGTTCATCACGTCGTCGTATTCCAGCAGGCGTTTGCGGATGCCGAAGTTGTTCTCCTCGACCTTCTTCTGTGCGCGTTCGATGGCTTTGGTCATCAGGCCTGCCTGGATCACTTCGCCCTCCTTGAGGCCCATGCGGTCCATCATCGAGGCGATGCGGCCCGAGCCGAACAGACGCATCAGGTCGTCTTCGAGCGATACGAAGAACTGCGACGATCCGGGGTCGCCCTGCGCCCGGCACGTCCGCGCAACTGACGGTCCACACGGCGGCTTTCGTGCCGCTCGGTGCCGATGATGGCAAGACCGCCCGCCTGTTTCACTTCGGGTGTCAGCTTGATGTCGGTACCGCGCCGGCCATGTTGGTGGCGATGGTCACCTGGCCCGAACGTCCGGCCTCGGCGACGATCTGCGCTTCCAACTGGTGCTGTTTGGCGTTCAGTACGTTATGTTTGATGCCGCGCAGCTTGAGCATGCGGCTCAAAAGTTCCGATATTTCGACCGAGGTGGTACCCACGAGCACCGGACGGCCCTGTTCGACGAGTTTGACGATCTCCTCGATCACGGCGTTGTATTTCTCGCGCTTGGTCTTGTAAACCAGGTCCTGACGGTCGTCGCGGATGACCTTGCGGTTGGTCGGGATGACCACGACATCCAACTTGTAGATACTCCAGAACTCCGATGCCTCGGTTTCGGCCGTACCGGTCATACCGGCCAGCTTGTGGTACATGCGGAAGTAGTTCTGCAGCGTGATGGTAGCGAAGGTCTGCGTCGCGGCTTCGACCTTGACGCGCTCCTTGGCTTCGATGGCCTGATGCAGCCCGTCCGAATAGCGCCGGCCGTCCAGAATACGGCCCGTCTGCTCATCGACGATCTTCACCTTGTTGTCCATCACCACGTATTCGACATCTTTCTCGAACATCGCGTATGCCTTCAGCAACTGGATGACCGTATGCACGCGTTCGGCTTTGACGGCGTAGTCGTTGATTACGGCATCGCGCTTCTGGGCCTTTTCCTCCGGAGTAATCTCCTCCTTTTCGATCTCGGCGATGCGGGCCCCGATGTCGGGCAGGACGAAGAAGCCCTCCTCGTTGAAATATTTCGATAGAGCTTCGTGGCCTTTGTCGGTGAGTTCCACCGAGTTCATCTTCTCGTCGATGACGAAGTAGAGGTCGTCGGTAATCTCCGGCATGCGGCGGTTGTTGTCCTGCATGTAGATATTTTCGGTCTTCTGCATCTGGGCCTTGATACCCTGTTCGGAGAGGAACTTGATCAGCGGTTTGTACTTGGGAAGACCTTTGTGGCTGCGGTAGAGCTTGATGCCGCCCTCTTCGTTCTTGCCTTCGCCGAGCAGCTGGCGGGATTCCGCGAGCAGGTTGGTCACCAGGTTTTTCTGGAGGTTGTAGAGGTGCTCGATGGCCGGGCGGTACTGTTCGAAGAGCTGGTCGTCGCCTTGGGGACGGGACCCGAAATGATCAGCGGGGTGCGGGCGTCGTCGATCAACACGGAATCGACCTCATCGACGATGGCGTAGTGGTGCTTGCGCTGCACCAGATCCTTGGGCGACGAAGCCATGTTGTCGCGCAGGTAGTCGAAGCCGTATTCGTTATTGGTGCCGAAGGTGATGTCGGCCATGTAAGCCTTGCGTCGGGCGTCCGAGTTGGGCTGATGGCGGTCGATGCAATCGACCGTCAGACCGTGGAACTGGTACATCGGCCCCATCCATTCGGAGTCGCGGCGTGCCAGATAGTCGTTCACGGTCACCATGTGGACGCCTTTGCCGGCGAGTGCGTTCAGGAACACAGGGAGGGTAGCCACCAGGGTTTTGCCTTCGCCCGTCGCCATCTCGGCGATCTTGCCTTTGTGGAGCACCACGCCGCCGAAGAGCTGCACGTCGTAGTGGATCATGTCCCAGCGGATGTCGTTGCCGCCGGCGAGCCAGTGCGTCGCATAGATCGCCTTGTCGCCCTCGATTTTGACGAAGTCCTTGGTGGCGGCCAGCTCCCGGTCGAAATCGTTGGCCGTGACTTCGACCGTTTCGTTCTGGGCGAAGCGGCGGGCCGTATCCTTCATGATGGCGAAAGCTTCGGGCAGGAGTTCGTCGAGTTTCTGTTCGATCTTCTCGTCGATGCGTTTTACCGTTTCGTCGATCTCCTTGGAGATTTTCTCCTTGTCGGAAAGCGACGTGTCGGGCAGCTCGAGACGGGCTTTCAGCTCGACGATACGGGCTTCGTCCGCAGCGATGAAGTCGGCGATCTGTTTTTTCAGGTTACTGCTGCGGGCACGCAGTTCGTCGTTCGAAAGCGCCTCGATCGTCGGATAAACGGCTTTGATTTTTACGAGATAAGGTTCTACTTCTTTGCGATCTTTGTCGGCTTTGGATCCGAAAAAAAGCTTGATTAAACTGGCGGCTATGTCCATATTTTCGATGTTGTTATTTCGTGTGGAAATTAAATCTGTCAAAGATATTCATTATTTCGGAAAATACAATACGAATTTGCCTCGAATAAGGCGGATTTTTCATTCGCTATCGGCGTCCGGGAGGGTCGCCTCGGCATATTCCGGACGGAAGGCCCGATATTTCCGGGGATCTTCGCCGTTTCCGGGGCGCTGCGTATGCGGCGTGCGGGATTCTACTGTCGTTTCCGGGGGCTTTCCGGCTGTAAGCGGGACTTCTCCGCATCGGCCCGGCTGCGGCTTGTTGTCACCAGATAGACACCGCTGAAAATCAGCAATACGGAGCAGATTTTGGTCGGATCGAATGTTTCCATACCCCAACATACGGCCGCTAATGTAGCGACCAGCGGCTGGATGTAGTTGTACATGCCGGCGACGGTCGGACGCAGGTTTTTTGTCCGACGATGATCAGCATGTAACTCAGAAACGTGCTGCCGACGACGATGAATGCCAGGGAGCCGATCGCTGCTGCGGAAAGGGCCTGCCAATCGGTCGAAAGCAGGTCGCGGCCGGTGAAGGGCAGGATGCAGAGCGTGGCGAAGGTGAACATCCATTTCATGATGGTCGTGAGCGAGTAACGGGTGACGAAATTCTTGTACAACACGAAGTAGAGTGCGTAACTCAACTGCGCGAACAGGACCAGCAGGTCGCCCGCGACGGAGTGCCCTCCGGCACTGTCCGTATTTCCGCTGCCGAGGACCAACAGCAAGGCTCCCGAGGCTCCGGCGGCGATGCCGAGTACCTTTTTCGCGGTGATCGGTTCCTTGAGGAAAATTGCGGCGAGAATCATCGCCCACAACGGCATGCTCGTGGTGATGATCGAGGCGTTTACGGGCGAAGTCATGCCCACGCCCAGGATGAAGCTGCCCTGGTTGAGGACCACGCCCAGCAGCGATGCACCGAAGAGGTTTGGCCAGGTCTTTCGGCGGTACGTGTTCGGACTTTCGGAAGAATGAAAGGATCCAGAACAGGATCATGGCGCCCACGATCCGCAGGTCGGTGACAGCCAGCGGTGTAACGATACCGCCGAGCATTACGAATTTGGCGACGGGGGACATCAGCCCCCAAATAGCGTTGGCGCCGAACATGGCGCCGTGTCCTTTCCAGTTGATCGTCTGCATGATTTTTACGGTAATTCGCCGGTCCCGGGACCGTTGCGAATCGGATTTTTTTGACAGTTGTTTTTTATCCCCGCCGTCAGCTTTTCGGATTTTGAAATCCGACCGTCGTTATCCGCAGGCCGGGCTTTTTCCCAAATGATTTCCTTTGAAAAATCAGGACTGCCGGCAAAAGCGGAACAAATGGCTGCCGGTGGGAAGCGTATCCTCCCGATTATTGCGATCGGGTGATTTTATCGATGATCCGCCGCGCGACGGGACAACATTCGCAACGTTGTGCGGCGCAATATTCCCTCGACAGCTGGATCAACCCCTGCGTGTCGAATGCGTTGCGGGGATTGACTCCGGCTGCGATCCACGGCCTCGTGTATTTGTTCTCTTCGGCGGGAATACATTCCAGCAGGGCGATAGCCCGGTCGCGGAGTTCTTCGTTCTGGATGTAGGAGCCGTAAACGTATTGCAGGATGCTGACCACGTTGATACCGAAGACATCCGTTTTGTGCTGTCCGACCCGCTTGGGGTTCTCCTCCGGTCCTTCCGGGGTATGTCTGGCTCCGGACCAGTAGGGCGACGCTTCGGTACGGAACAGGCGGTTCACCTCCTGGCGGGTACGGCAGGCCAGCAGTTGCTCGAAAACGAAATCATGCTGCGAGAGAAACGAGGCCAGTTGCGCGATGCGCAGCCGCGGAAGGTTGCCCGGTCGGATATTGGCCGTTTTCCATGCCGAAGGGTCTATCGGTTCGATGTCGTATCGTGCACGGAAGTAGGCGAAGTCATCGCGCAGGCGACGGATGTAGTCGTCCGGGCGAAAGGTGTCGAGCAGTCCCGAGGTGCCGAACAGCAGGGCTTCGATCCGAGGCAGCGAACGTCTTTCCCGAAGCACCATCGTATAAGTAGCACGCCGGGCGAGCTCCGTATAGGTGTCCTGATTGGAGAGGTCGCCGATGTAGCGGAACAGCAGCGTGTAGAAGGTCTGGTTCCAGTTCTGCCCCGAAATACGGTAGATTTCTGCGGCTGCATCGTATTTGCGCCGGAGCCGGTCGTACACCAGCCCGGTCAGCAGGTCTGCGAGGTGCAGCGGATCGAGCGTCGTGAGGAATCCGGCGCAGGCATGGCCGGCGCTCCGGTTCGGAGCCGTTCCAGGATCTCTGCCGTTTGGTCCGCACGGGGTTCCACCGGTTACAACATGTTGAGTTCGAGCAGCGCCTCTTCGGACATCATGCTCTTGTCCCATACGGGATCGAACGTGAGGATGACATTGACGCTCTTCACGCCCTTGACTTTGGCGACCTGTTGATTGACGTCTTCGACCAGCATGTCCGCCATCGGACAGTTGGGGGCGGTGAGGGTCATGCGGATATTCGCCACACCGTCCGGTTCGTAGTCTATTTCGTAGATCAGCCCCAGGTCGTAGATATTGACCGGGATTTCGGGGTCGTAGATATTCTTGAGCGTGGCGACGATATCTTTTTCTACCTGTAAAATCTCTTCTGGTGTCATGTTGCGTAAGAGTTATTTTTTTGAAAAAGCGAGCGCATAGAGCCGCATCTGCTTGATCATGGCCAGCAAACCGTTGCTCCGCGTAGGGGAGAGGTTGGCGCTCAGGCCGATGGCGTCGATGAAATAGAGGTCCGTGTCGAGTATCTCCTGCGGCGTCCGACCGCCCAGCACCCGGATAAGCAGTGCGATGATTCCTTTGGTGATGATCGCGTCGCTGTCGGCCGTGAACCAGACTTTGCCGTCTTCGTAACGGGCGTCGATCCAAACCCGCGACTGGCAGCCCTGGATCAGGTACTGATCCGTGCGGTGCTCGGGTGCGATGGCCGGGAGCGTGTCGCTCAATCCGATCAGGTATTCGTATTTGTCGAGCCATTCATCGAATACCGAAAATCTTCGATGATCTCGTCTTGTCGTTTGTCGTTTGCCATGGTTAAATATTGCTTGAAATAACTTCTTCGAGTACCGTTCCCTCCGAAGCCGCCGGAGCCTCGATACCGAGCAGACGGCAGAGCGTCGGGGCGACCGCCGTCATATCGACGGGGCGGTCTATCTGCCGGGGAAGGATGCCTGCGCCGTAGAAGATCAGGGGAACGCGGGTGTCGTAGCCGTACATCGAACCCGACGAGGAGCGTTTGTGGTCGTGCTCTTCGATCCATCCCGGCATCAGGTTGATGATGACGTCGCCCGAGCGGCGGGGATAGAAGCTGTTCTGCATCTTGCGGGCATAGCCGCTGCCGAAGTAGCTGGTCCGCATGGCCGTAGCCGAGAGAGCGTGCGAAACGCCCCGGAACTGCATGGCGAACGTGGCCACTTCGTTCTGAATATCTGCCAGGCTGAGGTCTTTCTCATACACGAGGTTGTGATTCAGGTACAGGCATTTGTCTTCGTACTCCAACACCCAGTTGCCCGGTCCGTAGCGGGCGCTGAGAAATCCGTTTACGATCACTTCGAACTGGCGCGTATTGAACCTGTCGCACGCTTCGCGGCCGAAATCGTAGGAGGGGCTGCTGCCGTGATCCGACGTGAGTATGACGAGTACTTCATGAGGCTTGAACAGCGTATAAACGTATGTCAGGAACTCTTCCAGATCCTGATCGAGCCGGTAGTACATGTCTTCGGCTTCGATCGATTCGGGGCCGTAGGCCTCGCGGATCGCACGCGGGGCGTCGAGGCAGATGTTCAGCAGGTCGGTCCGGTCCCGTTTGCCGAGGTCGAGTTGTGTCAGGGCCGTTTTGGCGAATTGAAGCGTCAGGCAGTTGCCTGCCGGCGAATACAGGATGTTGTCGTAGCGGCTTTCGGAAGGGGCTTTCGAGAGATCCGTTTGACGGCGTCGGCCGAGGTGTCGGCCGAACGCTTTTTCTTGGCCATGGAACTCATCAAGACGATGTCCGAACAGCGTTTGTTGCGGTATTTGTCGTCGTTCAGCAGGGAGTGCCACGGTTCGCCGATGTAAGAAAGGTAGAGTTTGTCCGCATTGAATCTTTTGACCCAGGCCGGTAAAACGGGCAGGTAGTAGGTGGAGGTGGTCCAGTTGCAGGAAACGCTGTCCATCCAGAAGGTCATGCCTTCGCGTCCGCCCATCACCACGGCCGAAATCGGGTCGAGAGCTACGGTTACCGACCGACTGTCGGGAGATTGCCGGAGCAGGGCCTCCCCGACGGTCGGGGCGATCAGGTTGCGGGGCGAGTAGGCGCCGTTGCGTGGTAGTATTCGGGATCGCGGACGTGGGGTCGTCGATGAGTCCGACCGTTTTATTGACGATGTAGTCCCGCCAACGGGTCGAAATCACGCCATGCGTCGAGGGCATCGCTCCCGTGGTGAGCGTGGCCAGCGATACGGGGGTCGAAGTTTGCTGATAGTCGTAGGAGCCTTCCGTGAAGCGGGCGCCGCCCTCTGTCAGACGCAGAAATCCGCCCGTGCCGAACTGGCTCCGGTAACGGTCGATGTCGTCCGGACGCATGGAGCTTACGACTAAATTGATGACCAGACGGGGCGGAGTGTTTGCGAGGATCGGCAGAACACCCGGCAGCAGGAGCAGGACGAGCAGGATTTTCTTCATTTTTTCGCGTGTGACTATCGAACGGCAAATTTATGAATTTATTTAGTATTTTCTTCATTTGTTTTGTGCCGTCCTTCAAAAAAAAGAAATCGGATGCCGGAGCCGGATTTCATTCTCGGTTTTCCAGCAGTGCGAAAAAATTCGCCGGCCTGCCGTCCGTCGATGAATCCGTGGTGTACGTCGAGCGATACGGGCATCGTAAGCCGATCGCCGGACCGAGTCAGTTTCCCGGTGGAGATGCGGGGTATGGAGTCGCCCCGATTGGCCGACCGGGCATGTTTCATTTCCGTAAAGGCGAACCAGGGAACAGCCGAAAATAGATCAGATCCGTGCGCCCGGCTCCCGCTCCCAGACAAAGACCGTCCGCTGCCTTTACGCGTTCCGTTTCCCGCTCGGCCGCCCGGATGAATTCGTGCAGGTCGGAAAAGTACTCGAAGAACCCGTAGCCGAAGCTGCCGTCCTCGCGTCCGATAGTCGGGCTCGCGTGGATTCGGTCGTAACAGACCACTTCCCCGTTTTCGATCCGGTATCGGAATGCCTCGATCCGGTTTACGGCCGTTAGAATACGGTGCAGGGAACAGAGGAAGAACGAAGTACGCCTCTTCTTGGCTTCGAGGTAGCACTCCGTAAAATCGACCGGAACGACCGTTCCCCAGAAGGGATCGTCCATTCCGTTGAAAAATTCATAATGTTCGCGTCTTTTCCAGGTCGTCGTGTCGATTTTGTACTTCATATCGTTTTTATAGAAACTGGTTGAAAAATTCTTTTTCCCGGCTGAGGTCTATTTCTGGAAGCGATTCGATGATTTCCAGTTGTTTGCGGCAGAATCGACGGTATTCGTCGCTTTCGGGGTGTAGCGGCCGGTGGCCGGCGGCGGTCGTCACGGCTTCTACTTGCGGGAGTTTTCTGAGGGCCTCCTCGGTGAGGGTCGCTGCGGTGAAGAGTTCCCAGATGTATTGCTGTGCCTGTTGCGAGGGGTGTACCAGATCGTCGGCATAAAAACGGTAGTCGCGCAGGTCGTCCGTGAGGATTTCGTAGGCGGGGAAGTAGGCCGAGTCTGCATGTCGGCGGTAGATTTCGTCGATGGCCAGGCGGAGGGTCGCTTTACTCAGAAAGTTGTCCGGAAGACCGTCCCCGAGGTGCCGGACGGGACTGACCGTGAGGATCACTTGCTTTCCGGCGAGCGGGCCTGCCTGCAGATCGTCGTAGCGGGCGACGATCTCTTCGACGGTCAGACGCCGGCGCCGAAAGAGTGCTGCGGGTTGCCTGTGGCAGTTGGCCACGATCTCTCCGGTCGAACGGAGCTCGTAAACCCACGCCGTCCCGAAGGTAAGAATCACGCGGTCGGCTTCGCGCAGGGCGCTGGCTCCTGCCTGCGGGCCAGATTCATTTTCGAGAGAGCCATTTTTCTGCGAGCCGTCCGAGAAAGCTCCGTGAAAACCGTAGTGGAACCAGAGCCCGTTGCGGCAGCCGAGTTCTTCGGGGACGACCTCTTGCTGCGCGGCGTAGGATTCGAGGGTTGCAGCGAGCGAAAGGGGGTTGAACAGGATGCCGGAGGGATTGCTCGTGATCCGAAACCGGGCTCCGGACAGCCGCCTGAGATGTGTTCGGCGAAACAGGATCCCAACGCCAGCAGGCGGTTTTCATAGCCGATCCGGACGGATAGCGGCGCAATTCGGATTTCAGTGCGGAATTTCATGCCGTAAAGATAGACGGAAACGGCGTAAAACGGAAATTCCCGACAAGGAGTTTTTTCGGGCGGGAAACAGAAAATAAATTTTCGATCGCTCTCGCCTTTCCCTGTCTTTGACATAGTTTTAGATGGGATGCGCCGAGAGAAAACTGCGAACAAGTTCCCGTTTTCTCCCGGCTTTCACTATCTTTGTCATATGATTCGCAAGGCAAATTGTAAGATCAACATCGGGCTGGACGTGCTGTGCCGTCGTGAGGACGGGTATCATGAATTGGCGACCGTAATGATTCCTGTGTATGGACTGTACGATGTCGTCGAAGTGGAACATGCAGCGCAAACTTCCTTCCGGTCGAGCGGCCTTACAGTCGATTGTTCGGATGCCGATAATCTCTGTATGAAGGCCGTACGGCTGATGCAGGCACGTTACGGTGCGGGCGATGTTTCGGTGGCGCTCGACAAGCGGATACCTTTCGGTGCCGGGCTGGGGGGCGGATCGTCCGACGCGACCGCCGTAATCTTGGCGCTCGATGAATTATTCGGTTTGGAACTTCCGGAGCGGGAGCTGATCGATTGTGCCGCAGCATTGGGAAGCGATACGGCCTTTTTCGTGCGCAATACGCCCCAATTTTTGTACGGGACGCGGCGAGGTGATGAGTCCCGTGGAACTCGATCTGCGGGGGTTATGGATCGCTGTGGTAAAGCCGGATTGCGGTGTTTCCACGCGCGAGGCTTACGCCGGGATTCGACCTGGCGTTCCTGCCGTCCCGCTTGCGGAGCGAATCGCCCGGCCCGTGACCGAATGGCAGACATGTCTGAAAAACGATTTCGAACCCCATATTTTGCCGCCCATCCGGAGATTGCCGCAGCCAAAGCCTCGCTTTTGGATGCCGGAGCCGTTTATGCCGCCATGTCGGGTTCCGGATCGGCCGTTTTCGGGCTTTTCGACGATGAAGAAAAGGCGCGGAGCCGAAGCCTCACGCCTTTTGTCTTTCCCTTACAATAAATAAAAACGTTGCCGTTCCGCTACAGGTTTATTGACGGCTGCACGCCTTGACGGGAATCTTCTCGATGCGTCGCTGGTGACGGCCGCCTTCGAAATCGGTGGCGAGGAACTCTTCGACGAATTCCACTGCCTGGTCGTTGGTGATGAAACGGGCGGGCAGCACGATCACGTTCGCGTTGTTGTGCTGGCGGATCAGGTGGGCGATCTGCTTGTCCCATACGAGTCCCGCACGGATGCCCTGGTGCTTGTTGAGGGTAATGGCCATGCCTTCGCCCGAGCCGCAGAGTCCTATGCCGCGCTCCAGCTCCCCGCTTTCGATGGCATTGGCCAGCGGGTGTGCGAAATCGGGGTAATCGACGCTCTCCTCGGATTCGGGGCCGAAGTCGAGGACATCCCAACCCTTCGCAGCCAGATAACCTACCAGAAATTCTTTCATTTCATAGCCCGCGTGGTCGCTGGCGATACCGATTTTCTTATCGTCCATGTTCGTTCGTTGTTAGCTGAATGGTTTGAATACGGTCCTAAAGGTAGCAAAATATCCGCATTTTGCGTGCCTATTTGTGCCTTTTGGCCAGTTCCTCCTCCAGATCGGCGATCGACAGGCCCTGATTCTCGAAGCAGCACGAGCAGGTGGTAGATCAGGTCCGATGCCTCG
>OKWF01000017.1_pt1 | contig 27667 bp, 29 predicted proteins | sample 1607031 | NCBI WGS metagenome assembly OKWF01 (sample SAMN04414079, study PRJEB24778) | human gut metagenome | material: faecal | host: Homo sapiens | reverse complement strand
GCCGATCACCAGGTTGGTCGTGCCGGTGTCGAACTCGACGCTGACGTCGTCGAGAACGACGCGTCCGTCGAAGGATTTCGAGATATGGTCTGCCTTGATCATATAAGCAGGATTTGGGTGAGAATCAGGTTGAAGATCATGATGACGATCGAGCTGGCCACGACCGCCTTGGTCGAGGCGGCCCCCACTTCGAGCGAGTTGCCTTTGGCGTAGTAGCCGTAGAAGGCTGAAATCGAGGTGATGATGAAGGCGAAAACGGCCATTTTGATAAGTGTGTAGGTGATCGAGTAGGGTCGGAAGTCGTACAGCAGGCCCTGCACGTAGTCGTCGGGAATCATGATGCCCGTCAGCGCTGAAATCAGGTAGCCGCCCGCAATACCGATCAGGATACTCAGGATCGCCAGGAAGGGGAAGAAAAGCACGGTTGCGACGATCTTCGGCAGGATCAGGTACGACGCCGAATTGACACCCATGATTTCCAGGGCGTCGATCTGTTCGGTAATGCGCATCGTGCCGATTTCGGAGGCGATGCTCGACCCTACCTTGCCGGCCAGGATCAGGGCTACGACCGTCGAGGAGAACTCGAGGATCATCGTCTCCCGCGTGGCGTAGCCGATAATGTATTTGGGGATGAACGGCGATTCGAGGTTGATCGACATCTGGAGCGTGATGACCGCACCGATGAAAACGGAGATGATCGCCGTCAGGCCGATCGAGTTCAGTCCCAGCGACTCCATTTCATAGATGATGCGACGGCGGTAGATCGCCCGCTTCTCCGGCCGGGAGAAGACCTTGCCCATCAGGATAAAGTAACGGCCGATCAGTTCGAAGATTTTCAGCATAACGTTTTTTACTGCTTGTCCGGGTTGTTTTTGTCGGTTTCTGTTGCGGGGACTTCTTCGAATTCGATGTAGTCGCCCACGTCCTTGCGGACGCGTTTTTCACCGGCACCTTTCGTTTTGCGGATATGGATTTCGCCTTCGCGGGCATTGCCGGCAGGACCGCCGGATCCTCCGGGACCGAAGCTCTGACCGCCGAATTGATCTTCCAGGTCTTTCCGCATGCGGTAAATTCTCCAGCGGAAGGAGAGAAGGAGGATAATGGCCAGCACGACCAGGCCCAGGAGTGCATAGAGAACGAACATGGCGATACCGCCCAATACCGAAGGGGCAAAGAGCGCCAGCAGGAAGATCAGCAGACAGAAAAGCGGATTGCGCCGGATGAAGCCGACGATTCCGTCGATGATTGCTATCAGTAGATTCATTGATTCAGTGTCATTGATATAAGGTGTTGCAAAGGTAGTGAAAACGAGGACAGAATAAAATAAACGGGTTTATTTTTTATGTCGAGTGGCTTCCGGTCTTCCCGAAAGGTAGTGAAAACACCGATATCCGCCTTCTATAAAGGTAGAAAAAATCGGTCATTCCCGGAGAATCGGTGTGATTTCTCGATTAAAAAGTGCTAATTTTGAAGCCTAAAATCAAATCTGCATCGGAATATTATGTTGTTGAACAAACTTACTGCCATTTCTCCCGTGGACGGTCGCTACCGAAATCAAACGGAGAAACTGGCCGATTATTTTTCGGAGTATGCCCTGATTCGCTACCGCATTCGGGTCGAGGTCGAATATTTCATCGCCCTGTGCGAGTTGCCGCTACCGGAACTGGCCGGGGGCGAAAAGTCGAAATTCGAAGCGCTGCGGGCGCTCTACCTCGATTTCTCGGAGGCGGATGCGCTGCGTGTCAAGGAGATTGAAGCCACGACCAACCACGACGTCAAGGCGATCGAATATATTCTGAAGGAGAAGATGGATGCGCTCGGCCTTTCGGCCTACAAGGAGTTCGTGCATTTCGGCCTCACTTCGCAGGACATCAACAACACCTCCATTCCGCTGACTATCAAGGATGCGCTCGCGGAGGTTTACTTCCCCGCAGCGGCCGAGGTGCTTGACCGGCTTCGGGAGATGGCCCGCGAATGGCACGACGTACCGATGTTGGCCCGTACGCACGGCCAGCCTGCGTCGCCCACCCGTTTGGGTAAGGAGATGCTGGTCTTCGTCGAGCGGCTTGAGAAGCAGTTGGCGCAACTGCGCACGCTGCCCGTGCCTGCCAAGTTCGGCGGTGCGACGGGCAATTTCAACGCGCATCACGTAGCTTATCCTGCGGTGGATTGGGTGGCTTTTGCCAATGGATTTGTGAACGACCGCCTGGGGCTGGAGCGTTCGCAATATACGACCCAGATCGAGCATTACGACAACCTGGCGGCGATTTTCGATAACCTCAAACGCATCGACACCGTGCTGATCGACCTCTGCCGCGATATGTGGATGTATATTTCGATGGAGTATTTCAAGCAGCGGATCAAGGCCGGCGAGGTGGGTTCGAGCGCGATGCCTCATAAAGTGAATCCGATCGACTTCGAGAATGCCGAGGGGAACTTCGGTATCGCCAATGCGATTTACGAACATCTTGCCTCGAAGCTGCCCTTGTCGCGTTTGCAGCGCGATCTGACCGATTCGACCGTGTTGCGCAACGTCGGCGTGCCGATGGCCCATTCGCTCATCGGCCTGCGGTCGCTGCTCAAGGGGCTCAATAAGCTGCTCCTGAACCGCGAGGCGCTCGACTGCGATTTGGAAAACAACTGGGCGGTCGTGGCCGAAGGTATCCAGACCGTGCTGCGCCGGGCGGGTTATCCTTCGCCTTACGAAGCGCTCAAGGCGCTTACACGCACCAACGCACACATTACGCGGGAATCGATCGCCGAGTTCATCGAATCGCTCGACGTGGCCGAGAGTGTGAAGCAGGAGTTGCGGGCAATCACTCCGCAAAGCTATACGGGAGTATTCGAATAGCCGTTCAGCTGGAAAGGAAATCAATTCACCATAACAAGGAGTCCTCGTTTTCGGGGATTCCTTTTTTATCTTGGCAACTTTGTATGAGGTGCGGTTTTATCCCGGATCTGTTTCGTGTGTCGAAACGTTGTCGGGAGAGGCGATTGTCTGTCGCTTGCCGTGGCGATTATAGTCATGACCTTCTCTGAATTTTTCTTTTCGAAGGGAATCTTCGGATACAATGCGGATTCCGAATTATTTTTTGGCATTGTCTTTGTAATAATCTATTCAATTATAAAAAAGACTGATTGTGAGAACTGTATTGAGATTTTTATTTCCTGCGAAAAGTTGTTCTGCGAAGGCATCGGGCATTTTGTTGGCATCCCGCATGATTTTCGGCGGACTGTTGTTTTCGCATGGCATTGCCAAGTGGAGTAATTTCGATACGATGTCCACGATGTTCCCCGATCCGCTCGGGATCGGCAGCAGTGCTTCGCTGTCGCTGGCAATCTTCGGCGAAGTGATCTGTTCTCTGGGATTATCGTCGGTGCGTTTTACCGGCTGGCATTGATCCCGATGATCTTTACCATGTGCATTGCATTTTTCGTTATTCACGGCGCAGATCCGTTTGCGGTGAAAGAGCTGGCACTGGTTTATCTGGCGATTTTCGTCTTGATGTATATTGCGGGTCCCGGAAATTATTCGGTGGACCGTTTGATCGCTAAAAAAATCGGCGGCGGGAAATAGCGGCCGAATCGGTGCAATGATGCCGAATTTTTATCATTAGTTAATCAATAAGATCTCGGGCGGCCAGGCTGCCGTTGTTGCAAATGCACGTTGGATGCTGCATATTGCCGATAAGTGCCAATATCCATTTGATTCGATGCGGGAAGGCGAAAGGTGCCGATGCAGGGCGCCTTTCGCTGTATTCGTACCCGTTGTTCGTCCGGGGTTTCGAGTTTGTTCGACGCTGTTCGGGCAGCTTGCGCCCGTTAAATGGAAAAATATCTGTTCGGGGTCGATAATTGTGTGAATACCCGGTTGTCGAATTGATTTTTTAATATATTTGATGTAGTCTGAAGGTATTTAATTGACTACAAATAGATTAAAAGAAACTCGCATGAGAATAGGCAACGGATAAGAAATTGGTAAAGTGCTTTGATACACTATATTTCTCATGCTGTCAAACAACTCTTATTTGTTTGCAAATATAATATTATTGCAGGTAATAATCAAAAATAACGAGGTTTATTTTCATTTTTACCTGCTGATATTTGTTCCGGATTATCAGATGCGATATATTTGTAATTAGGATTCGTACCGTGTTCCAAGCGGTTCATAAGTAACGACTTGCGGAGCTTTGGCAACAAGGGGATGCGGCTCCGTTTTATAGAAATGACTTATGCAAACCGACTTATCCATTTACAACAGTCTTCGCCCTTCCTTTATAGAAGGCGTTCACGCCGTGAAGTTCAATGCTTTGTCGGCGGTCATATCGCGTTACCGGGATTATGCCCGCAGTTCCGAACAAATAAAAGCGTACTCGGGAGATTCTCTTCTGATGCGGGACATTGCCTCCTTGCTTGACGAAGCACCCCGTCCCATAACGGGGGAATACCAGGATTTCACCCCGTTCCTGCTTCTTCTGATGCTTTCGGAGGAGTTTCATGCCGTCCATTACGTCGAGCGTCTTGTAACGTGGTATTTCGGCTACTGTTGTGTCGATGAACTGCGGACGGTCTGCACCATTCTGTCCCAGTGTTCCTACCCGCATCACGACACGCTGCGGCTGCGGTTCAAGAATTACCTGCGTGAAGCCCGTAAGACATTGGGTATGCCCGTTGAATGTAACGCTGCTGTCATGCTGAAAATGCTCGACGCCTCTTATGAACATCTCACTCCCGCCGATGTCGGGGAGTTCGAGGAGCTGTTGCACCTGGGGGACGATTACGAGTTCATCTCCCGTGTCAAATCGAATTATCTTGCCTCGGATAACGTCACGGAACTCGCTGGGGTTTGCGGGTATTCTAGCACGATTACCTTCCGCCGGCGTTTCCAGCGGGTTTTCGGCTGCTCGGCCTCCTCGTGGTTGCGTCAGCGCCGTATCGAACGTATCGGGGAGTTGCTGCGGACGACACACTACACGTTGCAGGAAATAGCCTACATGTGCGGTTTCTCCGCCCAATCCCACTTTACGGACTTTTGCAAGCGGAATATGGGGAGCAATCCCACTTCCATCCGTCAGGAAAGCCGGATTTGACATTAAAATCGGCTCCGTGATAAAAAAACGAAGAGAAAGATAAAAATCGTAATCCGCCGGTTTTTCGATTCGCTAACTTTATACGCGAAAGTAACAAGACGGATTATGATTGCATTTATAGAAAAATTAAACAGCGAAGTCCTGCGGAGTATCGAACGTATCGAATCGCGGGATACCGACGTGTTGAAAAAGTCGCTTGAAGCGTCACGTGTCCTGGGAGAAGCGTTCGACCGTTTGAAACAATATATCATCGGCTACCGTTTTCAAAACGATGACGAGGAAATAAAGTTCTTCAAAGAAATCAAACCCCGTCTTTTTTGCCGTCTGATCTATTACCGCAAGCTCTACAATATCGAGATGAACCGTCCGGTAGGAAGTATCGAGGCACAACGGGAGTACCTGGACGCCCATGTTCGGGCCATCAACGCGTACACGCAGAAACGCCTCGACTTTATCCGCTATTTCCGCAGCGGCGCCACACACCTGGACAGCCTCTATTTCCTGCGCGGGCAGACCGACACGGAGCAATACCTGGAAACCTTCTACTATGAACTCGACCCGCAGTTTTCGACAAACGCGGATTTCAAGGTGGCGAAAATCCTGGCCAACGATATGTTGTCGGTTTATCTTATGGGCGAATTGGAATCACTGGAGAGCACGAACCTCCGGAACATGGTTCTGCCATTGTCTGACGTGCGTCCGACATGGCAGGACTCGAAGACGGATCTGACGGAACTTATTTACCTGCTCGACAGTAAAGGCTGTTTCGGCAATGTGCCACTCACGCAACTTGCCAGCTACATTTCCAACGCTTTCAACGTACACCTCGACATGAACCTTTCGAGGACATTCTGCGATATGAAAATCCGAAACAACCCGACACCGTGGCTTGACAAGGCGAAAGAGGCCCTGCTTAAACGTATGCAGACGTGGAAGCGAAACAAGAAAAACGGCAATTCCGAGTAGAATATGAACCGGTAAAGCACTCTATTCCTTATAGAAACACTGATAATCAGCGTTGTATATAACAAAAGAACCGAGGTCGGTTTTCCCCCGTAACTCTCGAAAGGAACTTTCCCGAACGCCCGTATTTGCACCCGTATAAGGAGCCGATACGGGTGTTCCGTTGTAGCCCCGTCCGGATTAGAACACCGTTAAGCGTTGAATCACAGTATTCTATCGCATTTCTGCCAATAAAAATACCGAGTACGGGCCGCGGATTTCGGTAAAAAACACTGCCTTCTTCACCGCATGAACCGTTGAGAATCAGTTCACTGCAAATTATCAAAAAAAAGTCGTACCGACCTCGTTTTAAGCTGTCCATATAAGCCCGACCTTTGTAACAGACTAAAAAACAAAGGAGTATGAAAATCATAGTGATCGGTTCGCGAGCCTATAACGAGCTTGTCGGGCGTATAGAGAAAATAGAGGCTGCAATCGCCTCTCTCCCTGAAAAGGGGCGTGCATGGAATAAGGAGTATATAAACGACGAATGGATGGACGGTGAGCAGGTCTGCCGTTACCTGGGTATCAGCGGGCGTACCCTTCAACGCCTCCGCTCGGATCACGTGATCACCTATTCGGCCATCAACCGGAAGCTGTATTATTCCCTCACGGAAATCCGCCGTGTGCTGAAGGAGCGTTCCGTGCGGCGCAAAAACCGACCAAAGGAATAGGCCATGTTTCTGGACAAGGAATATTTCGACGGATGGATGCAGCGGCTCTCGGAACGGCTGGAACGTATCGAGAAGCTGTGCGCGGGGGACGTGGAGCAACCGCTTTCCATCCTGCCTGACGGGGAGCGTCTTCTGGACAATTACGACCTGTGCCGTATGCTCAATATCAGCAAGCGCACACTCCAGCGTTACCGCACCTCGGGAGAGCTGCCTTACGAGATGATCTATCACAAGACCTTCTACCGGGAATCGGACGTCCTGCGGTTCATCGAGCGTAACTTCAGTAATTTCCGTAAGCTGAAAAAGGATCGTCCTGCCGGTTCCGGTTAGGCCCTGTCCCGAGAGTCCGGCGTCATGGAAAAACGCGGAGATACATGGAATAAGGCACGACAAGGCGGTACAACCGCTCGATATTTGCCGTAAAATCAGTATGTTTGCACTTGGAAGCCTATATAATAATGAAGCAATGAAAGAAACTGATAAAATATATCCTGCCGACAAAGGGGAGGAAGAGCTGCTGCATAATGTGCGCCATATCTTGCAGGAAGCGCGCGCGAAGGTGATACATCATGTCAATTCGACCCTCGTGAGGGCTTACTGGCAGGTAGGGAAATACATAGTGGAGTACGAGCAGCAGGGAACCGACCGTGCCGGATATGGCAAGGCTGTCATCAACACCCTTTCCAGGCGGCTCGTGGCGGAGTTCGGAAACGGGTTCACGGCCACCAACCTGCGGTACATGAGGCAGTTTTACCAGTGCTACCCGAAATATCACACGCTGTGTGATAAATTGAGCTGGTCGCATTGCCGCACGCTTCTCAAGGTGTCGGGCGATGCCGCCCGTGATTTTTACCTGCACGAGTGCGTCAAGGAAAACTGGAGTGTCCGGCAGCTCGACCGCCAAATCAACACGCTTTTCTATGACCGCCTGCTGGCCAGCCGAGACAAGAAAGCCGTGAAAGAGGAGATTTCCCGTACCGAACCCGGACGTGTCGAACCCAAAGAGATCATCCGCGACCCGTATATCCTGGAGTTTCTCGGTATCCCGCAGGGAGAGCATTTTCTGGAAACCGATCTGGAGCAACTGCTCATCAGCCGCTTGCAGCGCTTGATGCTCGAACTCGGGAAAGGCTTCGCCTTCGTCGCGCGACAGAAGCGTATCTCCTTCGATGACAAGCATTTCTACATCGACCTGGTCTTTTACAATTACCTGGCCCGTTGTTTCGTTTTAATAGACCTTAAATCCGGGGAGCTGACCCATCAGGATTTGGGGCAGATGCAGATGTATGTCAATTACTACACCCGTGAGTTGATGAATCCCGGGGATAACCCTCCGGTGGGTATCGTCCTCTGCGCGGAGAAAAACGACGCGGTCGTCCGTTATACGCTGCCCGAAGATGAAAAGCAGGTCTTCGCCGCCCAGTACATGACCTATCTTCCCACGCAGGAGGAGCTGCAAACACTCTTGCAGGAAGTGTGACGACAACGCTCACGGACATATGAAAAAAGCCGATGGAAATCTGTACTTCCGTCGGCTTTTCGTTTACATCTTGATCCCTTTCTTCGCGGGGCCGTTCTCCGGCGGGCTGCCCACGCCCGCGATCACGATGCGCCCCCCGGAGGCGTCGGCAATCTGCCGCAGCCGGGAAGGAATACGGGCCGCCGTGTTGTCTTTCCCCGGGAGCTCTTCCGCCGTGTCATGCCGCTCCCGGCACACGTCGTTATCCTCCTCCGCCTCCTTTCCCTCGCTCTCCTCTATCGGTTTGAGGCTTTGCTGTATCCTGCGGTCTATTTCCGTCAGGTCAGCTTTCAGGGCCGTCAGTTCGGGTTCCTTGCGCCAGGAACTTTCCACCACTTCCCGCAGGACGGGAATATCTTTCTCCAGTTCCTCATTCTTTTTCCGGAATTTTTTCCAGTGTCGGCTCGATGGTTGCGAGCGCGTGGATGAAGTTCATCGCCGCCAGTCGCGGGTCGGAGGCGATATTCCCGTAGTTGTACTGGTAGAGATAATCCCCTTCACCCCGGACATAAAAACGGTTCTGCACCAGGTCGAGCCCGTCTTTCCCGGTCGTTTCGCTCTGGACGAGCAGCTCGAACCCGTAGAGGCTCCCGATAGGTTCGAGCCTGTCGAGCGTGCGTGCCGTTTCGGCGATACGGTTGAGCTGTTTCCCGATGAGCTTGGGGTCGGAGGTTTCCAGCCCGTTCAGTTTCACGGGATTGCGGTACGAGCCGTCCTCATTGAACTCGACGCGGGCCTTGAAGTGTTCCAGATCCTTGCCGATACGCCGTATCAGGTCGTTGTTCTTCTCTATCTTTTCCGTGATCTGCTCCAGCTTGTAGCGGCTCGATGATTTGCCGCGCACGAATGCCTGGCGTTCGCTTTCGAGCGTGGCGATCTTCTTCTCCAGGCGGGCCTTGTCCAGCAGGTCTGTATTTCCCGAGAGGACGGCGACATACTCGGAAAAATTCATGCCGCTCTTCTCGTCGATGGCCCCCTCGTCGATGGTACGGCTTCCCATGTTGTTGGTCTTGAGCTGGCGGATGAACAGTTGCTTGTTGTGCAACAGCCCGAACTTGTAGGCGTCGAGCGACTTCTCGACGGCGTATAATATCACGTCCACCTTGTTGTCGGCATGGAGTTTGGCGATCTCGTTCCCGGTGCGTATTCCCCGCCCGTCGCGCTGCTCCAGGTCGCTGGGACGCCAGGGGCAGTCCAGGTGGTGTATCGCCACGCAGCGTTTCTGCGCGTTCACTCCCGTCCCGAGCATCTCGGTCGATCCGAAGAGTACGCGGATTTTTCCGGTGTTCATACCGGCGATCATCTCCTTGCGCGCTTTTTCCGAGGTCGCCTCCTGGATGAACCGCACCTCGCTTTGGGGTATGCCGTAATCCTCCGCAAGTTTACGCCGTATCTCGGAATAGACGTTCCACCCCGCTCCGGGTTTGTAGGTTCCCAGGTCGGAAAATACGAACTGCGTACCTTTGTACGCCTCGAAACGGCGGTAGTAACCGGCAATCATACGGGCGCAGTGGCTCGCCTTGTTGTCCACGTGGTCACTGTATAGTTCGGGGTCTATCATACGCATATCGAGCGACATCTTGCGGGCGTAGTCTGTGGCAATGAGCATTTTCGCCTTTTCCTCCCGCTCCGAGAGCGGCAGGCGGCCCAGGAGCGTGGCATCGCCCGATTTGGCGAACTGCACCAGCCGTTCTATGAACTCCGTCTGCTGGGGTGTCGGCGGGATATTGTGCAATATCTCGTTCTTTGCGGTCGGTCGATCCCTATATCCTCCGCCGAGCGGTAATCTGTAATCTCGGAGTAGAACATGGCCAGTTCGGGAACCTTGATGAAATATCGGAACCGTTCTTTCTGCACGACCTCGTTGGTCACGGAAAACTCGTAGTCGATGGTTTTCTTGGCAAAAATGGCCGCCCAGGCATCGAAGGTGCGGATATTCTGACGCTCCAGTTCCTTCGGGCGCAGGTACTTGAAAAGCAGGTACAGTTCCGTGAGCGAGTTGGAGATGGTCGTTCCCGAGAGGAACGTCGCCCCCAGGTCGCGGCCCGTGCGCTGCTGTATGGTACGCAGCGCGAAAAGCATGTTGAGCGCCCGCTGCGACCCCTCGGGATTTCCGAGGCCCGCCACCCGGTCATGCCGGGTCGTGAAAGTCAGGTTCTTGAATTTGTGGCTCTCGTCCACGTAGAGGTGGTCGATACCCATGAGGCGGAAGTCCACGGCGTCGTCCTTGCGTGTTTCCAGCGCGTGCGCCACCTTCTGCAACTTGGCTTCCAGGTTGGCCTTGCGTTTCTGACACCCTTTCATCATGGCGCGGGAAACGTCCCTGCCTTGTGCTTTGAGCACTTCGAGGTTCTCCTCCACACAGTCCAGCTCGGCCTGCAATATCTCCTGCTGTATCTCCGGAGACTGGGGTATCATGCCGAACTGTTCGTGCGAGAGGATCACGGCGTCCCAGTCGTTGTTGCGTATCTCCCGGAAGATGCGCTCACGCTTCCGGGGCGTGAAATCCTCCTTGCCCGGGTAGAGGACTTTGGCCATCGGGTAAGCGGTGCAGACGTCCGGGCTATTTCATGGATGTTGGCTTTCAGCCCGATAATCATGGGTTTGTTGGCCAGTCCGAGGCGTTTCTTCTCGTAGGCCCCGCAGCACATGATGAGGGTCTTTCCGCCGCCCACCTCGTGGTCGATTATCCCGCCGCCGAGCAGTTTGTCCATCCATATCGCGTCCTTCTGGCTGTCATACAGATTGTCTATTCCCAGCCCCTTGAGGTCGAGGTCGGGGAATTCCTGGTGCGTCCCGTCGTACTTCGGGCGCACGTAACAGTTGAAAGTACGGTTATAGAGGTCTGTCAGGCGGTCTTTGAAGTCGGACGACTGCTCGCGCAGCCATTCGGGGAAAGCACCCCGGATCTCGTCTATCTTGCTGTTGGCGAGCTGTATGGCCTCCCCGTCACGCACTTTGACCTCCCGCCGTTCGCCGTCCACCCATTTGAGGACGGTCTTGGTGATGTCGGGCGAAGTGTTTTGCAGGGCGTGTTTCAAAAGGTGCAGGCCGTTGTACTTACGGGTCTGCGCGCTGACGGCATACTGCTCCGTGATCTTCACGTTCGTCGCTTCCGCCTTCACGCCGTACTCGTCCAGGTTAGAGGCGAAGGTGATCTTCACCTCCGTATCGAAGAGCGAGGAGGCGAAACGCTCGTAAATACCTTTTGGAATCCACCGTTCGCCCAGGTTGAAGTCCAGGTCGTCGAAAGCGATGGGTTTGGGTGTCGCCTCGCGCAGAGCCTCCAGCGATTCCCGGGCCGGGGCGTGGTCGGGATTCTCCCGCAGGAACGCCTCGATCCGTTCGGCTTTCCCGATGACATTGCCGGCGATGAACTTGTCGGCAACCTCGTAGCCGTCCGTTTCCGGGTTGTAATAGATACGTCCTTTCAGTTCCCCGAGTATTCCCTCCACGGTAGTTCCCGTGAGCGATGCCATGTAGCGAGGTTCCACCCGGCCGTACTTGTTCAGGCTGGCCACAAGGGCCTCCGAAGCGTCGTCGGCGTGCGTGATCTCATCGGGATTGAAGGCCACGGGACGCTCGAAGATGTCGGCTTTGCGTGCCTTGCCGTCGATGTAACGCTCCAGCGATAGAATCTCCGTTCCCCGCGCGTCCATCTTGATCAGGTCGAGGTTGCGTTTGTCATTGAGCCGTCCGAAGCGTTCGGTGAAATTGTCGTAAAGCCGGTTGAGCATCTCCCGCAGGGCGGGGTTCGCCGTCAGCGTTTCCGCCTCGTTGTTATAAAGGTGGTAATAGGCATCGCGTATCTCGATATACATGGAGGCTTTCGTCCGTTGTGCAGGCGTGAGTTCCAGCGGGTGGAACATGGGTTGCAGGGATTCAATCCCCCGCAGGTAGCCGACCCGGTTTTGTCCGTCCGTGACGAGTGTCCCCTCGCGGAAATAGGGGGCGACCTCACCCTCGAACGGGCGGGGTTTCATATCCGCCTCCCGTATCTGCGGCATTTCTTTACCGGGTTCTTCCTCCTCCGGATTTTCCGACGTGTCGAACAAGCTGCCCGTTCTCGGCGTACCGGCGGCTTGTTTCCGTCTGTCTTTCGGGGCTTCCGTCGGGGGCGTACCGCCTGCCGTTCCCGCTGTTCCGGGGTTTCCTGCTGCCGGGCGCTTTGTCGGCGCAGTTCCGCCCTCCGTTCCGGGGTAAGCGACATCATCATCTCGTAAAAGCCGTTGATCGGCGGGTTATCCTCCCAGTTCAGGGAGGCATACAAGTCTTCGGGATCACGCTCCGGTGGCGTCGCTTTCGGCATTTCGCTCTTCTGTTCCTCCGGAGAGGAGGCCGGGGCGAATAACGAGGGTTGCCGGGGCGTCTTCCGCTTTGCTCCCCGGCGGCTGTTCCTTTTCTTGGATATACCGAGTTCTGCCTGCCGCCGCTCCTCGGCGCTGAAGCCGAACAGGTCGTAGAGCGTCAGCAACGGTTCCTGCTGCACGTTTACCGGTTCGGCAGCCGCCGTTTCCACCGTGTCGAAAAGCCGACCGGCAGAGCCTCCCGCGGTTTCGGTTCCGTTGTTCCGCCCACGTGCTGCACGGGAGTATCCGCCATGCCGAAATCTTCGGGTTTCGGCGGGTGCTGCTCCCACAAGCGATTCTCCCGCTCCTTCGACCAGGCCCCGAAGTCGGCCAGATCCTCTTCGGTCGGTTCTCCGGCGGGTGTGGCGGCAGAATCCGGTAACACTTGTCCGGGTTTGTTTTCGATTCGGGTAATCTCCCCGGTTTCGGTATCGACATGGTAGCCCTGCGCCGCCATTTCTGCGACGACGCGGCGTTTTTCCTCCTCTTCCCGCTGCTGCTGAAGGTTACGGGCGTCGGCGATAATCTCCTTGACGATTTCTCCGGCAAGGCGGGGCTCGTGTCTTTCGGCACGCTGGCGTTCCGCCTGACGGGGACGGGACAATTCCCGCTCCGGTGTACCGGGTGTCTGTTCCGGAGCATGTTCCAGGCAATAACTCTCGTTGAAATGCCGGTTGAAATCCTCCGAGAGCATACGCCGCATCTCCCGGTCGATGCCGTCCACGCCCTCCGCGTGGGTGAACTCCATCGCCGGTTTGCCGTAGGGGTCTTTGCCTACTTTGGCCTCGGTATGGATCACTCTGTCGAACGACTGGAAAAGGTTGTTTATCCGGATGCCGTTCGACAGCTTGCGGGATTCGATGAAATCCCGCTGCCGTTCGGACAGTTCCCCCGTGGCGGCTTTCTTTTGCAGGATAACCAGGTCGCTGCCGACCTCCGTCCCCGCGTGTTCTGGTAAAGAGGTTGTTCGGCAGCCGGATGGCCGATACGGGCTCGCAGCGGTTCATCAGCCACTCGCGCACGGGGCGTCCCTGCTCGGCGTTCAATACTCCCTGCGAGGTGATGAATGCCACCAGGCCGCCCTCGCGTACCATATCGACGGACTTCATGAAAAAATAGTTGTGCAGCGCCCGTGTGCCTTGCCGCCGCACGGGGTCGGTATGGGTGGAGAAGAACGGGTCGAAGAGCGCCACGTCCCCGAAAGGGATGTTGCTCACGGCCACGTCGTAGTAACCGGCGTATTTGGGTTCGATGCGCTCGAATCCCTGTACCCGCACCTGTTTTTCGGGGTGCAGGTGCTTCAGGATCAACCCCGTGGCGGGGTCTTTCTCGAAGCAGGTGATCTCCGCGTAGGGGTCGTGGAAATCCACGGCATTGACGAAAACCCCCGTTCCCGCGCTGGGGTCAAGAATACGTTTGGGGGCGATCCGCGTGTCCCATATCGCCTCCACGATGGCGTCTGCCACTTTCGGGGGCGTGTAAAAAGCCGTCAGGACGGAGTTCTTGATCCCGTCCATGTAGCGCTTGTATTCCCGTTCGTCGGGGGTGTTCGCCCTGATGACCTCTTGCAACTCGGCCACGAGCGTTGCCATGCCGTCCTTGTCCGGTTTCCCGGTGGGGTTTTCCAGCACTTCCTTGATGGCGCCGAAGCCGCTGTATGCGCCGAGTGTCCTTTCTTCTTCGGGAGTCGGCGCCCGCCGTTCCCTGTCGAGCGTGAAGGCCGTCTTCAGCGCGTCGATATTCTGGCGGAGGTGGGTTTTCTTATTGAATGCCATCTTCGAGAAGTATTTGGACGGTTCCCGTCAGTTCGGTATAGAACAGTTCGTAGTCGGGCGTGTCGGCGAAGTCGTCCGTGAGGTCGTACTTCTCCAACACCCCGCGGCAGAGGGGCAGCAGGCGTAGAGCCACCTGCCGGGCGGTATCCTCGGGAATCTCCGCCTCGAATTCCCTCCAGAGGATGTTTACCAGCGTGTTGTAGGGTGAAAAGTGCAGTCCGCGGCAGAGTTCCTCGCGGGCAATTTCTTCGGCCTCGATGTGGTTGCAGCCCGAACGGATCGCCTCGCTGTACGCTTGGGCGGCGCTGTCGGCCCGCTCGGCGATGAACTCACTTTCGGCGATGAGTTCCGGGTGGCTGTCCTTGAGGTAGGATAGTAACGAAAGTCCGTAATAGGACAATTCCCCCGTGGGGGTATGGTGTTGCTTGTCTGGCATGATAAGAATTTTTAGTGGTCGTTGATAATCGGGGAAGAGAAAGGCGCCCCGGGTTCCCACCCGAAGCGCCGACCACTGAAAAAATCCTTATCAAACAAGCGTATCTCGTTATGACAGGTCTTTTCCAGTGGCAAAGGTAACGATTATTTCCGTTTGTTCCTCTTTCCCTGCCTGGGAGTATCGCGCGGCTCGAAAACGAACGAGGTCTTGAACTGGTCATCAAGCGTGAGGGCCGCGTCGAACGTCCCGCCGCCGTTTTTGACGAATCCCCGGATCGTGCCGGTTTTGCCTTTGGTCAGCAGTTCCGCAAGCTGCTTGTCGGTCAGCTCCTTGCGGGCCACGGTTCTCCATACGGTCAGGCCGCAATCGGGATTCTGGCACTTGGCGAGTTTGGGATAGAACACCACGGGCCTGCCGCAACGCGGGCAGGCTGTGTCACTCTCCGCGCCGTCGATTCTTGCTTCCAGCAGTTCTTTGGCGATTTGCGAGGTGAAGATCTCGATACCGCGATGGAACGTCGGGGCGTCCATCTCCCCGGTGGCGATCTTCGAGAGGGCCAGTTCCCAGCCGCCCGTCATGGCGACATCGGCGATCTTCTTGTCCCTGACCACGGCATACACGGCCAGTCCCTTGTCCGTGGGTACAAGCGACTTTTTTCTCTCGCCTGACATACTCGCGGGCAAAGAGCGTTTCGATGATGGCGGCACGGGTGGCGGGCGTGCCGATGCCGGCATCCTTCATCGCCTCGCGTTCGGCCTCGTCGGACAGTTCGCGTCCGGCGGTTTCCATCGCCGCCAGCAGGCTTGATTCCGTGTGAAGGGGGCGCGGCCGGGTCTGTTTCTGTTCCGTGACGCATCCCTTGACGGGCAGCTCGTCGCCTTGCACGATGTCGGGAAGGAGGGTCATGTCCTCCTCTTTCTCTTCGACAGGTTCATTCAGGACGGCCCGCCAGCCCGTCTCGACCATGATACTGCCGCGGGCCGTGAAATCATGTCCCGCGCTTTGCAGGGTAAGGAAAGTGTTTTCTTTCACGCAGGCCCCGGAAAAGGTTTCGAGCATCCGCCCCGCGACCATCTCATAGACGATGCGGTGGTCGGCATCCAGTTCGGAGGGGAGGTTCTCGGTGGGAAGCAGCGCGTGGTGGTCGGCGATCTTTTCGTTGTCCACGCTTCGGCGGGAGAGAGATGCGGTATCCATCTTGCCCGCGTATTCCGCGAAACGGGGATAGCGTGTCATGTTCCCGATGAGTGCCGGAATCTCCTCGGCCACATCTTCCGATATATAGCGTGAGCCGGTACGGGGATAAGTGATGAACTTCTTCTCGTAAAGCGACTGGGCGATGTCGAGCGTTTTTCTGCCGAAAAACCATACCGGCTGTTGGCCTCTTTCTGGAGTGTCGTCAGGTCGTACAAGAGAGGCGGCTGTTCCCAGGCCTCCTTGCGCTCCACGTTCACGACGCGTACCGTTCGGGCGCCGATAACCTCGGCGCGGGCTGCTTCCGCCTTCTCCCTGCCGTCGAATTTCTCCGTGGAGAGGACGGTGAACTCCGTGCCCTCCTTTGCCGTGGAGAGCTTCAGCCGGAAATAGGTGGCGGGCTTGAACGCCTTGTTCTCCAGGTAACGGGAGCAGATGATCGCCAGCGTGGGGGTCTGCACCCGTCCGAGCGACCAGACGCCCCGCCCGGCAGCCACGGCAAGCGCTTGCGAGGCGTTGATACCGACGATCCAGTCGGCTTCGCTGCGGGCTTTGGCCGAGAGGTAAAGGTTGTCGTATTCGTTGCCGGGGCGGAGGTGTTGTAACCCCTCGCGGATGGCCCGGTCGGTCAGGCTGCTGATCCATAACCGCACGAAAGGGGTGCGGCATTCCAGGTAAGAGTAGATGTAGCGGAAGATCAGCTCCCCTTCACGCCCCGCGTCGGTCGCGACGATGATGCGCTCGGCCATGCCGAACAATTCCCGGAGAATACCGAGCTGCTTCACGACACCCGGGTCGGCCTTATACTCTTTACCCTCCCGAACCTGCCGGGGCAGGAGGATGAACGATGATGGCAGGATAGGCAGGTTTTCCCGGCGGAAACCCGCGATGCCGTACTGTTGGGGCATTGCCAGCCCGACCAGGTGGCCGAAGGCCCAGGTTACGGCATAGCCGTTTCCCTCGATAAAACCGTCTTTACGGTTCGTGGCTCCCACGATGGCGGCGATCTCACGCGCCACCGAGGGCTTTTCTGCGATAATTACTTGCATGATGATTCGGATTTTTCAGTGGTTGTTTTCTTGTTGTTCTTCTTCTTTCTCTTTTTCCGGACGGGCGATCAGCCGGCGGTCGTAATAGACATGGTTGCCGTTCCCGTCGTAATACTGCCGTCTGTCGTCCGCCTCTTCCGGGGGGGGGCGTGCGTTTACCCGGCCGGAAATACAAGGCGGCCAGCGCCGCGATCAGGAGCGGCATGGCTCCGGCCTGCATGTAGAACCATTTCATACGCTACGCCTTGATGCCTTTGGAGTTGTTTTTCTTGTTACTGCGGTAATTTCTCCTCTGCGTCGGGGTGGCTTCCTGCTGTCCCTGCTTGAGCGGCTCTTTCACACCTTTGACCGCTTCGACGGTCTTGCCCTCGGAATTGACGGCGACCTGGGTACGGCTTTCAACGGCGGGTTTGACCTCCGCTCCCTGCCGTTTCGCACGGTCGGGATTCCAGCGGAAGAAGTCCATCTTGTTACGCTCGAAGTTGGGCTTGACCCAGGCGTTGAACGGCTCACCCTGCCCGTCCTTGACCATGCCCTTGATGTAGAAAGCCTTGACATCCGCCCGCTTGGAGGGATCATTCACCGCTTCCGTCCACTGGTCATAAGCCTCTTTGGGCACGGAGGCTTTGAGGATTGTCCGGTGAATCGTGAGCGTGGGCTGTCGTTCGGAGGCCGTAGTTTCCTGCCGTCCGTTTTTCTCGGCGGCCTTCTGGCGGTAAATCTCCTTGTTCTCCTGGGCGTAGCGGTTGCGATCCAAACCGTCGTAGGTAAAGGAATAGTTACGTTCGGCCGCGTCGATTTGGATATAGGCATCCCGCTTATAACCCGCGCGGGTGGTATATCCTTCGAGCAACACCTTGCCGCCGCCGTAGAAATCCATCTGCTTGCCTTCCGAGAGGTCGGCCTCCTTGATGCGGGCACGTTTTTCGAGTAACGAAACGGGCATGGGTTCCAGCGTGTTCGTCCATTTGTCTATCGACACGTAGCAGGGCGTGAGCTTGCCCGGCTCCAGCTCCAGGTCGATCACTTTCCCGGCATGACGGGTGTTCATCAGGTTCGTTTTCGCCTCCTCATCGAGCAGCACCCCGTGGAAGGGGGCGTCGAGGTCGGGTCGTTCCTGCCAGTAATGCGGCACGACGCGCAGCGAGCCGTCCGCCTGCTCTTCGAGCGACACGCGCCCTTTGGTGGAAACACGCATCCCGTTCTCCAGTTCGGGGTTCATCTCCACCAGCCCGTTGGATTTATGTCCGTAAGACATGGCTTTCAGATGCGGCTCGATGTCCTCCATGCGGATACCTTTCTTCTCCATATCCGCCAGGTCTATCTTCGTGACGTCCAGCGGCTCGAACTGCCGCTGCTCCTGCGTCTGAAGCCGTTCGGAGGGGTCGATACGGTAATTTTCCAGAATCTCCGGGTCGAAGTCGATGCGGATAAGTTTGTTCAGGGCATTCTCCGTCATGACGAAGATACCCGTGTGGACGGGGTTCTGGGCCTGTTCCATGAACTTTTTGAAGAAGGCTTCGAGGGCTGAATCCTGCGTGTTCACGTTCAGCAGGCTCGCCACGTTCTGATCCGTGGGGTCGGCGGTCTGGATATTGCCGTCCTGATCCACGCCGGTAACGGCTTGTAGTCGTCCGTCGTCGGCATTCTGAACGAGCATGACTTGTTTAGCGTCGTTCTTTACGTTTTCGTCCATAATTACGAGTGTTTTTAGTTAGCACCAATAGCGATGCGGGAACGAAAGTAAGGGGAACCGGCTGAACGTAAAAGAGTTGGAAAGGCTATGGAAGCATCGGGCGCAGAAGTGGAAGCTTGTGGCGCAGGGCAGAGGAAATCGGAGAAACGGAGTGCCGGGAAGGACGGATTTGGCAGAGGGTATTTTCGTGGCTCCGCACCTTATTTGTCAGGTAGTCGGGATCTATTGTTAAATGTCAATAAAGCGCATGGATAACCCGTGTTTTTTTATAAATTTGCGAAAACGGGTTTCAATATCCGACAAAACGTGAGGCATGGAAATATATACCCCAAAAACCAAGATCAAACTTTCTCCGGTGATAAGAAACGGGAGAGAATTTGTCGAAGTGACTTTCGGTAATGACAATGACATCCGCTTGTCGCTGTCGAAGGAAGAAAACGTACTGCTTGTCGGCGGCAGGGCTTATCTGCCGGCAGAAGATTTCGTGCTTGCCGAGTTCTTCGACCGCTATGTAAAAATGGCATTTATAGACTATTCAGCCATCAAGGAAACCGCACCCCGTAAAGAGGAAGACAAACGGCCGCCACTGCCGGAAGGCTATCTGGAAAAAACTTCAGCAAGTGCGTTACAGTGACCATACCGTAAGGGTATATACCTCCTATTTCCGCGATTTCCAACAATATTTCGAGGGGCGTAAGATTGAAACGGTTACTCCCGGCGAGATAAACGACTACCTGCTGTATCTCATCCACGAGAAAAACATATCCTCCTGCCAGCAAAACCAGCGTATCAACGCCATCAAGTTCTATTACGAGAAAGTTCTCGGTCAGGAACGGCGGTGTTACAAGGTGAACCGTGCCAAACGGGAGAAGACGCTGCCCGACGTGTTGAGCAAGGAGGAAATAAAGAAGATACTCGACGCGACGGTGACAGACCTGCGCTTCTTCTGCATGTTCTCCATACTCTATTCCGCAGGGTTGCGCATCAGCGAACTGCTGGAACTGAAACCCGGCGACATCAACGAATCCCGCTCCCTGATACGGGTGCGGCAGGGTAAAGGGAAAAAAAGACCGCTACACCCTGCTGTCAAGACCGTTGATGAAAAAGCTGACGGAATATAACAGACTATACAAACCGAAGTGTGGCTTTTTGAACACAGACCGGGAGAACCTTTCACCGAGAGTATCGTGTCGAAACGGCTGAAGGCAGCGGCCCGGGAAGCGGGAATCACGAAACGGATTTATCCGCACCTGCTGCGCCATTCGTTCGCCACTCACCTGCTGGAGCAGGGAACCGACATCAAGATAGTGAAAGAGCTTATGGGACATAACAATATCAAGACGACAGAAAGGTATGTCCACATAGCAGACACTTTCAAAAGCAATATCAAAAGCCCGTTGGACGATCTGTTGATGGAGGAAGACGAGGTCTGATACTTAAAGAAAATAACAGCCAAATCGGCTGATAGTATAACGTTATCTGCATAGAAAAAATGAAAAGAATTGAAGAAATAAAAAAACAATTGGTTAAAAGGGCAACTGGTTTTATAACTGGGGGATTTAGACCTACAAACTCCAACACTGAAAATTGGATTGGTCAAGTGTATCTATATAGAGAAAACGAAGATATACCGATAGATGACAATGGTAAAGCAATGTTGCCATTATTACAAATATGTCTTGAAGGGTTGCCCTATATTCCTGATGCACTTAAAGGGTCGAAAGTATTGACTATTTTTGTGTCTGAAAATATGCCCGGCAGACTGGCATATAACGGAGATGCTTGGGTTATTCGTGAATACAAAGAAGAAGATGTGTTGGTTGTTAAGGATATATACATGCAATCATCATCACGTATAAAGCCCTATCCGCTGAAAAGCCAACTAATTACTGAAGATTATCCTGTATGGGATAGTGGCGACATTCCAATGGATATAGAAGATGAGTTGGTGGAAATGGAAGATTCTGGGGAAATCACCGACTATTATGACTATACGGATTGTTTTGCCGGGCATAAAATAGGCGGTTATCCTAATTATATACAGTCAGGTATAGATTTCGGTGATGGATATGAATTTATGATTCAGATAGCTTCAGATGAAAAAGCGAACCTTAATATCATAGATAGCGGAAATTTCTATTTGGCAAAAAACAGTCAAACTGGAGATTGGAGGCTTTATTGTGATTTTTATTAGTAAATGCAGATAACAAGCGTATCAATCTCCTTAAAGGTCGATTATTCACCGAACATTATCAATAATTACTGAAACGCAATGACAAAAGAAGAAGCATATATTTTATTAAGTTTCCATTCTTGTAGAAACAATGATATAGAAAATGAGAAATGGGAAAATGGATTTCTTGGTTCACTTCGTCCATTTCAAGGAAAACTATATGAGTGTAATTTTATCGAGATAATGGAATGTCTTAAAGTCCTTGCAGATGATTTTATGAAGCCAACAATCAATCAAACCCTACTAAGTGATGTATATAGCATAATACATTTAGGCAGGAGGTGGATTGACGGAGCTGATTTTGTTACACAAGAGCAGCAAAAGCAAATCATAGAATGGGTTGATATGATACAAGATTGTTTCTACTACCTATTAGAAGGAGATATTGATACTGCGTTTCTTGAATATGAAGAATATAAAAATTGATAACAAGGAAAGATAACTCCTAAACGGCGTTCCTTTCCAAGCCATTAATCGCTGAGAAAAAATATGAATAATTGGATTGCAACAGAAGGAAGCCCATTTGTCATTGTTGAGCAACAATATGCCCATCAATGGAACGGTCAAGAAGACTACAATGCTATATGTAGCGTAACAGATTACTTGGGGAAAATCTATATAGACAATCATGTCCTATTGGTAATGGGAGATGAACCGATGGCTACACGCATAGTAAATAAAGATGGAGCAATCTTAATAATTCGTTGGAAGTATGCTCCCGATTATCTAACGGTGGAAAAACTTCTGGAGAATGATATAGTAACTGGAGCAGAACCGATAGAAGAAGTTGAAGTAAAATGGGATTCTACTGAATTAGTCCTATTTGATTCTTTGTCTCCCTATTGTGAAGCATCGGTTAAAGTGTTTTTATCACTACAAAAAACATCTTGTATAGTAAAAACTTATCATTACCAAAAAGACGAAGTATCTTTAATAATACATTCAATCCAATAAAGACGATTAACATGCGGCTAAACCTCCCCAGAAAAAGGTCGGTTAGCCACCAACCATTATCAATTACAAAGTAACAATATGAACTTTTACTTAATAGGTAGTTTAGAAGGATTTAACGATTTACGTTTCCCTAATGTGGAAGATTGGCAAAATTGTATGGGACATGCTGAAGGTTTACTAAAGCAGTGGAATCCTCCAGAGATGGAATATATATGGAAAAAAAGTAATAGACATAAACATTTTGATATATCACAATTTTGTAATCCTCTATTAACTATTAGCGACAAAGCATTAAGTATTTTAGAAAATATTCTTATCAAAAATGGAGAAATTCTTGATATAAAGTCGCCAAAAGGTTTTCATTTTTTTCATTGTACCAATATAATAGATGCTTTGATTGAAAAAGAATCGGATATAGTGTGGTTAGATAAAGAAAGAGGATGGGTGAGTTGTATAAATAAATTTGTGTTGGATAAAAATAAAATCCAAGAGCAAACTATTTTCAGACTTCCGAATGTAAATTGTCGCTATACTTTTTATGGGGATGAATTTAAGAACCTTGTATTGAAACATCATCTTCAAGGAATACATTTTTGATAGATTCGAAACTATTATTATAAAATGAATGATTGTTTTAAAAGTTTGTAATTAAAGTATTGATAACACGCACATCAATCACTTAAACAGTGATTATCTGCATCACATTAAACATTAGAAAATGAGAACACCAATCATAATCCTGTTATTTGTAATCCTGCTTGCCGCAAGCTGCGGAGAGCCTCCCATGCCGCCGTCGGACGAGGAAATGATACGCCATTTCACCACGCACGAGGTGGCGTTCCGTAAGGTGTACGAAATCATGGCAGAGAGTTCAGAAGGTAGTTTTCACTACCCGCCGCTTTCTCCGGAAGAGGTCATTATACTTGATTCAACAGAACAAAGCGATACATCCCATGAAACGAATGACGAACAAGACATTCCGGTATATGGACTGTTGAAGCCGGAGCGAATCCTACTCGACTCCCTGTTATCAGAGATTGGATGCGGTTTTATCCTTGTTGATCGCAGGGAATGGGGAACGGCAGATTCGGTATATGTGAGCCTCGTTATGCCGTACTACTCCCACGGCATCGTGGATGCCGGAACGTCCAAGAGTTTCGTTTACGATCCCGGATTGAGAAGCCGTCGGAATATCCGTATCACCGAACATGGCGACCTGAACGAGATCTACCGCAGGACGTACAACGACACCACGCTTTACAAGCCCATCAAGGGAAACTGGTACATCGAGTTAGACCATTCGATATAACGGCCCGGAGTTCGTATCAAAGTATGTATCACTTTTTGTCAAGAAGATACATCATAAAGCAGATAATGGCTATCGCAAGGAAAAATAACAGAACCGCAAGGAGTTCGTTAAACCTGCACTTGGCATAGTGAGACATCACTGCTTTGCCCCGCCATTTGTAAATCCTGCTGACGAGCGACATAACGGCAAATGTGACAATGCTAAAAACGACACATGGCAACAATGCCGACACACCTGGAAAAAGCCGGATAGTAACAGTCATCATAGGGAATATCAAAAGAGCGAAGATATAAATCGAGAGCATCATTTCGCCATCGACCCTGCCTGTTCGTCTTGCCTGCTTCCATTTCTCCCCCATCCACCAAAGGTAGTCCCAGAGATAAAAGCGCCGTTTATGTTCCTGTGGTTTCATCATGGCTTATGTATAAATCCGAGGTGGAACATCAGCGCTACATTTGCCACGATCAGGGCGATAGCGATAAGAACTATTTTGGCGAGCTTCCTGCCGGGATGTTTCATCTTCCCGTAATGTTCACGGAGTGCTTCACGCCGTCCGGCTGTATAGCGTAGCTTGCAGAATAAATCGGGAAGAAAGCAGAGAGGAATCACTATGGCCAAACCAATCATCCAGCCGAAAAGGCGCAATATCGGCGGAAACCCAAGCGGTATGAGTAGGACGAAGAGCCAGCACCAAAACAGTAGCATACGTCCGTTGAGATTGGTACGCTCCCTTTCGTGCCATTTTTCGGCAACATACCACATATAGTCGATGAAGCAGATCCGGTATTTGCGATTGTCCTTTTCCATACCGTTATCTCCATACAAAGAAACCAACCAATATAAGTATAATCAGAAAGCTGACCAACACAATCTGAACCCTGCGGCGTGTTTCAGGCTTGCAATCATCAAATAACCACAGTTTGCTGTTAAACTGCCAATGACACGCCCATTTCCAACGGAACAGCAACCCTGCAAGCCATAGGGCAAGCAGCCCGACACCAAACAGCAACCCGTATTTCGGGTGAGCCTGCAACCACTCGAAAAACGCTTCCGCCTTGCTGTTCATTGCTTCGTATATATCGGTAACTGTCATACTTATAATTAAAAGGATTCCGAACACAAAAATAATGTTTTCCGTTCACATAATCACTACTTTATGCTCCAAAACACCAGCTGTGCGGTTATAAAACCAAGAAACAGCCCCCGTTAAGGTCACGGAGGTTGTTTGTGGGGTGTTTGTGTTCATTTAGTTCTGTTCCGGCAGGAGCTTGCAAAGCACCGGGTCGTTCTTGATACGTTCCAGTTCCTCGGCGACGATGCGGCCGGCCTCTGCCTTGATACGTTCGTAGTTTTCCTGCACGACCTGTTTCATGTGATCCGTCCCGTTCTCGTCCGTGAAGTCGGTAATTTGTGGTATCTTCTTGTACCGGGCCGTTTCCGCTTTCACTTTTTCGTTGTCCACGACAATCTCGCAGTGGAAAATCTTCTGCTCGATACGTTCGTCGAAATTGTCCGCCACAGCCCCGACGAACATCCCCTGCGTGAGCGTCGAGATCTTCGAGGCCGGGATCAGGCTGTCCAGCTGCGTGGATATGGATGTCGATTTGTCGCTGCGGCTCAACGTCATGCTCTGCCGCTTCTGCAATACCTTACCGAACCGCTCCGAGAGTGTCTTGGCCGTTTCACCTACGACCTGCCCGGAGAAGATGTTGCCCACCGTGTTCATCACGACGGCGGCCTCCTTGTCCCCGTAGTCCCTCTTCAACTGTGAAAAATCCTGGAAGCACAGCAGCACGGCGACCTTGTTGCTTCTGGCCGTGGCGATCAGGTTGTCGAGTCCCTTGAAGTAGATTGTCGGCAGCTCGTCGATGATGATGCCCGATTTGAGCTGGCCTTTCTTATTTATGAGCTTGACAATCCGGGAATTATACAATCCCAAAGCCGCTCCGTAAATGTTTTGCCTGTCGGGATTGTTCCCCACGCAGAGTATCTTGGGATCGTCCGGGTTGTTGATGTCGAGCGTGAAGTCATCGCCCGACATGACCCAATATAGGCTGGGGCGAAAATCATGCGGGAAAGCGGAATTTTGGCCGATGCTATCTGGCCCTGGAGCTGGTCTTGAGCGCCTCCGAGCCAGGCATCCATAAAGGGGCTGAGGTAGTTTTCGAGTTCCGGGTAGGATGTCAGAATCGGGAAAATATCCTCGTACCGCTTGTTCAGGAACTCGATGGCGTGCGGGAAGGTACAATACCGCCCGTTGTCGTAGATGCGCAGGAACCAGATCACGGCCGCAAAAAGGATAATGGGGCTTTCCACAAAAAAATCGCCCTGCTTCTGCACCCAACTTCGGTTCAGGTTGAGCATGATGGTATAGGCGCTCTCGTAGGCGTCCGAAATATCGGTCATGAAGTCCGGGTGAATGGGGTTACAGCGGTGCGAGCGGCGCGGGTCGTCGAAATTTATGACGTAGAAAGTCGGGATTTTCTTGTAACCTTTCTGGTGATTCAGCAGGTGGTTGTAAGCGATTTCCGAAAGATCGGGAAACTTGTAGTCATAGATGTATTGGGTATAGCCCTTTTCGATTTGCTGTTTAATAAACTGGTTTACAACACAATAACTCTTCCCGCTGCCCGGGCTTCCCATGCAGATGCAAGCCCTTTGCGGGTTTACGACGTTGGCGAACCCGTTGTTCCACTGTTTGTTATAGTAAAATTTCGTCGGCAGATTTATGGAGTACTCGTTCTCGATCAGGCGTGTTTCCTGCTGGAATGATTCGTTCTCGTTGTTGAAAGGGTCATCCATGAGATTGTTCTTCAGCAGGCGGGACATCCACACGCCGCCCATCAAGAGGCAGATATACCCGGCCGATAGGGTCAGTATGTAGAAAGCCGCGTTCGCCACCGCCGTCAGCGGCAAGTCCAGCAGCCACCAGTTGAAGAAGAACAGCACGCCTCCCGTGGCCAGCGATGCCGTGATTTTCCGCCAGGTAATTTTCTCCTCTTTTACTCCTTTTGTCCCGAGGCATGAAAGGGCGAGGAACACGACGGCGAAAAGTTTCGTCCATAGTATATTCCGGAACAGCCCCGCGGTGCGGTCGAAGTTCAGCAGAATCCTATCGACCACGCCGATATTGATTCCCCATTCCCGTATCTGCCCGTAGCAGAACCAGTAGATGTTGATAACCACGAACAAGATACTCAATGCCCGCATGAAATCCATTGTTTTTGCAAGACCCCGAAGGTCGTCTTCCTGTTGCATAACCGTAAAATTTAATAAATGAATGATAATTGAGATGTTATACTTTCCTCCGTCGTGAGGTATTCCGCTTCCGTTGTCCGTCCCGTCCGGCAGGCGCTTGTTTCGGGGACAAGCCCCTCGTGTTTTCCCCGGGATTCCGTTTTCCGCCGAAGCGCAGCTCGAAGGCGTTGGCCGAGTATGCCTTTCCCAACCGTGATCCGTTCACGACCGTCCGTGTTTCGTGGTCAATGAACGTCACACCCACGATGCGGCCGTTTTCGTTGCGTCGTATGTAGAGATCCACCCGGGCTCCCCGCAGGCATTCGCGCAGTTCTTCCTCCGTGGGTTCTCCCCGAAGCGCTTTATCGACCCGGCCACGGATTTGCCTCCTCGTGTCGTCCTTCCCGAACCGTTCGGCGCTGCGCTCCATGTGCCGTTCCAGCCCGTCATACCCGACCTCTTTACCGAACAGTGAGGATTTGAGCGGCGCGGCCACTGCCTTGTCCCCGTTCTCGTCCAGCAGCGTGTAGAGCAATCCCCGGTAGGGGGTTCCGTTCCGCTCTCCCCGGACTTCCTCTATACCTATATTATATAAGGACAGCAATGCCCGGAACTCGCCGAGGGTTTGGAAGCGGTATGTCGCCACGGTCGGTTTTATTACCGCTGCCACCTGGCGTTTCAGGTCGCCCCGCGTGTAATCGGCGGGGACGATCCCTTGCCCTTTCTCCCGCCTTCTCCCTTTGGCGGGATGCAGTCCGTACTCCCGTTCCAGTTCCTCGGTAACGGCCACGCTGCGTTCGTTGCGCCTGCTGTCGTTTATCTTGCGCCCGTCCTGGGCCACCTGCACCGACACGATATGGATATGCTCCCGTCCGATGTCGGTATGCTTGAATACGATATAAGGTTGTCCTCCCCAACCCATGCGCTCCATGTAGGCCCCGGCTATCTCCGCGAGCTGCCCGTCGTCGAGGCGGTCTTCGGGAGCCGGGTTGAGCGATACGTGCACGACGGGTTTTTCCGTCCGGTAGTGCGAGGGCATCCAGCGCAGGAGGTCTTCTGCCGTCGCGGCCACGTTGAAGCGCCCATCCGCCGGCTCCCTCACGATGTGGGTCAGCAGTACCTTCCCGTCGCCCCGATCCGACCTTTTCCT
>OKWF01000016.1_pt1 | contig 28035 bp, 29 predicted proteins | sample 1607031 | NCBI WGS metagenome assembly OKWF01 (sample SAMN04414079, study PRJEB24778) | human gut metagenome | material: faecal | host: Homo sapiens | reverse complement strand
GGAACTGGCCCCGGTCTTCTTCGGTTCGGCGGTCAATAATTTCGGCGTGAAGGAGCTTCTTGGAGTGTTTCATCCGCATCCGCCCCTCCGCCGCGCCCCGCACCGACCGAACCCGGATCGTAGAGCCTGCCGAGGCGAAAATGACAGGCTTCGTCTTCAAGATCCACGCCAACATGGACCCGAATCACCGGGACCGCATCGCCTTCCTGAAGATCTGCTCCGGCACGTTCGAACGCAACAAGAACTACCTGCACGTGCGCAGCGGCAAACAGATGAAATTCTCCTCGCCCACAGCTTTCATGGCCGAGAAAAAAGTCGATCATCGACTTCGCCTACCCGGGCGACATCGTCGGCCTGCACGACACGGGCAACTTCAAGATCGGCGACACCTTCACCGAAGGCGAAAAGCTCAAATTCACAGGCATTCCCTCCTTCGCACCCGAACAGTTCCGTTATATCGAGAATGCCGATCCGCTGAAATTCAAGCAACTGGCCAAAGGCATCGATCAGCTCATGGACGAAGGCGTGGCGCAGCTCTTCACCTCGTCGCTCAACGGCCGCAAGATCATCGGCACGGTAGGCGCCCTGCAATTCGAAGTGATCGAATACCGCCTGGCGCACGAATACAACGCCGCCTGCCGCTGGGAGCCGATCTCCATCTACAAAGCCTGCTGGATCGAGAGCGACAACGCCGAGCAGCTGGCCGACTTCAAACGGCGCAAACATACGAACATGGCCGTCGACAAGCACGGCCGCGATGTATTTCTGGCCGACACCAGCTATGCCCTGGCCCTGGCACAGGAAAACTTCAAGGACATCAGGTTTTACTTCACCTCGGAGTTCTGATCCCGCCAGCGATCTAAAATATAAACGCCCCGTGCTACCATTGCACGGGTGGTTTTATTCATAAAAAAGCTCTGCCCTGACCGTATCTACGGCATACGGATAATTGAATCCGGATATTCCGATTCGTCGATGGAACCGAAATATCTGCATTTCATGATCAGAACGATACCTCGTAATCGTATTCCTTTCCGGAGAAAACAGATAAAGATTATGAAAAACGTAATTGCTATAATAAAAAAACGCTTGGGGTGACAGTCCGCCACCGAAAGTCAAAACCGGCTTTATTCTCAATATCATTGGATTGACAGCTTTTTTATGCTTATCCGGCGCAACAGCCCATGCACAATCGGACAAACAGATTATCAACATGGATAACCCGGACTATCACATCGATGTGGAACGTTTTTGCTCTCCATTTATTGATTTCGATAATCCCGAAGAGTACAATAGCAAAGAAGTAAACTATCGCTATGTGAAATACACAACAAAACATGAACGTTTCTTTTTCTGAGAGATATCCGATTTTAATACATTATATAAGTATGGACAGTCTCGTTACCAAGAAAGCAACTTTTTTGTGATACCGGCTTCGGGAAACTGAATTTGATAACCAATGCACAAGGCAAATTAATATCGATGAACTGCGAAACGAAGATGGACAAAACAGGCTTCAAGGAACTGGTAAAGGCTGTCAGACAGAAATATGGCAAACCTGCCCTGAAGAAAGCAGAAACAGGTAAAGACGAACTTAAAAAGATTCTGATAAACTCGATGGTATCAAAGGGCAAAAACATACCCGTGTATCTTTGGAAGCAGGATGACGAATATATCGGACTGTTCATGGAAAGCGAGGATGTCGTAAATTTCTTCCGGGCAAAAAAAGAATTTGAAGATTTACTCATCAAAGTAAATGGTCCTTACATTGAGGCAACAATAGAGTTGCAAAAATGGAAGAAAGAAAATATTCAAGAGATAAGAAACAGGCTATAATAAGCTACTTTTAAATCACATGAAAATAAAAAAATATTTAACATAAAAATACATGCAACGCTATAAACCGATGACTTTCCTCCCAACACAGGATAAGAAGGGGAGAGGGAAAAAGCCTGTCGCCACTCCGAAAGCGGCCCTCCACTGTTGCTGCACAAGGTCAGAAGGACAGCTGCGGCAAAAGCAGAATCAAACCTCGTAGCCCACACGCCCCCAACTGCATTCGATATTCACAAGGAAAGGGAACCTTTTTTTCCCGCAATCTTTTATATCCGGAGTGAAAGATCAGAAACGGATTCCGGCGAAATCCGTCTTTCAACGGATCGTCGATACGGCATCGAACTCTTCGGGAGCGTAAGTCCGCAAGGCGAGTTTTTTAACCCAAACGACGAAGATCCCCGTGAGTACCAAGTTCAGCACGAGGGTCAGCACCGAAATAACCAGTGCCGGACCGCCCAAGCTATATCCCAGCGCAATGAAGATAACGCCCGCCCCTACCTCGCCGCGGGTAAACATACCGAAGTCGAAAGGGCCAGACGTTCACTCAACTTCCGATCACGATAAAAAAACATCGGGAAAAGTTGCCCAGGTTGGACAGCAACGAGACGATCACCACATGGAATGCGATCACGCCCCACGACATCATGGGCTGCGAACCGGTCACGGAAGCAGCAGCTTCCCCAGTCGCAGCAGTCATACCGATAAACAACGGCATGCTCAATCCAACCAAAAACATGAACAAGAACGAAATGCCGGAAGCGGCCATCCGCTCCCCGCGAGATTCGACATGCCTGGTTTTCATCACCATACCCAATACGAAAGCGGGAAGCAGCACCTCGATATGAATACTGCCCTCCTCGCCGAAATAATATTTGGAAAGCAGGTAAACCAGTTGGGTAACACCGAAAACCACGACCGAATAGGTCAGAATCGCCCACCAATCCTGCCTCAACTCATACGTACTGAGTTTCTTCCACCCCAGCCACAACAGCAGAAAGACGATCACCACGACGACGAAAAGCTGCCAGCGCAGACCGATCATCAGGATTTGCAGAGGTATCATCAGCAGGATGGTATCCAGATCGTCGAAAATCGCCAGCACCTGAATTTTCCGATACATCCAGCTTCGCTTGAGCCGCAGGGCCGCGAGCATCGTGAACAGGATGCCGGCCGAAGTCGGAGCGGCAAAACGGCTCAACAACAGATTCTCTTTCCAGGCGTCGCCATTGCCCCAAAACTCGGGCGGCAACAACACGAAAACATAGTACAGAGCGATGAGCAGCCAAGGTACGGCTGCCGTAGCCATAGCGATGAAATAGTCCTCGGCATAGGGGCGCCAACGTTTTTTTATCGATCTCGAATTCCCGGCCGACATTGATCATGATGAACGACAGACAGACATAAAGAAAGGTCGTCGCCCCGGCCCGAAATGCAGGATAGCTCTCTCCGAGCATCCCCGGAAGAATCTGGGAAGCCACGAGGCCAAGGATGAGAAGCAGGGAAAATGAGAAAATCTTTTTCATCGGAGGTTTCAATAGAATGTTCGCGCAGTCGGCACAAGGATTTATGTCGGCTAAATCGCGGGTACCGCCCGGAAATTTTGGTACAAAGAAAATCAAATCCCGGGAATTTCCCCGCATCGTCCGCCAAAAAAGCACCGACTGCGCACCTCAACGCCACTTTTTCGTGCGGAAGAACAAATAGGTCACGAATCCGATGACGATCATCACGCCCCAGGCCAGGATATAACCGTGCTCCCACTCCAGTTCGGGCATGTTACGGAAATTCATCCCCCATACTCCGACCAGAAAAGTCAGCGGAATGAAGATGGTCGATACGACAGTCAGCCGTTTCATAATATCGTTCATCCGCAAATCGTTGTTCGAGATATACAAATCCATCAGCGACGAAAGGGTTTCACGGCAGATGTCGATATTTTGCGCCACGTTGAGCAGGTGATCGTTCACATCGTTGAAGAAGGGCCGATTGACCCGGTGCAACAAACTCGAATCGGAACGAAATAGCCGCGAATATTGTTCCTTGAGCGGCAGAACCGTCCGCTTGAGCTGCATGTAATCCCGCCGGAGCTCCTGCATCTGTACTCCGATGTCCCGGTCTCCGGTATCGGCCAGCAATGCAGATTCCAGCTCCTCCAACCCGTCGCTGATCGCCGCTGCAACCGACATATAACCGGTTATCAAGCCATTGAGCAACACCGAAAACAGGTAGTCCGACTGTCGGGTACGGATTTTCAGTACATTGTTACGGATGGCACGCATCACATCGTCGAAAAAATCGTTGTCCCGCTCCTGAAACGTCAGCACGAAATCAGCGCCCTGCACCAGACTGACCTGCATCGCTTCGCCACCCATAATCTGCTTGGCAATAATCACATTGTACTGATCGTGCTCCTCGACCTTGCTGGCATGGTCGGTATTGAGAATGTCCTGCATGACCAGAAAATCGATCCCGAAATGCGTACAAACCGTCTGCACGGCATCCGTATCTTCCAGTCCGTGAATCTGCAGCCAAGTGATGCCATCGGGCTGAAAGCGGGATTTCATCTCCTCGAAATCATCTCCCGCAGCCTCTTCGACCCGATCCACAGTATAACTGCACAGATGCAGATGAGTCCGTGTTTTCGTATCCCCGTTGTAGGCGAGCTTGTCGCTGAGCAGGTTATTTTTCATGGCTGTACGATTAAAATTCGACCGTGACGCCCAACGTCGGCACCAACGTACCGCTCGCCTGGCGGATATACTTCATCTTATAACGCTGCTCCGAAGGCGGAGCCGAAGGATTCTCGATCACGCCGGTACTCATCAGCACGTCGGGCTGACGGAGCTTGCTGAAGGTCACGTTCTGCAAATCGACATAGATACCCAGCATGCATTTACGGAAATAAAACACCTTATCGACGCGCACGTCCAACTGGGCGAAAGCGTCGAGCCTGCCGGTATTATACTTCGAATAGTCGTAATAGGGGCGCCCCGAAGCGTTCCACGCCTCGACGAGCGACGATTTCTCGACGTCGTACGGCGTATAAGGCGTTCCGCCGATAGCGCTCAGCTTCGCACCGACGCTCCACCCGCGAGAGAAATCATACGTACCGCTGATATTCGCCACGAAACGATTGTCCCAGGCAGAAGGAATATATTTCGCATCGTGCCGGCTGCGGTATTCGCTGCTGAAAACGGTCAGGGCGCCGACCAGATTGAAACGATCGGGAAGCTGCCAACGCACCATCAGCTCCAGACCGTAGGCACGTCCCTGGGCCGAAGAAACGAGCAATTCGTCGCCCGAGGTGCCGTAGTCGTTGCCTTTGCAGGTCAGCGGCACGTCGTCCGCCACCGAAAGCGGGATATCCGTATAATATTTGTAGAAACCTTCGAGCGAAACCACCAACCGGTCACGCAGACGCCAATTGACGCCGACGGCGCTTTGCAGGACCCGCATATACTCCAAGCCCCGATTGACCAACTCGCCCGTATTGTCCTTATAGCCGAGTGCCGTATAGGGCGGCAACTGGTAGAAAAGCCCTGCGCTACCGCTCACCGACCAACTGTCGCTCAAGGCATAGGAAGCCGACACACGGGGCGAAAGCTGCTTCCAGAAACGCTCCATCTCCGTCGAATAGTCGCATCCGTCGGCCCGCACGCCCATCGAAACCGTCAGCCGCTTGTCTGCGGAGGCATAGTCGGCCCCCACGAAAAAGCCCCAGCCGACAATCCCCAAATAAGTGCGATAGTCGAGCAGCTCGGCTTCCTGCTGATAAGTCCGCTGCAAAGTCTTGTTATGATAGGTAGAATAGTTCAATTCAGCACCTTCGCGCAGCGTCCACCGGCCCAGGTAGGAGCGATTTTCGAACCGCAGGGTCGTCTTCTGCTCCACGCCCCGCAAACGCAGGGTCAGATTATCCGGAGTCGATTCGTCGTTGTTGCGGTATTTGGTATTGCGGTTATTCAGGTAGTTGTGACTCAACGCCACCGACTGCACGTGCCGGCCGGCGAAATGGCGGTACACGGCACCCACAGTAAAGGTTTCCTGTTGGATACGAGGCAGGTAACTGAGCAGATATTCGTTCTCCTCGCCCTTCTCGTCGAGATTGAGCTTCATGTTGTCGATGCCCACCAGTCCGAGGAAAGTCAGCTCGTCCCGCTCCGAGAAACGGGTCTTGACCTTCAGTTGCCCGTCGATGTAATTGGGCAGGAAAGGAAGCCCCAGCAATTTGAAGAGGAACTGGAGATAGGATTGCCGCACGGAAAAGAGGTAAGTCGTCTTTTTGCCCACGTGTCCGCTGCCGCTGAGCGACACTTCGGAGGCACCGAGCGTCGCCTTGAAGGTCTGCCGTTCGAGATCGCCGTCCCGCAGCCGGAAATCCAGCACCGAACTGAGCGCCCCGGCACGGTCGGCGGGAAACGAACCCGTATAGAAATTGATCTCGCGCACCAGATCGGAATTCACGATGCTTACGGGACCGCCCGTGGCACCCTGCGTGGCGAAATGGTTGATGTTGGGAATTTCGATCCCGTCCATGAAGAAGCGGTTTTCAGAAGGTCCGCCGCCCCGCACGATCAGGTCGTTGCGATAACCGATGGGCGAAAACGACACGCCTGGATAGGAACGAACGATACGCGACACGTCACGATTGGAGCCGGGACTCTTCTCGATCTCCCGCATCCCGATCACCTGCATACTGACCGGGCTCTCGATCGTACGGCGGAAAGGCGAGGGACGAACGACGACTTCATTCAGATGCTCCGGCTCCTCCTCCATCTCGATTTCGATGAAAGGCGTCCGGGCCGACACCTGGTATTCGGGGGTCACGACCGTTCTGTAACCGATGAACGACGCCGTCAGGCTATAAATGCCGGGCTTCACCTGCAGGATCTCGAAACGTCCGAGCGAATCGGTCATGGCGCCCTTACCGGGCTGGCCGGTGATCGTAACGGCAGCATAGGCGACCGGTTCCCGGGAAAGACGGTCGATAACCCTGCCCCGCCACAGGATACCCCGCTGCCGGCCCAAACAGAAGGAATGTACAATGCCAGCAAAACGATTGCTGCCAGTAAGTTCTTTCTCATAATTCACAAAATCAACCGTCCGCAAATCTAATAAATTTACCGGCGTTTCGATCTTCCGGCCGTAAAGAATCGACCGAGGCGGACCGATTCGAGGCGAATCGGACGATTTACGGCATCGACACGATACCCCGAATCGCCCGCCGGCATACCGTAATAATCGAAAGAGATGCAAAAATCATGAAATCCGCCCCGGAAGGAATCGAAATTTATCCTATTTTTGTTTCCGATCAATCTCGACAATATATGCGTACACTGATCTCGATTCTCTGGATTTCGTTCTTTCCGCTTGCCGCAGCAGCGCAGGACGACGATCTGTCGTATCGGCTGAAAAAGGTGATAAAGGATAAAAAAGCCGAAATCGGTATTGCGGTCATCCTCGACGCACAAGATACGGTAACGGTCAATAACGACGACCGCTACCCCCTGATGAGCGTATTCAAATTCCACCAGGCCCTCGCCGTCGCAGATTACCTGGACCGAAACGGACTGACGCCCGACACGGAAATATTCATTCCGGAAGAAGAGCTCGTCCCCGACACGTACAGTCCCCTTCGGGAGGAATTTCCCGAAGGCGAAATCTCGCTTTCAGTCAGCCGTCTGTTGGAGTACAGCCTGCAGTTGAGCGACAACAACGCCTGCGACATCCTCTTCGAGCACACGAGCGGTCCGGCAGCGACAGACCGCTACGTCCGGTCGCTCGGACTGCACGATTTCGCGATCGCAGCAACGGAGCAGCAGATGCACGACGATCCGCAAACGTGCTACGAAAACTGGAGTACGCCGCTCGAAGCCGCCGCCCTGCTGGAACTGCTCGTAACGGAACAGATTCTCACTCCTACACTGCGGGAAATGATCCGGCAAAACCTGATAAGCTGTAAAACAGGTGCCGACCGTCTTCCGAAACCACTGTCGGGAACCGGCGCCGTCATCGGACACAAAACCGGCACGAGCGACCGCGACGAACGAGGCATCTTCGCCGGGACCAACGACCTGGGATTCGTCATCCTGCCGGACGGCACCCGCTATACCATGCCGTCTTCATCAAAGATTCGGCGGAAAACCCGGAAACAAATGCCCGAATCATAGCGGATATCTCCGAAACTGTTTATCGATACGTTCACGACGAATACCGGGAAAACGACATCCGCCCTGGAAAAAAACACGTCGATCAAGGAGCCGGAATTGGATTCGATCGATATTTTTATTAAATTTGGAAAGAAAACAGCGTAATTTGCACTGTTCTTGCACGGAATCAGAAAAACTTCAATACCCCAAGCATGAAAAAAATAGCGGCTTACCTCATTCCCGTCCTCGCCTGCTTTGCAGTAGGTATCTCGGCAAGTTTTTCCAGGCTTCGTCCATCGCCGAATGGTATCCGACGCTGACCAAGCCGGCACTCACGCCGCCCAACATCGTATTTCCGATCGCCTGGAGCGTCCTGTACCTTTGCATGGGACTTTCGCTCGGGCGCCTCATCGTGCGTCGGCAGCACAAAGGAATCATCCGTCTGTGGATCTTGCAGCTCATCGCCAACTTCCTGTGGAGTATCCTGTTCTTCACGCTACGCAATCCGCTGGCCGGATTCATCGACATCGTACTGCTGAATATCCTCGTGGGACTCTACATCTTCGCTGCGAGCCGCAGGGACCGTGCTGCCGCCTGGCTCTTCGTACCTTACCTGCTCTGGACGCTCTTCGCCGCCTACCTCAACGGATATATCCTGCTGCACGGCACCCCGGCGGCGGCTCCGACGACAATTCAAACCGAATCTTTAACAATATCAAAACCTAAAACAGAAAGAATTATGGTTCACAAAATGCCCGAACTTCCGTATTCGACGGAAGCGCTCGCTCCGAAAATGAGCAAAGAAACTTTTGAATACCACTACGGCAAACACCTCCAGACCTACGTGGACAATCTCAACCGCCTGATTCCCGGCACGCCTTACGAGTCGATGTCCCTGCAGGAAATCGTCAAGAAAGCCGACGGTCCGATCTTCAACAATGCGGCCCAGGCCTGGAACCACACGTTCTTCTTCCTGATGCTGACCCCCGATCAGAAGCCGATGCCCCAAAAACTAGCGGATCGCATCGCCCGCGACTTCGGATCGGTCGAAGCCTTCAAGGAAGAGTTCTCCAAAGCCGCTACCGGACTTTTCGGCTCGGGCTGGACGTGGCTCGCAGCCGACAAGGACGGCAAATTGCAGATCATCTCGGAATCCAATGCCGGCAACCCCATGACCAAAGGCCTCAAGCCCGTCATGACGATCGACGTATGGGAACACGCCTACTATATCGACTACCGCAACCGCCGCGCGGATTTCATCAAATCGTACTGGGAGCTGATCGACTGGGACAAGGTGGCCGACCGCATATTCCCCCGCAAATACCACTGCACCGCCTGCGACTACGTATATGATCCGGCCAAGGGCGATCCCGAAAGCGGCATCGCACCCGGCACGGCATTCGAAGACATCCCGGACGACTGGGTATGCCCCGTTTGCGGACTCTACAAGGATTCCTTCAAGATCGTGGAAGAGAAATAGGCGATCAGGAAAATTGAAAAAAGCAGCGCATAAAGCGCTGCTTTTTTGTATCGGGAGAATCCGTCGCAGACACCCGACAGCCGTTTTTCCGCGCCCGAGGGAAGAAGCCGGGCAGCCCATTCCGTCCGACACCAGAAATAAAGAGATCGACCCGGCAACAGATCGACCTCTTTGTTTCAGTCCATACTAATCTCTACTTTATTACGACTGAAACCTTTATCGGCAAGACACTCTTCTTCTGCACAAACTCCGCACTTCGGCGTATGCCGTACAACGGTTTCGAAAAATATTTCATCAGGGAAACAGAGAGCCGCCTCGCTTCAGGTTATCAATCCACCGAAAAGATGCCTCGCAGGTCTTTTCCGAAAGCTCCGTTCTCCGCAGACGCATATCATCCGAACTGTCCGTTCATCGGGCAGGCAAAGGCTGGTCTTCTGACTCGTCCCCGCCGCAACGCCTTCCCGACCCCGCAGGACCAGTGGCAAAAGAGTGTCGCGGCAATACACCCGGGCATCCGAAACACCGCCCGCAAGCGGGCCGATCACCTCGGATCGTCGGGCAGGACTCACAGCAGCGGGAACTGTCGCAGACTTTCACTGCGTTCCCATTTAATCTGACGGGGCGTAACCCCTCGTGAACCGTTGCAGTGCAAATGTAAGAAAATATTTGCTATCTTTGCCCGGTAACCAAAAAATATTTTGACAGAAACTATGAAACACGCATACGTATTTCCGGGTCAGGGCGCTCAAGCCGTCGGCATGGGCAAAGACCTCTACGACAATGTCCCCGAAGCCAAGGCTCTCTTCGAGCAGGCCAACGAAATCCTCGGTTTCCGCATCACCGACATCATGTTCGCCGGTACGGACGAAGAGCTCAAACAGACCAAAGTCACCCAGCCGGCCGTATTCCTCCACTCGGTCATCATGGCCAAGGCGCTGGGCGTGAAGCCCGACGCGGTAGCCGGACACTCGCTCGGCGAATTTTCAGCCCTGGTGGTGGCCGGCGCTCTTTCGTTCGAGGACGGTCTGCGGCTCGTTTCCAAACGTGCGATGGCCATGCAGAAAGCCTGCGAAGCCGTACCCGGTACGATGGCGGCGATCCTGGGACTCGACGACGCCAAGTGGAGGAAGCCTGCGCCTCGATCGACGGCGTGGTCGTGGCGGCCAACTACAACTGCCCCGGCCAACTGGTCATCTCGGGCAGCGTCGAAGCGGTCGATGCCGCCTGTGCCAAACTCAAGGAAGCGGGCGCCAAACGCGCACTGCGTCTGCCCGTAGGCGGTGCATTCCACTCGCCCCTGATGGAGCCGGCCAAGGTCGAACTCGAAAAAGCGATCAACGAAGCACCCTTCCAGGCTCCCGTCTGCCCCATCTACCAGAACGTCGATGCCAAACCCCAAACCGATCCGGCGACGATCAAGGCCAACCTGATCGCACAGCTCACCGCACCGGTACGCTGGACTTACATCGTCAAGAACATGCTTGCGGACGGCGTGACCGAATTTACGGAACTCGGTCCCGGCAATGTCCTGCAGGGTCTTATCAAAAAAGTAAACCCCGAAGCGGTCGTAGAGTCGAAATCGACATTGTAACCCGCCTCCGAAAACAAAATAGAATCGATTGCCTGTCAATCGATTCTATTTTGTTTATAATTTTTTTCATATCACAAGATCAAATACGCCAAATTCGATTAAATTCTTTCTATATTTGCACAAAAATTACAGAAGACATCAAAACGACATCAATAACTATGACATCGTTAACCGAATTTTTCAGCCGACAGGAAGATGACAATCTGAAAGGTATTTCGCACAAGAACAACCTCTTCAAGCGAAATATCATCGCACATATGGCGGTGAACGGGGAGTGTACGCTCTCGGAGCTTACCAAAGAGCTGCACATCAGCGTACCGACCATCACCAAGCTCGTTCAGGAACTCGTTCAGGAGAACATCGTCTCCGATCTGGGCAAGGTCGAAACTCCGGGTGGACGACGTCCCAACGTCTTCGGACTGGCCAGCTCGGCCATCTATTTCGCAGGCGTCAATATCGGCCGGGACAACATGTCGTTCCTCATCACGGACCTGCACAACAATATCGTCAAAGAGGAACTCTTGACCGACTTCGAACTGCAGGATCGCCCTCAATGCCTCGAAAAAATCTGCTCGAATATCGCACATTTCATCGATACGTGCGGTGTGGAACGCGCGAAAATCCTCGGAGTGGGTGTCAGCGTCAGCGGACGCGTCAATCCCACGACGGGACGCAGTTACCGCTATTTCACTTCGAGCGAACAGTCCCTGCGCGATATGATCGAACAACGCATCGGCATCCGCGTACTGCTCGAAAACGACTCCCGGGCCCGATGCTATGCCGAATACACCAACAGCAAATCCAAAGACGAGATGGACGTACTCTACCTCCACCTCGGACGCGGCCTGGCCATCGGTATCGTCATGAACGGCAAACTCTACTACGGCAAGAGCGGCTTTGCCGGAGAGTTCGGGCACATTCCCTTCTTCGACAACGAAATCATCTGCTCCTGCGGCAAGAAAGGTTGCCTCGAAACCGAAGTTTCGGGAATCGCGATCGAACAGAAGTTCGGTCGGCTTATCAGCCAGGGTGTCAATACGATCCTGCGCGAAAAATACAACAAGCACGAAGCCATCCACGTCGATGAGATCATCGACGCAGCCAAGCACGACGACAATCTCTCGATCGAACTGATCGAGGAGGTCGGAGAAAAGGCGGGCAAGGCCGTCGCCTTCCTGATCAACACCTTCAATCCGGAAACGGTCATCGTAGGCGGCGAGCTGGCCGAAGCGGGCGACTACCTGATGCTGCCCCTCAAGTCGGCGACCAACAAATACTCGCTCAATCTGGTTTATAAGGACACCAAATTCCGCTTGTCGAAAATGGGCAAGACGGCCAGCGCCTGGGGTGCTGCCATGTTGATTCGCAATCAGGTGCTCGGACTTTGCTAATGATGCTCCGAGGCCATATTTGCAGCCTGCGGGCCGTCGAACCTCAGGACCTCGAACTGCTCTGCCGGTGGGAAAACGATCCTTCGTTGTGGACAGTCAGCGGTACGATCGAACCGTTCTCGCACTATTCGATCGAACAATTCATCCAGGAGCAGCAGGCTGGTATTTACCGATGCGGACAACTGCGGTTGATGATCGACGACACAGCGGGGGAAACGATCGGAGCCATCGACTTGTTCGATTTCGAGCCGCAGCACGAACGGGCAGGCGTCGGCATTCTGGTTTACGATCCGGCACAGCGCGGGAAAGGATACGGGGCAGAGGCATTGGCTTTGCTCGAAGAGTATGCCCGCACGGTACTCCGGCTGCGGCAACTGTGGTGCAACGTACTCGCGGACAACGTCCCCAGCCTGACTCTCTTCGAAAGAGCCGGATTCCGCCGGGTCGGGGTTAAAAAGGAGTGGATCCGTACCCCCGAAGGGTATAAGGACGAAGTATTGCTCCAAAAGCTGCTTTAGACAATTTGAAATACAAATCTGCCGGAATTTTCCTGCCCGATAAGTGATCGGCGACGGAGCATCCCGGTAGATTTTTTTTATCGTATCTCGGGAGGAAACTCGCATCTCCTCCTCCCGACATCCGGCTTTTTCAAGCACCCCTCGCACCGGTTACGCACCGCTGTCGTGCCGGGGCAATCCCGACCCTGCCGAAGTTACTCTTCGTCCGGTAAATCGGCCGCCTGCAAAGTCCGGGCAGACTGTTGTTTCTTGGTCGGAATTCCCAGTTTGCGAAGCCGCTCCCCGCAGCGGACGATGTTGTCGTTACCGGTGCAAAGCCGCTTGTAGGCATCGTTATACTTGTCCCGGGCGGCGTCGAGCGACTGTCCCACCCCTTCGAGCGAAGCGGTGAAAGCCACCAACTGCTCGTAGAGTTTCGTACCGTAAGTAACGATGTCGGCCGTATTCTTGTTCTGTGCGTTCCGCTTCCAAAGATCGTCCACCAACTTCAGTAAGGCGAAAAGATTGGTCGGCGAAGAGATGATGACTTTCTTGTCGTAGGCATCGGCCCAGATGGAGCTGTCGTTTTGCAGCGCCGCCAGAAACGCCGGTTCGTTGGGAATGAACATAATGACGAAATCGGGCGAATCGAGCAATCGCTGGTACTCCTTGCGACCCAGTTCGACGACGTGCTGCCGCACCGACGCGACGTGCGACGCAAGATACTGGCGCCGGGTCGCTCGTCCTCGGCCCCGACGTATCCGACGAATGCCGTGAGCGACACCTTCGAGTCGATGACGATCCGTTGCCTTCGGGCAGATAAAGCACCACGTCGGGCCGCAGGTTGTTTCCCGCTTCGTCCTTGATATTGAGCTGCGTATCGTAATGTACGCCCGGATCAGGTTCGAATTGTCGAGGATCGTTTCGAGGATCATCTCGCCCCAGTCGCCCTGCACTTTGGAATTGCCCTTGAGCGCGTTGGTCAGGTTGGTCGTTTCGGTGGTGATGCGGCGATTGAGTTCCATCAGGCGTTCAAGCTCGTTGCGCAACGCCCCCCGCTGTTCGTTCTCGGAGGAGTAGATCTTCTCGACCCGCTCGCGGAACTCCACGATGTTATCCCGGAAAGGTTTCAACAACACGTCGAGCGCTTCGCGGTTGGTCTCCTTGAAAGTGCGCGACTGTTCGCCCAGAATGTCATTGGCGAGGTTCTTGAATTGGGTCCGGAAAGTCTCCTCCATCTTTTCGCGTTCGGCACGTGCCTCGGCCATTCGCTGTTCGGCCGCCTCCAGACGGGCCTGCGCCAGCGTACTCCGCTCGACCAGGGTGCGGATTTCGATTTCGGCGGCAGCGGATTTCTCTTCGGACACCCGGCGCGACTCCTCGGCCAGGCGGCGAGCTTCATCCGCAGCAGCCCGTTCGTCCGACAAACGGGCGTTATCCCGACGCAGGGAGAGCAAAAGCAAGCCCAGCACGACGCAAACGACGCCGAGCGACAATAAAAACGACAACGATTCCGGTATTCATGACAGACGGTGAAAAAGAAAAATGAACGAGCTTATACGGATCTGCAAGGAAATACGGCAATACAATCTCCCGACCGCCGAAAGCCGAAACAGGAGTGTCTCCCCCACGACCGCCGAACGTATTCCATCGTGCTACAAAAATAGGAAAATAATCCCTATGAACGGCGTCCGGCGAAATTAAAATTTTCAAAAGGAAACTACGACCGGCCAAAAGATACCGCCCGGAATCCGACGCATTCGGTCCCTGTTGAAAATAAAAGCCAAATTATTGCCATTAACTCCCGGATTTCGTACTTTTGTGTCAAAATAAATCGAAACCATGCAACGAATCATATCCCCCTCGATGCTGTCGGCCGATTTCGGCCACCTGGAGCGCGATACGCAGATGATCGACCGAAGCGCCGCCGAATGGGTGCATATCGACGTCATGGACGGCGTATTCGTCCCCAACATCTCGTTCGGATTCCCGGTGATGAAGGCCATCCGCAAGGCCACGTCTAAACTGCTGGACGTGCATCTGATGATCGTCGAACCCGAAAAATACGTCACCCGCTTCGCCGAGGCAGGCGCCGGAATCGTCACCTTCCACTACGAGGCCACGCTCGACCCCAAAGGGTGCATCGACCTGATCCACCGCGCAGGCGCCAAAGCGGGCATTTCGATCAAGCCCGCCACGTCTGTCGAGGTGCTGCGCGACATCGTACCCCTGATCGACCTGGTGCTCGTCATGAGCGTCGAGCCGGGTTTCGGCGGACAGTCTTTCATGCCCGACTCGCTGGAGAAAATCCGGGAGCTGCGTGCCATGATCGACGAAACGGAATCCACCGCTGTGATCGAAGTCGATGGCGGCATCTCTGCCCATAACTCGCGCCTGCTCTTCGACGCCGGAGCCGACGCCCTGGTCGCCGGCAGCGCCGTCTTCGGCGCCCCGGACCCGCAGGCGGAGATCGAGAGAATGTTGCAGAGCTAACCTCCGACTCCTTTCACCCAAGCACCTACTTCCGGTAAGCCGGGCGTTCCGCACGCACGGAAAATCGCAGAAAACGAAACCATGATCTCTTTAGACAATCTCACCGTCAGCTACGGCGGCTGGACGCTTTTCGACAACATATCCCTGCTCATCAACCCCAAGGACCGCATCGGCCTGGTCGGTAAGAACGGCGCCGGCAAAAACGACTCTGCTGCGTCTGATCGTGGGCGAACAGCAGCCCACCTCGGGTTCGATCTCCTACAACGGCGAATGCACGATCGGCTACCTTCCGCAGCAGATGCGTGTAGCGGACACTACGACACTCGTCGAAGAGACGGCCAAAGCCTTCGACGAAGTGCTGAAACTCGAAGCCGAAATCGCCCGCCTCACCCGCGAAATCGCCGAGCGCACCGACTACGAATCGTCCGACTACGAATCGCTGCTCCACCGGCTGAACGAAGCGACCGACCATTATCACATTCTGGGCGGCGATACCCGCGAAGCGGACATCGAGAAGACGCTGCTCGGTCTGGGATTCAAGCGCAGCGACTTCCAGCGTGCCACGAGCGAATTTTCAGGCGGCTGGCGCATGCGCATCGAGCTGGCGAAACTGCTGCTGCGCCGGCCTTCGATTTTCCTGCTGGACGAGCCGACCAATCACCTGGACATCGAGTCGATCCAGTGGCTCGAGGATTACCTGAAAACTACAACGGCGCGGTGCTGCTCATCTCGCACGACCGCGCCTTTCTGGATAACGTGACCACCCGCACGGTGGAGATCTCGCTGGGCAAAGCCTACGACTACAAAGTACCCTACTCCCGATACGTCGTGCTGCGTGCCGAACGGCGGGCGCAGCAGATGGCCGCTTACGAAAACCAGCAGCGGATGATCGAAAAGACCGAGGAGTTCATCGAGAAATTCCGCTACAAGCCGACCAAATCGAACCAGGTGCAGTCGCGCATCAAGCAACTCGACCGTCTGGAGCGTATCGAGGTCGAGGAGGAGGATCTTGCCACGCTCAACATCAAGTTCCCGCCCGCCCCGCGTTCGGGACAGATCGTCGCAGAGATCAAGGAGGCCGGGATGTCGTTCGGCTCCAAACATGTCTTCAGCGGAGCGAACTTCACCATCGAACGGGGCGACAAGATCGCCCTGGTAGGCCGCAACGGAGAAGGCAAGACCACGCTGGCCCGGATGATCGTGGGACAACTCACGCCCACCGAAGGTTCGATCCGCGTGGGAGCCAACGTAAACATCGGCTATTACGCACAGAATCAGGAAGACCTGATGAACGGCGATTTCACGGTTTACGACACGCTCGACCGCGTAGCCGTCGGCGACGTGCGCACACGTCTGCGGGACATTCTCGGCGCCTTCCTGTTCCGGGGCGAGGACATCGACAAGAAGGTCAAGGTACTCTCCGGCGGCGAACGCGCACGACTGGCGATGGCCCGTCTGATGCTGGAGCCTTACAACCTGCTGATCCTCGACGAGCCGACCAACCACATGGATATGCGTTCGAAAGATATTCTCAAGAACGCCATCATGAAATACGACGGTACGGTGATCGTCGTCTCCCACGACCGCGAGTTTCTCGACGGCATGGTTTCCAAGGTTTACGAATTCCGGAACGGCGGCGTACGCGAATACCTCGGCGGCATCTACTACTTCCTCGAAAAACGCAAACTGGAATCCTTGCAGGAGGTGGAGCGTAAGGACGCTCCCGCGAAAGAGGCGGCGCCGAAAGCCAGCTCTTCGGGCAAGCTGACCTACGAACAGAAGAAAGAGCAGGAAAAACTCCTGCGCAAGCTCCGCAAGGCGGTCGAAACGATCGAAGCGTCGCTGGCCGATCTGGAGAAGAAGATCGCGGATTACGACCGCAAATTCGCCGAAGCGACCCAATACAACGAAGCCGACTACAAGGCTTACAACGAGTTGAAAGCCGAATACGACCACCAGATGCACGAATGGGAGAAGGCGTCGTACGAACTGGAAATCACCGAAGGAGAGTAACGATCGGAGCCGGAAGAAAGCCAGCAGCACCATGAAAGCACTTATCCTCAACGGATCGCCCCGTCCGCAGGGAGTTGTCGTCCAGGCGCTCCGCACCGCCGCCGACACCTTGCGGCAGGCCGGAGCCGACATCGAATGGATCGACGCTTACCGGATGGAATTCCGTCCCTGCACGGGCTGTATGCAGTGCCGCACGACGAACATCTGTCCGCTGCCCCGCGATGCGGCCCATGCCGTCGGCGAACAGATCCGGCAGGCCGATCTGCTCGTGGTGGGGACTCCGACCTACTGGGGCGGTATGTCGGCCCGGCTGAAGATGCTCTTCGAACGGCTCGTTCCGATTTTCATGGGCGAATCGGCTCTCGGCTTTCCGCAGCCCCGGCAAAAAGGCAAACGTGCACTCGTCATCGCTGCCTGTACGACGCCCTGGCCTTTCAACATCCTCGCACGGCAGAGCCGGGGTGCCGTCCGTTCGGTCCGTGAAATATTGGGTACGGGAGGGATGAAAGTCCGGACCTGCGAAATCCCCGGCACCCGGAAAATGAACGGCAAACTTTCCGAAAAGGAGGCCCGGCGAATCACCGCACGCACCCGCAGAATCGTTCGAAAAATAGAATAAAACTTTTGGCGACATCCGATTCGACTGTCCGGATAAAGAACACCGAAAAGCATGATTCCGGGCCCGATCCGAAAAGCCGCACGACAAAAAGACAAAAAAAATCAACTACGAACCAACCAATACCATGACGGAAAACCTTGTATTCGGCATCCGCCCCGTAGTCGAAGCGATCGAAGCGGGCAAACAGATCGAAAAACTCTACATTCGCAAAGGCGCCGAAGGGCAGTTGATGACCGAACTGCGCGACCTCTGCCTGCGGCATCGCATCCGCACACAGGAGGTTCCCGTCGAGAAGCTCAACCGCCTCACGCGCGGCAACCACCAAGGCGTCGTCGCCCAGATCTCCCCCATCGGCTACGTCGAACTGAACGACATTCTGGAACGGGTGCCCGAAGACGAGACGCCGCTGATCGTCCTCTTCGACGGCGTGACGGACGTGCGTAACTTCGGAGCCATCGCCCGCTCGGCCGAATGTGCCGGAGCGCACGGACTGATCGTACCGCTGAAGAATGCCGCTCCCGTCAATTCGGAGGCGATTCGTTCGTCGGCGGGTGCACTGACCGCCATTCCCGTCTGCCGCGTCGGTTCGATCCGCAACACGCTCAAAGCGCTCCAGGCAGAAGGCTACCAGGTGTAGGTGCTACGGAAAAAAAGCCGCAAGCTGCTCTACGACGCGGATTTCCGCAAGCCTACGGCACTCGTTATGGGCGCCGGAGGATACGGGCATTTCGAAAGAGGTGCTGAAGCTCTGCGACGAACAGCTGGCGATCCCGATGATCGGCAAGATCGAGTCGCTCAACGTCTCGGCGGCAGCGGCAGTACTGCTGTTCGAAATCGTACGTCAGCGAATCGGTTAATCCTGCCCTCCAACCTCTCGACACGATGTCCCTGCTGCGCGACTTATTCGACCTGTTCCGCTCCGAGCCGGATCATCCGGCAACCCGGAATCCAAAATCGAAGCCCGCGACCAGAAAACCCGCCCGCAGGCAAAAGACGATCGTCCATCCGATAGTCGGAGAGGTGACCCTCTCGCAAAGCCGCCGGGCACGGCGGATCTCACTCTGCGTAAGGCCTTCCGGCCCCGTCCGGCTCTCCTACCCTTACGGCGTCTCGACCGCCCGGGCTTTGGAATTTCTGGAAAGCCGCATCGAATGGATTCAGACAGCCAGGGATCGAATAGCCGAACGGCTCGCCCAGCAACCTCCACGCCCCACCCTTCGCCCGAAGAAGAACTCCGCCGGCGGGAACCAGTTGCGGCGCGAAGCGATGGTTGTACTACCGTCCCGCGTAGCGGAACTCGCAGTGCGAACCGGTCTGCAATACCGTTCGGTAACGATCCGGGCCACCCGCTCCAAATGGGGCTCCTGCAACGGGCGCAACGACCTGTCGCTGAGCCTGTACCTGATGACGCTGCCCGAACATCTGCGCGACTTCGTCATCCTCCACGAACTCTGCCACACCGTCCACCACGACCATTCCCCCCGCTTCCATGCGCTGCTCGACCGGCTGGTCGGGGGTAAAGAAAAACTCCTCAACAAGGAGCTGAGGAGTTACAGGGCCTATTGAGTAAAAATTCACGATCGAATCTTCAACCGCTCTTTTTCTCTTCTCATCCGAAGCAGAAATTCGATATAAAGCCACTCGCACACAAATACAAAAGAAATAAGAGGAACCGCAGGCAGCTCCTCATAATGACGGGTAAAAAGCTGACAGATCATCCAACCGACAAGGTAATCTCCGAAAAGAAACAGTCCTATCCAAAATATCAGATCAAAAATCGAAGGGCTATTCTCCCGAATATACTCCCGTTTCAGCCGCAGACACTTCGCGTAATCGATCTTCAGTATTTTTACTTTCAATATCTCGCCGAAGTGCAGATAGTCGAGTTCTCTCAATTCATAATATTTTCCGGCCTTTGCCCGGCTAAATTTATATGGATGACCCGATAGGCAAACGAAAGCCCTTTCCCACAGAATTTTACAAAAACCTCGATACAGCCGATCTCTTCGGCCGCGATCCGCTTTCGGACAAAAAGCAACGGATAAGATACGGTAAAACCCGCCTCATCGAACGTGAACGTACGAATACGAAGAAATGCGAAGATAATAGCGGCCCAGAGAACGACAGGCATTAAACCAAAACACCAGTCTGCCCCCGAAAGCAGATCCTCACCTTGCGCGAGATCCGAATAACAAAGAGCGAATATAACGATCAGGCTCCAAAGCAGAGTGATATAGGCCATAAAAATATAAGACCCGATCGTTATTCTACGCAACCGGGTACGCATTCCCTTCTATAATTCAGAATAACTTCTTTTTCGACCGGGTGACGACGAAATCCTTCAGGTAGAAAGGCTCGAAGTACGCGATATCCTCCGTGCGGCCCGCATCGAGCGCCTCCTGTGCCAGCCGCGCAAGCCCTCGGGCAGAAGGCGCCACCTGGATCAGCGTCGCATCGGGCAGCAATCCGGCACATTTGGCCGCACCGTTTCCGAAAATCACGAAAGGACGTCCGTCTCCGCGCCATGCCGCGAAACTCTCCGCCGTAACGACCTCGGCGGATACGTCCGAAAGAGGAGTTCCCGCAGCATCGAATACCCGGGTATAAACCTCCATGCGGCGGGCGTCCACCATCGGGCAGAGGCACGCCTCCTCCCAGCGATCGACCGAGAGAATCCCCGCTTCGTAATCCTCTTTCGCAACTTCGGTCAGGGCATCCAGGGAACCGATCGCCACCAGCGGGATCCGCAACCCGTAGCACAGTCCCTTAGCGAACGAAACGCCGATACGCAGCCCCGTATAGGAGCCGGGCCCCTTGCCGACAGCGACGGCATCCAGCTCTTCGGGAGCGATCCCGGTCTGCGACCAGCAATTCATCGACGAAAACTCCGACCTGGCGGGCGTGGTCGCGCCCCTGATCGCTCTCCCGGAGCGAGATCAACTCCCCGTCCCGGGCCAAACCGACCGAACAGATGTCCGTGCCGGTTTCGATACATAGAATAAGTGACATATCTTTTTTCTTTCGTTTTTCAATCCAAACACCTCCGGCAGACCTTCGCACCGACATTGTCGCCCCCTCCCTGAAGCGAACGGGAAGCGGAATGATCGCCGAAGTCCGCCCCTCGGGATGCGAACCGTTTCTCCGATCCGAAAAGCCGCCGCAGGGAAACCGCTCCCTGCAAAGCGTTTCGAATAGCCGTACGATCCGATTCCACCCGACAGCAGGCAGCGGCAGGACGATCGGCCCCGGGATGCTCTCCGAGGTTCGCCCGATATTTCTTCATCGCCTTGTCCATCTCGCGCTTGGCGTCGTTCTCCTTGAGGTACTCGCGCTTATCGTAGGCCTTGCGCCCCCGGGCCAGACCTACGACGACCTTGGCCAGCCCCCGCTCGTTGAGAAAGAGCCGCAAGCCCACCACGGTCAATCCCCTGTCCTGCAATGCCCGCTGAATCTTGTTCAACTCCTTGCGGTTGAGCAGCAGTTTGCGGTCGCGGCGGGGAACATGATTGTTGCAGGTCCCCCAACCGTACTCGGCGATATTCACGCCCCGAATCCAGAGTTCGCCCTTGTCGAAATAACAGTAGCTGTCCGTGATCGACGCCTTGCCCAGCCGTACGGACTTGATCTCCGTACCCACAAGCACGATGCCCGCGATCCACTCCTCGATAATTTCGTAATCGAAGGTCGCGCGTTTGTTCCGTATGTTAATATTCTTATAATCGGCCATATCCAATTTCTCTGTTTTTCCGCCGGAACCTCTGTTCGGGAACCGACGATCCGGCACCATATTTGATTAATCAACCGCAGAGGGTGTCCGGGAAAGATAACTAATTCTTTTATCTTTGTAGAAGATAGGATGCGGCTCGGCAATCTTTGCGTGCAAACGCGCATGACTGCTCTCGCCTTTGACTATCTTTGATATGTTTTACACATCTTTCTGTTTATTTTCTGTTTGCACACGGTATGCATAGTGATACGTGTACGCCCGGACCCCTCTTTTTACAGAATCAACCGATGCAATTTCCGGGCAATCGAAACCTTTCCCCTGTTCAGGTTCGACAGCCGCTGCATAATGTCCTGCATCTCGTCGTCCGTAAGATTCTCGTCCTGAAGTTTTTCACGAAGCTCCCGCGACATCCGCTCGATCACCTTCGACTTGTAGAGCGTCACGGCCTTCGGCACTCCGACAGCCAGCATCTCGGCATCGCTCTCGACATGGACCTCCTTGCGCCGCCACAATTCGCTCGGAACGTAATGATCCTCCGAAGTAAGGATATCCACCGACACGTTGCACACCTCCGGATCGGAGTGATTGATAAAGTGGTGGATCGGCACCTCGACCCCCAATCCCAAAGCGCACCACTGTTCGCGGTAAACCCGCAGAATCTCATTGAAGACCCGGTTCTGGAACTCCAAACCGTCGGCGTCCAACTCCCCGAAAATTACCTCGGCGACATTATATTGAACGACATTCCGGCCCTCCTTGAAATCGAACGAACAATGACCGTACTTGAGCAGATAACGCGTCAGCTCCCGTTCGAGCGCTTCGGCACTGCTGCCCCCGGTCACCTGTCCCGCAAAAACCGTTTCAGGGCGCTGCGCAGTCTGCTCGGCACGAAAACGGGCGCTCTGACGCCGCACGAACTCCTCGGCTTCGCGGTCGCCCGTGGAAGCCATACGCTTGCGCCCCACTTCGGCAATCAGCAGGTTCTCGTCGATGTCCATGATCCGTGCGCACTCCTTGATATAGACCGAGCGCTGGATCGGGTCGGGAATCTGCACAATGGATTGCACCATGTCGTTAATCAACGCCGCCTTCTTGATCGGGTCGCCGGCAGCATCCTTCAACAGTAGCTTGGCCTTGAACGTCAGGAAATCCTCCTCGTTGGCCCGGATATACTCCTGCACCTCCGCAGCCGTATGGGTTCGGGCGAACGAATCGGGATCGTCTTCCGGCGGAAGCAGCACCACACGGACATTCATCCCCTCGCGCAGAATCATGTCGATTCCCCGCAGCGAAGCGTGAATACCCGCCGAATCACCGTCGTAGATCACCGTGATATTCTTGGTAAAACGTCCGAGCAGACGAATCTGTTCGGTCGTAAGGGATGTACCGGACGAAGCCACCACATTCTCTACCCCCGCCTGGTGCATCGAAATCACGTCGGTATATCCCTCGACCATGATTGCGAAATCGTACTGCTGGATCGCTTTCTTGGCGAAAAACAGGCCGTACAGCTCGCGTTTCTTGCTGTAAATCTCGCTTTCGGGCGAATTTTGGTACTTCGCAACCGACTTGTCTGTACGCAGCGTGCGACCTCCGAAAGCCACCACGCGGCCGGAAATGTTATGTACGGGGAACATCACCCGCTCCCGAAAACGGTCGAAAAGCGTACCGTCGTCCCGCTTGATCGAAAGTCCGGTCGAAACCAGAAACTCCTCCTTATAACCGGCAGCCAAAGCCGCCCGGCTCATTCGATCGCCCCTGGCGGGACAGAATCCGAGCCCGAACTTCTTGATCGTCGCATCGGAAAATCCCCTCTTCTGCCGGAAATAGGTCATGCCGACACTCATCCCTTCGGTTTCATGGAGCAGGTAATTCGAAAAATACTCCGCCGCCCAACTGTTCACGACGAACATACTCTCGCGGTTATCGTTGCGGGCGACCTCCTCGGGCGTCATCTCCTTCTCCCGCACTTCGATACCGTAACGCTTGGCCACGGCTTTCAACGCCTCGGGATAAGTCATATTCTCGTGCTCCATCAGGAACGTGACGGCATTGCCGCCCTTGCCGCAGCCGAAACACTTGTAAACCCTCTTCGAGGGCGATACGACGAACGACGGGGTCTTCTCGTTGTGGAACGGACAGCACGCCTGATAATTGACACCCTTTCGTTTGAGCGTCACGTATTCGCCGATAATATCCACGATATTCGCAGCGGCGTAAATCCTATCTATTGTTTCCCGGTCGATCATCTTTGCAAGGTACGAATAATTCAATTATTACGGATTACATCAAGTACTTATTCGCCTCTTCGAGGCGATACTCAGGAGAACATTCGAATAGATAGTTCAGTAAATTCAGATGCCCCGCTCCGAAAATAACGAGGATCCTGTCGGACGGCCCCGTTTCGATCCGTTGAATATTCCGGAATATCCGCAAATTCCGGTTAAACCACCTTCCCGTTTCAAAATCTACACCGATATAATCGTTCGAGAAGAATTCATATTTGAAATGACCGATCAAGTAATTACCCAGACTACGCCGAATATGCTCCGGGTCGTTCAGTTCGATAAGTTCGGCAATAATTCCCTGCTCCTTGAAAACAGCTTCGGGCACAAACCTTTTAATAGAATCCGGATAGTCGTAAAAACTGGTTTCGAAACGGATATACTCCTTGCTGTTTTCATCGCGTAATAACTCATCGATTTCGTCATAGTGCTTTCCCCATTCATCTACGCAGTAAATCCGGTCTATCCCCAGCCGTTTTGCCAGCCGGAATCCGATCTGCTCGTCTTCTCCTCGCTGCAAATCATAACAGTCCGCCAAATATCGACGGAACAGAGAGTCCGTCTCGAACTGCATTTTAACCGGCCGTTCGATAACGATAATCGTTGGGGCAAACTTCTCCAACAAACCGACCAATGTTTCGATCTCATTCTGGTAAACCGGGTTCAGGACATCTATTTGCTCGCTTTCGGCATACTGCACCTGATCCAGATTGGGAAAATCGAAATGAAAGGTACCTAAAGTGAGTACCGGAACAGGCTCTTGTGCAGCGGCAAAACAAGCCGACAAAACACAAACGATCAAAATAATTATTTTTTTCATGTCGTATATTTTTTCCGCCGCAGGAAAGATTGTTCGCAAAACTGAATTTATACAAAAATACATGTTTTACATAAAACATATTCTATTACACTCCTGAAAAAACAGAGGCAAAATATATTCTGTTTTTGAACGTTAATTTTCAATTATCGTTATCTTTGCCTTATGGACTTCAAATTGGTATCCGACTATGCCCCGACGGGCGATCAGCCCGAAGCGATCGCACAGCTATTGGCCTCGATCCGGCACGGCTCGAAGCACAATACGCTGCTGGGCGTGACCGGTTCGGGCAAAACTTTCACGGTGGCCAACGTCATCAGCCAGCTCAACCGGCCGACCCTCGTATTGAGTCACAACAAGACCCTCGCGGCACAGCTCTACGGGGAGTTCAAGAACTTTTTCCCGGAAAATGCGGTCGAATACTTCGTTTCCTACTACGACTATTATCAGCCCGAAGCCTACCTACCTTCGACGGATACCTATATCGAAAAGGACCTTTCGATCAACGACGAAATCGAAAAGATGCGTTTGAGTACGACCGCCACCCTGCTCTCGGGGCGGCGGGACGGTCATCGTCGTTTCCAGCGTATCGTGTCTGTACGGCTGCGGCAATCCGAGCGATTTCCACTCGATGGCCATTCATATCGAAGTCGGCGAAATCCTCAACTACAAGCAGTTCCTCTACAAACTGGTCGAAGCGCTCTATACCCGGACCGAACGGGAACTGACCCCCGCGACATTCCGCGTGACGGGCGACACGATCGACATCATGGCGGCTTTCGGCGAATTCGGCAACCAGTGTTTCCGCGTCACCTTTTTCGACAACGAAGTCGAGAGCATCCAGAGCATCGACCCCGTAACCGGCCAGCGGATCCAAACGCTCGACGCACTCACCCTTTACCCAGTGAGCCTGTTTGTCACGACCAAGGAGCGCATACACACGGCCGTGCAGCAGATCTACCTCGACCTGGGCAAGCAAATCGCCTTCTTCGAGCAAGCGGGACGTCCGGCCGAAGCGCAGCGGATCAAGCAGCGGGTGGAGTACGACCTGGAGATGATCAAGGAGTTGGGTTACTGTCCCGGCATCGAGAACTACTCCCGCTATTTCGACGGACGTGCAGAAGGGACGCGACCCTTCTGCCTGCTGGACTATTTTCCGCAGGATTACCTGATGGTGATCGACGAGAGCCACGTCACGCTCCCCCAGGTGCACGCCATGTTCGGCGGCGACCGCGCCCGCAAGGAGAACCTCGTGGAGTACGGGTTCCGTCTTCCCGCAGCCAAAGACAACCGGCCGCTCCGCTTCGAGGAGTTCGAACAACTGGTCGGCACCACGATCTACGTGAGCGCCACACCGGCCGACTACGAACTGATGAAGAGCGAAGGAGTGATCGTCGAACAGTTGATCCGGCCGACAGGACTGGTTGATCCTCCACTCGAAGTGCGGATCACGGACAACCAGATCGATGACCTGCTGGAGGAGATCGACAAGCGGGTACGCAACGACGACAAGATACTCGTCACGACCATCACCAAACGCATGGCCGAGGAGCTCTCCAAATATTTCGACCGAGTGGGGGTCCGCAACCGCTACATCCATTCGGACATCGACACGCTGGAACGGGTCGCAGATCCTCGAAGACCTGCGGGCCGGCATGTTCGACGTGCTGATCGGCGTCAATCTGCTGCGCGAAGGACTCGACCTGCCGGAAGTGGCCCTCGTGGCGATCCTCGATGCCGACAAGGAGGGATTCCTGCGCAACGTGCGTTCGATCACCCAGATCGCGGGCCGTGCGGCGCGGCATTCGAACGGCAACGTCATCCTCTATGCCGACCACTGCACCGACTCGATGCGCTACGCCATCGAACAGAGCAACCGCCGCCGCGAAAAACAGATGCGCTACAACATGGAGCACGAAATGCTCCCCCGACAGGCGCAGAAAAGCGGCTCGGGACAGAGCACCCTGCTGGCAAATACGGTTCAGACACCCGTCACGGATGGAATTCTCTACCCTCTGCCCGACAACCGGCAGACGCTGGCCGCAGACGTTACGTCGGCCTACTCGACCGAGAGCATCGACACGCAGATCGCCCGGGCCCGGGAAGAGATGGAGCGTGCGGCCAAGTCGTTGGACTTTCTGGCCGCTACCAAATTCCGCGACCGCATGTACGAACTGCAAAAGCTGAAAGAGTCCGGGTACAAACGGTAGCGCGAAAATGCGGCATAAAATATGAAGCTTGAAACAATGCTTTCAACCCGACAAAAAGAGCCTTGCGGCACTTCGTCGGGAAAACAAACAGAATAAACGAGAAACGTATGAACAACTTCACTTTCCAAAATCCGGTCAAGTTGATCTTCGGCAAAGGCTCCATCGCCAAGCTGGCGAAAGAGATTCCGGCCGACAAGAAGATCATGGTTACTTTCGGCGGCGGCTCCGTCAAGAAAAACGGCGTGTACGACCAGGTGGTCGCAGCGCTCAAAGGCCGCGACTTCGTAGAGTTCTGGGGGCATCGAGCCTAATCCCAAAATCGAAACCCTGCGCAAAGCCATTGCCCAGGGCAAAGCCGAAAAGGTCGATTTTCTGCTCTCGGTGGGCGGCGGCTCGGTACTCGACGGTACCAAGCTCATCGCTGCGGGCATTCCCTACGACGGCGATGCCTGGGAGCTGGTGCTCGATGAAGACAAAATCGGCGAAGTCGTTCCGTTCGGCGACGTGATGACCCTGCCGGCCACCGGCTCCGAAATGACGCCGGGGCGGTGATCTCCAACCTCGCCACGCAGGAGAAGTTCGCGTTCCACCACTCGTTCCCGCAATTCTCGATCCTCGATCCCGAAGCCACCTTCTCGCTGCCGCCGTTCCAGGTAGCCTGCGGTATCGCAGACACTTTCGTACACGTCATGGAGCAATACCTGACCGTCACGGGCGTTTCGCCGCTGATGGACCGCTGGGCGGAAGGTATTCTGCAAACGCTGATCGAAATCGCCCCCAAAATCCGAGCGAATCAGCACGATTACGACCAGATGGCCAACTTCATGCTCTGCGCGACGATGGGACTGAACGGCTTCATCGCCATGGGCGTGCCGCAGGACTGGGCGACCCACATGATCGGACACGAACTGACGGCCCTGCACGGCG
>OKWF01000015.1_pt1 | contig 28260 bp, 31 predicted proteins | sample 1607031 | NCBI WGS metagenome assembly OKWF01 (sample SAMN04414079, study PRJEB24778) | human gut metagenome | material: faecal | host: Homo sapiens | reverse complement strand
TTCGGTGTGTGGAGTTGCCGGGCCGGGGAGCGATGCGAATGATTCCGGGTTTCGGACTTCGGGACTGTCCGAGCGATGTCGGTCGGGAAAACGAAGAATGAAGCCCGGTAAATTTTGCAAGTCCCGCAGGATTTGTTAAATTTGCGCGATTGTATGTCGAAAATCCGTTTCCATATTTTGCTTGCTGCGCTGTTGGTTGTCACCGGCTGCGGCGAGGATGACAAGGTTCTTCCCGAACAGCAGCAGCAGTTCGAGAGTTTCCTTTCCGGCAGCCACCAGCCTCGTCTGGTGACCGAGCAGGAGGCTATGAGTTCGGATGAAGATCTCGATTTTTACTCCACGTTCGGGCGCTGGTCGTATCGATATATTTACCATTATTACGATTCGGAACGTCAGACGCGTCCTGAAGCGGAGATCGGCGATGAGGTGGATCTTGTTTTCTGGGTCTATCTGTTCGAGAATCGGGCAATCACTGCGAGTACGATGCCGATCTACACCAATGACAGAAAGTGGGCCGAAAAACTTCAGGAGCAGGGACTCGATACGAAATACTGGAGTTTCGAACCCCGTCCCGTCCGTGTCGGCGGCGGCTCTTTCGTCGAAGGGGTCGAATTGTCGCTGCCGGGCTGCCGCGAGAAAGATACGGTCGAAGTATATATGACATACAATATGGCTTACGGCGATGCGCTGATCAATTTCATTCCGGAGCAGAGTCCGATCGCCGTTTTTTATACGATTGATTCGGTTCGTAAATAAGAAAACAATGAATAGTATGGGACGTTGGTTGCCTGCGATACTCCTTTTCGGTCTGACGACGCTCTGCTCCTGCGCTGAGGAGCCTGACAATGCTTATCCGGGGAATACCCAGAACAAAGCTCTGAAAGCCTGGATGACGCAGAATCGTCCCGATCTGCTGGAGAATTACCAGGAGGAAGGGGAGTATTACGTGGATGTCGTTTCGCTGGGCGATCTGGCGGACAGTGCGATTCTGGAGACGGAGAGCTGGGTGTGGTACGATATCACGGGGCGGGATTTGCAGGGGAATATCAGTGTGGCCCGGGATTCCGTTTATGCGCTTCAGCAGGGAACTTTTACTCCTTATACACATTACGTTCCTTACTATCAGTTCTACGGTGAGCTGGCGAGCGGAACTTTTAAGGAGGGGACTTATCTGGCTATGCGGAACCCGTTGAAGCTGGGTGAAACGTATGCCGCGCAGAAGGGATTTCCCCGTGAGGTCGAATTGCGCGTGGGGGCCGAGGTCGTGCTGTATATGCCTGCGACGATCATATCCACCGAAGCCAATGGCGACGGAGGTTACGAGGGGCAGTATGCATTGAGTGCCAACCACCCGATGATCGCCCGGATCAAGCTGGTCGGAAGATCGAGTCAGCCGATTGAAACGGAGAGCGTCGCGGTCGATGATTTTGCGGCGGCGAACGGCGGACTGGACCCGACGGTTCCTCCGCAGGACGACGATTCCGAAACGGCTTCGGTCAAAGCCGGAGAGCCGGCCCCGTCGTATCGTTGGAAAATCGCCACGTCGGAGGCGCCTCAAATCTATGTGAACGAGAGTTTCAATCCTGCGGACGATGCGACCGGACTTTTCACCTATTCGAATGTTTATGTGGGATCGCAGCAAAAGGCGGACGAGATCGATCGTAAGATTAACAAAGCTTTGGTCGAGCGCTTCGGTACGGACGAACCGGGCGAACTGATCGATCCCGAGAAGAATGTCCGGGTCTGGTACATCGCCCGATTCCTGGACGGGTTCGTACAGAGTACCAATATCGACGAGGTGAAACGAATCGTTTACGGCGAGGTGGAATCCACCGGTACGTACATGAGCTACACTCCTTCGCTGAATAAGGACAAACAGATTCTGGCCTGGTATTACGCCTTGCCGCACTTCCGCTACGGAAGCTGGGGCGCTTTGCTGACCGTTTCGAGCAATGCGTACGGTGTGGTCGGCATTACCGGGACAACCCAGACCAGTTCTTCTACGAATTACGCCGCTACGTACGCTATGATGAATTATTACGGCATGATGAACAATTACTACGGTAATAATTACATGGGCAACTATTACGACGATTATTATGGCAGCTATATGAACGGTCTTTACGGCGGTTCGGTCTATAATCCTTACTACGTGGACAACTCCACATCGACCAGTACGACGATCACCGAGGTTTTGCCCTATACGCCGCTGTTGATCGAATTTTATATCGAGCCGGCTCAATAGTCCGTTGCCGGTTTTGTTTTCTGGCCGTCTGCAGGATTCCTGCGGGCGGCTTCGGTTTTTATTCCTTTGGCTGCGGGGCTTTTCATTCCCGACTCATTCCCGGCATTGGATTTGGAATATTTCGATTGTAAGACGGATTCTGTCGGTAAATTGGGTGTAATTGACGATTTTTTCAACTTTTTGTTCCGGAAAATTTTGAAATTATCGGAAAAGGATTTAATTTAGAGGAAAGAAAAAGAGGCCATCTCCGGTCTGCCGACAAATGGGTGCCGAACAGGGTCGGACTTTGTCGGAAGCGGAGAAGACGAAAAATAAATTCAACCTAAATAATTAGCAGTATGATTATCACATTTAATGAGTTGCGTCGTATCAAGGACAGACTGCCCAGCGGCAGCTCGCAACGGATTGCAGACGAATTGGGAATCTCGGTCGATTCGGTTCGTAATTATTTCGGCGGACGGCACCCCGAGGCGAAGGAAGGCGTAGGCATTCATATCGAACAAGGGCCCGACGGCGGCGTTGTGACGTGGACGATACGACGATCCTGGATGCGGCGATGCGTATTCTGAATGAAAAATAGGATCGGAATCCCCGATTATGGCACCCCGGCTCCAGAGGCCGGGGTTTTCTGTTGCATTCCGTATCGTCGTGGCGGATCGGGGGCAGGCAGGCTGCGGAATGACAGCGATGTCCGAAAGGGAGTTTCGGGCTGCCATTGTGACAGTCGGAATGTCAGTCCTTCCGGCGGTTTGTCAGATTTTACGCTCCGGAAAAGCAGGATGGTGCGAAAAGAACATTTGGTACAACCTTTGTTCACTAAACGATCGTCCGCACGGCAGCGGCAGGGCTGTGGAAGCGGAGCTGAAAAAGAAATTATTAAACTATAAAGCAACGATATTATGGCAAAGATTATTGGTATTGATTTAGGTACGACGAACTCTTGCGTCGCAGTAATGGAGGGTAACGAACCTATCGTAATCCCCAATTCCGAAGGACACCGGACTACTCCTTCGATCGTCGCGTTCACCGACAACGGCGAGCGTAAGGTCGGCGATCCGGCCAAACGTCAGGCGATTACGAACCCCAAGCGTACGATCTTCTCGATCAAAACGTTTTATGGGCGAAACTTACGATCAGGTGGCACAGGAGGTCGAGCGTGCGCCTTATAAGGTGGTTCGCGGCGATAACAATACGCCGCGTGTGGATATCGACGGCCGCCAGTATTCGCCGCAGGAGATTTCGGCGATCATTTTGCAGAAAATGAAGAAGACGGCCGAGGATTACCTGGGGCAGGAGGTTTCGGAAGCGGTAATCACCGTTCCGGCCTATTTTCCGACTCGCAGCGTCAGGCTACGAAGGAGGCCGGTGAGATCGCGGGCCTGAAGGTGCGGCGTATCATCAACGAGCCGACGGCCGCTGCGTTGGCTTACGGTCTGGATAAGAAAGGCAAGGATATGAAGGTCGCCGTCTTCGACTTGGGCGGCGGTACGTTCGATATTTCGATCCTGGAGCTGGGCGACGGCGTGTTCGAAGTGAAATCGACCAATGGCGATACGCACCTGGGCGGTGACGATTTCGACCACGTGTTGATCGACTATATGGCCGAGGCATTCAAAGCCGAACACAACGTGGATCTGCGCAAGGACCCGATGGCCATGCAGCGTCTGAAGGAAGCTGCCGAGAAGGCGAAGATCGAACTGTCGTCCTCGACTACTACGGAGATCAACCTTCCGTACATCATGCCGATCGACGGCATTCCTCAGCACTTGGTTATGACGCTTACGCGTGCCAAATTCGAACAGTTGTGCGATCACTTGATCCACAAGACCATCGAGCCTTGCAAGGTGGCCCTGCGCGATGCCGGTCTCGATGCCAAGCAGATCGACGAGGTGATCCTCGTGGGCGGTTCGACCCGTATTCCCGCGATCCAGAAGGTCGTCGAGAATTTCTTCGGCAAGGTGCCCAGCAAGGGTGTGAACCCCGATGAGGTCGTTGCCATCGGCGCTGCGATCCAGGGCGGTGTCCTGACCGGTGAGGTGAAGGACGTGCTGCTGCTGGATGTCACTCCGCTGTCGCTGGGTATCGAAACCCTGGGCGGTGTGATGACCAAGCTGATCGAGGCCAATACGACGATCCCGACCCGTAAGAGCGAGGTCTTCTCGACGGCGGCCGACAACCAGCCTTCGGTGGAGATCACGTCTGCCAGGGCGAGCGTCCGCTGGCCCGCGACAACAAGTCGATCGGCCGCTTCCACCTGGACGGTATTCCGGCCGCTCCGCGCGGTGTGCCGCAGATCGAGGTGGCCTTCGATATCGACGCCAACGGCATCCTGAACGTATCGGCTAAAGATAAGGGTACGGGTAAGGAGCAGAAGATCCGCATCGAGCTTCGTCGGGTCTTACCGAGCAGGAGATCCAGCGTATGCGCGACGAAGCCAAGGCTAACGAGGCGAAGGACAAAGAGGAGAAGGAGCGTATCGACAAGATCAACGCCGCCGATTCGAACATCTTCGCTACCGAGAAACAGCTCAAAGAGTACGGCGACAAGTTGCCGGCCGACAAGAAGGCTGCCATCGAAACGGCGCTGGGCAAGTTGAAGGAAGCGCATAAGAACGCTGACGTAGCCGCTATCGATACGGCTTTGGCCGAGCTCAATGCAGCATGGCAGGCTGCTTCGCAGGATATCTATGCCGCGCAACAGCAGCAGGGCGGTGCCCAGCAGGGTGCTCCCCATGCCGATGCAGGAGCCGGTACGAACGGTCAGCAGCAGGGTGGATCCAATCAGCCCGAAGATGTAGAGTTCGAAGAGGTTAAATAAAAAGTTGGAGGGAAGGTTCGGTTTGCGGACTTTCCGGTAGAAGAGCCAGGGTCGGCAGTATGTCGGCCCTGGCTTTTTTGTCTGTAGGGCGGATTGCGGGCTGCGGTTTCGGGGAACAGGTGCTTCGATACCGCTTTTCAGCGCCCCTTGTTGCCGGTCGGGACGGTCGGACTCCTTCGGTGTTTCCCGCGCGTCCGGTGTGCGGTCTTTGCTGTCGGGGTGCCGCCCGGAAATGAAATCGCACTCCTTCGATTTTCGGTTTCAACGGTGAAATCGGATGGTTTCCAGCGTTTTTTTGTTCTATTCCTTTTTTGTTTCCCGCAATTTTTTCTATTTTTTGTGCGTTTATTGGGATTTCTGAAATCCCGTTTCGGGTAACGGAAAAGAAACAAACAAATTATAACAAACTAATTTATACCCAATGCAAAGTAAAGGCGTAATCAAGTTACTTGCAATCCTGCTGGCGATTGCTTGTATCTACCAGCTCTCCTTCTCACTGAAAGCGAGAAGCGTGGAGAAAAAGGCGGCCGAGTATGCCGCGAAGTTTCGGAGTCGGATTCGCTCCGTCAGGCGGCGGAGATCTATTACCTGGACTCCGTGCAGAACAGGCCCGTTTATGATCTCGGATTCATTTCATTCACCTACAAGGAGGTCAAGGAGAAGGAGATCAACTTGGGTCTCGACCTGAAGGGCGGTATGAATGTCATGCTCGAGGTGCAGGTGGAGGACGTGCTGAAAGCCCTGGCAGGTGACAGCGCACACGATCCGATGTTCGAGGAGGCCATCGCCCGTGCCAACAAGGCGCTTAAAGAGGGTACCAACAACTACATCGGCGAGTTCGCCAAGGCTTATCGTGAGGTTTCCGGCGGTGCTCCGCTGGCTGCGCTTTTCGTAAGTCCGGATCGTAAGGATATCACGCCGAACAGCTCGGACAGCGAGGTCGAGAAGATCTTGCAGGAGGAAACCGACGCTGCGATCGACGCTTCGTTCAACATCCTGCGCAGTCGTATCGACCATTTCGGCGTTACGCAGCCCAACATCCAGCGCCTGCCCAATTCGCACCGTATTCTGGTCGAGCTGCCGGGCGTGAAGGAGCCGGAGCGCGTACGCAAGCTGTTGCAGGGTACCGCTTCGCTCGAGTTCTGGACGACTTATAATAACACCGAGTTGGTGCGTGCCCTGGAGCAGGCCGATCAGCTTTTGCGCGACGAATTGGCTGCCGGGGCGACCGATGCGGCCGTGGAGGAAACGCTTACTGAGGAGCAGCCGACTGCTGCCGGTACCGAAGATACGACCGAAAGCCTGATCGCAGAGGTGCAGAACAATGCTCCGGCTGCGGAGGAGGCTGCCTCGGCTTCGGGGGCATCCCGCTATACCCGCGAGGAAAATCCGCTCTTCTCGCTGCTCAATCCCTATGATGGCGGAGGCGCTGTCGTGGGTTCCGTAGCCGTTGCCGATACGGCGACCGTTGCCGGCTACCTGCGTATGGATGCCGTGCGCGAGTTGCTGCCTTCGGACGTTCGTTTCGAGTGGGGTATCAAGGGCGAACCGCAGAACAACGGGCGTTTCTCTCTTTATGCGCTCAAGGTCAGCACGCCCGACGGCAAGGCTCCGCTGGACGGCAGCGTGATCGTGGATGCGCGTGAAACCTATGCCGAGCGCGGTGCCGAAGCAAGGTTTCGATGTCGATGAACTCGGAAGGTATTCAGGACTGGGCGCGTCTGACGGGCGACAATATCGGCCGCTGCATCGCCATCGTGCTCGACGGTTATGTCTATTCCGCTCCGGTCGTTCGCCAGAAGATCGAAGGCGGAAGTTCGGAAATCTCGGGTAACTTCACCATTCAGGAGGCGAAAGACCTCGCCAACGTGCTCAAGTCGGGTAAGGTGCCCGCTCCGGCACGTATTATTCAGGATACCGTCGTAGGTCCGTCGCTGGGGCAGGAGTCGATCAATGCGGGTATTCTTTCGTTTGTACTCGCGTTCGTGCTGGTGCTTCTCTATATGGGCCTCTACTATAAGACAGCCGGCTGGTTGTCCGATATCGCCTTGTTGTGCAACGTATTCCTGCTGCTCGGTGTTCTGGTTTCGTTCGGTGCCGTGCTGACGCTGCCCGGTATCGCGGGTATCGTGCTGACGATGGGTATGGCCGTGGATGCCAACGTGATTATTTACGAACGCATCAAGGAGGAGCTTCGCGGCGGTAAGGGTTTGAGCCTGGCTATCAAGGACGGTTTCTCGAAAGCATACTCCGCGATCATCGACGGTAACCTTACCACGATCATCACCGGTATCGTTCTGTTCATCTTCGGAAACGGTCCGGTGCAGGGTTTCGCCACTACGTTGATTATCGGTATTCTGACCTCGCTCTTCTGTTCGATCTTCATTACCCGCCTGCTGATCGAGGGCGTAGTCAATAAATGGGGAAAGATCTCCTTCTCGCGCAAGTGGTCGGAGAATCTTATGGGCAACGCTCATTTCGACTTCCTGGGCAAGAGTAAGATCTCTTACATCGTTATGATCGTCGTTTTGGCCGTTTCGTGCGTTTCGTTCGCGGTACGCGGTCTGAACATGGGTGCTGAGTTCACCGGCGGCCGTGCATACGTGATTCGTTTCGACCGCCCGGTACAGGCAGAGGAGGTACGTATGAAGTTGCAGGATGTCTTCTCCGGTTACGAGGATGCCGCTAATGTCAGCTTCGAGGTGAAGCAGTACGGCAATGAGAACCAGATGCGTATCGTGACGCAGTACAAGTACGACGACACTTCGGACGAGGCTACTTCGGAAGTGGATCGGATTCTGTACGACGCGCTGCACGGTCTGTACGGTTATCCCATCACCTTCGAGAATTTCCGCAATACGCAAAACGATATCAACGGTATTCTTACGGCAGACAAGATCGGTCCTTCGATCGCCAAGGATATGACTTGGGGCGCTATTTGGTCGGTGCTCTTCTCGCTGATCGCCATCGGCCTCTACATTTCGCTCCGCTTCAAGAAATGGCAGTATGCGACCGGCGCTACGACCGCGCTGGCATTCAATGCCCTGGTGGTGATCGGCGTCTTCTCGCTCTGCTACGGCTGGCTGCCCTTCAACCTGGAGGTGAACCAGGCCTTCATCGCGGCGATCCTGACGATCATCGGTTATACGATCAACGATACGGTGGTGGTTTTCGACCGTATCCGTGAATATCTGGTGTTCTATCCCAAGCGCGATCTGCGCGAGAACGTGAACAATGCGCTCAATGCGACCCTGTCGCGTACGATCAATACGTCGGGTACGACATTGGTTACTCTGCTCGCCATCCTCTTCTTCGGCGGCGAGACGATTCGCGGGTTTATCTTCGCATTGGCTTTGGGTGTGGTTGTCGGTACGCTTTCGACCCTGTTTGTGGCGACTCCGATCGCTTACGGTCTGATGAAGCGCGAGGGCCTCGGCAAGAAATAAAGGTCCGCTTTTTGAATAAAATAGGCTGCAACGTATTGTTGCGGCCTATTTTATTTTTAACTTTGCCTAACTTAAAAATTGTCTGTCATGGAGCGTTTCGGTTGGTTGCGTCGTTATATATCTCCGGTCTTTTCTGGCCCTGCTCGTCGCGTCGTTCATTCTCTGGTATATCGCCAAGTTTGAACTATACCTATACGACCGAGCAGCCTTTCACCGTGAATGTGGACGGCGAGCGTTTCAAAGTTTCCTGTGTGGTGGAAGGAGTCGGTACCAACTTGTTCGGCTATCGAGTCTATATGAGTAAGCGGCTCCGGATTCCCCTGTCGGAGTTGAAATTCCGTTCCGTGAAGGCCGAAGACGGAGAGAAATTCCTGAAGATAGACTCTCTCTCGCTGCACAACGCCATTTCCGTCCGGTTGAGCGATATTAAGGTCATCTCCGTCGGATCGGTTCCCGAAATTCCGGATCCCCGTCAGCAAGAAAAATGATTAAGGTAGGTATAACAGGAGGTATCGGAAGCGGTAAATCGACCGTCTGCCGGCTTTTTGCCGCTTGCGGTGTCCCGGTCTATGATTCCGATTCGCAAGCCAAACGCCTTATGGAAGAGGATGGGCCGTTACGGATGCGGCTCGCCGCACGTTCGGGGAGGAGGCCTATGCGGGCGGACGCCTGAATCGCAAATTGCTGGCCGGTCGTGTCTTTTCCGATCCTGCGGAGCTTTCGGCGCTTAATGCGCTGGTGCACCCCGCCGTGATGGAGGATTTCGAACGGTGGTGCGGGCGGCAGTCCGGCGCCGACTATGTGGTTCTGGAGAGCGCCATCCTTTTCGAGGCCGGATTGGAGGGGTATGTGGACCGTACGATCGCGGTCACGGCTCCTATCGACGTGCGTATCGCACGCACCTGCCTGCGCGACGGAGCTTCGGCCGAGGAGGTACGGCGCCGTATCGCGGTCCAGCTCGACGAAAAGGAGTTGCGTCGGCGGGCCGACTATACCCTTGTCAATATAAATCTCGGGGAGCTCGAATACGAGGTTGCCCGTCTGGATAAATTGTTACGCGATGAAAACCGAAAACATTCTGCCTGATTTGACCACGCCGCGCGTTATGGCGATCGTCAATGTCACGCCCGACTCCTTTTTCGCAGGCAGCCGCACACCGGATGCCGAAGCTATCGAACGGCGTGTCCGCGAAGCGGCCGATGCCGGTTGCGATCTGTTCGACGTCGGGGGCTACTCCTCCCGGCCCGGAGCCGCCGAGGTGACGCCCGAGGAGGAGTGGCGTCGTGTGGAAGCGGGGGTGGCTGCCGTGCGGCGGATCGCTCCCGCACTGCCCGTTTCGGTCGATACGTTCCGTGCCGAGGTGGCGCGCCGGGTGCTCGAAACATTCGGCCCGGTGATCGTCAATGACATCTCGGCCGGAGAGCTGGATCCGGCCATCGTCGATGTGGTCGCCGAGTATGACGTTCCCTATATCGCCATGCACATGCGGGGTACTCCTGCGACGATGCAGGGGATGACCTCTTACCGCGATGTAGTGGAGGAGGTCGTTTCCTATTTCCGGCTCCGTGCCGAGCAGTTGCGTCGCTGCGGCGTGCGTCGGTTGATTCTCGATCCTGGCTTCGGGTTTGCCAAAACCCTCGAACAGAACTACGATCTGCTTCGGGGGCTGCACAACCTTTGCTCGCTGGGCTATCCCGTACTGGCCGGAGTGTCGCGCAAGTCCATGATCTATAAAGTGCTCGATACGACGCCCGACCGGGCGCTCGCCGGGACGATCGCTCTGGGCTGGGAGTGTTTGAGGCAGGGTGCCGCGATCCTGCGGGTGCACGATGTGCAGGAAGCGGTCGATACGGTACGTATTTTCAAAGCATTCCGCCCATGATAAAAGCTACGGATATCCATAAGAGTTACGGTGCGTTGGAGGTGCTCCGGGGAGTATCGCTCGAAGTGTCGCGCGGCGAAGTGGTTTCGATCGTCGGTGCCAGCGGCGCCGGCAAGACGACCCTGCTTCAGATACTGGGTACGCTTTCCAAAGCGGATCGTGGTAGCGTCGAGATCGATGGACAGAATGTTTCATCGCTCGGTGATCGGGCTTTGTCGCGGTTTCGTAACGAGAAGATCGGATTTGTTTTCCAGTTCCACCATTTGCTGCCCGAATTTACGGCTTTCGAGAATGTCTGTATCCCCGGCCTGATCGGACGGCGTCCGAAAGCCGAAGTGGAGCGGCGTGCCGGAGAGCTGCTGGCGCTCGTGGGGCTGACCGAACGCCGCGATCATAAACCCGGCGAGCTGTCGGGCGGCGAGCAGCAGCGGGTCGCCATTGCCCGGGCGCTGGTGAATTCTCCCGCCGTGCTGTTGGCCGACGAACCTTCGGGCAACCTCGATACCCGCAACAAAGAGGAGGTGCACCGCCTGTTCTTCGACCTGCGCGAACGCTTGGGGCAGACGATCGTGCTGGTGACTCACGACGAGTCGCTGGCTCTCCGGGCCGACCGTCGGATCGTAATGAGCGACGGTCTGATCCTTCCCGAGTGACGGGAGTGACTGTTCTGAAATTAGTAGATTCCATTTACACGATTCTTATGGAGTTCGAACCGCTGCGCGAGTTGCTCGAAACCCTGTACGACCGCTACAACCGGACGGAGTTCATCGCTCCCGATCCGATCAGCGTGCCGCATCGTTTCGAGGGGCGCGAAGACCGTGAAATCGCGGGCTTTCTCTCGGCGACTATCGCCTGGGGCAACCGCCGCGCGATCGTCGGCAATGCCTGCCGGATGATGTCGTATATGGACAACGCCCCTGCGGATTTCGTGAAAAATGCTTCGGAGGAGGAGCTTCGCAAGCTGACAGTCTGCGTGCATCGGACCTTCAACGGCGAGGACCTGATCGCTTATGTACGGGCGCTGCGTTCGCTTTTCCGTCGTTACGGCAGTCTGGGCGAGTTCTTCGAGGGGCGTTATGCGGCCACGGGCTCGATCCCGTCCGTTCTCTCCGATTTTCGCCGCGAGTTTTTCGCCGAGCCGCACCCGATCCGTTCGGAGAAGCACCTTTCGTCGATCGACAAAGGCTCGGCCTGCAAGCGGCTGAATATGTTCCTGCGCTGGATGGTGCGCCGTGACGATCGGGGCGTGGATTTCGGGCTCTGGCGCTCGATCCCCATGTCGGCGCTCTACCTGCCGCTCGACCTTCATTCGGGCAACGTGGCACGAGCTTTGGGATTGCTTGTCCGGCGGCAGAACGACTGGCGGGCCGTCGAGGAGGTTACCGCCGTGCTTCGCACGTTCGACCCGGAGGATCCCGTGCGTTATGATTTCGCGCTGTTCGGCGCCGGTATGGACGGTTTTCTAAAAGGATAGCCATGTTCCGGTTCAAACAGTTTGCCGTGCGGCAGGATCGCTGCCCGATGAAGGTCGGAACCGACGGGGTGCTGCTCGGTGCCTGGGCCGAAGTACGTCCCGGGGACCGGCGGATGCTCGACGTAGGTACGGGCACGGGCCTGATCGCCCTGATGCTGGCCCAGCGGAGTGCAGCCCGGATTACGGCGGTGGACGTCGATGCGGAGTGCGCGACGCAGGCGGCTGAAAATTTTGCCGCGTCGCCCTGGGCGGACCGTTTGGATGCAGTAGCCGTCGCGGTGCAGCGATACGATCCGGTTGAAAGATTCGATCTGATCGTGTCAAATCCGCCTTATTACGTCGATTCGCTGCTTTCGCCCGATGAAGGGCGCAACACCGCCCGCCATGCGGCGGGATTGCCGTTCGGGGAGCTTGCGGCGGCTGTCGTTCGTCTGCTTGCGCCCGGCGGACGCTTTGCATTGGTGTTGCCGCCCGTCGAGATGCAGCGATTCCGTTCGGCGGCTCTCGGGCGGCTCTATCCCGTTCGCTGGACGGAGGTTTATTCTACGCCCCGGCGCGGGGTGCGGCGTATCCTTGCGGAGTTCTGCACGACGCCCGTACCGCCGCCGGAACCTTCGCGGCTCGTGATCGAACTCGGCGGCTCGGACTCCTATACGGAGGATTACCGCCGTCTGACGGGGGATTTCTACCTTAAATTTTGATTATACGGGCAATTCGTATAAATTTGCATAAATTAAAATTTTCCGTGAATATGAAGAGAATGTTATGGATGCTTCCGCTGCTTTTCGCCGGGATGACGGCTGCGGCCCAGAATCAGGATATGGCCCGATTGGGAACCTATATGGACAACGGCGAGTTCGTGGTCGGCACGGCCGAAACCGTTCTTGCGGCCGATATTACGGTGCGTTGTGAGAAGATCGTCTGCGGTCCCTATGCCCGCTATGCCCAGAAGTTCCTCGGTCTGCGTGCGCCGCTTACCGACAAGACTGTCTATACGGTCGCCGATGCCGCCATTGCGCTGATGCCGGGCGAGCGATACGTGACCGCCGGGGAATTGCCCGCTTCGACCTGTCGGGTGGAGAGTTACGAGGCCCAGGGGGCCGATTTCGCCCGGTTGCAGACCGACCGCCTCGACATGACCGAACCCGATCTGCAAACCGCTGCCCGAAATGCCGCCGCCGCGATTTTTTCGCTGCGTAAACACCGTCTTGACCTGATTAGCGGCGAGGCTGGAGAGAATGTCTTCGGTGCGGGACTTCCTGTGGCGTTGGAGCGTCTCGACCGGCTGGAGCAGGAGTATCTGGAGCTCTTCCTCGGCCGACGTGTAGTGACGACCGAAACCCGCCGTTTCCGCGTGACGCCCGCCGAGGGTAAATTGCAGCAGATCGTCTGCCGTTTCAGCCCCGATGCGGGGTTGTTGCCGGCCAACGACCTGACGGGAGATATCGTCCTGTTGCAGTACGAGCCGCAGGGTATGGCTGTCGATGAAGCCGGTGTGCGTCCCACTTCCTCTACGATTCCGTACCGTATTGCCGCTCTCACGCGCTGTTCGCTCATCGCTGCCGGGCAGGAGCAGGCCGCGCAGGTGCTGCCCGTTTTCCAGTTCGGCCGTACGATAGCCCTTCAGGTTCCCAGAAACCGCTAAACCAATGGATTATACGTCGCGGATGGCTGCCCTGTTGGGGCGTTTTTCGCCGGGAGCGGAACGGCGTGGTGGCCGATACGATGCAGTATCGGGGGAAAGCGTATGGACTGAATTACGGTGTGAGCCTGCCGACGATCCGTGCTGTCGCGCGAGCCGAGCGGCCCGATTCCGACTTTGCCCGTTTCCTCTACCGGCAGGATGTGCGGGAGCTGAAATTGGCCGCTTTCTGGATCGCCGATCCCGTGCAGGTGACTTCCGTCGAATTTTCCGACTGGGGCGAAGGTATTGCCAATTCGGAGATGGCCGAAGAGTGTGCCTTCGCGCTGATGTCCCGGTCGCCGCGCGGCGACGAGTGGGGCAGAGCCTGGTGCGATACGGGGAACGAATTGCTCGGGTATGCCGGCTTGTTGGCTCTTTCCCGTATTCCGCATCCCGATTTCAGTTCCTTGGTCCCGGTGCTCCGGCGGCTGGTCGTGACGTACCCCGAATCGAATTTGGTCGCGCAGGGTGCCGTGGCGCTGCTGGCGGCGATCATGACGAATCCCGCCGTACAACGGCGGGACATCGAAATATTCCTCTCTTCGCTCGGGCCGGGAAAAACGGCCCGTTACATCGAGGAGGAGATGACCTGGCGGCTGGAGTACTAATTCAGGCAGACGTGTTCGACTGTTTCGACCTGTTCCTGGAGCGCCAGCAATTCCTTATAGGTCAGCGGGCCTTCGCAGCGTCGGATCTCATCCCCTTTGCGGAAGTAGATCAGCGTCGGCGTCGTGCGGATCATATAACGGTAGAGCAGGTAGGCATTCTCGTCCGCGTCGGTGTTGATCCGGTAGATGTCCACGCGTCCGGCCATGCGGCGTTCGAATTGGTCGAGCGCAGGCTCCATGGCTTCGCACGGAACGCATTGACTGGTGAAAAAATAGATCATCGTGATCGCGTTGCGACCTATTATCTTATCGAAATCTTTCATATTTAAGCGGTATTTTTTGTTTTTGCCGATTTTCGAATCCTTTTCTGAATGACAGGTGCCGTATCTGTTTCTCGAAGAACTCTTCCTTTTTGAGGGAAGTACCAAAAATAGTGCCCCGATGAGTTATCATCGGGGCTTCTCGTGCAAGTTTTTAAAAGATACCGGGAATTCTGCCTATCCTTCCGCGAACAGGGCACGCGGCAGTTGGTCGATGCTGTTGATCGTGACGATTTCGATACCTTTGGGTTTTTGATCGAACGGCCCAGGTAGCCCGACACGACGATCCGTCTGAACCCGAGCCGGGCGCTTCGCTGATACGCTGTTCCGTACGGGGGGCGGGGCGGCACTTCGCCCGACAAGCCGATTTCTCCCGCCAGGCAGATCCCTTCGCCGATCGGACGATCGTAGTAGGAGGAGATCACCGCTGCCGTGACCGCGAGGTCCAGTCCCGGATCGGCGACCTTGAATCCGCCGGCGAAGTTGAGGAATACGTCCTTCGAGAACATCTTCATTCCCACGCGTTTTTCGAGCCACGGCGAGCAGCATGTTCATACGTTTGTTGTCGTAACCGGTCGCCGTGCGCTGCGGAGTGCCGTAGGCCGCGTTGCTCACCAGTGCCTGCACTTCGATCAGGTAGGGGCGGATGCCGTCCACCGAAGCTCCTACGGCGATGCCGCTGAGCGGGGTTTCGTAGTGCGAAAGCAGGATTTCCGACGGATTGTCCACCTCGCGCAACCCTGCGTCGAGCATCTCGAAAACGCCGATTTCGAACGTAGCTCCGAAACGGTTCTTTATTCCTCGCAGAATACGGTATATCAGGTTGTTATCCCCTTCGAACTGGAGTACAACATCGACGATGTGCTCCAGGATTTTCGGGCCGGCGATCGTGCCGTCCTTGGTGATGTGACCGATGATGAAGATCGACGTTCCGGTCGCTTTGGCGTATTTGAGCAGCGATGCCGCGCATTCGCGGATCTGCGAAACGCTCCCGGCCGACGATTCGATGATGTCGGTATAGATGGTTTGGATAGAGTCGATGACCACCAGGTCGGGCCGTTGCTCTTCGATCTGGGCCAGAATATTTTCCAACAGAGTTTCGGCATAGATCAGACACCCTTCGTTGCCGATGCCCAGACGCAGGGCCCGCATCTTGATCTGCTCGGCCGACTCTTCGCCCGAAACATAGAGGGTTTTCAGGCCGTTGTCCGCCAGGGCGATTTGCAGGCTGAGGGTCGATTTGCCGATACCCGGCTCGCCGCCGAGCAGCACGAGGGAGCCGGGCACGAGCCCTCCGCCCAACACGCGGTTCACCTCCCGGTTTCCCAGGTCGATGCGGCGGTGTTCGCTTTCGTGGATGTCGGCGATTCGCTGCGGACGGGCTTTGGGCAGGTTGGCGACAGTCGCAGGTCCGCCGCCGCTTTCACGGGCGATCACCTCTTCGGTGAATGTGTTCCATTCCCCGCAGGAGGGGCAGCGTCCCAACCATTTGGGGGCTTCGAAGCCGCAGTTGCGGCAGAAGAATGCTTTCTTGACCTTTGCCATGTCGTATCGTTTTTCCGGGGAGTGCCGATGCTGCCGCGACGGGCATCCGCATTCCTTGTTATAATCCCATTTCCTCGTCGATCAGAATCACGGTAATCCGCTTGCGGGGAAAGCAGCGCTCCATCCGCAGATGCGTGTTGCAGATGCGCCCTTCCGAGTCGCAGTCGGCGCAAACGCCTGTCGCTGCACAAGGGGTTTTCTGTCCCAGCCGGGCGACGTTCCGGGGTGCCGCGATGTCGCGGATGCGTGCCTCGGCCGCAGCGCGTGTCGCCACGATCTTGTTACGCCCTGCGACCAGCAGCACCTTGCGGGGGCCGAAGGCGATCGCCGCTACCCGGTTGCCGATCCCGTCGAGCCAATAGAGCGCCCCCTCTTCCGTGATGGCATTGATTCCCGAAATGTACAGATCGGCCAACAAACCCTGTCGCCGGATCTCGATCCGTTCTTCGGGAGGTAAGGTGTAATCCACTCCGTCGAACAGGCGGTAACGCCCCTCCCGGCGAAGCTCATCGACGATGCCCGTCGCCTCCATCGTCATGGAGCCTCCGAAAGAGATCGTTTCCGGGGCGGCGGCCCGAATCTCTTCCCGCAGGATCTGCCGGGCCTCTTCGGTCGTTGCGGCGATCCGGACTTCGAATCCTCTGCGGAGGAGGTTCTTGCGGCACTGTTCGAATGTTTCGTTCATATCGTCAGTAGAAAATCGTAATCTTCGGTTTCGTTCTCTTCAGGGGCCTTTACAAGCCGAGGTCTTCGTCGATCAACACCACGGTAATCCGCTTGCGGGGAAAACAGCGTTCCATCCGCAGGTGCGTGTTGCAGATACGGTCTTCCGAATAGCAGTCGGCGCAGACACCCGTTACGGCGCAGGGCGTGCGGAATCCCGGATGCCGGGCTATGTTCTGCGGGGCCGCGATGGTGCGGATCCGCTCTTCGGCCGCTTCGCGGGTCGGTGTAATCTTGTTGCGTCCCACGACCAGCAGTACTTTGCGCGGCCCGAAGGCGATCGGGGCGATGCGGTTGCCGATCATATCGAGCCACAGCAGGGCACCGTCTTCCGTGACGGCGTTTATACCGGTAATGAAGAGATCGGCCAGCAAGCCCTGGCGCCGGATTTCCAGCTTCTGCGGCCGAGGCATCGCAGGGTCGAAACCGTCGAACAGGCGGTAGTGGCCGTCCCGATGCAGGTCATCGACAATACCCGTGGCTTTCATCGTCATCGAATCCCCGAAACAGATCGTTTCCGGGGCGGCGGCCCGAATTTTTTTCCCACAGAATTTGCCGGGCCTCTTCGGTCGTTGCGGCGATCCGGGCTTCGAATCCGCGCCGGACGAGATTCCGGCGGCAGCGTTCCAATGTTTCGTTCATGGCGGCGTTATTTGATGAAGAATCGGTAAATGTCGTTTCCGTTGGCATAGACCAGCAGCGCCAGAATAATCATCAGGCCGACGTATTGGGCCACTTCGAGGAACTTTTCGCTCGGCTTGCGGCGCGTGATGATCTCCCACAGGGTGAACAGGGCGTGTCCGCCGTCCAGTCCCGGGATCGGGAGCAGGTTCATCACCGCGAGGATGATGGACAGGAAGGCGGTCTTGAGCCAGAAGTCATGCCAGTCCCAGCTGCTGGGGAAGATGCTGCCGATAGCCACGAATCCGCCCAGTTCCTCGTACATTTTGGTTTTGGGCTGCACGATCAGCTTCAGTTGGTCCCAGTAGCTCGAAATCGTCTTTCCGGCCTTGTGGATACCTGCCGGGATGGACTCCCAGAATGTGTAATATTGTGTTCGGAGCGAATAGGGATTCGTGACCGTCACGCCGATCCGTCCTTCGGCATCGACGGGCAGTGCGAGCGAATCGATGAGCGCACCGTCGCGGCGGACGGTCAGCAGAACCTTGTCGTTCTTGTGTTTTTGCAGGTAGTCGCGGTATCGGGGGTAGTCCGCGTCGCGCAGATCGTCGATCGCTACCACTTCGTCGCCGGACTCGAGGCCCGCTTCGACTGCCGAGGTGTAGGATACGCTGTCCACGATGAAGGGGAGCCGCAGGGTGAAGAGGTCCTCGTAAGCCTTCTCCTGCCGCATACGGAGCAGGGATTCGAAGGGAATGTCGAGCGTTACCGGCTCTCCGCCCCGTTCGACTATCACGCGGCGGCCGCGTCGGTAATCAGCAGGTCGTTTTGTACCCGCATGACGTTGTCGATCTCCTCGCCGTCGATCGACACGAAACGGTCGCCGTCCCGGAAGCCCATTTCGTGAGCCGTCGGGTTGAAATTATAGCCCCATTTCGCGTCCTGGTTCGAAAAGTAGGAGTCGCCCCAGGTGTAGCAAACGGCGCAGTAGATGACGATGGCCAGCAGGACGTTCATCATGACGCCGGCCACCATTACCAGAAGCCGCTGCCAGGCGGGTTTGGCCCGGAATTCGTCGGGTTTGACCGGCTGTTTCATCTGTTCCTTGTCCATCGATTCGTCGATCATGCCGGCGATCTTGACGTAGCCGCCCAGCGGCAGCCAGCCCAGACCGTACTCCGTGTCGCCCCGCTTGAACTTGAAGAGCGAAAACCACGGGTCGAAGAAGATGTAGAATTTTTCGACGCGGATCTTGAAAGCCCGGGCCATCAGGAAGTGCCCGAGTTCGTGAATGCCCACGAGGATCGTGAAGCAGAGAAAAAGTTGAGCGATTTTGATAAGAATATCCATTGCTTAAGCGTTCGTTTTTCAGTTTGTTTTCTATGTCAGGTACGGCGGGAAACCCGTTCTGTCTTTACCTGTCGAAAACATTTATTGTAAGAATGTTTTTTGCCGATAATCAGAGCCGCAGGTATTCGGCGGCCAGACACCGGGCTTCGGCGTTCGCTTCGCCCAGGTCCCCGAGGGACGGCACGGCTGCGAACGAGGATTTGCCCAGTGCGTATTCGATGCTGCGCACGATCTCCAGATAACCGCACCGGCGGGCGAGGAAGGCTGCCACGGCCACTTCGTTGGCGCCGTTCATCGTGCAGCCGGCCGTGCCGCCGCGCCGCAGACAGTCGTAGGCGAGGTCGAGTGCCGGGTATTTGATCCGATCGACTTCGGCGAAGGTGAGGGTGGGGTGCTCTGCAAAGCTGAAAGGCGCCACCGGACGGTCGAGGCGCTGCGGAAAACTGAGCGCGTAGGCGATCGGTGTCCGCATGTCGGGCGATCCCAGCTGGGCCTTGATCGCTCCGTCGCCGAATTCGACCATCGAATGAACGATCGACTGGGGGTGTATCAGCACCGATATCCGTTCGGCCGGTACGCCGAACAGCCAGTGCGCCTCGATCACCTCGAATCCTTTATTGACCAGCGTGGCGCTGTCGATCGTGATCTTGTCGCCCATCCGCCATTGGGGATGCTTCAGTGCCTGTTCCACCGTTACGTGAGCCAGCTCCTCGCGGCTGCGGTCGCGGAAAGCTCCGCCGCTGCAAGTGACGATCAGCCGTCGCACGGGCGACTTTTCTCCCGTCAGGCACTGGAAGATCGCCGAGTGTTCCGAGTCGATCGGGACGATCGGGGCTTTGTGCCGGGCTGCCAGCGGCATCACGTAACAGCCGCCCGCCACCAGCGTTTCTTTGTTGGCCAGCGCCACCTTTTTGCCTGCTTCGACCGCCGCTATCGTCGGCATCAGGCCGGCGTAGCCCACCAGGGCGTTCACGACTACATCGACCTGCCCGCTCTGTACGACTTGCCGCAGGGCTTCCTCGCCGGCATATACCTTGATCGACGTGCCGTCGAGCGCCTGCCGCAGGGCGTCGTATCGCCGTTCGTCGGCGATCACCACGCTGTCGGCGTCGAACTCCACGGCTTGCCGGGCGAGCCGCTCCCAGTTGCGATGGGCCGTAAGGGTCGTGATCTCGAACAGTCCGGGATTTTCCCGAACGATGTCGAGGGTTTGTATTCCGATGGATCCGGTCGATCCGAGCAAGGCGATTCTTTGTTTCATAACGAAGGTCAGAAGACGATATAACTCTCCGGATCGACGGGCTTGCCGTTGCTCCAAAGTTCGAATTCGAAAATTTTGGCGTCGCCGCCGTCGGCCAGCACTTCCGTATTGGATCCGATGACACCGCCCCGTTTTATTCGCTGTCCTTTGGCGACTAACGATTTGGACAGGTTTTTATAAATCGATATAAGGTTGTTGGAGTGCTGTATTTCGATCAGGTAACCCGTTTCGGGGGTCCAGAGATTCATCACCACCACGCCGTCATCCGCCGCGACGATCTGGGTGTCGGGCGATGCGGCGATGCGGATGCCGAAATTCTCGCGTTTGATGTCGAACCGCTCGATGACGATGCCTTCGATCGGGGCGACCATTTCGATGGGCTTGCGTGCGGCACCGCCGCCTGTGCTCTGCCCGAGGCTGTAAGGACCTTCTCCCTCCAGTTCGGCCCGCAGCAGCGAATCTTCGCGGCTGGGCACCACGAGTGTCTTGTTCGTGCGGATGCTGTCTTCCTTGCCTACGGTTCGCACCACCGGAGTCTTGCCCTCCATGATGAGGGCGATGTTGTTGTTATAGGTAATCATGTCGTTCATCATCCGCTCCATGGAATCCAGACGGATGACGCTTTGCATCAGATTTTCGCGCGAGCGGGCCGCTTCGACGCGGTAGCCGGGCAGGAGTTCCAGCACCGGCGTATAGGCCACGATCGACAGAATGAGGATGAAAAGCAGCAGCGCGAAAGCCAGAAACGCGGCGAGCAGACCTGCCGGGGAGATGTGGGTGTACCACTCCTCGACGTTGTCGGTCGCATTGAGCATGCTCAGGCGGCGTTTGCGGGAGAAGCGTTTCCACCACGAGGATATGGAATGAAATGCGTTCATGGTTCTGTTTTTGATCGTTGTTTGCGATTGGACCGAAATCCGCAGGGGTTTCTGCCGGTCGAAAAGCCGGGGCTGTCCGTTTCGTCTTTCCGGTCCGGCATATCGAACGGGGCCGATGGTATTCCTGCCTTTTCGCGCCGGAAAGTTGAATTGTACAAAGGTAACAATAAATCTTTGAATTTAATGCCGGTTTCCTTACCTTTGTACGTTTCTTTGAAACGAGTAAAAAACTGAATATAGTATGATAAAACCGACATTATTGGTGCTGGCTGCGGCATGGGATCCCGTTACGGATCGCTCAAGCAGATGGACGGGGTAGTCCCGGCAACGAAGCCATCATCGACTATTCCGTATATGACGCCATTCGTGCTGGCTTCGGCAAGGTGGTATTCGTGATCCGCCACAGTTTTGCTTCCGACTTCCAGGAGGTTTTCACCGAAGAGCGTTTCGGTGGCAGGATCCGCGTGGAGTATGTCTATCAGGAGCTCGGATTGGCCTGGCCCGAGGGGTTCACCGTACCCGAAGGGCGTGTGAAACCCTGGGGAACGAACCATGCGATTCTGGTGGCGAGGGATGCCGTTCACGAGCCTTTCGCCGTAATCAATGCCGATGATTTTTATGGAGCGGAAGCGTTCCGTACCATCGCCGAATACCTTCGCGGATTGGATGGAGCGTCGGGACGCTATTGCATGGTGGCGTACGAGTTGAGCCGGACGCTTTCCGAAAACGGGACGGTGTCGCGCGGCGTCTGTTCGGTAAACGCTGCCGGCGGACCTTACGGGAATGGTCGAGCATACGCAGATCGAACGCACGGCGGCCGGGATCGTCGATCACGGTGCGAACGGGGATGAACCGTTGGCCGAAGATACGCCCGTGTCGATGAACCTTTTCGGCTTTACTCCCGATTACTTCGCCCACTCCGAGGCTTTTTTTCGGTCGTTTCTGCAGGAGAGTGCCGGGAATTTGAAAGCCGAGTGCTATATCCCGTCGATGGTCAATAAGTTGATCGCCGACGGCACGGCTTCCGTTCGGGTCCTCCGTTCTCCGGCGCAGTGGTTCGGCGTGACCTATAAGGAGGATAAACCGTTGCTGGTCGCCAATTTGAAGAAGATGATCCGGGCGGGGATTTATCCCGAATACTTGTGGCGATAGACAAATCGTCGTCGGTCCGGTAATGGAAAATCGCCGATCCAAACGGATCGGCGATTTTGATTGGTTTTCCTGCACTCGACGAAGTCGGTTTGCGAGTAGAAGGCTTTTACAAGTTTGGGTGTCGTCCCAAGTCCTGATCGAAAGACCAGGCTATTCCGTTCGTCTTTCGCTTTCTATGCCCGATGCCCCTGAAAGGCCGCTCGTTGTTGTTACCAGCCACCTGTCAGCCTCTCTAAAACGAGGTTTAGGCTCTCGACCACCTGTCCGCCGGCTCCGATTCGGAGGTATTCGTGATTCCGGGACAGGTGAAATACCCGGGCTTAATCCAGGTAACCGGCTTCTACCAGTTGTTGGCGGATTTTCACCCAGTCGGCTACCGGACGGGCTACGCCGTCCATAAAGCGGATCGGACATCCCAGTGCACTGTCGTCGATATAAAGGTCGGCGTGGACTTTCGGCGACGAAGTCCAGGACTTCTGTCCGGGATTCTCATTGATGGCGTACAGCGGAATTTTCTGTTCCTTGAACCATTGGACGGCTTTTTCGAGTAGTTGTCCGCTGCGCATGGTGTACAGGATGAGTTTGCAGTCGTTCGCCACGAGCTCCTTGAGTACGGGAACCGCACCTGCGTCCATCCCCATATGCGGATAGGCGTGTGTCACGACGGTTCCGTCGAAATCGATCGCTATGATTGCTCCTTTAACGGCCATATCGGTTATTTCTTTTGAAATTTATTACGTGTCCATTCGCATAATTTGCCCCAGAAACCCTTCTTTGTCGTGGTTTCCTCTTCGTCGAGGCCGTACCCGTAACCATAGCCGTAGCCATAACCGTACCCGTGACGTTTTGTCGAGCTGGCTCCGTTGAGGATGATGGCCATGTTATGGAATTTCTTTTCGCGGTACAGCCGTTCGATATCCGGCAACTGACGACGGTCGAGCAGGCCTTCCCGTACTACGTAAATGCTGAGGTCTGCCAGGCGGTCGGTGATGATGGCGTCCGCTACGGCCATCGCCGGGGTGCTGTCGATAATTATGTAGTCGTAGTGGAGTTTCAGTTCCGCGATCAACTCTTCCATCCGCTGGCTCAACAGCATTTCGCTCGGGTTGGGCGGCTGGATGCCGGCGTAGATGATGTCGAGTTTTTCCGACAGTTTGGATTTGCGGATGATTGCCTGAAGCTCCGTGCTTCCGGACAGGTAGCTCGAAACCCCGTTGGTATCTCCGTCGTGCCCCATCTGTTTGGAGAAGGTGCGGCGCCGCAGGTCCAGATCCATGATGACGACCTTCTTGCCCGTCGTGGCGAACGTCATGGCCAGGTTGGTCGAAACGAACGTCTTTCCGGCGTGGGGATTCGAGAGGTGACCATAATGACTTTTATCTCGCCCTTGCCCAGGTTCATGAAGTTCATGTTCGAGCGGATCATGCGGAAAGCTTCCGACACCGGATCGCGGCCGTTTTCGCGTACGACGAAGCTGCCCCGTTGTTTTTCTCCCGAATATTGCGGAATATCCCCCAGGAACGGAACCGAAAGGTTGTCCTCGATGTCCTTCCTCCCCCGGATCGTGGTGTCGAGTATCTGGATCAGGTAGATGATCAGGAAGGGGATGCCCAGTCCGAACAGGAAGGCGATTCCCGCAATCAGTACGGTATTGGGCGATACGGGGCGCGGGGAACCGTATGCACTGTCGATCGTGCGCGAGTTGCTTTCCGTGATGACCATCGTGATGGCGTTTTCCTCGCGCTTGTTGAGCAGGTAGAGGTAAAGTTCCTCCTTGATTTTCTGCTGACGGACGATGTCCAGAATCTGTTTTTCCTGCGTCGGTACCGAGGATATTCGTTGATTGGTCAGCGCCTCTTCCTTTCGTAAAGCGGCCAGTTGGATCTGCAACGTGGAGATATAGGAGTCGAGCGTCGCGATGATCGACCGGCGTGTGGAAGCCAGTCCGTTGCCGAGATTCTGAATGATCGGGTTGTTCTCCGAACTCTCGGAGTTGAGCTTCATATAGCGTTGCAACTCGGTATTGTAGCCCTCTATCTGGGAGTTGATCGCCGGGCTGTTGATCGAGAGCGTTCCGGGAATCAGTTCATTGGTTTTGGTCGGGTCCAGCAGGTATTCTTTGAGGAATTCCGTCATTCGGATCTGGTTTTCCAGCGAGAGGCCGTCGGTTTTATATTGGGCGCTTTCGGTAATCGTCTGCTCGGCTTCCGATACGATATCGTATATTTTGTTGTCTTTTTTGAATTTTTCGATGTTGCGGTCCACTTCGCTCAGTTCTTCGGAAATGATCTCCAACCGATTGTCGATGAATTGTCCCGTGCTTTCTGCGATCCCCCGTTTATCGTCGATCGCATCTTTTTCGTAAACCGCGATCAGCGTATTGATGACATCTTCCGCTTTTTTGGGAACGGAGCTTTTCATAGAAATGGTGATGATCGAGGCCTGTTTGTTGGCTACGAAACTTTTTGACTTCATGCTGGTAGAACTGCGTTACTACGCCCAAGTTGCCTTTGGTGACCCGGATCGGAGCCTTTTCGTAGTAATCGGGGGACATATAGAGAGTCGGCCGGATAATCATTTGGCCGACAGGCGTGGAGATCGTATCGCCGAATACGGCCGAAATTTCCTGTTTGAATTTCTGTTTGTCGGGACCGAATATTTCGAAGTAGTTGAGTTTTACGATGCTGTCGGGACGCAGCGAAACTTCGAACCGGAATCCCTGTCGGTCGTTATCGTTGATGAACTCCACTGCGATCGGACTTTGCCCGTAGAGATCCTGGGGACGTAATCCGTCCTTCGTTTCGTATTGAACGGTCAAACCCAGCTGTTTGACCACTTCCGTCATCAGGCGGCGCGATTGGAGAATATAAATTTCGTTGTCCACATTGCGGCGCTGTGACAGGCCCGCCAGGTCGCTCAGGGTCGCCAGGTCGGTATCTCCTCCCTTGCGGCTGTCTTTCACGAGGATGTTGGCCGTGCGGCTGTATATTTTCGGGGTGCGTAAAATGTAGATGTAACCGCATCCGACGCAAACGAATACCGAGATGACGAACCAATACCAGTTGGCGATTACCGTCTGGATCAGATCGTGCACCAAGAAAGTAATGTGTTCCTCCTGCTTTGTATCGCTGTTCGCGGAGTTCGGGTTGATATTGTTAGGTGTCATGCCTTGTTGTGAAAATTAACGGGTGAGTGTGACGATCAGAGTCGCTACGGACACGGCGGTGCTGACCAGCGAGATATAGAAACTGCGGTTCTGGCTGATTTCGCCGGCCTGGGCCCGGTACTTGTTCGGCTTCACGTAAATTACGTCGTTCTGCTGGAGATAGAAATAGGGCGAATCGTAAATGCCTGCGAAGTCAGATCGAGAGATGCCGTGGTGCGGACGCCGTTTTCCTCCCGGATTACCTTGACGTCGGAGCGCACGCCGTAGATGGTCAGATCACCTGCCAGCGACAGGGCGTCCAACAGGGAGATGCGGTCGTTGGTGATGTCGTACTGTCCGGGACGGGCGACTTCTCCGATGACCGAGATTTCATATCGGCGAACTGTATATTGACCGTCGGGTCGCTGATGTATCCGCCTTCCCGGATTTTGTCCGCGATTTCCTGGGCCAGTTCGCTGCGGGTCTTGCCCTTGCATTGAATGGGGCCGATGATCGGCATATCGAGGTCGCCGTTTTCATCGACGGTCCTGATCTGTAACGACGCACTGTTCGACGAATAGGTCGAAAGAGGCGTTCCGGTCAGGGAGTTGAGAGAGGTCGATGTATTGAACGGCGCAGCCAGTTCCGGGTCCCGGCTGTTGACCACGACGGTCAGACGGTCCAGCGGCTTGATGCGTATTTGATAATCCTGGGCGATTTTGATCTGCTCGTCGGCTTGAGTGTCTTGCAGGTAGATCACGCGCTTCTGGGAGGCGCATGACGCAAGAACGACGACCCCGAGCAGGAGGGCGAAGGCCTTTATTCGTTTCATTTCGAAATAGTTTTGTAGTACACGTGTAATTTTGGTATGCAAAGGTAGAAAAAATATATGAATGGGAAAGGTTTTTGTTTGCTATATTTGCGATTACTGTATTTTATAACGCTAAAAGAGACGATTGATTATATGATGAATGCTGTGTGGAGTCGGAATGCCGTGTTGTACGAGATGAACCTGCGGCAGGCGACGCCCGAAGGAACGCTTGCCGCCGCTGCGGAGCGGCTCGGTTTTTTGCGGGATTTGGGCATCGATGCGTTTGGCTGATGCCTCATTATCCCATCGGGGGAGGTCGGTCGCAAGGGATCGCTGGGTTCCTATTATTCGATTCGGGATTACCGGGCTGTCAATCCCGAACTGGGGACGCTGGCCGATTTCGACGTTTTCGTTCAGAGGCTCACGCCTTGGGAATGAAGGTCCTGATCGACTGGGTGGCCAATCACACTTCGCGCGAATGCCCGCTGGCTCGCGGAATGTCCGTCCGACTGGTACGAGCGGGACGCTTCGGGCCGGCCCGTCGTTCCTAACGGGTGGGACGACACGGCCAAGCTCGATTATACCAATCGGGCCGTCTGGCAGGGACAGATCGACGCCATGCGTTTTTGGCTTGCGGAACACGGGGTGGACGGTTTTCGCTGCGATATGGCGATGCTGGTTCCCATCGAATTTTGGCAGGAGGCGGCACGGCGGTTGCGGGCGGTGAAACCCGACCTGTTCCTGCTGGCCGAAGCCGAGGAAGATTCCCTGTTCGACCGGGCTTTCGACGCGTCGTATGCCTGGCGGCTTTATCACCTGATGAACGACGTGGCGCAGCAAAAAGTGCCGGGTCGATCGTATTCGGGAGTATCTCTATGCCGATCGGGAGCACGTCCCGACCTGGGCCTTGCGGCTGATGTTCACTTCGAATCACGACGAGAACTCCTGGAGCGGGAGCGAATTCGCCCGTCTGGGGCCTGCCGTGCGGGTCATGACGGCCCTGACGTTTTCTGCTGCCGCAGTCGCTGCCGGTTGGTTTACACGGGGCAGGAGTTCGGTTACGACCACTCTTTCGCCTTTTTCGACCGGGACCCGCTGCCCGCTTGCGAGCCGAACGAAACGACGGAGTTCTACCGGCGGCTGATCGCTTTGCGGCACGATGCTCCGGCTCTCGCTTCCGGGGAGCGGGGCGGCTCCTTCGTCGAAATCCGCAACAATGCCGAGGATTGCCTGCTGACTTTCGTGAGGGAAACTCCGGAAAATCGGGTAGTCGCCCTGTTGAACGTGTCGCCTTATGAAGTCCATGCCGATTTCGATACGGGAATCTACGCCGGAGGCTATGCGGACGCTGACGGGCGAACGCGTACAGCTCTGCTCGCATGTCGATGAGCGGATGCCGGGCTGGAGCTTCCGGATTTTGACACGGCCGATGTAGATAGGCCGGATTTTTTCGTACATTTGCCGGCGACGGGGAGGCCGTTTTGCGAAGCGGCAATGGCTTCCCGGTTTCGGAAATGCGCATATAATATAAGTTGCATTAGTAGGTTTAGTAGGACGATGAAAAAAATAATTCTGACGATATTTTGCCTCGGAATGCTGTTCCCGCTTCTGGGTTCGGCTGCCCGGCCGTACGGTGTGGAGGAGATTCCCAACGTGCAGGTCGGCAACCGTTATCGGTTCACGTCGAATCCCGACGGGGTTCTTTCCCCTTCGGCAGTCGCCGAGATCGACTCGCTTTGCTATTCGCTCAGGCATCGGGCGTTGGCCCAGGTCGCCGTGGTCGCTGTGGAGGATATTCGCGGAGATGATCTTTTCTCCTTCGCCCATACGCTTTTTCCCAATGGGGTGTCGGCCGCGCCGATTCGGACAACGGACTGGGCATTCTCTTGGTCGTCGATCGCCGGGAAGTGCGGTTCGTGACCGGACCGGGACTGGAAGGCGTCTTGCCCGATGCACTTTGCAAGCGGATCCAGATGCGTTACATGCTGCCGTATTTCCGAGAAGGGGATTACAGCGCCGGCATGGTGGCGGGTGTCCGGGCGGTCGCTTCGGTACTCGAAGGCAGTGAGCTCGATCTGGGCGGCAACGACGATTTCCGGGCAACGGACGATTTGCCGGCGTGGGCGGTTTTCCTGATCGTCTTTCTGGTCGTCTTCGTGCCGCTGGGCGTCATGCTGGTCGGATTCTACCGTTCCAGACGTTGTCCCCGGTGTCGTGCTTTCGCGTTGGTGCTGCAATCGCGGAACCTTGTCGGGCAGACGGAGCATTATAATCTGTTCGAAGACACTTACCGTTGCG
>OKWF01000014.1_pt1 | contig 29261 bp, 29 predicted proteins | sample 1607031 | NCBI WGS metagenome assembly OKWF01 (sample SAMN04414079, study PRJEB24778) | human gut metagenome | material: faecal | host: Homo sapiens | reverse complement strand
CGGAGCGATCCAGGCCGGCATCGAAATCTTGCGGAAGGTGGCTTCGCCGTCCGGCATGCGGCGCTCCACGACCGTTTCTGCGAAATCGACGGGCAGAGCGGCCAGCCGCGATACCGGAACCAGCGCTCCGGATCGTTCAGCAGCGATACGATTCCGTCGCCCGAATAGCCCAATACCGCGATGTCGTAGTAGTCGCGCACCCTCGTCGCTGCGCCGGGCCCGTTCGATGAGTTCGAACAGCAGCCGGTTGGTGACTTCGGCGACGGCTTCGGCCTTGGTGGTCTGTCGTCCCCGGAACAGGAGTTTCTCCGCCATCGAGCCGGATTGGTCGATGGCCAGGATGAAGGCTGTGCGGTGGCTCCGCGTGATACTTTGGGTGTACATTATCGGATTCCTCTTACGGTGTGGTAGTCCTGCATTTTCTCCTCCTCCGAATCGGCATCCACGCCGTATCCGACGGCCATGGCGGGCGAGCAGTCGCGGGCCCGGTCGTCTTCGGCGGATTTATGGAGTGTTTCGCGGGTTCGCTCTCCGGCTGTCACGGCTTCTGCGATCTCTTCTGGGGAGGGAGCGTGTCCGAGCAGTTGCACGAGCACCCCTTCCGCCCAACTGCGGGCGTAATGGTCGTAGTCGGCGGCTATCCGGCCGAATGCCCGGTCGATGCCTTCCAGCGAATCGATGCCGCCGTTCGCAATGGCGTCGAGGATGCGTTTCACCTCCCGGCGGGGAACGTATTGCCCCGCCACATCGTTCCAGCGGCCCGTGCCGTCCGCACGACCCGGTTCGCCGTTTCGGAGCATTGCGCCGAGCGAGGCGACGATCGCCTTATTGTAGAGCTTCAGGCCCCTTTGCAGCTGCGTGGAGCGGATCAGGGCGTGGTTGTGGACATAACTCTCCGCGTCGGGGTGCGCTTCCGCCAGCGAGTTGAGGGTATTGACCGCATCGATCATTCCTCCGGCCAGATAGGGGTTGTCCTCCTCGAAGTTGATCCGGTCGCGTTGACGGTGCGCCGGTCGCGTTCGGGCCATTTCCCGATGTCGCGCACGGTGCCGTAGCTGGTGAGGTTGGCGCCCGGCATCAGCGCCGAACGTCCGTCCTGTTCCACCAGGTAGGAGAACGGAAACGCCGAGGTGTCGTGATGCTGCGTATGGCGGCCCAGGACCAGCGTAAAGGGTCCTTCGATGGCCGGAGCCATGATGTAGGTGCCGCTGCCGAATTTGCAGCCCCGCAGGTGGACGACTGGTGCACTGCGCCGCTCTTGAAGAGGTGGTTGCTCTGGTTGGCGCCGCTGCCGGCGTTGAAGAACGAGAACATTTCCGGCGATCAGCAGCGAGGATTTGTGGTGCGAAACGGTGTAGGGACCCGCGAAGATCGAAACGGCCTCTCCGTTTTCGCAGTGGCTGTTGGCGAAAAAGAGCGAATCGACGGCCGTGAAGTGTTTGTCCAGCGTGCAGCATTCGCCGGCGAAGCAGCGTTCGAGAAGCGTGCCGCCGTCAATGCGGGCTCCTTCTGCGGCGATGAAATCGCGGGCCTGGCGTCGATGCCGACATAAGCTCCGGCGCAGACCGTGCCGTTTCCAACAGGGATGCTCCGTCGATCGTCGCTCCTTTCCCGATATTGACCTCCCGGATGAAACGGGCGCCGGTGATGCGTGCGTGCGGACCGACGGTACCGAGGGTGTCGCGGCGTTCTGCGGCGTAGCGTTCGATCATTCGTTCGATGGCTTCGACAGCCTCGGGGCGATAGCGATAGACGGCCAGGATGTAGGCGGTCTGGGCGGTGAGTCGGTCGTAGATCCGTACGGTACGTCCGCCGTTCTCGTTGATGGCGGCGACCCGGACTCCGTTGCCGAACGAGGATTCGCGGCGGCATTCGAGCGCCGTAACCCCTTCGATCAGCGCCTCTTCGCCGATGCGGTAGTTGCGTATGGTGCAGCGGCGCAGCCGTGCTCCCCCGCCCGATCTGTACGCGTCCTTCGAGCCGACAGCCCGAAAGTTGGGCCGGGGTGAAGTTTTGTGCGACTTCGATGGCATCCCAATTTTCCGCGCTGTTTCCGGCGGCCGTGAGCGCCTCGATTTCGGCCGGTGTCGGTTTTCTGTATTCCGTCATGTCGTCGTTGCGATTCGAAATATTGAAGACAAAGATCGTGAAAGGTGAGGGCAATCGTGCGGGCTTGCACGCAAAGATTGCCGAACTGCCTCCGATCTTCTGCAAAGATAGCGAAAGCCGAGAGAAAACGGGAACTTGTTCCCGGTTTTCCGAGGCGCATCCTATCTAAAACTATGTCAAAGATAGCGAAAGGTGGACGGCAAGCCAAACATCCCTTTTAGTTTCTTTTTTTGCGTGGCAGAGTTCACGAGTGCCCTCTGCTTCGCTTCGACCGTCGGTTGTCCGAACTTGTCCGAGTCGCCTTCTATCTTTTGCAAAGATAGTCAAAGCGACGGGCAATCGAAAATTTATTTTTCGGATTGCCGCGAAACAACCCTGTCGGAACAGGTATTCTTCGGATAAAGATAGTTGTTCGCCGTCAAATATGCAAGGTGGTTCGGGGTTCCTTGCGGCCGATGGCCAGACGTTGTCCGTCGCGGACGACGATCGCCCGGCCGTTTGCGAACGGTTTTACCGCGTTGCAGTCCGAACAGTCGATCGCTACGGCACCGGTGGGGTCGATGAAATGCCAGCAGCGTTCCGTGCGGACGGCGGCCAAGCCTTCGGAGAAGTCGAAACCGGCGTCGTATATGGGTGGGATCAATTCCCGTTCTCTGATTTTGAAACCCCACAGTCCGTCCCGGACGAAGAGTTCGCCCCGGTCGGCCGGAGTTTCGGGCCCGCAAACGGCGTATCGGACGAGCGGCTTCAAGTTCGGCAGGCGCATCAGCGGGGATTCGAGCAACCGGGCGATGCGATAGCGGACGGCGTCGCCCGCCTTTTCGAACAGTGCGAGGCATTCTGCGTGGGCCGCACAGCCGTGCCGGACGATTTCCCGGGGCGAGAGCAGCAGTCCCTCTCCCCGGTTGTAGCGGGCGAGCAGTCCGGGTTCGAGCGCCAGCGCGTGCAGGGTCGTGGAGATCGTGGCGATGGAGTAGTCGTCGATCGACGCGTCGAAATCCTCCGCCGTGCGTCCGGGGTGCTGGTAGGCTGCCGTGCCCAGTTCGGGACTTTTCTCTCCGGCGAAGACGGGAAGAAACATCGCATCGAAATCCACCGGACGGAGCGTGCCGCTCTCATCCAGCAGAATATTTTCGGGTTTCAGGTCCCCGTGCGCCCAGTCGCTTTCGAGAAGTTCCAGCGCCAGGCGGTCGAACTGTCGGGCCAAGTTGCTGAGGTGCGCTTTGTCGCCGGAGCCGGCGCCCCGCATAACGGCTTCGTAGAGCGTGATTCCTTCGATCCAGTCGTCCACGACCCACGTCGCACCACTCGCCCTGCCCGTCGGCCTGCCAAACGTAAAGCTCTTGCCGCAGGAGTTTCTCTTGATAGATCGCTTCGAGGTGCTCCATAGGCCGTGTGTAGCATTTGAGCATTTTGTACCGGCTGCCGCAGCGGATTTTGAAAACCACCGCGCTGTTGCCGACCCAGCGCAGGGGTTCGCCGTCCGAAGAACGGCACACTTCGATTTCTCCCAGCGTGCGGGTCAGCCCATAGGGATCTTGAAGAGCCTCGATGAATTGGCGGATCGAATGGAGCATGGATAACAGGATGAAGGGAAGATAAAAACAAGTGGAAAACCGAAGGCTCTCCACTTGCAGGATTGAAGAAAAGCGTACGGGAACGCTTTTCCGGTGTCGGATTAGTGGCAGCAGCCCTCGCCGCAGCCTCCCTTGTGGTCGCTGCAACCTCCCTCATGATCGCCGCAGCCGCCGTCGCAACCGCAGCTGCAGCCGCCTGCCGATTGCAGGTCTTCGGGCGTTACGTCGCGTACCGAAACGACCTCGACCTCGAAATTGAGGGTCTTGCCGGCCATCGGATGGTTGAAGTCCATTTTCACGGTCTCTTCGCCCACCTCCTTGATGGTACCGATCATGCGGTTGCCCTGTGCATCGCTCATCGGCACCTGCGAACCTGCGAAGAGGATGTCTTCGGCCAGCTTGCCGTCCACCATGAATGTATTTTTAGGCAGATCGACGATCGCTTCGGCGATCACCTCGCCGTAACCGTCCTTCGGAGAGAGCGTGAAGGCAACCTTCTCGCCCGGCTCTTTGCCCAGGATCGCCTCCTCGAATTTGGGGAGCAGCATGCCTGTTCCGCAGATGAACTCGAGGGGAGCGCCCGGCTGGGACTGGTCTGCGATTGCGCCGTCAACGGTCAGTTTGTAATCGACCGCTACCATTTTGTTTTTTTCTACTTTCATTGTTTTCAGAAAATTATTTGAGTGTAATTGTGACAAAGATACGATTTTCGCCCGGATTTTGCAATCGGGATGAAATAAACGGATTTATACATTGTATTATTAACGCGAAAACGAATGAAAAAATTAATTCTTCGCATGGATCATGGCGCTGTGGTGCTTCCCCGCAGTATTCGCGCAGAGCGGGCAGGGGATTCGTTATCAGGGAGAGGTCGGTGTGGGGACCGCTTTCGGAGTAGGATCGAACGCCTACGACCGTTTCGTCCTGGAAACCGTCCACGGCGTGCGCATCGGCCCGCGACTGTTCGTCGGCCTGGGTGTGGCCTGGAACTACTATTCCGCCCGGGGAGATATGCCGGACGATAGTTTCAGGGAGTACACCGACGGAGGCCGTTCGTTCGTCCCGATTTTCGCCGATATGAAGGTTTATTTCCTCGACCGGCGGATTTCCCCCTATCTGAAAGTGGATATCGGTTACGGCATCCACAAGCACGGCGGTATTTATGCTGCGCCGGCCGTCGGTGTGAAATTCGGTTTGGGGAGTGTCCTGGCACTGAACATCGACTTCGGATTCCAGGTGCAGCAGCAGACTGCTCCCGACACTTCGAGCGGTCTGGGAGGTATCGTCCTGCGTGCCGGGTTGAGTTTTTAGGCTCGAATCCTTCGGGGTGAAATAAAAAGGAGGGGCGCAGTCCGCGTCCCTCCTTTTTCATGCAGAGTCCCGGTTTATTCCGTGCAGCGGCAGACCAGATTGCGGTCGCCGTAGCCGTTGTCGATCTTCGATACGTAGGGGAAGAATTTCGACTCGCGGATGAAGTCGAGCGGGAACGCTGCCTTTTCGCGCGTGTAGGGATGCGACCATTCGCCGCAGATTTCGGCAGCCGTGTGGGGAGCGTTCACCACTACGTTGTCCGCTTCGCCCGAAGCGGCGGCCTCCTCGCATTCGCGCTTGATCTGGATGAGCGTGGCGATGAAGCGGTCCATTTCGGCCTTCGGCTCCGACTCCGTAGGCTCGACCATCAGGGTTTCGTGTACCGGGAAGGAGAGCGTCGGGGCGTGGAAGCCGTAGTCCATCAGACGATGGGCGATGTCGCCGCAGTCGATGTTGTAGTCTTTCTTGAAGTGGGTCAGGTCGAGAATCATCTCGTGACCCACGCGGCCCGTTTCACCCGAATAGTAGGTGCGGTACTCCGATTTGAGGGCCGACGACATGTAGTTGGCGTTCACGATCGCCATCTCGGTAGCCGCTTTCAGACCTTCGCCGCCCAGCATCTTGATGTAACCGTAGGTGATCGGGAAGAGCATGGCCGAACCCCAGGGTGCCGATGCCACGGCCGTGATGCCTTCGTCGCCGCCGGTGGGGACGATCGAATGCGAGGGGAGGAACTTGCGGAGGTGCTCCGCCACGCAGATCGGACCTACGCCCGGGCCGCCGCCGCCGTGAGGCATTGCGAAGGTCTTGTGCAGGTTCAGGTGGCAGACGTCCGCACCGATGTAGCCGGGGTTCGTGAGGCCTACCTGGGCGTTCATGTTGGCACCGTCCATATATACCTGTCCGCCGGCGCGTGTACGGCATCCACGATTTCGCGGATGCGGCTCTCGAATACGCCGTGCGTCGAGGGGTAGGTGATCATCATGCAGGCCAGCTCCGAGCTGTGCTCCTGGGCTTTGGCCTTCAGGTCCTCCACGTCGATATTGCCGTTGGCGTCGCAGCCTACCGTGACGATCTTCATGCCGGCCATCGCTGCCGAAGCGGGGTTGGTACCGTGTGCCGACGAGGGGATCAGGACGATGTTGCGGTAGCCCTGGCCCCGGCTCTGGTGGTAGGCGCGGATCACCATCAATCCCGTGTATTCGCCTGCGGCACCCGAATTGGGCATCAGCGAGCAGGCGGCGAAGCCGGTGATGGTCGCCAGGTCGGCGGCCAGCCCGTCGATCAGTTCGCGGTAGCCTTCGGTCTGGTCGGCGGGAGCGAACGGGTGCATGTTCTGGAACCCGGCGAGCGACAGGGGCTGCATGAGGGCTGCGGCGTTGAGTTTCATGGTGCAGGAGCCGAGCGAGATCATCGAATTTGCCAGCGAGATGTCGCGCAGCTCGAGGCGTTTGATGTAACGCATCAGGTCGCTTTCGCAGCGGTAGGTATTGAAGACGCGTTCGGTCAGGAACTCCGACTGGCGCAGGATCGCGGCCGGGATGGTAATCTCCTCCGACAGTTTGACGGCCTTGGCTTTTTTGCCTTTGGCCTCGGCGAAGATGGCGATTACCTCGTTCACCTCCTCGGGGGTGGTCACGTCGTCGAACGAGAAACGAACCCGATCCTCCAGAGATAGAAGAAGTTGATGCCGCGTTCGAGCGCCAGCGACTGTACGACGGCGGCTTCCGCCTCTACTTCGAGCGTGTCGAAGAAGTTCTTGGCCGCCAGTTTGTAGTCCATCGCTTCGAGCGCCTTGGCTACCGTTACGGCTGCCGTGTGGGCCGTCTTGGCCGAGCGGCGCAGACCTTCGGCGCCGTTATAGACGCAGTAGAAGCCGACCATCGAAGCCATCAGCGCCGTAGCGGTGCAGATGTTCGAGGTGGCACGCTCGCGCTTGATGTGCTGTTCGCGGGTCTGGAGCGCCATGCGGAGCGCACGGTTGCCCAGACGGTCGATCGATACGCCGATGATGCGGCCCGGCATGTTGCGCTTGTACGCTTCGCGCGTGGTCATGTAGCCGGCGCTCGGGCCGCCGAAGCCCATCGGAATACCCAGACGCTGCGTCGTGCCGACGACGATGTCGGCCCCCCATTCGCCCGGACCTTCAGCAGGGCCAGCGACAGCAGGTCGCAACAGCCGTTACCAGGGCGCCTTTGGCATGGGCCGCTTCGGTGAAGGCGGCGTAGTCGCGCACCTCGCCGTTGGCGGCGGGGTACTGTACGATGGCGCCGAACTCCTTGCCGGTGAATTCATATGTATTGTAGTCGTCGATCACCAGTTCGATGCCGAATGGCTCGCTGCGGGTGATCAGTACGTCGAGCGTCTGGGGGAAGATGTTGCGATCGACGAAAAGCTGGTTGCGTCCCTCCTTGACCGCTTCGCGCGAGCGGAGCGAGAACATCATCAGCATCGCTTCGGCGGCTGCGGTGCCTTCGTCCAACAGCGAACAGTTGCCGATCTCCATGCCTGTCAGCGAAATGACGGCGGTCTGGAAGTTCAGCAGCGCCTCGAGGCGTCCCTGCGAAATCTCGGCCTGATAGGGAGTGTACGAAGTGTACCAAGCGGGGTTCTCGAAGACGTTGCGCGTGATGGCGGCCGGTACGGCGCAGGGGTAGTAACCCATGCCGATGAACGAACGCAGGGTGCGATTCTTGGCTGCGAGGGCCTGGATGTGATTCGCGAATTCGTATTCGCTCATGCCCTGGGGCAGGGCGAGCGGCTGTTTCAGGCGGATAGACTGAGGAATGACCTGTGCGATGAGCTCATCGACGGATTTGACGCCGATCACGGCGAGCATCGCTTTCAAATCCTCGGGATTGGTGACGCCGATATGGCGGTCGGAAAATTTATCAAACATAGGATTTTGAGAATGATTTTTTATGATTTGTAATTCGAATTTATTCGTTCGGGATCAATATTTGAAACTGCTGCCTCCGATGAACTCCCGCAGGAGCGACGTGGGCGGGATCTCTTCGGGAGAGATCGGGATGAAGTTGTCGAGGAACTTGAGCATGCGTTTGGCCTCGCCGTATTCGGGAACCGTGTCGGGGACTTCCCGCAGGATCGGTTCGGCGAAGCGGCGCAGGACCGAGATTTCGTAGAAGAGCGACGAGTTGAACATCACGTCGGCATTCTCCTGGTAGGGGAAAATGTGCTTTTCCTCGCCCCGGCGGACGCTTTCCCAGCGGGCGAGCGTCGAAAGGGCGTCGTTGCCCCGCGTGCGGTAGTCGCGCGTCAGGCGGCGCAGCAGCCGGTTGTCGGAGGTGGCGATGCGCGACACGTTGTCGAGGGCGACCGAGGTGAAGCAGGAAACGTAGATCTTGAATTTCCGGGATTCGGGAACGCCGGGCGTCAGGGCCGGGTTCAGTCCGTGGATGCCTTCGACGATCAGTACCGACCGCTCGTCGAGCTGCAAGGGGTTGTCGTGCCACTGGCGGGTGCCGGAGATGAAGTCGTAACGCGGAATATCGACGCTCTCGCCCCGTTCGAGGCGTTTCAGATGGTCGTTGAACTGTTCGAGGTCGATCGCTTCGAGTGCCTCGTAGTCGTACTCTCCGTTTTCGTCGCGGGGCGTCTTTTCGCGGTCCACGAAATAGTCGTCCAGCGAGATCAGTACCGGGTTGAGTCCCAGGACCCGGAGCTGTACGCCCAGCCGCTTGGCGAAGGTGGTCTTGCCGCTGGACGAAGGGCCTGAAATCAACACCAGCCGCACGCCCCGTTCGCGGTTGGCCTCCGCGACGCAGCCGGCCACCTGGGCCAGCTTGTTTTCGTGGAACGCCTCTGCGATCTTGATCAGCTCGCTGGCGTCGCCCGCGAGAACTTTCGAGTTGAGCTGTCCGACGGTCGGAACGCCCATGATCTCCACCCACGACTGGTATTGGTGGAAGACGTCGAACATCTTCTCCTGGTGGACACTCTGATGCAGTCGCGTCGGGTCGGTCCGCAGCGGCAGGGCGATGAAGAAGCCGTTGTAATAGGAGTGCAGGTCGAACTGCGGAGTGTAACCCGTCGAAGGGGTCAGGGCTCCGTAGAAATAACCCGGCAGGGAGTCGATCGTATAAATTTTGCTGTATAACCTCGGTCGGGAGTCGAGCAGGGCGATTTTATCGGTCATTCCGAACCCTTCGTAGATTTTGCGGGCCGTGTCGGTGAGCATCTTCACCCCCTGGATCGGCAGGTTGCGGTCGATGATCCCTCGCATGCGGGCCTTGATCGCGTCGAGGTGTTCGGCGGGAATCGGTCCGAAGCCCGATATTTCGCAGTAGAAACCGCTTGCCCCCAGCGAGTGCCGGATGTAGAGCGTGCGGTCGGGAAACAGCTCCCGGACCGCCTTTGCAGGATGAACGAGATCGTGCGCTGATATACCCGGATTCCTTCGAAGGAGGTGATGTCGATGAACCGGACCGTTACCGGCTTGTATATTCTGTAGTTGAGTTCCTTGATGCGGTTATTGACATAGGCGGCCAGGAACGGATGCGGCCCGTCGAGCCGGAGCTGCCGTTCGACTTCGAGCAGGGTCGTTCCCATCGCGACCTCGATCGTCCGTCCTGCGTTTTCGCAGATGACCGGAAGGGTGTCTGACATATTTTTGTTCATAAATCGCGTAAAAATACAATTATTTCCTAACTTTGACAAACGTAAACTCTATTTGTGATGAAAAAAATCTTCTTGGGTATTTCGCTGTTGCTGTGTGCGGCGTTGTGTGCGTGCGCACCTCGTGAAAAAGTAGTTATCATATTATCAACGAACGATATACATGCCCAAATCCAGAATTTTCCGCAGTTGGCGACGGCCGTTGCCGAGTGTCGGGACACGGCGTCGGTGATCCTGGTCGATGCCGGCGACCGCTGGACGGGCAATGCCTATGTAGATCAGGCCGAGGGGCGGCGTCCCGTGTTGGAGCTGATGAACGAGCTGGGGTACGACGTGGCCACGCTCGGCAACCACGAGTTCGACGTGGGGCAGCAGACGTTGGCCGAAGCGATCGGTTATTGCCGTTTCCCGGTGATCTGCGCCAACATGGTCAGCGAGAACTCGCCGATTCCGCAGTTGAAACCCTATGTCATTCTCGATCGCGAAGGGGAGAAGTTCGCTTTCGTCGCTGCGGTGACCAATTACGGGTACAACAACCATCCGGACGGCCACGACGCCATCTTCGAGGGGTTGCGTTTTACGGATGCCGTGCAGACGCTCGAGGAGTACGAATACCTGCGCGACAGTTGTCAGGTGCTGGTGGCGCTGACGCACATCGGTTCGAAATACGACCGGGAACTGGCCGACGAAGCCTCGGAATACGACCTGATTATCGGCGGACACAGCCACGAGCGGATCAACGAGGTGGAGGACGGCGTGCTCATCACGCAGACGGGCCGCAACCTGAACATGGTGGGGGTTACCGAGGTGCGACTGCGAGGCAAGGAGATCCGGTCCCTGTCGTTCCGGCTGGTTCCGCTGGCCGACTACGCGCCCGACCCGGTTTATCAGGAGATGGTCGAGACCTACCCGCAACAATCCGGTGTTGAAGGAGAAGGCTGGAGAGCTGACCGCTACGGCCGACAAGGTGGGGGTGGCCAACATCTTCCTCCAGGCGCTCAAACGCAAGTCGGGCAGTCGACGTGGCTTTTTACCACTACGGGGGGATTCGCCGCGACAGCTTTCGAAAGGCGACCTGACACGGAGCGACATATATGACCTGGATCCTTTCATTTCTTCGGTCAGCGTGATGGAGATGACGCCCGAACAGATGAGCAAAATGGTGCTGACCAAATACAACGACACGGTCAATAAGGGCGAGTCGCATCGGATCGACCTCTTCTCGACCGCACCGTACGTGATCCGTACCGACGGGTACGATGCGGTCGAGGTGATCTTTCCCGGGTTGGTGTCCGGCCGTAAATACAAGGTGGCGATGGGCGACTATGTTTTCAAGAATTACCAGGGACTCGAATATACGAACGGCGAGACTACGCAGTGGCTCGTGCCCGACGTATTGATGGAATACCGTCGCCAACGGCGGCAAACCCCTCGCACCCGACAATACGCTCCGGCAGTCGGTCGCAGGTCGGCACGATGACCGGGAGAACCACGACGATCGTGACGACGATTGATCCGGTCCTTTCATCGAAGGACGGGGATCGGTGAGTCGGGTATTATGCGCCGGTGCGGTCGGGCTCCGGCATTTTGTTGGCGGCGGGGAGCTGGGGGTCGGCCGAAACGGTCGGATTTTCCGAGGCGTTTCGGCGCAAGTGTCCGGCTTGTCGGTTGTGTCTTGCACGGTATTTGCCCGGAATGCAGGGAAACCGCGACGGTTCGGCAGGTTGCCGGATCCGCAGGCGGCAGCTTCTTTAGCGTATGGTGCAAGCGACTCCGTTGAATCTTTTGGTGAAGTCCCATTTGGCGTTGCTGTTGTGCAACATCATCTGGGCATGCGACTATCCCTTTTACAACCTCGTGCTGTCGAAGTACGTGGCCCCGATCGCGCTGGTTACCGCTTCGCTTTGCGCGGCGGCACTTTTCTCGCTCGTTCCTTTGCTTTGGAGCAAGGCCCGGCCGATCGCCCGCAAGGACATCAAAACGATGATCGGTGCGGCCCTGCTGATCGGCGTAATCCGCAAGGTGCTGCTCATGTACGGTTTGTCCCGCACGTCGCCCATCGACGGATCGATCATCGACACGATCACGCCGCTGCTGGTACTGCTTATTTCCGTGGTGCTCGGTATCGATAAATTCACGCGCCTCAAGATCGCCGGTCTGGTGTTGGGCATGGCAGGTGCGGTGGGTGTCGTCCTGCTGGGAGCCAGCGGCGGACATACGCACTCCGGACTAGTCGGCAACCTGATGATCGCGGGCTGCGCCCTGGCTACTTCCTGCTACATGGTCTGGTTCAAAAAGTTGATCGCCAGGTACGATGTCGTCACCATGTTGCGCTGGGTCTATTGTCTGGCGGCGCTGATGGTACTTCCGTTCGGTGCCCGGGAGTTGGTGCATACCGATTTCGCGGCGATGGATACCGACATCCTGCTGGCGACGTTGTTCGTGGTCTTCGTGCCGACGTATGTCCCGAACCTGTTGCTGAACTATTCGCTCAAATACGTACAGCCGACCGTTTCGAGCATCTATACCTACCTGCAACCCGTTCTGGCCGTCGTCCTGTCGGTGGCGATGGGCCTCGACCGCCTGCATCTGGATACGGCGCTCTGCGCGTTGGTTATCTTCTTCGGCGTGGGGCTGGTGATCCGCTCCTATCGCGGCCCGGCCGTACCTTCGGCTCCGCTGCCCGTCCATACGCATTGATTTTCTGCGTAAAAAAGGTCGAAAGTTTGCAGATTGCCGATTTCTTCCTATCTTTGCACTCCCCGTATGCGCACGATGCGCGAGGGGAGTGTTTTATTATTAACCATTTAACGAGCGATTGCATCGCATTTAATTTCCACATGGAAGAAGCAAAAAAAGTTGCAAACGAGAACTTTGACTGGAACGCGTTTGAAAACGACCTGGGCGTTTACGACCAGCCCAAAGAGCAGATCGGCGAGGCTTATGACAAGACTCTTTCGAACATCGCCGCAAACGAGGTGACCGAAGGTACGGTCATCGGTATCAACAAGCGCGAAGTGGTCGTCAATATCGGCTACAAGAGCGAGGGTATCATCCCCATTTCGGAGTTCCGTTACAACCCGGATCTGAAGGTCGGCGACAAGATCGAGGTTTACGTCGAGTCTGCCGAGGATAAGAACGGTCAGCTGGCTCTTTCGCACAAGAAAGCGCGTCAGCTCAAGTCGTGGGATCGTGTGAACGAGGCCCTCGAGAAGGACGAAATCATCAAGGGTTACATCAAGTGCCGCACCAAGGGCGGTATGATCGTCGATGTATTCGGCATCGAGGCCTTCCTGCCGGGTTCGCAGATCGACGTGAAGCCGATCCGCGACTACGATGTATATGTAGATAAGACGATGGAGTTCAAGGTTGTGAAGATCAACCAGGAGTTCCGTAACGTCGTCGTTTCGCACAAGGCGCTGATCGAGGCCGAGCTCGAGGCGCAGAAGCAGGTAATCATGTCGAAGCTCGAGAAGGGCCAGATCCTCGAGGGTACGGTCAAGAACATCACTTCGTACGGCGTGTTCGTCGATCTGGGCGGCGTGGACGGTCTGATCCACATCACCGACCTGTCTTGGGGCCGCGTCAACCACCCCGAAGAGATCGTTTCGCTCGACGAGAAGATCCGCGTGGTTATCCTCGACTTCGACGATGCCAAGAAGCGTATCGCATTGGGTCTGAAGCAGCTCGCTCCGCACCCCTGGGAGGCGCTGGATCCCAACCTGAAGGTGGGCGACCACGTGAAGGGCAAGGTTGTCGTGATGGCCGACTACGGCGCGTTCGTCGAGATCGCACCGGGTGTCGAGGGTCTGATCCACGTATCGGAGATGTCCTGGAGCCAGCACCTGCGTTCGGCACAGGATTTCATGAAGGTGGGCGACGAGGTAGAGGCAGTCATCCTGACCCTCGACCGTAACGAGCGCAAAATGTCGCTGGGCATCAAGCAGCTTACTCCCGATCCCTGGGCCGATATCGAAACCCGCTATCCCGTAGGTACGAAATGCAAGGCCAAGGTTCGCAACTTCACCAATTTCGGCGTGTTCGTCGAGATCGAGGAGGGTATCGACGGCCTGATCCATATTTCCGACCTGAGCTGGACCAAGAAGATCAAGCATCCGGGCGAATTTACGTCGGTAGGCGCCGAGATCGAGGTCGTAGTGCTGGAGGTCGATAAGGAGAACCGCCGTCTGTCGCTGGGCCACAAACAGCTCGAGGAGAATCCCTGGAACGAGTTCGAGGGTCAGTTCTCTGTCGATAGCGTACACGAAGGTACGATTACCGAGATGACCGACAAGGGTGCCATCGTATCGCTGGGCGAGAACGTCGAGGGCTTCGCTCCGATGCGTCAGCTGGTGAAAGAGGACGGCACGACGGCGACGGTCGGCGAGAAACTGCCGTTCAAGGTGATCGAATTCTCGAAGGCTACCAAGCGCATCACGCTTTCGCACACTCGTCTTTTCGAAGAGGCTAAACGTGCCGAGCGCGCCGAGCAGGCTGCCGAAAGAAAGGCTTCTGCCGAGGCTACCAAGTCTTCGGTGAAGAAGATCAACGCTTCGGTCGAGAAGACCACGCTGGGCGACATCGCCGGTCTGGCCGAACTCAAGGACGCGATGGAAGCGGCTGCCAAGGAGGAGAAGTAATCCTTGATCGCATAGATGAAAAAATCCCCGACCGCGAGGCCGGGGATTTTTTATTTCGGAAAACAAGTTCGGTTGCTTGCTGTACTGTGGTTATCGTCCGCTCGCTTTGTGATAGGAGTGAGGTTTTATTCCCGGACTTTGTAAACGACGTAAATATGGTCGTCGGGCAGGGCGTACAGGACGGCGTTCGGCTTCGGTGAGCGAGGCGGCGAAGCTGATGTCGGCGACTTCGAATCCGGCACTGCGCAGCCGGTCGGCGTAGTCGCGGCCGTAGATGCGCCGGTGGTCGTACTGGCCGAAAATGCGGGTTCGCTCAGCCGGATCGGTGATCGTGTCGTCTTCGAAGGTTTCTTCGCGCGAAAAATCCATCGGCGACAGGACGACGCCCCAGCCGCCGGGTTTCAGGATGCGGTGGAGTTCGCGCAGCGCCTGCCGGTCGCTTCGACATGTTCCAGGATGTGATTGCAGATCACCACGTCCGTAAAATCGTCCTCGAGGGGAATGTGCTGCACGTCGAAATGCATATCGGCCAGCGGACTTTCGAGGTCGGCGGTGAGGTACAGGCCCGGGTGCCCGTCGTAATGTTTGCGCAGTTTGCGCATCAGGCAGACTTCGGGAGCGATGTGCAGGATGCGGGGGTACGCGGTCGGCAGGTCGGTTTCGCGTTGCAGGTAGAGCCATAGCAGGCGGTGCCGTTCGAGCGAGAGGCAGCGGGGGCAGAGGGCGTTCGGACGGGAGTGGACGTAGCCGTAGGGCAGGAACTTGCGCCGCCGGGTGCCGCAGACGGGACATTCGACGCCCCGGCCGATATAAAACCATCCTAGCACCGGAACCGATATTCCGGCGATGCGTTGCAGAAACGTGCGGGGCAGGTGGTTGAGTGCCCAGCGAATCAGCCTTTTCATCTTATTCGGAGATTTTTTTCAGCTCCTCTTCCGTCCGGTGCAGCCGCTCCTTGCAGAGGGCGATCAGTTCGGTAGCCCGCTTGACCTCCTTGGTCAGCGAATCGACGGTCATCTCTTCGCGGCGGAAGCGGTCGAGGATCTGCTCGATTTCGTTCATCGCTTCGGTATAGGTAATCTCTTTCTTTGCCATATTGTCAGGTTGCTTATTTTACGGTTGCATCGAATGTGCCGTCGGACAGTTCCACCCGCAGAGTGTCGCCGGAGGAAAGCCCTTTGGCCGAGGTGACGGTTTCATCGCCCCGGTGTATGATGGCGAACCCCAGCGAGAGAATATGTTCGGGCGAACGGCTTGCGATCAGCTCTTCGGCGGTCGTGAGCCGTGTGTGTTGCCGCCGCAGGAGCTCGCCGACAGCGGCCGAAAGCTCATCGCTCCAGCGTGTAAGCTGTTCGTTGCGACGCAGGAGCAGGAGGGCGCTTTGATGCGCGATTTCGCTGCCGAGCTCCGCGAGCCGCAGTTCATGGCGGCGGAAGATGCCCGCCGAGGCGTCGCGCAGTTGCAGGGCGGCGGTGTCGAGCCATCCCTCGACGCCCGTCATCCGTTCGACGAGCCATCCGGCGACGGCCGTCGGGGTTTTAAGTGCCGTGTGGGCCACCATGTCCGCGACGCTCGTATCCTTGTCGTGGCCGATGCCCGTGAGGATCGGCAGGGGAAACTGGGCGATGTGGGCGCAGAGGCGGTAGGCATTGAAACAGTTCAGGTCGCTGGCCGACCCGCCGCCCCGGATCAGTACGACCGCATCGAAATCGTCCATGCGGTCGGCCACGGCGTCGAGTGCCGCCACGATCGAATCCTCGGCACCGGCGCCCTGCATGAAAGCGTCGAAAAGCGTCAGGGAGAAAGCATAGGGACTTTTGCCCAACTCCTTGCAGAAATCCTGATAGCCCGCTGCCTGGCGGCTCGAAACGATGGCGATACGCTGTACTACCTGCGGCAGAGGATTTTCGCGGTTGATGTCCCAGACTCCTTCGCGCTGGAGCCGCTCGATGGTGATCTGCCGCTGTCGCTCCATGTCGCCCAGCGTGAAGGTCGGGTCGATGTCCAGGATGTTGAGCGAGAAACCGTACAGTTCGTGGTAGGAGATCATCACCCGGGCCAGGATGCGGATGCCTGCGGCCAGTCGCTGACCCGTTTCGGCCTCGAAATAGCCGGCGATGCGGGCGTAAGCCGTGCGCCAGATGACCGCCCGGGCCTGCGAGAGCGGCACGCCGTTGTCGCCACCCTTTTCGACCAGTTCGAGGTAGCAATGCCCCGAATAGTTGATCTTGATCTCCGCGATTTCGGCACTGACCCATACGGGCAGGGCGAACGCTTCGTCGAGCGTCGCTTTGACGAGCTTTTGGAGCTGGGAGAGTGTCAGGTGGTTTTGCATGACGACAAAGATAGTGAAAGCCGGGAAAAAACGGGAACTTGTTCCCAGTTTTCCGAGGCGCCTCCTATTTTCTGCGAAGATAGCGAAAGACAGGGGTAATTGTGCGGGCTTCGATGTAAGGATTGCCGAATTACTTCCGATCTTGAGTGAAGATAACGGAAGAAGGGCGATGAACCGAACTTAATTATGGGTTTTCCGTCTTTTCGCCGGGCAGAGTCGGCTGGCGTCCTTTGCGCTCGTTTCGATCTCCGGTGGTTCGAGCTTGTACGGATCGGACCCTCTTTCTGCGAAGCCGGCGAATCTCGGTCCGGCAGGTCGATCGTTTGGGGACGGTCGGTTTCCGGGGATGGCGCCGTCGGTCTGCCGTGCGACGGTCGTTGTGTTCGACTTTGGGTTGGGATCGTCGGAATTTCGGAAATCGGGCATGATACCCGCTGCGAAGTGCGGTTGATACGGGAACGGCAGGTGCCGACGGTTGTCAGCACAGGATTTTGTCGAGCAGGATGCCTGCGGTCAGCAGGGCGCCGAAGAGCAGGATGTTGCGGGCCGTTTCGCCCAGGCAGACGTTCAGTTCTTCGCCGTGGTCGATGCGTACCATCTTGCGCCATGTGGCGATATGGACTGCAAGGTAGGGCAGAGGCAGCAGAGCTGCGGCGATACGGCCTTCGGCCAACAGCGAAAGGCACAGCAGGATGGCTCCTGTGCCCAGAGCCAGGTAACCCCAGCGTCCCGCTGCGGCTCCGAGGCAGACGACGATCGTGCGTTTGTTGCAGCGGCGGTCCTCCTCCCGGTCGCGGAAATTGTTAATCATGAGCATCGTGTCGATCACCATGCCGCAGGCCAGTCCGACTACGGCGGTTTCTCCGCTCCACCCTCCGCACTGGAGGTAGTAGGTGAATCCGACGGGAATCAGGCCGAAGAAAAGGATGACGGCTATGTCGCCCATACCGTGATAGGCCAGCGGCCACGGGCCTGCCGTGTAAAAGTAGGCGAAGACGATGCAGGAGGCACCCACCAGCAGGAGCCACCAGTTCCAGCCGCTGAGGGCCAGCAATCCCGCTCCGGCTGCACAGGCCGCCAGAGTGAAAGCCGCGATACCGCTCTTCATCGCCCGCAGGGTGATGTAACCTTTGGCGAAAGCGCGGTCGGGACCCAGTCGGTCGGGGCGGTCGGCTCCTTTCAAAAAGCCGCAGAGATCATTGACCAGATTGGCCGTACACTGCATCGTCACGGCGAAAACGAGGCACAGCAGAGCGACGACCGGGCGGAAGCGCCGTCAGTGAAGGCAGGGCCGATCCGATGAGAATAAGGATGACGGAATTCCCCAGACTGTACGGCCGGATGGCCAGAATCCATGCGGAGAGCGAGTTCGTTTTCAAGTTTCGGAGCGGTTTGGTCGGATTTAGCGCATGATGAATTCCAGGGGGCGCGGAACGCTTTTGCCTTCGGGCAGTTGTACGCGCAGAACCCCTTCGCTTTCTACCGGCTTTCCGTCGCGCATGGCGGGCTGCCAGCGGGGTGCTTTTTCGACGGCGTCGATCACACGGCGCCGCAGCCTTCGGTCGGTCGCTTCGAGCTCGTCGGTCGGGACGGTTCTCCCGTCGGTCGTGATCTTGTAACGCAGGACTACCCGTGCCGCCGGCAGAGAATCATCCCAATCGGTCTGTTCGGAAATATAGTCGTTGAAGCTGCCGTCTGCTTCCGGGAAGCGAGCCGGGGTGTCGTATCGCAGGGTGATGAGTATCACGCCGTTCGAGGCTTCTGTTCCGTATCGGGCGATGGTCTGCTCGTCGGCAGGCAGCATCTCGGTCGATTCGATGTCGCCCGGCGGAATGTTGCGGATGTCGCTTACGACCTGCCCGTTGACTACGTATATGGGGTCCTGCGCCGCAGCGGAAAAGATCCCGGCGAAGGCCAATGTGAACAGGAGTATGAGCTGTTTTTTCATACGGTTCGTTTATCCGCAGAACGGGTTTCGGTCACGGAATATTGCTTTCAGAGGACCTCCTTCCAGCCCGAGCGGGTCAGATCGACGCAGCCGTTCTTTCGGAAGCGGACGCCTTCCGCCTCGAGCATCGGACGTTGCTCCGTCCAATGGGGCGCGGTTCTGCCTGCGCTGTTTACGACCCGGTGGCAGGGAAGTCCGGCGGGAGCCGCTGCCAGCGCATGTCCCACGCGGCGGGCATATCCCGGCATGCCGACCAGCCGGGCGATCTGTCCGTAGGTCGTTACGCGCCCTGCGGGAATTTGCGCCACGACCGAATAGACTTCCGCGTCGAATCCTTCGGGAAGGGCCATGTCGGAGGTGTGTTAGAGTTCGCTCTCCTTGAGGCGCTCGGCGTTTTCCGCTACGATCAGATGGTCGATGCAGTCCTGGATGTCGCCGTCCATGAAGGCCGACAGGTTGTAGATCGTGTAGTTGATGCGGTGGTCGGTGATGCGCCCCTGCGGGTAGTTGTAGGTGCGGATCTTGGCCGAACGGTCGCCCGTCGAAACCATCGTCTTGCGCTTCGAGGCGATTTCGTCGAGGTATTTCGAATATTCGAGGTTGAAGACGCGGGTGCGAAGTTCTTCGAAAGCCTTGTCGAAGTTCTTGAGCTGCGATTTCTGGTCCTGGCACTGCACGACGATACCGGTCGGGATGTGCGTCAGGCGGATCGCCGAGTAGGTCGTATTGACCGACTGTCCGCCGGGGCCCGAAGCGCAGAAGATATCCTTGCGGATGTCGTTCATCGAGATTTCTACGTCGAACTCCTCGGCTTCGGGCAGTACGGCCACCGAAGCGGCCGAGGTGTGGACGCGGCCCTGCGTTTCGGTCTGGGGTACGCGCTGCACGCGATGTACGCCCGATTCGTATTTGAGCGTACCATAGACATTGTTGCCCGTGACTTTCATCACGACCTCCTTGTATCCGCCGGCCGTGCCTTCCGAGAAGGAGGTGATTTCGTACTTCCAGCCTTTGGATTCGATGTATTTGGTGTACATGCGCATCAGGTCGCCGGCGAAGATGGCGGCTTCGTCGCCGCCCCGTGCCGCCGCGGATCTCGACGATCGCGTTTTTGGCATCCTGCGGGTCCTTGGGAATCAACAGGAGTTTGATCTCCTCTTCGAGGGTTTCGATCTTCGGTTCCAGTTCCGCGATCTCCCCGCGTGCCATTTCGCGCATCTCCTCGTCCTTGTCGTTGGCCAGGATGTCTTTGGCTTCGGTCAGGTTGGCGATGGCCGTGCGGTAGCGTTCGGAGGCTTCGATGATCGGTTCCAGCTCCCGGTATTCCTTGTTGAATTGGATGAACTGCTTGACGTCGGCGATCACTTCGGGATCGGTGAGTTTCTGGCCGATCTCTTCGTATTTGAGCTTCAGACCGTCCAGTCTGGTGAGTATGGAATTGTCTGCCATATAATTTAATTTGGGTACAAAGATAGTGAAAGCCGAGCGAAATCGGGAGAATTTATTCCCAAAGATTTCCGAGATGCCCCTATCTTATGCAAAGATAGTGCAAGCGGGGAGCAATGCCAAATTATTTGGATTTGTCCCGGCCCGTGCTCTCCCGGCAAGACCGTGCTGCGCGGTGAATGTCGGAATTCCGCTTCGGATTATCGGTTATCCCCATATATGGCGACGCATTTTCCGGGGAGGGCGCCCCGGGAAAATCCCCAATACGCGGGGTTGTCCGCCGTCGGAAAATCCGCGTCCTTTGCAACAGGAAGTTCACTCATAAAACCAAATAAAAAGATGACAGGAATTTTTTTCGGCAGCACGACCGGGACTACGGAGTCCGTAGCTGCAGGATCGCCGAGCGGCTCGCGTAGCACAGGCCGATGTGCATAATGTGGCGGCTGCGTCCGTCGAAGATGTGAAGAAATACGATCTGCTGCTGTTGGGGTCATCGACCTGGGGCAGCGGAGAGTTGCAGGACGACTGGCCGGGATTTCTCGACAAGTTGGGGAAGGAAGACCTCTCCGGCCGCCGCGTGGCGCTGTTCGGCTGCGGCGATGCGGGTATTTACAGCGATACTTTCTGCGATGCGATGGCCGAAATTCGGGACGGACTGCTTCGACGGGCTGCACGTTCGTCGGGGGATTCGACGCCGAGGAGGTATCCGGGGTGCGGTTCGCGGCTGTGGTCAGGACGGAGAGGCGATCGGCTGGGCCGTGGAGCGACAGCGCGTCGGACGCCGAGAACCAGATGCGGATGGAGTTGTGGATCGCCGCCATCGGCTAAAACCGAATGCCATGAGTGCCGGGGATTTCAGCCGATACGACAATATGAAGATGCTGCTGCATCATATCTACGAATTCCGTAAGGGCGTTCGGGATCTGGTGCTCTGCACGCTGTGCCCGACCTGTGCCGGGCTGCTGATCGAACGGCTTCGCAGTCAGGGTATCGACTATCTGTTGCAGCCGGTAACGGAGCAGAAGGTCAATCTCTATTTCGGCAAGCGTAGCTGCCTGGACGCCGTGCAGACGTTCGTCGATAAACCGCTGAACAAACTGACTCCCGAGGAGGATTTCATGCTGGGCATCATGTTGGGTTATGATATTTCGATGCAGTGCGAACGCTACTGCAAGCGTAAATTTCATCTGTCCGGTCTGATCGCCTGATCGCGGAGCGGTTAAAAGATTCGGGGGAGAAGTTTTCGCTTCTCCCCCGAATCGCATATTCCGCAGAGCGGTCGTTTAGATTACGATGTTGATGATTTTGCCCGGTACGACGATGATCTTTTTCGGGGCCTTGCCTTCGAGCCACTTCTGCGCTTCGTCCGTGCGTACGATGTCCGCCTGGATGTCGGCCGGGGAGAGCGTCAGGGCGTATTCCTTTTTGAAACGCAGCTTTCCATTGACCGAAACCGGATATTCGAACGAACTTTCCACGAGGTATTTCTCCTCGCAGACGGGGTATTGCGCGTCGCAGACCGAGGTCGTGTGTCCCAGCGTGTGCCACAGCTCCTCGGCGATGTGCGGTGCGAAGGGGGCGAGCAGCACGGTCAGCGGTTCGAGGATCTCGCGCTTCGGGCAGCCGCCCAACTCGTTCAGGCAGATCATGAAAGCGGCGACCGAGGTGTTGAACGAGAAATTTTCGATGTCCTCGCGCACCTTTTTTATCGTTTTATGAAGCGTCTTCAGCTCTTTATCCGTGGCTTTTTCGTCCGTAAGGATCAGTTGTCCTTCGCGGTTGTAGAAGAGGGCCCAGAAACGGCGCAGGAATTTATGCACGCCGTCGATGCCGTTCGTGTCCCACGGTTTCGACTGTTCGAGCGGGCCGAGGAACATCTCGTACATGCGCAGTGTGTCGGCGCCGTAGTTATCGACGATGTAGTCGGGGTTCACGACGTTGAACATCGACTTCGACATCTTTTCGATCGCCCAGCCGCAGACGTACCTGCCCTCTTCGAGGATGAACTCCGCATCCTTGAATTCGGGACGCCATGCGCGGAACGCGTCGAGGTCGAGTATGTCGTTGCGCACGATGTTCACATCGACGTGGATCTCCTGGGTTTTGTACTGGTCTTTCAGCCCGAGCGATACGAATTTGTTGGTGCCGACCACGCGATAGACGAAATTCGAACGGCCCTGGATCATACCCTGATTGACGAGTTTCTTGAACGGCTCCGGTTCGCAGACATATCCCAGGTCGTAGAGGAACATGTTCCAGAAGCGCGAATACATCAGGTGTCCTGTCGCGTGTTCGATGCCGCCGACGTAGAGATCGACGTTACGCCAGTATTCGTTGGCGGCGCGGCCCACGAGCGCTTGGTCGTTGTGCGGATCCATGTAGCGCAGGTAGTAGGCCGACGATCCGGCGAATCCGGGCATCGTGGATACTTCGAGGGGATAGCCTTCGGGCGTCGTCCACTCCTTGGCCCGTGCCAAGGGCGGTTCGCCCTGTTCGGTCGGGCCGAAGTTGTCGATCGGCGGCAGCTCCAGCGGCAGCCGCTCTTCCGGCAGCGGATAGGCCGTGCCCTCCTTGTAGTAGATTGGGAACGGCTCGCCCCAGTAGCGCTGACGCGAGAAGATGGCATCGCGCAGGCGGTAGTTCACTAACCGGCGGCCCAATCCGCGTCGCTCGATTTCGCCCAGGATGCGACCGATCGCCTCCTTTACATCGAGTCCGTCGAGCAGATCCGAGTTGATCAGTTTGCCCGATTTGGCGTCGTAGGACTCTTTCTCGATGTCGCCGCCCTCGACGACCGGGATGATCTCCAGCCCGAAATGGCGGGCGAAGGCGTAGTCGCGCGAATCGTGGGCAGGAACAGCCATGATCGCCCCCGTGCCGTAGCCAGCCAGCACGTAGTCCGAAATGTAGATCGGAATCGCCTTGCCCGTGAAAGGGTTGATCGCATAGGAGCCTGTCGCTACACCGCTTACGCGCTTGGTTTCGGCGATGCGCTCCCGCTCGGAGCGTTTCTTCGCCTGGGCGATGTACTCCTCGACGGCGGCCCGTTGTTCGGACGTGGTAAGGTCGTGAACCCATTCGTGCTCCGGAGCGATGACCATGAAGGTAACGCCGAAGATCGTGTCGGGACGCGTGGTGAATATCTCGAGTTTTCGGTCGGAGCCCTGGATGTCGAAGAAGACCTGGGCGCCTTCCGAACGGCCGATCCAGTTGCGCTGGATCTCCTTCAGCGAGTCGCTCCACTCGAGCCGCTCCAGTCCGTCGAGCATCCGCTGGGCGTAGGCCGTTACGCGGAGCAGCCACTGTTTCATCCGCTTCTGTTCGACGGGAAAGCCGCCGCGTTCGGAGAGTCCGTCCTTCACCTCGTCGTTGGCCAGTACCGTGCCCAGCTGCGGACACCAATTGACCATCGTGTCGGCGCGGAACGCCAGGCGGTAGTTCTGGAGGATCTGTTCGCGTTCCTCTTCGGTTTTGGATTTCCATTCGTCGGCCGTGAAACGCATCTCCTGCGTGCAGGCGGCGTCGAGTCCTTCGGTGCCCTGCGCCTCGAACGGGCGACGAGTTTTTCGATCGGTTCGGCCTTGTCCGTACTGCGGTCGTAGTAGTGTTTGAACATCTCCAGAAAGGCCCACTGGGTCCATTTGTAATAGGAGGGATCGCAGGTGCGGACCTCACGGTGCCAGTCGAACGAGAAGCCGATCTTGTCGAGCTGTTCCCGGTAGCGGGCGATGTTCCGTTCGGTCGTTACGGCGGGGTGCTGCCCCGTCTGAATGGCGTACTGTTCGGCAGGCAGGCCGAAAGCGTCGTAGCCCATCGGATGAAGTACGTTGAAGCCGCAAAGCCGTTTGTAGCGCGAGTAGATGTCCGAAGCGATATAGCCCAGCGGGTGTCCGACGTGCAGACCCCGCACCCCGAAGGGTAGGGGAACATGTCGAGCACGTAGAATTTGGGACGTGTGGGATCGGCTTCCACGCGATAGGTTTCCTCTTCCTGCCAGCGGCGCTGCCACTTGGCTTCTATCTCTTTGAAATTGTACTCCATAGGTTTGAATTGTTTTCGTTTCAGGGGCAAAGATAGTGAAAGCCCGGCGAAATCGGGAGAATTTATTCTCCAAGATTTCCGAACAGCCTCCTGTCTTCTGCAAAGATAGTGAAAGATGGGGGTCGAGCCAAACTTGTCCGGACCGTATTCTGTCTTCTGTAAATGGAGAAAGGAGGCGACGGGCCGGACTTGACTTTGAACTTGTTTCTCCGTTTTCCGGATCCGGTATCATTTGTAAATACTCCTGATACTCTTCGTTTATCGGCCTCTTTTCGGGACCCCTGTTCGTTGTACGGCGGAGTTCGTATGTCCTCGGTTTCCGTTTCGGGTCCGGTCCCGCCTTCCTGTACGGAAAGATGGCGGAAGCCGGAAACGGATCTCAATTTTTTGATTGAGAGAGGCTTGCCCTTTGCTTCGGAGAATTGGGGTGAAAGACCCGGATGAGCTGTCCGGATGTCGTGGTGGAGCCTGCGCTTTGGTGAAGCTGGAGGCCGGCTGGAGGCCGAAAGATTATTTCGCGGAGAGCAGATAGGTTTTATTGTCAGTAAGTTGCGGATTTGTATATAAGCATTATATTATATGCTTGTAAATTCTATAAATAAAAAGAATCGATAAAAGGGCTGAAATGGGCTAAAATGCTGAAAAATCGGGCTGGAACGGCAAAAAATGTTGCACTTATATATGGCGGTTCGGAATTTTTGCGTATCTTTGCAGTCCATTTTGGACAATGGAGATTGAAATTCAAACCATTTATTAAAGGACAAAAACAGTAAGAAATGCCTACTATTCAACAGTTAGTGAGAAACGGCCGAGTACGTCTGGAGGACAAGAGCAAGTCCCCCGCACTGGCCGCGTGTCCGCAGCGCCGGGGCGTTTGTACGCGTGTGTACACCACGACCCCGAAGAAGCCGAACTCGGCGATGCGTAAGGTGGCGCGTGTAAGATTGACCAATGGCAAGGAGGTCAACGCCTATATCCCCGGAGAAGGCCACAACTTGCAGGAACACTCCATCGTGCTGGTTCGCGGCGGTCGTGTGAAGGACCTTCCGGGTGTGCGTTATCACCTGGTGCGCGGTGCTCTCGACTCCGCAGGTGTGGACGGACGCCGTCAGCGTCGTTCCAAGTACGGTGCAAAAACGCCCCCAAAGGCAGGTGCAGCGGCTCCCGCTAAAGGCAAGAAGTAATATCAGGACTACGACAAAACATTAATTTAGCCAATAACAATGAGAAAAGCTAAGCCAAAAGAAGCGAAATTCTACTTCCGGATCCGAAGTTCAGCGATGTCGCAGTAACGCGTTTCGTGAACAACCTTATGCTGGATGGTAAGAAGAGTATTGCCTATACCATTTTTTATGACTCTCTGGAGTTGGTGGGCAAGAAGATGAAGGATGCTGATAAATCTCCGCTGGAAGTCTGGAAACAGGCTCTCGAGAATATCACGCCCCAAGTCGAAGTTAAGTCGAAGCGTATCGGTGGCGCGACATTCCAGGTTCCTATGGAGGTTCGACCGGAGCGCAAGATTTCGATTTCTATGAAAAACCTTGTCCTTTACTCCCGCAAGCGCGCCGGTAAAACGATGGCTGAGAAACTCGCTGCCGAAATCGTGGATGCCTACAACCAGCAGGGTGCCGCTTTCAAGCGTAAGGAGGAGATGCACCGCATGGCCGAGGCCAACAAGGCATTTGCACACTTTAGATTTTAATTAGGAGATTCGACAGATGGCAAGAGATTTAACTTATACTCGCAATATCGGTATCATGGCTCACATCGATGCCGGTAAGACGACCACCTCGGAACGAATTCTTTTCTACACGGGTAAAACGCACAAGATCGGCGAAACGCACGAAGGTGCTGCCGTGATGGACTGGATGGTGCAGGAGCAGGAGCGCGGTATTACGATTACCTCGGCTGCTACGACCGCTTTCTGGCAGTACAAGGGCCACCAGTACCAGATCAACCTGATCGACACCCCGGGACACGTCGATTTTACGGTTGAGGTGGAGCGTTCGCTCCGTGTGCTGGACGGCGCTATCGCCACGTTCTGCGCCGTAGGCGGTGTGGAGCCCCAGTCGGAGACCGTTTGGCGTCAGGCCGACAAATATAATGTGCCGCGTATCGGTTACGTCAATAAGATGGACCGTACGGGTGCCGATTTCCTGGCCGTTTGCTCTCAGATCAAGGAGCACTTCGGCGCTACGGCACTTCCGGTCGTTCTTCCGATCGGTGTCGAGGACAAGTTCGAAGGTTTGATAGACCTTATATATAATAACGCGATTTATTATTTCGACGATAAGACCGTGCGTGATAATTTCGAGATTCGCGAGATTCCCGAGTCGATGAAGGCCGAGGCTGCCGAATGGCGTGCCAAGCTCATCGAAGAAGTCGCCGCTACGGACGATGCGCTGATGGAGAAATTCTTCGAGGATCCCGATTCGATCACTCCCGACGAACTCCTGGCTGCGATCCGTAAAGCTACGATTTCCATGCAGCTCGTGCCGATGCTTTGCGGCTCGTCGTTCCACAACAAAAGGCGTGCAGAAGTTGCTTGACTATGTGATGGCATTCCTGCCGTCGCCGCTCGATGTGCCTGCTGTCAGGGGTATAAATCCCAAAACCGATGCGGAGGAAGTGCGTCATGCCAGCGTAGAGGATCCGTTCTGCGGTCTGGCGTTCAAGATCGCTACCGATCCGTTCGTCGGCCGTCTGTGCTTCGTGCGCGTTTATTCGGGTAAGCTCGATGCCGGTTCTATGTACTTAATTCCCGCAGCGGTAAGCGTGAGCGCATCAGCCGCCTGTACCAGATGCACTCCAACAAGCAGAATCCGTTGGAGGTTGTAGAGGCCGGTGATATCTGCGCAGCCGTAGGTTTCAAGGAGATTCGCACGGGCGATACGCTTTGTGCGGAAGATGCACCCATCGTATTGGAGCAGATGACCTTCCCCGAGCCGGTGATCGGTTTGGCTGTGGAGCCCAAGACGCAGAAAGACCTCGATAAGCTGGGTATTGCCCTGGGCAAGCTGGCCGAGGAGGATCCTACCTTTACCGTACATACCGACGAGGACAGCGGCCAGACCGTGATCAGCGGTATGGGTGAGTTGCACCTCGACATCATCGTGGACCGTCTGCGCCGTGAGTTCGGCGTGGAGATCAACCAGGGTGCTCCGCAGGTGAACTACAAGGAGGCGCTGACCAAGACCGTTCAGCACCGCGAGGTGTTCAAGAAGCAGACGGGCGGTCGCGGTAAGTTCGCCGACATCATTTTCGAAATCGGTCCTGCCGACGAAGGCACGATGGGTCTTACCTTCGTGGATGAAGTCAAGGGCGGTAACATTCCGAAAGAGTTCATTCCCGCCGTGCAGAAAGGTTTTGCCGCAGCGATGGCGAACGGTGCACTGGCCGGCTACACGATGGACTCGATGAAGGTTACCTGAAGGACGGTTCGTTCCACCCGGTCGATTCCGACCAGTTGTCTTTCGAAATCTGCGCCCGTAACGGTTACCGCAACGCCGCTCCCAAGGCCGGTTCGGTCATCAAGGAGCCGATCATGTCCGTCGAGGTGGTGCGCCCGAGGAGAACATGGGCGACATCATCGGCGACCTGAACAGCGCCGCGGTCAGGTGACGGGTATGGAGTCGAAGGGTAATGCCCGCGTAGTGAAGGCCAAAGTGCCCCTGTCGGAGATGTTCGGTTATGTGACCGTGCTCCGTACGATCTCGTCGGGTCGTGCCACCTCTTCGATGGAGTTCTCGCACTTCGAGGAAGTTCCGGCGAACATTGCCAAGGAGGTGATCGAGAAGGCAAGTGGTAAACGTAAGGAATTAGAATAAGAAAAACATATGAACCAGAAAATTAGAATCAAACTGAAGTCTTTCGACCACAACCTCGTCGATAAGTCGGCCGAGAAGATCGTGAAGACCGTGAAGAGCACGGGAGCCGTAGTCAGCGGTCCGGTGCCCCTTCCGACGCACAAGCAGATTTTCACCGTGAACCGCTCGACCTCGTCAATAAAAAGGACGCGCGAGCAGTTCCAGCTCTGCACGTTCAAGCGGATCCTCGATATCTATTCATCGACTCCCAAGACCATCGACGCTCTGATGAAACTGGAGCTTCCTTCGGGTGTCGAAGTGGAGATCAAGGTCTGATAGACTGATCGAAACCTGTTTCGGATCGTGCCGCCGCCCGGTGTCGAGCCGGTGCGGCAGCCCTTTCCGGCACGTTTTGCCGCTACGGGATCGCAAATGTTCCCGACAGTTCTAAGAAGATCACTTTATACTTTATATTAACAAACGTAATTTGACAAAAATGTCAGGACTTATTGGAAAGAAAATCGGAATGACTTCCGTTTACAGTGCCGAGGGTAAGAACATACCATGCACTGTCATTGAGGCTGGTCCGTGCGTAGTTACGCAAATCAGAACCGTGGAGAAGGACTCCTACGAAGCGGTTCAGATTGCCTATGACGACAAAAGTGAAAAGCACACCACCGGCAGTTTGTTAGGACACTTCAAGAAAGCCGGCACTACCCCTAAACGCAAGATGGCTGAGTTTAAGGATATGCCTGAAGTGAACCTGGGCGATACGCTGACCGTCGATATGTTCTCGGAAGAGGACTGGGTCGATGTGACGGGGATCTCCAAGGGTAAAGGCTTCCAGGGCGTTGTGAAGCGCCACGGTTTCGGCGGCGTGGGCGGTCAGACTCACGGTCAGCACAACCGTCAGCGCAAGCCGGGTTCGCTCGGTGCATCGTCCTATCCTTCGCGCGTATTCCCGGGCAAACGTCTGCCGGGCCGTATGGGCGGTGAGCAGGTGAAAGTTTTGAACCTGAAAGTTTTGAAAATTATTCCCGAGAACAACCTGATTCTGGTGAAAGGTTCGATTCCGGGGGCAAAGGGTGCTTATTTAACAATTGAGAAATAGTATGGAATTAGCTGTATTAAACACACAAGGAAAAGAGACAGGCCGTAAAGTGGTCCTTTCGGACGCTGTTTTCGGCGTGGAGGCTAATGACCACGCTATCTACCTGGACGTGAAGCAGTATCTTGCCGATCAGCGCCAGGGTACCCATAAATCCAAGCAGCGCAACGAGGTGGCCGGTTCGACCCGCAAGCTCAAGCGTCAGAAAGGTACGGGCGGTGCTCGTTGCGGCAGCATCAAATCGCCTCTGTTCGTAGGCGGCGGCCGCGTCGTTCGGTCCGTTCCCCGCCGTACCTACAGCTTCA
>OKWF01000013.1_pt1 | contig 30295 bp, 31 predicted proteins | sample 1607031 | NCBI WGS metagenome assembly OKWF01 (sample SAMN04414079, study PRJEB24778) | human gut metagenome | material: faecal | host: Homo sapiens | reverse complement strand
TTTTCCCCCACGGTCATGCCCCGAGGGGCATCAGGTAGGGACTTGCGAGGCACTCCCGGCATTGGCGTACCGCCTCTTTTAAGTCGGTAACGGTTATTTCCGCTCCCGTGATGTCTTTAATCTTTGTTTCCATTCTTGTCCTGTTTTTTGGGTTCGTACCACTGTCCCGGTAATTTTTCTCCCACGAGCGAGAAAATTCCGCTCATGCCGCTTTCAGCGGCGAAATTTTTTTGGCTTCCCATATACCGGAAAACTCTCCCAGCAGTCGGTAGCCGATGAATAATTTGTACTTGCGCATGATTTTATCGTTTTTCCAGGTTGATAATCGGTGTGTTCTTTTGCAGCCATTCCTTCACGCTGTCCATGTTGTATTCGGATGTGATAACCGCCGTTCGGTCGTCGATTTCGGTGAAGCGCGTAGTTTCATACCCGTCGATCCACTGCTTCAGCGTGGCAACGCCCCACACCTGCGGGTCGTCGAACATGGTGTCGAGCCGCCCGATACCCTCGCCGAAGGTTACGAGCAGCGTTTCATAGGAGATTTCCTTGTTTACTTCATTCGTTTTCATATTCTCGCTTTTTACGGGCGGCTTTTGCCGCCCCGAAATTTTTTAATCAGATAAGTTCCACTTTAACCCTGCTCATGTTCGCCCAGAACACGCCGTTGCAGTAGTAGGCGTAGCGTTATGCCAGTTGCTCCTGCGGCGTATCACGTCCTGCTCGGGTGGTCGTATCTCGATACTCGTGGTGTAGATGTTGTGTCCCACGGTAATGACGAGGTTACACCTTCGCCATATCTCGGAATGGGTTCTGAACCCGTTTTTCCCCTCGACGAGCGCAATGGCTGTCTTGACTGCTTCCCGAACTTCCCAATTCCATTCCCCGAAGGTTTGAGCGGGCGTGCCATGTAGCTTTTATAGATGATTTTCATTGTTATGTTTTTTTGTAGGGCGGCTTTCGCCGCCCCGATTTTATAATTCGACAATCCTTTCCACTCTGCCGTACAACATGGAGCGTATGCTCGTCTTGTCCACGCCCTTGTATTCCGTGTAATGCCCGTACTGCTTTACCACGAATGTTTTCAGTACATCGACAAAGTTGAAACGATACCCTAAAAGCGGAATGGAGTCCTTGAAATAGGTGTTATGGTTTACCTCACGGGTAATCCAGTCTTTCTCCTCACGGGTGAGCGTTCCCCCGTCATTGAGCCGTTTGCGTAATATGTACGCTTTTGAGCCTGCAAGGCTTTCGAGTGCGGGAACATCCCACGACACGAATTTATATGCTATTTGGTTCATTCTATTTTGTTTTTGCGGGCGGCTTTCGCCGCCCCGATTTTTATGCTGTCATTCGTTTCCGTATAAGGGACATGTTCCCCTTCATCAGTTTCAGTATTTGCCCGTGGTATGGGGTATTCTTGTTACACACGCCACGGCTCTGCACGACCTCCATGCGTTTTAGGGACACCTCTATCGTTTCGATACGTTTGCCGTCGATTGTGGCCGAGAGTATGAGCGAGTCGGCTTTCAGATAGTATTCGTTGGTAAACACGCAGTGGTGCATGGCCTCGCCCTCCTGCCGTATGGCTTCAACGCTGTCCAATACCCTGATGCAGATTTCCCCGTCGGAAAACTCCACTCCGAAAAACCGCCCTTTGGCTTTGACAAACGAGGCTTCCTGTTCCAACGCCTTGCGCCGTTCCTCCTGCCGCCGTTCCATTTGCATGTGCCGCCGTTTTTTAGCCATGTAGAGGTCATGCGCTGCGGGCAGGTCTGCGGGACACACGAAATGGGCGTTATGCAGGTCTTTCCCGAAAAATCGCAGCAGGTCGATGTAGTCGCACCATTCCGTCGGTTTCCCGATAGCGTACCCGTTACGGATGGCGATACGGATGGCCGGCCAATAGTCTGCGATATTGCGGGAGGAACGGGCGAAAAATCGCACGAGTGCCGTTTGTCCCGCTTTAAGCAGCGTTTCGGCCTTGTTCTCCGAGAGCAGCAGGTGGATAAGGTCGAAAGGGGTTACATCGGGGAGTTGTTTGCCGTAACCGCTTCGGCGCAGTTCGGGGATAAGCCGTTGCCGGGGATAGATGCGTGTGGGCGTGATGTTGTATTTCCCGTCGTTCTCCGCCCGCAGTTCCAATGCGCTCGACCAACTCCACCCGTGAACGAAGAAGCCCATCGGGCGCAGCCGTGCGAAGGTTGCGGAGCGTCCGTCGGGGGCAATCCACCGCTGTACGGCTTCGATATGGGTGTAAACGGGCGTCTGTCCCACTTTCGCCCAACACTCGATATAGACGAAGCGCAGTACTTGAAAACCCTTGCAGCGGGTTACGATACACAAATACTCGTAATCGTTGAACTTGCGGCGCAGGGTGGTTTCCACTTTCAGCGTGGTGTGGCAGTGCGGACACTCGCACCCTAACAGATTGTCCGTGAGTTCTCCGTTTTCGCTCTGCCACGTGTGGCCGCACTCGGTGCAGGTGATAAGTCCTTTCGGCGTGCGGCGTCCGATATGCTCGATGCAGTTCTTGTACCCCCATTCGATTTGTGCGGGGGTAAGCGGCGGCAGGTGTTTGCTTGCCGCCACAACGCTCTGTTGGAATTTTGTTCTCGGTTTCATAACTAAAATAGACTGGGCATTAGTTTGTTATCTTCGATTTTCTTGGGTTTGGACTTGGCTTTCGCCAACTTGGCGTAGGCTTCGCTCTCGGCCTTCCGTATGGCGTTCCGCCGTGCCTCGGCTTTTTCCTCCTCGGTCAGTTCAACGGTGTGATTGACCACTACCTTGCAACTGACGGGTTTGCCGATGTCGATGTCCTCCTCGTCGTAATAGTGGAGTGCCATAGAGTATATTTCCTCGTCGCAAACCCGTTGCAACCGCTCTGCCGTACTTGGTTGATGATGAAAGTGCAGCAATCGTCAATGTTCTTTTTCGGGTTGGCGTATCGGGGTGCGAAAAGTTCGTCCTCCCGTGCCCGTGCGTCGAGATAGTTCTGTATCGTCAGTTTGAAATAATCTGTTCCTTGTGCCATGATTTTTTGGTATTGTGGGGCGGCGAGCCGCCCCGTGTTCAACATTTATTCGTCCTTTCCGAGAAGCCGCCGCACCTCGTCCTCTTTGGTCTTTTGGAAAATCCATCCCGCTTTCTTCTGCCCGTCATGCGTCAGCCGTGCGTTGAAGCGTCCCCCGAATGCGTGAAGGGCGTCCTTGACGGGCTTGGTGTCCCCGAATACGGCTATCGCCTTCTCGGAATAGTCCACGATGATAAACCCGCCTTGCACGCTCGTTTCAGTGCGTTCCGCCCGTTTTTCGTCTTTCGGCTCGGGCAGACATATATTCTCCTCGTTTCCTGCGATATATGCCAGCCTGTCGATGTACCCTTCACGGGTGTAGTGGGTCAGTTTGCAGACACTCCACCCGTATTTCGGACTTTTGCCGAGCGTGAAAACGGGATAGCGGTGTTCGTTCTTGGGGTCGTATTCGGAGAGGTGCGCCGTTTGCGGGAAATTGGCCGCCGCCTTTCTCAACTCCCCGAAGCCGTTGCGGGAGGTGGCCGAAAAGCCGAGAATGACGGTACGCACGCTTCGGGTGGTCGAACACTCGTAAGAGGGGTCAGTGTATTCCGTTTCGTTGAGTTCGGCGATGATTACGCCCTGCACCCCTTCGGGCATGATGCGGCGTAACCTCTGCGCTCCTATTTCCGCTATGCGGTCATGCTCGGCTTTCTCTTTGGCGGCGGCGATGGCCTGCGCCGTGGCTTGCTCTTCCGCCTGCCTCACGAGCAAAGCCACCTCGAAAGCGTCCATGAACTCGGGGTTCACGTCGTCGTAGTACCTGCCGATACCGAATGTTTGCGAGAGGGGTCGCAAAATGTCCGTTTGGCTGATTTCCTTTGTTTCGGTATCGACCATGTGGTACACGTAGCCACGGGCGGTGTGTTCCACCTTGTAAACGACGTAACGCTTTCTGCTCGCACCCGCACCGATACCGATGATTACCTGGTTTTCCTTGACTACCTGCACCTGCGTGTCCGTGGTAGTCGCTCCGAATAATGAAATGTACTTTGTCATACCTGTAAAAATTTAGAAGATGTGAGTGAATAGGAAATAGAAAAAGCCGGTTAGAGCCACGAGAGAAACAAGGCAGGAGAAAATGCCCCGCAGGATGTCATAACAGAACGTGAAGCCCAAAAACGACCCAAATAAAGTCGATACCCCACACGTGGAAGCCCAAAGCCACCGCCCCCGACCTTTACCGCCAACCCGACCTTTGCCTTTATGCCAAGTGGAAGGTTGGAGGATTTCTGTTTCCATTTATTTTTCTCTTCGTTTCTCATAACCTTTGACTTTTTTTTTTTATGCCGTAGCGGAGCCGGTATGGATGGAATCTGTTTCGGTAGCATCAAAAGGTGTCGGGGATAGCTGCTGCAAGATTTTGTCGGAAAATACGCTCGCCCGCAGGGAAAGAGGAAGATTTTGCGGCAAACCGCCCCGCGGCCCGATCTTGCAGCAGCGTGAGCCCCGTAACTACCTTTGCTACTGACAACAGATTTCCATACCGCGCTCCGCGGCATGAAAAAAAGAGAGGAAAAGGTTATGGGAGAGAAACGGGGAGAAAACGATATGCCGTGAACGCTCGCGAAAGTCGGTTCACGGCTCACCCTGCATGGAATGATAAATCGCCCGCGAACATTTCCTTTCACGGGCGATTGGCGTATCGGAGCGTGCCGATCCCGTATCGGCGGAGGATCGTTTCCGCCGGACGTGGCGCCACTCGCTGCCACTTTTAAGACGGATACGTCCATATGCCACTGGCTGATAACAAGATACTGTCCATTTGTGTACTTTTGGGCATCCGGGAAACAAAAAATGAAACAGAACATGGAAATAATAAGTATGGACGTGAAGGCTTTCGACGCGCTGGCAGGGCACGTGGAAGCCATTGAAAGAAAAGCCGAGGCGTTATGCCGCAGGCAGGAGGACGTGAGTTTGAAAAATGGCTGGACAACCAGGATGTCTGTGACGTGCTGGGTATATCGAAACGTACCCTGCAAACCTACCGGGAGAAAGGGTTGCTGCCTTTCAGCCGCATCCGTCACAAAATCTTCTACAAACCGGAAGATGTCGGGAAACTGCTGCAATCGTCGCACTATCCTAATACCGCCGCGTTATGAGCCATTATTTCATCGACAAGCACGATCCGCGTGTGGCGGATCTCTTCCGGCGTTTGGAAAAGGCCGGCAAGGCACTGGATAAACTGGAATCCTCCGGAGGCCGGACACTCAAGGGAGAGCGGTTCGTCACCGACGAGGAATTGTCCCGGCTGCTGAAAATCAGCAGGCGTACATTGCAGGAATACCGCACGGCGCGGATCATTCCCTATTATTTGATTCAGGGCAAGGTACTATACATGGAATCCGAGATACAGAAATTCCTGGAAGATTCCCGGAAGAAATGTATCGGGGGACAGGAATGGGTATAAAAGAAGAACGGCCAACGTTTTGGCCGTTCTTCTTTTTCAGTTCAATATCGTGTTCATGCCGGGGAGCTGCCAGACGACGGCGGTCGTCGTGGCCCTTCGGACAAGCCACCGTCGGAAGGCTTCGGCATTCCCGGATTTTAAGCGGAAAGCCAGCGCGGCGATCATTTCGAGCGAATACAGCTCGACAATACCGCCGTCACGGTTGCGCTCCCGGCGGTAAACCCTCTCCTCACGGAGTATGCCGCTTTTGAGTATGGAGCGGATGTTGCTCCCCACGGCAGGAACGAAGACTCCGAACAGGTCGGCAATCTGGTGGCGCGTGAGCCATACACGGTTCTCCGGCGCGTGGATTTCCACCCGCCCGTTTTCAATGCTGATAGGTTCTCTTGTCGTCATAGTCATACAAATTTATCAATTTTTGTTATACTGTTCAACCGTTTACCGTTATAATATCTGCCGTTTCCGGTTCGTCCTCCTCGTAGAGATTTATTTTCCGGCCTTTGGTCTGTTCTTTCAGCCGTTTCATGTCCTCGTCCACCTTGCGGTCGGTCACTTTGGCGTAAATCTGCGTGGTGGAAATGCTCTTGTGTCCCATCATGCGGCTGACAGTTTCGATAGGCACACCCAACGAGAGCGTGATATGTGTCCCGAAATTGTGCCTCGCCTTGTGAAAGGTCATGTCGAAGCCGTATGTCCGTCCCAGTTCTCTGGTGAGCTTGATGAGATACCCCCGGCAATAGAGGTTGAAAATCCTGTCGCTTTTACGCTCGTGGCGGTATTTCTCGATGATCTGCAACGGCACGTTCAGCAGGCGGATGGCCGAGGGCGTTTCGGTCTTCTGGCGCCGGATGTGTATCCAGTACGTTCCGTCGTCCGACTGCGTGATGTCTTTTTCGGACAAGCGTTTCAGGTCGGCGTAGGACAACCCCGTGAAGGTAGCGAAGAGAAACCAGTCCCGCACCCGCTGGAGGTTGGGTTTATCGACGGGAGTTTCCATCAGCTTTTTGAGGTCTTCGAGTTTCAAATGGCGGCTCTTGCGCCGGGGCAGTTCCGGGTGCAGCTTCCCGTAAGGGTCGCGCCGGAGTGTACCCTGACTGACAGCCCGCTTGGTCATTTTCTTCAACCGGTAAAGATGCTCGTGTACTGTCTTGGGTTTCATTTCACGATCTGTACGCAGGAATATTTCAAAATCATCGTAGAATTCCCGGTCAAGGCTCCGCAACGCTACATCCTCCTTTTCCTTCCTTTTTTTCACGAAGGAGGCTAAAATATTATAGGAGTTCTCGTAACTTTCATAAGTTTCTTCCTTGCGATCCACGCCGACACGCTTGCGGAACTCCTCGTTATGCTCGCGGAACAAGGCAAGGAGGGTGAACGGTTTCTGCCCGATTCCTTCCACGGCGTTTTTGACCAGCTCGGCCGTCACGAAACCGAGGCTTTTACGAATATGACGGTAATGTCCGGTGATTTTTTCGGTCAGTTTCTCTATTGCCAGGTTTACCGTTCGGGCGTTCTCGCTTCGTCCGTTCGCCCTTTTGGTTTCCGGATTCCAGAGCGATGGATCGACAAACGCGTTGATATTGATCGGGGCCGACTTGGCGTCGATGCTTACCTTGCATAACAATTTACATGTTCCGTCCTTGCGGACTTTCGTGCGGTTGATGTAGAACAGCAGGGAGAACGTGCTGCGACGTTTTATCTCTTTATTATTCGTTTCCATAATCGTTGTGAATTTGATTGTCAATGATAGATTAAATAGCTACGGAGAAGCGGCCGGCAATCTTTTCCTCTAAAGACCGGGTATCCATGTCGATCTTGTCATCGGTCACTTTGGCGTAAATCTGCGTCGTGGAAATGCGGCTATGCCCCAGCATTTTACTGACGGTTTCAAGCGGGACACCATGCGAAAGCGTGATCTCGGTGGCGTAGGTATGGCGTCCGCAGTGAAAGACGAGCTTCCGTTCAATCCCGCAAATGGCGGCAATACGTTTCAGCGTCCGGTTGAGTTCGTTGTTGCTGTACATCGGCAGCAGTTTCCCTTCCGGGGCCATATCCCGGTACTTGTCGAGGATGAGTAACGGGATGTCGAGCAACGGCACTTCATAGTCGATTTTCGTCTTCTTGCGGGCGGTCTTGATCCATACCTCACCGTCCTCGGCCACTTCCAGATCCTCCGTCGTCAGGCGGCACATGTCCCCGTAAGGGATACCCGTGTAGCAGGAGAAGAGGAACAGGTCGCGGATATGGTAGAGCTTCGGGTCATGCAGGGGTGTGGTCATCAGCCGTTGTAACTCTGCGGCGGTAAGGTATTTCTGTTCCCGCTCGGGATGTTCGGCTTCATAACCCGCGAACGGGTCGGCAGTGATAATCCCTTCCGCGATGGCTTCCCCGACAATCGTGTTCAACCGTGTGACAAGCAACACGATAGTTCCCAGGGCAAAGCGGCGCTCCGTGCGTAGGTAGAGGTCATAGTTGTCGATGAATGAACGGTTCAGGGCCGTGAAAGGAACATCCGACAACTTGTATTTCTCCTGGATGAAAGCAGCCACACAGTTACAAGCATAGCGGTAAGATTGCGCTGTTCCCTTTTCCCGGTTCACGCCGACACGTTTTTCGAAATGTTCGATGACGTCCGGAAATAACCCAACAGGGTTTCCTGCCCGAAAGCCGTCCCCAACAACAGATTCCTTATTTCTTCAGCCGTTACATTCTCACGGGTGGCTGACAGTTCGTCATAAATGGAAATGGCTGAAGCTCGCAAATCGTCCAGTTGCCGGTTGATTTCCCGCGCGGCGTTACTTTTACCCGTGGCACGTCCGGATGCCCACAGTGCAGCGGGTACGGACATTTTCGCACTAAAAGCCGCTTCTGAAAATTTGCCGACAACAAGTTTCGCCATGACCGGGCAATGTCCCTCGTCATTCATTTCGCTCTTTTTGAGGTAGAACGTAACCGTTACATCCGTCTGTTTCATAACTCTATTTTTTATGTTGCAAAATTACTTGATATAGAGTTATTTACAGTTATGAAAATTATAGCGGAACAAAGAATAAAACCCCGGATGCCGGTAACATAACCTGTATTTCCATGAAAAACGGAAAAAACGGTTATCTTTACGGGCAAAATATAGGGTTCTTTGCATGGTGAACGGTAAAACCGCAGGTGGTCAAGCGTTATTTTGCCGGATTATCCGGGGCTAAAAAAGGCAACGGATAAGTAGCAAATCTTTCTCTTAACCTTTCATTATCCTGCATTTTAGCGATTTGGAAAGGCATAGAAGAATTTGGCTTAACTCTCCTCAATACCAAACACTTACTTTATTTATCCAAATTTTGCCGTTTTTTGCGAGTTCTTAATATATTTGTAATATCAAAACACGGGGTATGCCCCGGTAAGGCGTAAATAAACCCGGATATTGCTTTGCAGCCTATTTGCCGCAGGCGGATTTCGATTCGGTCCGGTTGCGTCTCGGCGTGAAGGTAATAGAATAGGTTTATCCCGGATTGTTAATGGATTGATAACACAATTATAAAAATACCGATATGAAAAAACTCTACTTCTTCTGCATAGCGCTCGTGGCGCTGATGCTCGCATCGTGTGGCGGTAAGGATTACCGCGAGATGCTGCCGGCCGACTCTTTCGTGATCGTTTCGATCAATCCCGAATCCCTGTCCCGGAAAGCGCAGGTCGGCGATTTTACCCAAAGCGTTTATTATAAGATGGCCGAGCAAGCTTTGGCCGATGCGCCCGAAGAGGAGCGCGGACGCATCCTCTCTTTGTTGGCGCATCCTTCGGAAACGGGGCTGGATGTGGGCAGCGACGTGTTTATGTTCGTGACGATGGAGAATGCGTCGCGGACAGGCAATCCTACGGTCGGCGGTTTGTTCAAGGTGGGTGATCGCAAGAAGCTCGATAGTTTCCTGGCTGGCTTTCGCAGAAGAGCGGTTTCACCTCGTTCGAAGAGGATGGAATCACCTTCCTTGCCAATACGCAGGGCGCGGATATGCCTGTCGTCGCTTATGACGAAACGGCCCTTTTGGTCTATACCGCTCCCGTTGACAATGATCAGGCGAAAGCTGCCGCCAAGAAGCTCTTCGCCCAGAAGAAAACAGAGAGTCTGATGGGCAATTCGCAGCTGGCACAGGCCATCGAGCGTCCCAGCGATATGAAGTTCGTGATGGATTACGGTTCGGTTATGGCGGTAGCCGGAGAGCAGATCGGCACGGCCGGATTGTCGGGTTTCGAGTTCCTGAACAAGATGTCGATGGCGATGCCGGTCGATTTCGAGAAGGGTAAGATCGTGGCCGAGGCGCGGATTCTCTTCAGCGACAAGGAGGCCGAAAAACAGTATATGGAGATGGTGGCGGCTCAGCGTAAGATGGACGGCGATTTTCTGAAGATGCTGCCTGCGGAGAATGTAGCGACGCTCGCGGGCAGTATGGACGGCACCAGAACTTACGAAATGCTTCAGAAAATTCCGATGTATTCGATGGTCTTCGCCATGGCTCCGCAGGTGAAGCCGATCATGGAGGCGATCGACGGCGACATCGCTTTGTCGTTCCACGGGATGACGGACAACGGCCGGATGCCGGAGCTTTCGCTGATCGCGGAGCTGAAGGATCCGGCGATCATGGAAACGATCAAAGGGATGATTCCCGTGCCGATGCAGGAGATGGCTCCCGGCCAGTATGCGTTGAGCCCGGATGCCAATACGACGATCTATTTCGGTTTGAACGACAATACGTTCTATGCGACGACCGATTCCGACGCCCTGGTATTCCTGACCGGAGCACAGACCTCTGCATACGAGGCCGAGGTCGGCAAACTGTTCCGAGGCTCTTACGGTACGATGTTTGTCGATTTCCCGGCCGTGCGCAGCCTGATCGAGAGCCTGATCGCACAGAACCGGCTCGATCAGTCGGCAGCCGCATCGCTCATGGCGCTTTCGTTGTTCGATACGCTGGAGATCACCGGCCGTACGGAGCGTCAGGGCGAGCTTGTCCTGAATATGACGGATAAGGATAAGAATGCCGCCGAGGTTCTTTACAAGACCATCGAGGGCTTTGCCCAGATGTTCGCGGCGACTATGTTTTAAGTCGGAAGAGTCCGGACAGTCGTTTTGCGGATTAACGGGTTTTTCCCGGAATAGCGGCGGCTGTGCGAGGCGATATTTTGATATTTCGTTCGACGTGGACGGCGAGTGCGGTCGAGTTTCGTGCTGCCCATGTTGGAGAAAAAGGATCGATCATTCGACTCTGCGCGGCTGGCATTTCGCCTGCCGCGCAGTCGTCGTAATGTTCCCGGCTCGTGGGCGGGTTCGCCTTCCTGCCCGGCGGGGTGAATGAAGAAGGAGATTGGACGATGGATAAAATCGGATTGCGGCAGGTGCTGCCGGATGTTTTTGCGGATAATCCGCCCGTGGGGTCGGAGATTTGGCGGAGGGATGTAACGTTCGACAAGGGACGTGTATATCTGGTCGAAGCGGCTTCGGGATCGGGAAAGTCGTCGTTTTGTGGCTATTTGTACGGCTACCGGCGCGATTATTCGGGAACGATTCTTTTCGATGACCGGGATATTCGCGAGTTGAGCGTCGGGGAGTGGAGCGGCCTGCGCTGCCGTTCGCTTGCGATGATGTTCCAGGGACTGCGTCTTTTTCCGGAGTTGAGCGCCGTGGATAATGTGCGTCTGAAGAACAACCTGACGGGCCGCCCGCTCCGAGGCGGAGATTGCCTGGTTGTTCGAGGCGCTGGGTATTGCCGAGAAGCGGGAAACTCCGGTGTCGAAGCTCTCCTTCGGGCAGCAGCAGCGCGTGGCTTTCATTCGGATGCTTTGTCAGCCGGCGGATTTCATGTTGCTGGACGAGCCGATGAGCCACCTCGACGAGCGGAATGCTGCGGTCATGGCCGGAATTCTTCTGGAAGAGGTGCGGACGAACGGCACGGGGGTCATCGTCACCTCGGTAGGCAAGCGTTTCGAGATCGAGTACGATAAAGTCTTTTCGCTATGAAACTGATCTGGCAATTACTCCGTCAGCACGTCAGCGTGTTGCAGTTGGCGGGCTTTCTGGTGACCAATCTGGTCGGCGTGGCGATCGTGCTTACGGCCGTACAGCTTTACCGGGATGTGACGCCTGCGCTCCAAGCGCCCGATTCGTTCCTGGACAACGATTTCATCATTCTCACCAAAGAGGTCGAAGGGGCCGGCATCGGAAAGACCTCCTTCACGCAGGCGGAGCTGGCCGAACTTGCGGAGCAGCCCTTCACGGAGGCGCTGGGCGAGTTTACGCCGGCGCGTTACAGCGTGATGGGCGGGATTTCGTTGGCGGGGATCGGCATGCGGACCTACCTGTTTTTCGAGAGCGTACCCGACCGTTTCCTCGATGTCCGGAGCGACGAGTGGGGTTTCGAGGAGGGGAGCGAGTTCGTGCCGATCATTCTGCCTCGCAATTATCTGAATCTTTATAATTTCGGATTCGCTTCGACGCGCGGATTGCCGCAGGTGAGCGAAGATCTCGTGCGGGGTATTACCCTCGATCTGGATCTTTCGGGACGGGGGCAGTTCCGAAATCTCAAGGGGCGTGTCGTGGCTTTTTCCAACCGCCTGAATACGATCCTCGTTCCGGAGGAGTTCATCCGCTGGTCGAACCGTCGGTTCGCCGATAAACCTGCGGCCGATCCTTCGCGGATCATTCTGGAGGTGCGGAACGCTGCGGACGACCGGCTCCATGAATACCTTGCGCTCCACCGCTACCAGATCGAAGGAGGTGCCGGCGACGAAGGCCGGGCGAGCTACTTTCTGCGCATGGCGACGGGGGTGGTGGTCGGCGTGGGGCTGTTGATTACCGTACTCTCCTTCTTCATTCTGTTGTTGAGTATTTTCCTGATGCTGCAAAAGAACTTGAAGAAGCTCGAAGACCTGTTGATGCTCGGCTATACGCCTGCGCAGGTGGCACGGCCCTATCAGTTGCTGGCGCTGGGGCTGAACCTGTCGGTGCTGGCGTGCGCCGTGCCGGTGGTCGTTTGGGTGCGGTCGAAATACCTCCCGATGGTACGAATGCTCGGTGAGGATTATGCGGCGCCCGGTATCTGGGGAATGCTTCTGGCCGGGATCCTCGTGGTCGGGGCGGTAGTGTTGATCGATATGCTGGTGATCCGTCATAAGGTGAACGGACTTTGGACACAGCGGTAGCGTCGTGATGCAATAATGATAAAAAGAGCAGCCTTATGGCTGCTCTTTTTCATATTCGCTAATGCGCCCAGGATTCGAAATTCCAGGTCAGTTCGAGCCGGTCGAGTCCGGCCGTCGTGCAACGGATGTTGCCGTGCAAGCCTTCCGAAGACGGGTTGATGTTGGCGAAAGCGTTCCAGCCCGCGACGAAGGAGCAGTCGCTGTAATAGTAGGAGGTCGTGGCGCCGGTTACTTCGAAAGGACGGTCGGCATACTGATAATAGACGAAGCTTTGGAGGCCGAGGAGCCTTCGCCCGACCAGTCGGAGCGATAGATACGTCCGACTTTTTCATCGCCCCGGTAAGCGATGAAATCCCCGAGGGTCGCCACGAGTGCTGCCGGGTCGCTTGCGGTGCCGGGCCAGTATCCGGCCATGTTACCGCCGCGCCGGTCCGCGACCTGCAACTGTTCGGCAGGAAATTCGAGGGGAAGTGCCAACGTTGCCGCTCCGTTCTCGTACGGTGCCTCGACCGTGGCGATGATACTCCAATCTACACCCGTGATTTGGACCGCGATCCGGTCGAAAGTCGTCTTCGGGGGAAGATTTCGGATGTCGGTAATTACCAGCGGATAAGTTTTCGGCTCCGGTTTCGGTTCGGGCAACGGGATCGTGGGATCCGGTGCCCCTTCATTTTCCTGGGTGTCGTTGCATCCGGCTGTCAGGAGTACCGGGGCCAGCAGTGCGAGTAATAGGGAGCAGAGGCTTATTTTTCGGTACGGGATAATTCTGGTTATCATAGGTGTAGGTCTTTCTTGGTTGTCAGAGGCGGCGGTTCGTGCGGATTTCGGTCAGCCGGGTTCTGTGCGGTGCCGATTCCGGGAACAACCATAAGGCATACCATCGGAAGTGTCGGCGACATAGATGGCTTATGGCTCTTGCAGATCGGCGAACCAGTAGGTGTAGGTTTTCTCCGTGCCGTCGTCGAGCCGTATGTCGTAACTTCGGGAGAAGGGACTCCCCAGCCGGAACCGGACGGGCGTGCGGAAAATCGGGCCGTCGTAACAGAAGGTGTGGTATTCTCCGTTTTCGCCGTTGGGATCCGTCCCCGCAGGCAGGGAGGCGATGAAATCGGAGTCGATGGTCCGCCCGATGGCTGCGGCTCCCAGTCCGTCGGCCATGGTCGTTACTACGACGGTTTGCAGGCCTGAGGCCAGGAAATCGTGCATCACGGTTTCGGAGCTGCGGCCCCAAAGGGGTTCGACGACTTCGATGCCGTGCGGAGCGAGCTGCTGTTCCCGGTATTTGCGAACGTCGTGCAGGAAGATGTCTCCGAAGATGAAGTGCGTTACACCTTGTGCTTTGAAATGCGCGACGGCTTGCGACATAGCTGTCTGATAATCCTCCATATCGCCTTTGGGCGTGAGATCGACCGCATGGAGGGGAATGCCGATGCTTGCGGCCTGTGCCTGTAAAAGGGGAAAAGGGATCCCGTGCATGGTCGAGCGTCGGGTGTCGTGATTGACGGTCGTCAGCAGGGCGACGATTTCATAGCGCTGCGATTCGATGGCACGCCACAGCGCATGGGCGGAATCCTTGCCGCCGCTCCAGTTAAAAACAGCCTTCGTACGTTCCATACGGCAAAATTAGTCGATCGGAGGAAATTTCGTGTATCTTTTAGGGATAAATCAGAGTGTGTGGTAATGATTGTCATGATAAAATGATGAATTTCACCGTCTTTTGGAGATTCTCCCAAGACGACATTTGAATAGGACGTGCCGTGAAATACTGCTTTGTATCGTTTTCATATAAATTTTTTTGCTGTGGGACGTCGATTTGTGCTTTCGGTTTGGTTGTGGTATGGACTTATTTGCGACTTTTTCTGCGTTCCGGATAAAAAAAGTCCGCGCAACTATTTTTTAATTCCCGAAAGAGTGCTATATTTGCACCCGATTTCGCGTTCGATTTCGATCGCCGAGAACGTTCTTTGAGAGGAGTGATAAAATAAAATGATCAAATTTTTGGTTGTTAATTTTATTTTCCTTTAATTTTGCAATCCAAATTGGTCTATATGCCGATGTAGCTCAGTTGGCCAGAGCAGCTGATTTGTAATCAGCTGGTCGGGGGTTCGAATCCCTCCATCGGCTCCAAAAAAACCTTGCGGAGCCGACACGGTGGAGTTAGCGAAAGCGGTTTAGAAACATAAGGGAAGTTACCAGAGTGGCCAAATGGGGCAGACTGTAAATCTGCTGGCTTATGCCTTCGGTGGTTCGAATCCATCACTTCCCACATAAAAAGAGTGCCGAACGGGTTGTCTGTATTTCCGAGTCGATCGGGAAGGGGAAACTCCTTGCGGTGCGTTTTTGCGGAAGTAGCTCAGTTGATAGAGCATTAGCCTTCCAAGCTGAGGGTCGCGAGTTTGAGCCTCGTCTTCCGCTCCAGAAATGCAGTTGACGCGTGATGCAAACCTCTTTGAGGAGAGGTATTGCGTCGCTCGTCACTCTTGCGAAACGACAGACGTTTTGAAGAGCAGAATTTTTATAAAATCTTAATACTTTTATACTATGGCAAAAGAAAAATTCGACCGTTCCAAACCGCATGTGAACATCGGTACTATCGGTCACGTTGACCACGGTAAGACGACTCTTACTGCAGCGATCACCACCGTTCTGGCTAAAAAAGGCCTTTCTGAGCTTCGTTCGTTCGATTCTATCGACAACGCTCCCGAGGAGAAAGAGCGTGGTATTACGATCAACACTTCGCACGTTGAGTACCAGACTGCAAATCGTCACTATGCACACGTTGACTGCCCGGGTCACGCCGACTATGTGAAGAACATGGTTACCGGTGCCGCACAGATGGACGGTGCGATTCTGGTTGTTGCCGCAACCGACGGTCCGATGCCTCAGACCAACGAGCACGTGCTGCTGGCTCGCCAGGTGAACGTACCGAAGATCGTTGTGTTCCTGAACAAATGCGATATGGTGGAACGATCCCGAGATGCTCGACCTGGTCCGAGATGGAGGTTCGTGATCTGCTGAGCAAATACGACTACGATGGCGACAACGCTCCTATCATCCGTGGTTCCGCACTGGGTGGTCTGAACGGCGAGGCTAAGTGGGAAGACAAGATCATGGAGCTGATGGATGCGGTTGATAACTATATTCCGATTCCGCAGCGCGAGAACGAGAAGCCGTTCCTGATGCCTGTCGAGGACGTATTCTCGATCACCGGCCGTGGTACCGTGGTTACGGGCCGTATCGAAACCGGTGTTATCCACGTAGGTGATCCCGTTGAGATCATCGGTCTGGAGGAGAAGACGCTGACTTCGACTTGTACGGGTGTGGAGATGTTCCGCAAGTTGCTCGATGAGGGCGAGGCCGGTGACAACGTAGGTCTGCTGCTCCGCGGTATCGACAAGAAAGAGGTTAAGCGCGGTATGGTTGTCGCTAAACCGGGTTCTATCACTCCGCACACCAAGTTCCAGGCTGAGGTTTATATCCTGAAGAAGGAAGAGGGTGGCCGTCACACGCCGTTCCACAACAAATACCGTCCCCAGTTCTATCTGCGTACGATGGACGTAACCGGTGAGGTTACTCTTCCCGAAGGCGTAGATATGGTGATGCCGGGCGACCACGTAACGATCACCGTTGAGTTGATCTACCCGGTTGCACTCAACGAAGGTCTGCGTTTCGCAATCCGCGAGGGTGGCCGTACGGTAGGTGCAGGTCAGATTCTGAAGATTCTCGCCTAATCCCAGGGATATTTCAGTAGTGCAGGGATTGACTTGCACTACTTTTTAGGAGCATAGTTCAAGGGTAGAATAGCGGTCTCCAAAACCGTTGATGGGAGTTCGAATCTCTCTGCTCCTGCTAAAATAAAGTAAGAAGAATATGTTCAATTACGTAAAAGAATCTTATAACGAATTGGTTCATAAAGTGACCTGGCCGACGTTCGCACAGTTGCAGAACTCGACGGTAGTGGTGATGGTCGCTTCGTTGATCTTCGCCATCGTGATTTTGGCGATGGACATTTCGTTTGAGAACATTATGGAGGCTATCTACAGGACCCTGGCTAAGCTCGGTCGTTAATTGTTTTTGTGACCATGAGCGAAACAGCGAAACAGTGGTATGTAGTTCGTACGATCGGAGGCAAGGAGAATAAGGTAAAAGAGTACATCGAATCCGAAATCCGCCACAGCCACCTGGAAGAGTATATTTCGCAGGTGCTGATTCCGACCGAAAAAGTCTATACGATCCGTAACGGTAAGAAGGTTTCCAAAGAAAAGGTTTCTTATCCGGGATATGTATTGATTGAAGCCGCCTTTGTCGGTCAGATCCCTATTATCATTCGTAATATTCCCAACGTGCTCGGTTTTTTGGGTGACACCAAGGAGGACAGCCGCAAGATGATCGCTACGCCCCTGCGTCCGCAGGAGGTCAGCCGCATCCTGGGGCGTGTCGATGAATTGAGTTCGATGGAGGAAGAAAACGAAATACCATTCTTTGTCGGCGAAACCATCAAAGTTACAGATGGTCCTTTTTCAAGCTTCCAAGGTACCATTGAGGCCGTCGACAACGAGCGCAAGAAACTCACGGTATCGGTGAAGATATTCGGGCGCAAAACTCCTATGGAGTTGAGTTTCACACAAGTTGAAAAAGAATAATTAACCAAGGAAAACTATGGCAAAAGAGGTTGCTGCATTTATCAAATTGCAGATCAAAGGTGGTGCTGCCAATCCTTCTCCCCCGGTGGGACCAGCATTGGGTTCAAAAGGAGTCAATATTATGGACTTCTGCAAGCAGTTCAATGCCAGAACACAAGACAAGGCGGGAAAAGTTCTTCCGGTCATCATCACGGTTTACAGCGACAAGTCGTTTGACTTCATCGTAAAACAGCCGCCTGTAGCCATTCAACTCAAGGAGGCAGCCAAAGCTAAATCGGGTTCCGCACAGCCCAACCGCGACAAGGTCGGTCAGGTGACGTGGGATCAGGTGCGCGAGATCGCTCAGGACAAAATGTCCGATATGAACTGTTTCACGATCGAGGCTGCTATGCGTATGATCGCTGGTACTGCGCGCAGTATGGGTATCAACGTCGTTGGAGAATTTCCTAACAAGTAATTGCAATTACAAGAATGAGTAAGTTGACAAAAAAATCAAAAAAATTGCCTACGCGAAGGTCGAGCCCGAAAAGGCTTACAAGCTTACGGAGGCCGCAGCTCTTCTGAAGGAGATTACTTTTACGAAATTTGATGCTTCGGTGGATGTTGATGTGCGTCTGGGCGTGGATCCGCGTAAGGCCAACCAGATGGTGAGAGGCGTTGTGACTCTTCCTCATGGTACGGGTAAGCAGGTACGGGTTCTCGTGCTCTGTACTCCGGAAAAAGAGGCCGAAGCGCAGGCTGCCGGTGCCGACTACGTAGGTTTGGATGAATACGTCGAGAAGATCAAGTCCGGTTGGACGGATATTGATGTGATCATCTGTACGCCGAACGTGATGGGTAAGGTGGGTGCGCTGGGTCGTATTCTGGGTCCCCGCGGCCTGATGCCGAACCCCAAGACCGGCACGGTTACGATGGAAGTTGGAAAGGCTGTAAGTGAGGTAAAATCGGGTAAGATCGACTTCAAAGTGGACAAGTTCGGTATTATCCACACTTCAGTTGGTAAGATTTCGTTCTCTGCGGAGCAGATTGCCGATAACGTGAATACGGTGCTCAGCATGATTATGAAATTGAAACCGGCTGCAGCGAAAGGTTCTTATGTTAAGAGTATTTTCCTCTCGACGACTATGAGCCCTGGCTTGCAGATCGATGCTAAATCAGTAGAAACTAAATAAGAGGGAGGATTTAAGAGATGACGAAGGAAGAAAAATTGGTTGTCATTGACAGCCTCGCCGAGCAGCTCAACGAGTATCCTCACTTTTACATTACGAACATCGAGCTTTGAATGCCGAGCAGACTGCGTCGTTGCGTCGCAAGTGCTTCGAAAGCGACATCAAGCTGGTGGTCGTAAAGAACACGCTTCTTGCCAAAGCGCTGGAGCGGGTGGAGAAAGCGGATGCTGATTTGGTGAAAGTATTGGAGGGTTCGACCTCGGTAATGTTCGCCCACACGGGCAAGACGCCTGCGGTGCTGATCAAGGAGTTCCGCAAGACTTCCGACAAGCCGGTACTGAAAGCGGCGTACGTGGAAGGCTGCGTGTATGTAGGCGACAACCAGTTGGACACTCTGTGCAACATTAAGAGCCGGGAGGAGCTTATCGGCGATATCATCGCCCTGCTGCAATCTCCTGCGAAGAATGTTATCTCTGCATTGCAGTCTAATGCAGGCCAAAAGATTGCGGGTATCGTAAAGACGCTCGAAGAAAGAAATTAACAAACAAGAATTCAAACAAAATTTAATAAGATTGAACTTATGGCAGATGTAAAAAAATTAGCTGAAGAATTGGTAAATTTGACAGTTAAGGAGGTAAACGAGTTGGCTACGATCCTCAAAGAGGAGTACGGCATTGAACCCGCAGCTGCAGCCGTTGCTGTTGCAGCGCCTGCTGCCGCCGCCGGAGAGGCTGCTGCCGCTGAGAAGAGCGCATTCGACGTGATTCTGAAGAACGCTGGCCAGTCGAAGCTCCAGGTTATCAAAGTTGTGAAGGATATCGCAGGCCTGTCGCTGGGCGATGCCAAGGCTTTGGTTGATGCTGCTCCGAAAGCAATCAAGGAGGGTGTTTCCAAGGAGGAGGCCGAGTCGATCAAGGCTCAGCTCGAAGAGGCAGGTGCTGAAGTTGAGGTTAAGTAGTTTCTACTTAAAAGTTTCAGGACAAACTCAGGGTATAGGGCTTACGCTGCTGTAAGCTCTATGCCTTTTCTGGTCTAAAGATTAGAAGTGCCGACAGGAGCTGTGTCTGGTCTTTGGAAGTTTGGATGCTCTCAGGGTGTAATCTGTTTACACTGGGGGCATTAGCGGGATTAGAAGAGGTCCGCTGCGGGGGCTTCCCCCGGAATACTTAAACCTTCAACTTTAATTTGGATTTTACCGATGTCCACGACAAAAACACAACAAAGAGTTAGCTTTTCGACAGTCAAGAACCGGGTGCCTTATCCCGACTTGCTGGAGGTACAGCTTAAATCGTTCCGGGATTTTTTCCAGATGGACACCACGGCCGAGAATCGTAAGAACGAGGGGCTGTATAAGGTGTTTCAGGAGAATTTTCCCATTACCGATACCAGAAACAATTTCGTTCTGGAGTTCATCGACTACTATATCGACCCGCCCCGCTATTCGATCGAAGAGTGTCTGGAACGCGGCCTGACTTATAGTGTTCCCTTAAAAGCCAAATTGAAACTATATTGTACCGATGACGAGCACGAAGATTTCGGCGTGGTCGTGCAGGATGTCTATTTCGGTACGATTCCCTATATGACCGAACGTGGTACGTTCGTCATCAACGGTGCCGAGCGCGTCATCGTTTCGCAGCTCCACCGCTCGCCGGGCGTGTTCTTCGGACAGAGCATGCACACCAACGGTACGAAGCTCTATTCAGCTCGTATCATCCCGTTCAAGGGATCGTGGATCGAGTTCGCTACCGACATCAACAACGTGATGTACGCGTACATCGACCGTAAGAAAAAGTTGCCCGTTACGACCCTGCTGCGTGCCATCGGTTTCGAAGCCGATCAGCAGATCCTCGAGATTTTTGATCTCGCGGACGAAGTGAAAGTGACCAAAGCCGCTCTGAAGAAGGCCGTCGGCCGCAAGCTGGCCGCCAGGGTTCTTTCGACCTGGGTCGAGGATTTCGTGGACGAAGATACGGGCGAGGTGGTTTCGATCGAACGTAACAACGTGATCGTTGACCGAGAAACGGTGCTCCAGGAAGAGCATATCGACCAGATTATCGAGAGCGGTGCCAAGACGATTCTGCTGCATAAGGAGAATCTGTCGGGTATCGATTTCTCTATTATATACAATACTTTACAGAAAGATCCGTGTAACTCCGAAAAAGAAGCCGTGGTGTATATCTATCGCCAGTTGCGTGCTTCGGAGCCGCCCGACGAGGCTACGGCCCGCGACGTGATCGAGAAGCTCTTCTTCTCGGACAAGCGTTACGACCTGGGCGATGTCGGCCGTTACCGGATCAACAAGAAGCTCGATTTGGACATCGATCCGGCGATCCGCACGCTGACGCGCGAGGATATCATCGCCATCATCAAGTACCTGATCCAGCTCATCAACTCGAAAACCGAGGTGGACGATATCGACCACCTCTCGAACCGTCGTGTCCGCACGGTGGGCGAGCAGCTTTCGAACCAGTTTTTCGGTAGGTTTCGTGCGTATGGCACGTACCATCCGCGAGCGTATGAACGTGCGTGACAACGAAGTCTTCACGCCGGTCGATCTGATCAACGCCAAGACGCTCTCTTCGGTGATCAATTCGTTCTTCGGCACTTCGCAGCTTTCGCAGTTCATGGACCAGATCAACCCGCTGGCCGAAATCACGCACAAGCGCCGTCTGTCGGCCCTCGGTCCCGGCGGTCTTTCGCGTGACCGTGCTGGTTTCGAAGTCCGCGACGTGCACTACACGCACTACGGCCGTCTTTGCCCGATCGAGTCTCCCGAGGCCCGAACATCGGTCTGATTTCGTCGCTCTGCGTCTATGCCAAGATCTCCGACATGGGATTCATCGAGACTCCTTACCGTACCGTGACCAACGGACAGGTGGATCTCAACAATGCCGATATCAAATATTATTCGGCCGAAGAGGAGGAGGGGCAGGTGGTCGCCCAGTCGAATGTTCCGATCGACGACGAGGGCCATTTCCTGCAGCCCGACCGCATCAAGGCCCGTGAAGGCGCCGATTTCCCCGTTGTGACGGCCCAGGAGGTGACGCTCATGGACGTAGCTCCGAACCAGATCGCGTCGATCGCGGCAAGTCTGATCCCCTTCCTGGAGCACGACGATGCGAACCGTGCCCTCATGGGATCGAACATGATGCGCCAGGCCGTGCCGCTGGTGACCTGCGAGTCGCCGATCGTCGGTACGGGTATCGAAAAGGATATGATCTCCGACAGCCGCATCCAGATCATCGCCGAGGGCGACGGTGAGGTGGTATTTGCGGATGCAACCAAGATCCAGATCAAATACCAGCGGACGGAAGAGGAGGTGATCTGCTCGTTCGAGCCGGAAATTACGACTTATGAACTGCCTCGCTACCGTCGTACGAACCAGAATACGTCGATCACGTTGAAACCGGCCGTTCTGACGGGCGACAAGGTGACCAAAGGCCAGATCCTGACCGAAGGTTATTCGACGCAGAAGGGCGAGTTGGCGTTGGGTCGTAACCTGAAGGTGGCTTTCATGCCCTGGAAGGGTTACAACTTCGAGGATGCCATCGTGATTTCGGAGCGTATCCAGCGCGAGGACATTTTCACCTCGGTCCATGTCGATGAGTACATCATGGAGGTCCGCGACACCAAGCGCGGCGTCGAGGAGCTGACTTCGGATATTCCGAACGTGAGCGAGGACGCTACCAAGGATCTGGATGCCAACGGTATTATCCGTATAGGCGCCAACGTGCATCCGGGCGACATCCTGATCGGTAAGATCACTCCGAAAGGCGAGAGTGATCCTTCGCCTGAGGAGAAGCTGCTCCGTGCGATCTTCGGCGACAAGGCCGGCGACGTGAAGGATGCTTCGCTCAAGGCGCAGCCGTCGCTGCACGGTGTGGTGATCGACACGAAGCTTTACAGCCGTGCCGGCAAAGAGAACAAGCGTGCGGGAAAGAGCTCGGAGAAGCTGCAGATCGAGAAGCTCGACGAGAAGTTCGCAGCCCAGGTCGCCGACCTGACCAAGCAGCTCGTAAACAAACTTTATACGCTGCTTCAGGGCAAGACGACTACGGGTATCACCGATTACTTCGGTGTGGAACTCTATCCTGCCGGAACGAAATTCACCCAGAAGCTGCTCGATGAGCTCTCCCGCAAAGTCACCGACGAGAAGTCGGGCGTTGCGATGGGGTACCTGAACCTGGGGACCTGCAAGTGGACGGGCGACAGCCACCTCGATGCGCTGGTAGAGAAGACGATCAACAACTATACGATCGAATGGAAGAAGGCCGATGCCGCGATCAAGCGTGAGAAATACAACCTCACCAACGGCGACGAACTCCCCCAGACGGGCGTGATCCAGATGGCCAAGGTCTATATCGCCAAGAAGCGCAAGCTGAAGGTGGGCGACAAGATGGCGGGACGCCACGGCAACAAGGGTATCGTGGCCCGTGTCGTGCGCGACGAGGATATGCCGTTCCTCGAGGACGGTACGATCGTCGATATCTGCCTGAACCCGCTGGGTGTGCCTTCGCGTATGAACCTCGGTCAGATTTACGAAACCGTGCTCGGCTGGGCCGGCAAGGAGCTGGGGCTGAAGTTCGCTACGCCGATTTTCGACGGTGCTTCGCTCGACCAGATCAACGAATATACGGCGAAGGCGGGTATTCCGCGCAGCGGGCGTACTTACCTGTACGACGGCGGTACGGGCGAGAAGTTCGACCAGCCGGCTACGGTAGGCGTGATCTACATGCTCAAGCTCGGCCACATGATCGACGACAAGATGCACGCCCGTTCGATCGGTCCCTATTCGCTTATCACGCAGCAGCCGCTCGGCGGTAAGGCGCAGTTCGGCGGTCAGCGTTTCGGTGAGATGGAGGTTTGGGCGCTCGAAGGATTCGGCGCCGCCAATATCCTGCAGGAGATCCTGACCATCAAGTCGGATGACGTGATGGGTCGTGCCAAGGCTTACGAGGCCATCGTCAAAGGCGACAACCTGCCCAAGCCGGGTATTCCCGAGGCAATGAACGTGTTGCTGCACGAGTTGCGCGGTCTGGCCCTTTCGGTCAAGCTGGAGTAAGGGAAGGTAGGTAGTAGTATATAGAGGATAAGAAAAAAGCATTGCATTATGTCATTCAATAAAGACAATAAAGTGAATAACGGTTACAGCTCCATTTCGATCGGACTGGCTTCGCCGGAAGAGATTCTGGCGCAGTCGAGCGGCGAGGTGCTGAAGCCCGAAACCATTAACTATCGTACCTACAAGCCTGAACGCGACGGTCTTTTCTGCGAGCGTATCTTCGGTCCCGTGAAAGACTACGAGTGCCATTGCGGCAAGTACAAGCGTATCCGTTACAAGGGCATCGTCTGCGACCGTTGCGGCGTGGAGGTGACCGAGAAAAAGGTGCGCCGCGAGCGCATGGGCCACATTTCGCTGGTGGTGCCGGTGGTGCATATCTGGTATTTCCGCTCCCTGCCCTCGAAGATCGGCTATCTGCTGGGTATCCCTTCCAAGAAGCTGGAGGCGATCATCTATTACGAGCGCTATGTGGTAATCAACGCCGGTGCTGCCGCCGAGCAGGGTGTGGAACGGTTGCAGACCCTTTCGGAGAAAGAGTATCTGGACATCGTGGGCGCGCTGCCGAAGGGCAACCAGTCGCTCGATGACAGCGATCCCAACAAGTTCGTGGCCCAGATGGGTGCCGAGGCGATCTATACGTTGCTTCAGCAGGTCGATCTGGATTCCATGTCCTATGCCCTGCGTCACAAGGCTTCGACGGAAACCTCGCAGCAGCGCAAGAGCGAGGCGCTCAAATGCCTGAATGTGATCGAGATGTTCCGTGCTTCGGAAGGCCGGAACAAACCCGAGTGGATGGTGCTGAAGGTGCTGCCGGTGATTCCTCCCGAGCTGCGCCCGCTGGTGCCGCTGGACGGCGGACGTTTCGCTACGTCGGATCTGAACGACCTCTACCGTCGCGTCATCATCCGTAACAACCGTCTGAAGCGTCTGATCGAGATCAAGGCTCCGGAGGTGATTCTGCGCAACGAGAAACGTATGTTGCAGGAGGCGGTCGATTCGCTGTTCGACAACTCGCGCAAGAGCAACGCCGTGAAGAACGAAAGCAACCGTGCCCTCAAGTCGCTGTCCGACTCGCTCAAGGGCAAGCAGGGACGTTTCCGTCAGAACCTGCTGGGTAAGCGTGTCGATTATTCGGCCCGTTCGGTCATCGTCGTCGGTCCTGAACTGAAGATGCACGAGATGGGTATTCCGAAGGATATGGCGGCCGAACTCTACAAGCCGTTCGTAATCCGCAAACTCATCGAGCGCGGTATCGTCAAGACGGTGAAATCGGCCAAGAAGATCATCGACCGGAAAGATCCCGTTATCTGGGGTATTCTGGAGAACGTCATCAAGGGGCATCCGGTGCTGATGAACCGTGCCCCGACGCTGCACCGTCTGGGTATCCAGGCCTTCCAGCCCAAACTGATCGAGGGCAAGGCCATGCAGTTGCACCCGTTGGCTTGTACGGCGTTCAACGCCGACTTCGACGGTGACCAGATGGCCGTGCACCTGCCGCTGGGCAATGCCGCCATTCTGGAGGCTCAGCTGCTCATGCTCGGTTCGCACAACGTCCTGAACCCCGCGAACGGCGCTCCTATCACCGTGCCTTCGCAGGACATGGTTCTCGGTCTGTACTATATCACCAAGCCCCGCAAGGGCGTCAAAGGCGAAGGCCTTACTTTCTATGGTCCCGAGGAGGCGATCATCGCTTACAACGAGAAACGGGCCGATCTGCATGCGCAGGTGAAATGTATGGTCAGCGACGTGGACGAGAACGGCAACAAGGTGCGGGTCTTGAAGGAAACGACTATCGGCCGCATCCTGTTCAACCAGGTGGTGCCCGAAGAGGTCGGTTATATTAACGAAGTGCTTACCAAGCGTTCGCTGCGCGACATCATCGCCGTGGTGATGAAGAAGGCGGGTGCCGACAAGGTGGCTGCGTTCCTCGACGATATCAAGGCGATGGGTTATCAGATGGCCTTCCAGGGCGGTCTGTCGTTCAACCTCGATGCCGTTATCATTCCCGAGGAGAAGGAGAAACTGGTCCAGGAGGGATACGAGCGTGCCGACGAAGTGATCGAATCCTACAACATGGGTCTTATTACCAACAACGAACGCTACAACCAGATCATCGACATCTGGACCAATATCAATACGAAACTCACCAAGACGGTGATCGACACCCTGATCAAGGATGACGACGGTTTCAACCCGGTCTATATGATGCTGGACTCCGGAGCCCGTGGTTCGAAGGAGCAGATCCGTCAGCTTTCGGGTATGCGCGGTCTGATGGCCAAGCCGCAGAAGTCGGGTGTCGAGGGCGGTCAGCAGGTCATCGAAAACCCGATTCTCTCGAACTTCAAGGAGGGTCTTTCGGTGCTCGAATACTTCATCTCTACGCACGGTGCCCGTAAGGGTTTGGCCGATACGGCGCTGAAAACGGCCGATGCCGGTTACCTGACGCGCCGTCTGGTGGACGTTGCGCAGGATGTAATCATCAACGAGGAGGATTGCGGTACGCTGCGCGGTTTGACGGCTACGGCCATCAAGCGCAACGACGACGTGGTGCAGACGCTCTATGACCGCATCCTGGGCCGCACGGCTCTGAACGATGTGATTCACCCGCTCACGGGAGAGGTGCTCTGCAAGGCCGGTGAGGAGATCACGGAGTCGATTGCCGAGGCCATCGAGAAGTCGCCGCTGGAGTCCGTCGAAATCCGTTCGGTGCTTACCTGCGAATCGCGTCGCGGCGTTTGTGCGAAGTGCTACGGACGCAACCTGGCTACGGCCCGCATGGTACAGCGCGGCGAAGTGGTCGGCGTCATCGCGGCACAGTCCATCGGTGAGCCGGGTACGCAGCTGACCCTCCGTACGTTCCACGTCGGCGGTGTGGCGGCCGGTACGGCTGTCGAGACCAATGTGGTTTCGAAATACGAAGGTCGTCTGGAGATCGACGAGCTTCGCACCGTGAAGGGCAAGAATCCGCAGGGCGAAGCCGTGGACATCGTCATTTCGCGTCAGTCGGAGTTCCGCATCGTGGATCCCAAGACCGAAATCGTACTCTATACGCACAACCTGCCTTACGGCTCGATGCTCTATATGAGCGACGGCGCCGAGGTCAAGAAGGGCGACATGATCTGCGAGTGGGATCCGTACAACGCGGTAATCATCTCCGAGCATGAGGGTAAAGCTGTTTATGACAGTGTTATCGAGGGTGTTACTTACCGTGACGAGCGCGATGAGCAGACCGGTCTTTCGGAGAAGGTAATCATCGAATCCAAGGACAAGACCAAGAACCCCGTGATCAAGGTGATCAACAAGGAGGGCGAAGAGGTCAAATCCTACAACTTGCCGGTGTCGGCCCACGTGGTTGTCAAGGACAATGCGAAGATCAAGGCCGGCGATATCCTGATCAAGATCCCGCGTGCCGTCGGCAAGTCGGGCGGCGATATCACCGGTGGTCTGCCGCGTGTTACGGAGCTGTTCGAGGCCCGCAACCCGTCCAATCCGGCCATCGTTTCGGAGATCGACGGCGAGGTGACCTTCGGCAAGATCAAGCGCGGTAACCGTGAGATCATCATCACGTCAAAAGAAGGTGACGTACGCCGTTACCTGGTGCCGCTGTCGCGTCAGATCATCGTTCAGGAGAACGACTACGTGAAGGCCGGCGGTGCGCTTTCGGACGGTGCCATTACCCCGAGCGATATTCTCAATATCCTGGGTCTGACGAAGGTGCAGGAGTACATCGTCAATGAGGTGCAGGAGGTGTACCGTATGCAGGGCGTGAAGATCAACGACAAGCATTTCGAGGTGATCGTACGCCAGATGATGTCGAAAGTCAAGATCGAAGATCCGGGTGATACCCGCTTCTTCGAGGATCAGATCGTCGATAAGTGGGAGTTTATGGACGTGAACGACGAGCTTTATGACAAGGTGGTCGTAACGGATGCCGGCGACTCTACGGCCGTACAGCCGGGGCAGATTATCTCGATGCGCAAGTTGCGTGACGAGAATTCGAGCCTCAAGCGTCGTGACCTGAATCTCGTCAAGGTGCGTGATATCGTTCCTGCGACTTCCACGCAGATTCTGCAGGGTATCACCCGTGCCGCATTGCAGACTTCGAGCTTCATTTCGGCCGCTTCCTTCCAGGAGACGACCAAAGTGCTGAACGAAGCTGCGATCCAGGGCAAGGTCGATCCGTTGGAGAACCTGAAGGAGAACGTGATTTGCGGCCACCTGATTCCCGGCGGTACCGGTATGCGGGAGTACGACAATCTGGTCGTAGGATTGAAGGAGGATCTGGAGGCGATTCAGGCTGCCAAGTAATAGACAATTTTTATCATAATCGAACGGGAGCGGACGGAAAGTCTGCTCCCGTTTTTTATGGGGTTTTGTCACCTGCTTCCGGAAGATGGCGGACTTCGTTGCGGAGTTTTTTGGTCGCTTCGCAGTTCAAGCCATGTCGGGCGAATAACCGGGACACCGAATTGTTCTGGCTCGTTTTTGTGGCTGCAATGGAAGAAACCGGATCGAACGAAACTATTTCGGATGTCGATATAATCGGCGGTGTGCCGTTGAAAGCTGGCTTTCGATCGGATTATATGGGGAGCAATATGCAAACAGGACGACCGGGTAGGTCGTCCTGAAGAGAAGATAGTAGCTCCACCGCGACTCGAACGCGAATTTGAAGTTTAGGAACTTCCGTTCTATCCCTTGAACTATGGAGCCTTGTAAAGCTGTCCGGCTTCTTCCCGAAGTCGTTTCGGCCGGGAGGAATCGTTGGCTTTCGATCGGGAAGCGTGTGTCGTGCCGGAGATCCCGATAACAGAAACAGTGCGTACCGGGAAAGTACGCACTGCAAATATAGTGATTTTACGGGAAATCGGGGCGGTTTTAGAATTTCAGGTTCACTCCGATAGCGAAAGTGTGCGCCGACAGGGAATAGTTGCCCGAAAAAGGCTGGATCGCCTTGTCGTTTGCCGTGGTATGAGCCTGGATTTTCGCTTGCTCCGGGGCCATTCCGCCTGCGATGAGCTGCCCGTATGTCTGTGCATAGACCGCTTTGTAAGTGAGTGAATTGTAGTAGTCGCACGATCCCGTCCGCTCCGGGTCTGCCGAGGTGATATATCCGTATGCCAGATCGATCGATACGTTTTTTTGCAGGGGTTGATCGTCACGCCGGCCGTGTAGGATACTTTGGTCATCGAAGGGGTTTCGGGGTTGAGGAAATCGCTCCGTACGGGGCTTTCATCTACGTACATACCCAGGCGTGCCGTGACGAATTTGCAGGCGTGGTATTGGACGCCGATACGGGTGGCCACCGTGTTCTTATAGTTCTTGATGCTCGTCGGCAGATCGTAAACCGATGCCCCGGTCGCCGGGTCGGTAATATCTACGTGGAGCGATTTATAGGCGCTCCACAGGACGTATTGGATGTCGAAAGCCATTTCCCACTTCGGGGTCGGTCGGAAGCCCACGCCCCAAGCGAGGTTGGCCGGCAGCGGGAGTTCCGTTTCGACGCAAGCGCTGCTCAAGTCGGGAATCATTCCCGTTGCCTGGAGGACCTGCCCGATTTCGGGAGAGGCATACAGGAGGTTGGCCGTGCCGCTTGCCACTTTCATCTTCACTTTCGAACGATAGGAGAAACCAAGGGTCCATTCCGGGGTGATGTCCCACAGGATACCTACGTTTACGCCGATCGCAGTTTTGGCGTCGCCTTTGATCCGGGCGGATACCAGGGAGCGATCTCCTGCCTGGGTGAACAGTTCGGCGTATTGTCCCTGCCCTGCGGCGGTCAGCAATCCGGCGATCGTATTGTTCGTCGCTTCGCCGACGGGGAACATGGAGCGCGACAGGTCGAACGTACCCCAGGTGATCGTCATGCCGACACCTACCGAGAGTTTATCCCAGAATTTGTAGGAGATCGTCGGCTGCAATGTATAGGCTTGCAGGTCGATGCTTTGGATCAGATGTGCTCCGACCCAGTTGTCGCCCCAGTTCATAGACGAGCCGTAAGGGGTATAAAATCCCAGGCCGACGGCCAGATTTTTGGTGGCTTTGTAGTTGAAATAGGCGTAGAGCGGCGTCGAAATCTTGTTGTCCGAGTGGGCTTGGATCTGCGGATTGCCCCGGTAGTCGTTGTTCGACAGGTACGTTGCATTGGATTTGATGCCCGTGATGCCGACCGAGAAGGAGAATCGGGAGGTTTGGAAGGCGGTTCCCGCCGGGTTGAAGTAGATCGACTCGGAATTGAGTTTCATACCTGTTCCCACGTGTCCCATTCCCAACTGTTTTGCACTCAAGGTATTGACTTGGTAGCCTTCGGCGCAGACCGCCGTTGCGAACAGCAGGGCCGAGATAGTTAGTAGCAGTTGCTTCATAATCAAAGTTTTAGTTGATAATTTGAAAAATATATTGATTTCTGTGGTAAGTTTATGCGCTCGGACGAGTTTCGGAGCGATTCTCATCCATGCTTTCAAAAATGCTTGTCTTAAAACGGAGCAAAAGTACGAAAACAAAGTCGAGTAGGAAAATATTTTGTTCGTAATTTCTTAAAAAGTGGACTAAAATGGATATAATTGGTCAGAATTGGATTCGATTCGAAAATAACAGGAAAGTAAAATACCGTTGTTCGAGATCAGATTTCATTGTTTCAGGACGTTTTTTTGATCGGGGGACTTGGAATTACCCGGAGGAAAGATTTGGCAGAATCGAAAATCCGTTATACTTTTGCACTCGGAGAGATGGCAGAGTGGTCGATTGCGGCGG
>OKWF01000012.1_pt1 | contig 31163 bp, 33 predicted proteins | sample 1607031 | NCBI WGS metagenome assembly OKWF01 (sample SAMN04414079, study PRJEB24778) | human gut metagenome | material: faecal | host: Homo sapiens | reverse complement strand
ACCTGGTGTTCTCTGCTTCCCTGCCCGCAGCTGCCAAGACCTGGATGATCATTCCTCTGGGCATCGCAGCCTTCGTGGTGTTCTACGCAGTGTTCTACTTTGCCATCACCAAGTTCGACCTGAAGACCCCCGGCCGTGAGGACGAGGACGAAGAGGCCGAGAAGAAGGTCGTTCTGGCAAACAACAACTATACCGAAGTTGCTTCCGCTGTTCTGGCTGCTGTCGGCGGCAAGGAGAACGTGAAGGAAGTTGGTTACTGCGCAACCCGTCTGCGCTTTGAGGTCAAGGATAACGCTAAGGTGGACGAGAAGGCTGTCAAGGCGCTGGTGCTGCCGGTGTCATCCGCCCGTCCAAGACTTCCTGCCAGGTTGTCATCGGGCCTCAGGTTCAGTTCGTGTTCGATGAACTGAAGAAGATGCTGTAATTTTTAGATAATTGGTTAAAAGAGTTGTCTACTCGATATGATTTTCAAAATAATTTTGATTATTGTGGAGATATTTATACTCGTTCTGATTATGAACCAGATTTTTATGATTATTTGAATTGGATTGAAGAAAATGCTACTTCTGGTTTTTACCAAATTATTTATCGTTGGCTGGTTGATGAAGAATTTGATGATGATTTAAATCAAATTCTTGCAAACACTATTTTGTTGCCGAATGAACAGGTTGCAATAGCTGTTGTTTATCCATTGGTACAAAATTCTTTGGTGGAATTTGAAAGCCGAGGGGGAGTTGATCAATGTTACGATCAATATAATAGTGATATAAAACGCTGTAAAAGGGATTATCATATAACTATGGCTGTGGTGACTGCCGTTTCGGTCTTATCCGGAGGAAGCGCTGCACCGGCTGCTGCGGTATCCCTCGTTGGAAATACCGTTGCTTTGAAGAGTTGCATGGATGGTGCTGCCCGAACTTTTGATATTTGTGTGAAGTATGCAAAATAGAGATTCGAATTGGAGACATTTTCTGGGAGACCGCTGTCGGATCGTGCGATGCGATCCGGTTCCCGGGCGGATATTCACTTCCGAGAGGCTGCTGTGGGCTTTGGCGGTTGTGATCGGAATCGAGCTGCTTGTTTCCCAGGTCATCTCTTGGGAAGTATCGGTTTGGGTAGCGATGTGTGGTGACGGTTTGCTTGCACTCGGGACCTTGGGGTTGTTCCTGGCCCGAATATACCGCAACCGGGAGGTGGACTGGTTGTTGCTTTTCGTTGCCGTGATGATGGTGCTGTTGGCCGCTAATCATTGGGAGATAGCGCAGAGCCATCCGATCGCGGGGTGATACGCCCCGTTGTTTCTCTAACGCCGAGTCGCCGGAACCTGCAAAAGGCCCGGCGATTCGGCGTCAGAGGTGAATCGCTGTTTTTTATTTTCGGTGTCCGTACCGAAAATGTTGAACGCCGGAGCAGCGGGTTGCGGCGGTCGAGCAGCAGGAACTCCAGCAAGAGCAGGACGAGGGCCGCTCCGATCAGGTATTGGAACTGTTCGTTGAACTCCTCGAAGCGGAGGGCCGCCAGGTCGCCTTTTTCCATATTGTTGATCGTGCGTACGATTTCGTCCAGCCCGATCGACTGGTTGGTCGAGCGGATGTAGGCTCCGTCGGTCGCCTGTGCGATCTTTTCGAGCAGGGGTTCGCCCAGTTTCGATACGACCATCTCTCCCTTGTCGTCCTTGATGAACTCGCCGCCGATCTGGATCGGAGCGCCTTCCGGCGTGCCGATGCCGATGGTGAAGATGCGGATGCCCTGTTCGGCGGCCCGTTCGGCCGCTTCGATGGCGCCGGAGTCGTGCCCTTCGCCGTCGGTGATGAGCACGATGACGCGTCCTGCGGGGTTATCTCCCTTTTCCGAAAAGGACATGGTGGCCAGCGAGAGGGCCTGACCGATGTCGGTGCCCTGCACCGAAACCATCGAAGGGGATATTCTGCGGGCAAAGGCTTTGGCCATGCGGTAGTCCGAGGTGATCGGCAGTTGCACTACGGCGTCGCCCGCGAAGACGACCAGTCCCACGCGATCCTGCTTGAGTCCGTCGAAGAGCTTGTCGATGGCGTATTTGGTGCGTTCGAGGCGGTTGGGCTGGAAATCCTCGGCGAGCATCGAGTTCGAAACATCGACCACGAGCATCATCTCGATACCCCGGCTCTCCACCTCGCGGAGTTTCGAACCCAGCTGCGGCCGTGCGAGCGCCAGGGTGAGCAGGGCGAATGCCGTGAGGTACAGGATGAATTTCAGACGCCGGCGCCCCGTAGAAGCGTCGGGCATGAGCGGACGGATGGTTTCGAGCCGGCCGAAACGGCTGAGGCGCCGGCGTGCGAGCTGTCCGGCGGCCGTCCATACGGCGACGAGCAACGGGAGGAGCCACAGCAGCCAGAGGTATTCGGGATATGCGAATCTGAACATTACGGCAGGGATTTTAACCAGAGGGTACGCAACAGAAATTCCACGAGCAGCAGGGCCAGAGCCGCCGCTGCCCAGCGGAGGTACTCCTCGGTGTAGGTGGTGTATTGCGATATTTCGACCTTGCTCTTTTCGAGCTGGTTGATTTCGTCGTAGATGGACTGTAGTTTGGCGTTGTCCGTGGCGCGGAAGTAACGGCCGCCCGTGAGATCGGCGATCTCGCCGAGTATCTTTTCGTCGATCTGCACCTTGGCCTGCACGACGGTCGGGTTCCCGAAGAAGTCCACCGTCGGATAGGGGGCCGTGCCGCGTGTGCCGACACCGATCGTATAGACGCGGATGCCCTGGTCACGGGCGATCTCCGCAGCCGTGAGGGGAGCGATTTCGCCCCGGTTGTTCTCTCCGTCGGTCAGCAGGATGATGACCTTGCTCTTGGCGTTGCTCTCGCGCAGGCGGTTGATTGCCGTCGCCAGTCCGTTGCCGATGGCCGTGCCGTCCTCCACCACGCCGCTGCGCAGGCGTCCCAGCAGGGTTTGCAGCGTTCCCTGATCGGTCGTCAGCGGGCTTTGGGTGAAGGCTTCGCCCGCGAAGGCCACCAGTCCGATGCGGTCTCCGGGGCGGTCGGTGATGAAGTTGCCGGCGACCTGCTTGGCTGCCTGGATGCGGTCGGGCTGGAGGTCCTGGGCCAGCATCGAGGTCGAAATATCGATCGCCAGCACGATGTCGATGCCTTCGGTGTTGCTCGTCGAGCCTTCATCGACCGATTGGGGGCGGGCCAGCGCTACGATGAGGAGCGCGACGGCCGCGCAGCGCAGCGCGAAAGGCAGATGCCGCAGGTAATAACGTACGGTGCGCGGTGCTTCGGCGACACCGTCGATGGTCGATACTTGGATCGAAGCGCCGCCCTGACGGGTCCGCCAGACGTAATAGACCACCACGAGCGGAATGACCGCGAGCAGCCACAAAAAGTATGGAGAGGCGAATTGCATAGCCGTTTCAGAATTGATTCGTTACCAGTTTTTATTGCCGCGTACCACGACCCCGGCTTTCTCCTTGAGTTTCTCCTGGGTCTTGTCCTCCTGGGTCTGGATCGCATCCAGCATCCGTTCCTGTTCTTCCGGGGAGATGCCGTTTTCGCGGGGTTGGCCGGGCTGCCGGTCGTCGCTGTCCGGCTTGTCGGAATCCTGCGGCTGTTCGTCGGGATTTTGTCCGTTCTTGTCGGGATCATTCTGACCGTTCTGCCGGTCTTGTTGATCCTGTTGCTCGCCGCCCTTGTCCTGCTGCCGGTCTTTGTCCGAATTATTATCCTTGTTTTTGTCTTGATTCTGATCCTGACCGCCGCTGTTCTGCTGGTCCTTGTTCTGATCTTTGTTTTGATCCTCGTTCTGCTGTTTTTGCAGCAGTCGCTTGGTGTAGGCGTAGTTGTACTTGGCCTCCTGGTCGGCAGGATTCATCCGCAGGGAGTTCTTGTAGCTTTCGAGCGCTTCCGGGTATTTTTCCTGTTTGAATTGGGCGTTGCCGAGGTTGTAGAAAGCCTCGGCCCGTTCCTGGTCGGTGCGGGTGGAGTCTGCGGCGATGCGTTCGAGCATCTTGGCCGCCTCCTCGTATTTTTCGGTACGGTAGAGGGCGCCCCCCAGGTTGTAGGCGGCCTCGAAGTTTTCGGGGGGCCGCTTCGAGCGCCTGCGTGTAGCGTTCGATGCTGCGGTCGTACCGCTCCTTCGCGAAATCCCGGTTGCCCTTGCGCACGAGGCTGCGCTCGGGGTATTTCTGGGCCGAGGCGCTGCCGATTCCGAGCAACAGGGTGATGAATATCAGTAGGATTCTGTTTGGCATGGCGTGTCGGATGCTATTGGGTGTCGTCCTGTTCGGTGCCCTCCTCCGCGATTTCCGCAGGCTTGGTCTCCTCGACGAAATAGTAGGCGTTCAGGTAGTTGTCTTCGTTGGTCGTCCCTTCGGACTGGGCTTTGGCGAATTTCGCCAGGTCGGCGTCCCGGAGGATCGCCTGCAGGTCCATGACGCATTTCTGCGGCAGGTCGTAACGGCGGACTGCCGCGAGAATTTCGTCAGAGGTCATCTCCATCGCGCCGAAGCCGTATCGTCCGGCCAGATAAGTGCGCAGGATGTCCGTCAGGCCCGAGTAATACTGTTTGTGGCGTCCGCTCTGCCAGAGTTTCTGGTTGTGGAGCGTTTCGAGCGCTTGGATGGCCGCGATGTGGGGCGGCAGGGGCGGTGCGGGACGGAAGATGTCGCGTACCTTGCGGGCGTAGCGGGCCATCAGGCGGCGGCCTGCGTAGATCGCGCCGCCCAGGACGATCAAACCCAGCAGCTCCAGAGGACGTAGCCGCTGATTTCGCCGTAGCGGAAGGGCAGCGTGCGCTGGGCTTTGATGTCGTAGATCGTGTGCGACGTGGAGTCGATCTGAAAGGTTCCCACCTGCAGCCGCAGGGTGTCGGCGGTATAGAGCGTGTCGGTGATGTTCTTGTCCAGATAGAGCACTTGTGCGCGTCCCAGGCCGAGGTTGCCCTCCTCGAACGCCGCCAGCGTGTAGCGTTTGCGCAGGCTCAGGTGACGTCCGTCGCGCCGGAGGGTGTCCACCGGATGCGATTCGACGACCTCCAGTCCGCTCTGCGGAGGCGGGTTGAAGGTGGGAAATTCCACGACCTGCACCAAATCACGATCGACGTCGATCACCACGTCGAAGCGGTCGCCGATTCCGATGCTGTCGGGTTCGACGCGGGCGGTGATCGTCGGCGGTGCGGCGTACAGAACGGTCGTCAGCCCCGTCAGAAGAGCTGTCGCCAGAGCTGTTTTTACTCTTTTCGTGATGGATGTCCGACCGGCTTTCGGACGACCCGAAGACCGCAGGCCGACGGGCACCGCTTCCGAAGGAGGTGTTTGCGCGGCATTTTGCCGCTCTGCGGCGGCGGACGGTTGAATACCGCCGTTGCGTGCGAACGGAGAGCAGGTTGATGCCGGGTTATTTGGGATCGACTTCATCGCTGTTTGAATAGTTTGATGAGTTCCACGACGTAATCCCCGTCGGTCGATACCTCGGCCGTGTCGATGCGGTGGTGTTTGAGCGCCGGAGAGGATGGCGGCGCTCCGCTCCTGCCAGACGCGGGCGTAGTGCTCCCGCACCCGGGCCGAGGAGGTGTCCACCCACGCTTTTCGGCCCGTTTCGGCGTCTTTCATTTCGACGATCCCTCGTCGGGCAGTTCGGCTTCGCGGGGGTCGCTGACGCGGATTCCCACCAGGTCGTGTTTTCCGGAAGCGATCTTGAGCGCGTCCTCGAGCGCCGTACGGTCCTTGCCGGGATCGAGAAAGTCCGAGAGCAGGAAGGCCGTGCAGTGTTTTTTGGTGACGTTGGTCAGGAAACGCAGCGCTTCCGAAATACGGGTCCCCCGCGATTGCGGCTCGAAGCCGACCAGTTCGCGGATGATGGCCAGGATATGGCTGCGCCCCTTTTTCGGGGGGATGAATTTCTCGATCCGGTCGGAGAAGAAGATGCAGCCCACCTTGTCGTTGTTCTCCGAGGCCGAGAAGGCCAGCACGGCGGCGATTTCGGTTTGCAGGTTTTTCTTCAGGCGGTCCGTGGTGCCGAACATCCGGGAGCCGCTGACATCCACCAGGAGCATCATCGTCAGCTCGCGCTCCTCTTCGTAGACCTTGATGTGGGGCGTGCGCGAGCGGGCCGTGACGTTCCAGTCGATGTCGCGCACGTCGTCGCCGGCGCGGTATTCGCGCACTTCGGAAAACGACATGCCGCGTCCCCGGAAGGCCGTGTGATACTTTCCGGCGAAGATTTCGTTGGAAAGCCCCCGGGTTTTGATCTCGATCTTGCGGACTCGTTTCAGGATATCGTTTTCGGTCTCCTGCATTATTGCATTTTCAATTAGGGTACGATTACGTTGTTCAGGATGTCGGTGATGATCTGCTCTGTGGTGATGTTCTCGGCCTCGGCTTCGTAGGTGAGTCCGATGCGGTGACGCAGTACGTCGTGGCAGACGGCCCGCACGTCCTCCGGAATCACGTAACCCCGGCGGCGGATGAAGGCGTAGGCCCGGGCACCTTGGCCAGCGAGATCGACGCACGGGGCGGAGCCGCCGTAAGCGATCAGGGGCTGCAGTTTTTCGAGGTTGTATTCGGCCGGTTCGCGGGTGGCGAAGATGATGTCGATGATGTATTTTTCGATCTTTTCGTCCATATAGACCTCTTCGACTACGCGGCGGGCCTTGACGATGTCTTCGGGCGAAGTCACTTTATTGACCTTCGGGAGTCCTTCCCCGGCCAGATTCATACGCATAATGTCGCGCTCCTCCTGTTTCTGGGGGTAGGAGATCTTGGCTTTCAGCATGAAACGATCGACCTGCGCCTCGGGCAGCGGGTAAGTACCTTCCTGCTCCAGCGGGTTCTGCGTCGCCAGCACCAGGAAGGGCTCGGGCAGCGGATAGGTTTCGTCGCCGATGGTCACCTGCCGCTCCTGCATGGCTTCGAGCAGAGCCGACTGCACCTTGGCCGGCGAGCGGTTGATCTCGTCCGCGAGGACGAAGTTGGCGAATACGGGGCCTTTGCGGACGAGGAACTCCTCCTTCTTCTGCGAGTAGATCAGTGTACCGATCAGGTCTGCCGGCAGCAGGTCGGGGGTGAACTGAATGCGCGAGAAATCGGCATCGACGGCTTTGGCCAGCGTGGTGATGGCCAGCGTTTTGGCCAGCCCCGGCACGCCTTCCAGCAGGATGTGCCCGTTGGAGAGCAGGCCGATCAAAAGGGTGTCGATCAGGTGATTCTGTCCGATAATCACCTTACCCATCTCGCTGCGCAGCGTATCGACGAAGACGCTTTCGCGTTCGATCCGTTCGTTGAGTTCCTTGATGTTGATGACTTCACTCATTTTCGGTGTGTATTTTCGGTTTTTCGTTGTTTTCGGTATTTATGCAACGCATGCCCTGCAAAATTATTGCAAAATACATATTTTTTTCGAGAAATCGAAAATCCCGACGCTCTTTTCGCCCTGATGCGGGGCGGTGCCCCGGTTGAAAAACCGCACCCGGGCGCCGCTTCGGGGCAAAGATCGGGCGGAGGATGTCCTGCAGGTTCGCCTTCGGTTGCGGCGCTCCGCCGTATTATTCGGCTGCGGACGCTCCGTCGTTGCGGGGAAATCGCTATATTTGCACGTTATGGAATCTCAAATATTGAAAGGCCTGAATCAGGCCCAGCGGGAGGCGGTGGTGAACTACGATTCGCCGTCGCTCATCATTGCGGGCGCCGGGTCAGGCAAGACGCGCGTACTCACTTCGCGCATCGCCTATATGATCGAGCAGGGGGTGGCTCCGTACAATATCCTCGCCCTCACCTTCACCAACAAGGCCGCCGAGCAGATGCGCGAACGTATCGCCCAAATGCTGCCGGACGGACGCCACCGCTATATCCGCATGGGAACCTTCCACTCGGTTTTCTCGCGCATTCTGCGCGACAACGCCGACCGGATCGGCTTTCCCCAGAGTTTTACGATTTACGAGCCGTCGGACTGCAAAAACCTCCTGAAAACCATCGTCAGGGAACTGAACCTGGACGATACCAAATACAAGCCTGCGATGCTGGCTTCGCGCATCTCCTACGCCAAAAACTGCCTGGTGACGCCGGGCGCTTATTTGGCCAATGCCAGCTTCGGAGCCGAAGACCGGCGGATGCAGATTCCCGAGTTTGGCAATATCTATAACATCTATTGCGCCCGCTGCAAGCGGAACGGGGCGATGGATTTCGACGACCTGTTGTTGCAGACCAATATTCTGCTGCGGGATTGTCCCGATGTGACGGCCCGCTACCAGGAGCAGTTCAAATACATCCTGGTCGATGAGTATCAGGATACCAATTATGCGCAGTACGTCATCATCCGGCGCCTGTCGCAGCTCCATTCGAGGTCTGCGTGGTGGGTGACGACGCCCAGTCGATCTATTCGTTCCGGGGGGCCAAGATCGAGAACATCCTCTCGTTCAAGAAGGATTTTCCGGATGCGATGATCTTCAAGCTGGAGCAGAATTACCGCTCGACGCGTACGATCGTCGAGGCGGCCAATTCGGTGATCGAACGTAATTCGAAACGCATGGAGAAGAAGTGCTTTTCGGAAGGGGATATGGGCGAAAAGATCCGCGTGCTCCGAGCCTATACCGACCGCGAGGAGGCCGAAATGGTGGTCAGCGACCTGCGCGACAAGGTGCGGGCTGCGGGCGATGAGTGGGCCGAGGCAGCGATTCTGTACCGCACCAACAACCAGTCCCAGGCGCTCGAAGACGCGCTGCGCCGCAAAGGAATACCCTATCGTATTTACAAGGGCAATTCGTTCTACGACCACAAGGAGATCAAGGATCTGCTGGCCTATATCCGGCTGGTTATCAACCCCCGCGACGACGAGGCCTTCAAGCGGATCGTCAATTACCCTGCGCGGGGTATCGGCGATACGACCGTAGAGCGGATCGCTTTGCTGGCCAAAGCTCGTAATCTGTCGATGTGGGAAGCGGTGGATGCGCTGACGGCCGAGCCGGTGACGGATCCCGTGCAGAAGACCATCGTCCGCAAAGTGGCCGAGTTCGTGGCCCTCGTCCGGGGGCTGTCGTTGGCCCGGGCCGAAAAGGGGCTGTACGACCTGGGACTCGAAATTGCGACTCGTTCGGGTATCATCGGCGCTTACCGGGCCGAGAACACCCCCGAGGCGACCAGTGCGCTGGACAATATCGAGGAGCTGCTCAACTCGATGCAGCTCTTCAACGAGCAGCGCGAGGCCGAGATCCGGGCCGGGGAACGTCAGCAAGAGGAGCGGGCTACGATCGAGGAGTGGCTGCAGGGGGTGATGCTGATGACCGATATGGACAAGGACGATCCCCAGGACCGCAACAAGGTGACGTTGATGACCGTACATTCGGCCAAAGGGCTGGAATACAAATTCGTGTATATCGTCGGATTGGAAGAGAACCTCTTCCCGTCGCAGCGGGCCGTGGAGTCGCCCGACGGTTTCGAGGAGGAGCGGCGGCTCTTTTACGTGGCGCTGACCCGGGCCAAGGAGTTGGCTACGCTCTCCTATGCCGAGATGCGTTTCAAGTGGGGCAATATGGAGTTCTCGCGTCCGAGCTGCTTTCTGCGCGAGATCGACAGCCGTTACCTGGAAACGGATGCGATGCAGGAGGAGCGGGAACGGGAACCCGTCCGCCGCTCGGCCGGGCGGGGAGAGGGCTCCTCGGCGCTCGACGAGCTGCGCCGCCGTTTCGACTACCGCTACCAGCAGAAGCCTGCGGCGGGCGGTTCGCAGGCCGGGGCGCGTTTCGGCGGAGGTTCGTCCGCCGGGGTAAATCGGAGGCGCAGCGTCCCGTTGTTGTCCAGCCGACCCGTTCGACGGCCGGGATGCGCAGCGTGGGTGTCCGTCAGGGCGAGTCGTCGCTGGTCGAGGGAGCTGCGCCCGTATCGTGCGGCGATTATGCGGTCGGCGACCGGGTGTCGCACCTGAAGTTCGGCGCGGGGGTCATCCGCCGCATCGAAACCCTGGCGTCGGATCACAAGCTGGTGGTCGAATTTTCCGGATACGGGGAGAAAACCCTGCTGGCCAAATTCGCCAAACTGACCAAATTATAGGAAATCCGCCGGAAGGATTCCGGCTTAAAACTGAAAGACAATGACTTTGAAGGAGCGTTATGCGGGGGTGATCGCGTGGTTCGAGGAGCACATGCCCGTCGCCGAGAGCGAGCTTGCGTACGGCTCGCCGTATGAGTTGCTGGTGGCCGTGATCCTGTCGGCCCAGTGCACGGACAAGCGGGTCAATATGACTACGCCGGCCCTGTTCGAGGCTTTCCCTACACCGCAGGCTATGGCTGCCGCGACTCCCGAGCAGATCTATCCCTACATCAAGAGCATCTCCTATCCCAACAACAAAGCGAAAAACCTGGCGGGCATGGCCCGCATGCTCTGCGAGGAGTTCGGCGGCGAAGTACCGAGCGATCTGAAGGAGCTGCAACGTCTGCCCGGCGTGGGACGCAAGACGGCCAATGTCGTGGGCGCCGTGATCTGGCAGAAGGAGGTGATGCCCGTCGATACCCACGTATTTCGGGTTTCGAACCGTATCGGACTCACGAACCGGTCGAAAACGCCCCTGCAGACCGAGCTGACCCTCGAAAAATACATCCCTTCCCACCTGCTGCCGACGGCTCACCACTGGCTGATTCTGCACGGACGCTATGTCTGCACGGCCCGGGCGCCGAAATGTGCCGAGTGCGGTATTTCGACCTGGTGCCGCAAATATGCCGAAGACAACAAACGATCTAAAACCGAATGATTATGAAGCGATTTTGCCATGCGATTCTCGCTTGCGGAGTGTTTGCCGCGATAGTTGCGGCCGTCTCGTGTACCAAGGATGCGACCGGCGGCGGAGGCGGTGGTTACGACGGAGAGCCGGAGGTGAATCACGATATGGACGGCATCCTGCGGCGCAACTACTTGTGGAACGAGGAGTATGCGACACTTTCGCCCGATTTCGGCCTGCCTTACGACGAGTTTCTCGACGGCGTGCTTATGCGTATGAGAACCAACGACCTGGACAAGAAGTTCCGTAACGGGAGATGGCAGCTCTATTCCAACATCCAGCGCCTCTCTCCGGTGAGCCGGACGGCCTTGTCTGCGGATATCGACAGTCAGTTCCCGAAGGAGCCCGTTTACGGGTTCGGCATCGTTTCTCTGGCGATTATCTCATATACCGATAATGGCGGTGCGGAAACGGGGCAGTACGGTTTTGCCGTTATGGCCGTGTACCCCGACTCTCCGATGGCGAGGGCGGGTCTCGGGCGCGGAACGATCATCAACCAGGTCGATGGACAGTGGATCACTGCCGGGAACTTGAATACGGTCTATTCCAAACTGCTCGCACCGAACGGCGCCGCGACGCTCTCCGTGGCGGATAATCAGGGCGGTTTCGGCGTGTCGGAGCATAAGCTGACGGCGGAGTTGATATACGAAAATCCGGTGCTGTACCGCGACGTGCTCGAATACGGGGAGCACAAGATCGGCTACTTGGTGTATGCCAGTTTCGATGCGGCTTTCGACGGCGAATTGCTGGATGCGCTACAAGCGTTCAAGGATGCGGGCATCAACGACTTGATCCTCGACCTGCGCCTGAACGGTGGAGGATATGTGATGTCTTCCCGGATGCTCGCCTCCTGCATCGCCGGTGCCCGGTGCGAAGGGCAGGTGTTCCAGTATTACCGTTATAACGATGCGCGAATGGAATACCCTGAAATGACGGCGGCGGAGACCGGGCAGGCTTACGACGAGTCGAAAGAGCGTTTTTACGAGGAGTTCATCTACGGCGATTATCGGGGAGCTGCCGCGGCGGTATGCGCTGGATCTTCCTCGGCTGTATGTCATCGTCTCTTCCGGTACGGCTTCGGCGAGCGAAGCCGTTGTCAATGCTTTGCGGGGAATCGGACTCGAAGTGGTGCTGGTCGGGCAGAAGACCAACGGCAAAAATGTGGGGATGGAGGGTGTCTATCTGGAGGATGGAGCGTACGAATACCTCTTCATGCCGGTCTCTTTCCAGGGATATACGCCCGGCTCGAAACGGTGGACCCGAACGGTCTTGCGCCGGATGCTTTGAAGGGAGATTGGAACAACGGATACGAGGAGTTCGGCAGTTTGGACGACCCCTGTCTCGAGTATGCGGTGACGAGCATCACCGGGCAATCCGTCCGCTCTTCCGAGTCCGCAGCGCAGAGGAGACCGGGCGTGCGGTTGGTCGAAGGCCTCTCTTTGCCCGAAATATCCTGCCGGCCGGAGGGTATGATCCTGCTGCCGCCGGACGCTGTCCGGAAAGATTGAACATCCGCTCCACGATCGGTTTCGGAACGGAGAAACGCCCCGGAACGGGTGCGGATTTGATATTTAACGGATAAAATCGTATCTTTGCATCAATAATGGTTTCTCAAGAAGATATAGAACGGCTGCGCGAATTGCTTGCCCGGCCTGCGCAGAATATCGTGATCGTGTCGCACACGAATCCCGACGGGGATGCCGTGGGCTCTTCGCTGGCGTGGCGCGAGGCGTTGCTGGAGATGGGGCATCGCGTCACTTGTATCGTGCCCAACAAATACCCCTATTTTTTGGACTGGATGACGGGTATCGAGAACCTGGTGCTTTTCAAGACGGACGAAGCGGGAGTCGCCCGCCGTGCGGTGGAGGAGTCGGACCTGATCTTTTTCCTGGACTTCAACGCCGTATCCCGTCTGGAGGGGTTGAGCGAGGTGATCGAATCCAATACGACGGCCAGGCGAATCCTGATCGACCACCATCTGTCGCCGGGACCCGGTTTCGATCTGATGTTTTCCTGTACCGGTTCGTCGAGCACCTCTTTCCTGATCTATCGGATCCTCGAAAAGATGCTGGGCACGCAGGCGATTACGCGGAGTATGGCCGAGTCGTTATACGTGGGTATGATGACCGATACGGGGAACTTCTCGTTTTCGTTCCTTACGCCGGAGTTGTACCGGGCCGTTGCGGTGCTGGTCGAACGGGCATCGACATTCCCACGATCCACAACAATGTCTATAACGCCTTCACCGAGGGCCGTGCCCGGCTGTTCGGCTATGCGATCAACCGCAAGATGGAGGTGATCCACAACGGTACGGTCGCTTATATGTCGCTTCTGGAGAGCGAGATGCGCCGGTTTCAGTTCCAGCCCGGCGACAGCGAGGGGTTCGTGAATTATCCCCTGACGATCAAGTCGATGAAGCTGTCGGCGATCTTCGTTGCCACGCATAAGTTTATCCGGGTGTCGCTTCGTTCGCGGGGCGGGGTGGACGTGGATCTTTTCGCCCGCAAGTATTTCAACGGCGGCGGCCATCGCAATGCGGCCGGAGGCAAGTCTTTTATGACGATGCGGGAAACCATCGAGCATTTCAAACGATCCGTAGCCGAGTTTGCCGCCCAGGGCGGTTTGGATTAGGTCGCTATGGACGATTTCCGCTTGCGGGTTTTCATTACGGCGGCCAAAACCCTCAATTTCACCAAATGCGCCGAGCAGCTTTACATTTCGCAGCCCGCTGTGAGCAAGCATATCGGCGAACTCGAATCCCGCTATAAGGTACAGCTTTTCGAGCGCAGCGGCAGCCGTCTGGCGCTGACCGAAGCCGGGCGTGTCATGCTGGAGCATGCCGAACGCATTGCCGACGGCTACCGCCGTCTGCAGTACGAGATGGATCTTTTCACCGACCGGCTGGGCGGCGAACTGAAGGTGGGAGCCAGTACGACCATCGCCCAGTATGTTCTGCCGCAGGTGCTGGCCCGTTTTACGGCCCGGTTTCCCGAGGTGAAGGTTTCGCTCGTGTCGGGCAACAGCGAGCAGGTCGAGGCGGCCCTCGCACGTCACGATACCGATTTGGGGCTGGTCGAAAGCAGCGCCCGGCATCCGGGGTTCCATTACGAACCGTTTATTCCCGACGAACTGGTGCTGATCGCTTCCACGAAAGGCCGGTACGGCCGCTGCGACCAGGTTACGCTCGCGGAGTTGCAGACGGTGCCCCTGGTGCTGCGCGAAAGCGGTTCGGGAACCCTCGAAGTGATTTCGAAATACCTCGCGGCGGCGGATGTACGACTCGCTTCGCTGCGTGTAGTGATGCAACTGGGCAGTACCGAGAGCATCAAGAGTTTCGTGCGCAACAGCGACGCCATGGCCATCGTGTCGGTGGCGTCGATCGTCGATGAGCTGCGCAGCGGCGAGCTCCGCATCATCGACATCGAGGGCTGTACGATCCGGCGGGAGTTTTCGTTCTGCTGGCCCGAAGGACGCAGCGATGCCTTGGCCGCACGTTTCGTGGAGTTCGCCCGCCATACGGCCTGATCCTTCGCGGCGCTTCTGCGAGATTTTACGGGTCGTTTTCGGATGTGGGATCGCCGCCGGATCCGGTTCGGGTACTCGAGAATGCGGTGGCCTGTCATCGGAAACCATTGGTCGTTTATTCGTGGCTTGTGGCCGTGTCGTAATGCGGACCTTCTCTGGACCCCTTCCCCGGAGGGGGCACTACGTTTCCGAAGAGGTATGCTAAAATATATATAATTTTATCTATGGAAACCGATTTGAAATTCAGACCTTTCCGATCGCCTGCAGACCCGGGTTGGGACGAGGCGTGGGCGATCTATCAGAACTCTTTCCCCCAGAAGGAGATCCGTTCGCTGGAAGACCATCTGCAAGCTCTTTCCGATCCGCACTATACGGCCGACGGCATCTGGTCGGACGGCCGGTTGATAGGCATTCTTTATTACTGGACGGCTCCGGAATATGTCTATATCGAGCATTTGGCCATTTCGCCCGACCTGCGCGGTGCCAATATGGGCAGCCGGGTATTGGAGGCTTTTTGCCGGAAGGCCGGACGCATCGTGCTGGAAATCGATCCGCCGGAGACGGAAATCGCCGTTCGCCGCCTCCGATTTTACGAGCGGCTGGGGTTCGTGCGCAACGATTACCATTATGTCCATCCGTCGTTCCAGCGTCCCTGCGAACCGCACCAGTTGGTGCTGATGAGCTATCCGAAGGCTATGACCGACGAGGAATGTCGCAGTTTCGAACGCTTCGTCCGCGATCCGGTCCTTCGTTATTCCTGTCACGGAAAAAAGGAGTAATACCTTTAGAATATAATTAGGTAATAATGGAAACGGCCCGAAGACATTTCGATCTTCGGGCTGTTTTATGGTAATCGGATGCTGCCTACAAGAGCAAGATCACGGCGAGCGATGCGACCGAGATGACGGCCCAGAGGATGATGCCCAGCACCAGAGGCTTGAGGCCTACCTTGCGGATTACCTCTATGGAGAGCCCTCCGCCGATCAGGAACAGCGTGGCCGAAAGTCCGCAGCGTGCGGCGACCGAAATGCCGTGCGTGAGCTGGGTCGGCAGGTTGCAGTAGGTGTTTACGAGCATGGCAACGACGAACCAGAAGATGAACCAGGGGATCTGGATCTTCTTGCCTTTCTGACGGAAGATCAGGGCCGACACCAGCGACAGGGGGATGATCCACAGGGCGCGGGTGAGTTTGACGGTCGTGGCTACCTTGAGCGCCTCCTCGCCGTAGGCGGCACCGGCGCCGACGACCGAACTGGTGTCGTGGATGGCGATCGCGGCCCAGGTTCCGAACTGGGTCTGCCCCATGCCGAGCCAATGCCCGATGACGGGGAATACGAAGAGGGCGACGGCGTGAGAATGAAGATCGTGGCCAGTGACAGCGAAGTTTGGTTCTCGTCGGCATCGATAACGGGTGCGACCGCTGCGATGGCGCTGCCGCCGCAGATCGCCGTGCCCGACGAGATCAGGTAGCTGTTTTTGCGGTCGATGCGCAGCAGGCGTCCCAGCACTACGCCGACGATCATTACCGTGACTACCGAAACCACCGTGAAGGTCATGCCTTCGCGCCCGGCGGCCAGCGATTCGTGGAAGTTCATGCCGAATCCCAGTCCGACGACGCAGTATTGCAGCAATTTTTTTCGAAGCCTTCTTGCTCCAGACCGGAAACGGATTGCCGAGGGTCAGGGCGAAGAGAATGCCCGCGAAGAGCGTGACGACGGGCGAACAGAAGAGCGAACCTATGAGCAGTCCGGCAAAAAGGATTTGGCGCCAGTTGAGCTTTGCGGATTGCATGGATTTCGTGAGTTGCAGCGGTTTCATACGGTTCTAATAACTTTTTGTAAACGATGCTGCAAATATACAGGCTTTATTCCCTTGAAACAACGGGGAAAAAGTTATGTAGTATAACTAAAAGTTATTGCCGCTGTCGCTGCGATGACGGATCCGCTCCCGTTACCGGTAATTTCGGATCAGGTCGCGGAAATAGGCGATCATTCGTCCGTAGTTCTCGAGCGAGATCGATTCGTTTTCGTTGTGGATCGTACCCTGTTCCTGTTCGGTAAGGAGTACCGGCATGAAACGATATACGTTCGGACTCACCGCCTCGTATTTGTAGGCGTCCGTGCCGCCGAGCGTCAGGTAGGGCGTTACGATCGTACCCGGGTAGAGTCCGGCGAGCGAGGTGCGGATCATTTCGAAGGCGTGGACATCGTCCGGGGAGATTTGCGACGTTCGCGGGTCGAGAGTTCCTCGATCCGGACGTCGTATCCGTTGCAGATATTTTCGACATGCCGCTTCACCTGGGCCGTCGTGTTGCCCGGCAGCAGGCGGAAATTGACCGTGACTTCGGCTTCCGAAGCCAGTACGTTGGCCGCGTCGCTGCCCCGGGCCATGGTGATGGCGGTGGTGGTGCGTACCAGGGCATTGGTGGCCGGGTTGCTTTCGAACGAGCGGAGCAGCGGACTCTCCAGCAGCCAGCGGTTAGCGATCGCGGTGCGCTGGGCGACTCCCATCGAGCCGCCGATCCGATCGAGGAAAGCTATGACCGGAGCTGTCAGGAAGGCGGGCATTCGTTCTTGGTTGAGCATCTCGATGATCTCGGCCGCCAGTACGAGCGATCCCTTCTCCGGCGGCATCGAGGAGTGACCTCCGGTGCCCCGGACCGTGATTCGGATCGTGCTGAATCCCTTTTCGGCCGTTCCTACGAGGGCTGCCGTACGTTGGATTCCTCCCAGCCCGGGGGCGATGATGATGCCGCCTTCGTCATAGACGGCGTCGAAAGCAATGCCCTGTTCTTCGAAATAGCGGGCGATCTTCAGGGCGCCCTGCGTGCCGCCGGTCTCCTCGTCGAATCCGAGGGCGATCCACACGTCCCGCTCCGGGCGGAATCCCTCCGCAAGCAGCGAGTCGGTCGCTTCGAGGATCGAGAACAGCATGCCTTTCATGTCGAGCGTGCCGCGCCCGTAGATCCGTCCGTCGGCTACGGCGCCGGAGAAGGAGGGTAGTCCCAGCCCGGAAGGGGTGCATCGGGAGCCGACGGTCGTAATTGAGCACGGGAACCACGTCGTAGTGGGAACAGAGCAGGATCGGGGGCAGGGCCGGGTTCTTGCCGGTCCAACGGAATACAAGCCCGTATTCGTTGATCGTCAGAGTATCCAACCGACTGTAAATCGCGGGATATGCCTGCGGCAGATAGGCTTTGAAGGCTTGGAACGGATTGTCGTCCGTCCGGTTGATCGCATCGCTTACGGTCGGAATCCGGATTCCGCCGGCCAATCGTTCGACGGCCTGGGCGGACGGTTCGACGCTCCGGGGAGGCCCGTCCGGACCGGTGGTGCGGATGAAGGGATAGGTCGCGGTGCGGACTATCACTACGGTACAGAGTACGAGGAGCGACACGGCGGCGATGCCCGTCAGGAGCCAGATCATTTTCTTTTCTTTTTTCATGGAAGCGGTATGTTAATATAGGTCCGATCGTCCGGTTTACGTGCAATTAATCTGCCATACGGAAATTTTTTCGAATTTATTTTCGCCCTTACAGGGCCTTCCGGAGGCGTTTTTTCGGGGGGGGGATTTTGTCGGGAAAAAGCGGTTGGGAAAGCGAAATTTTTTTCCATATCTTTATGATGGACAGCACCGGGTGAACCGGGTTTTTCCTTAATAAATAACCTTTAATTTTCTTGAGCTATGCGTAAATTCCTCTGTTTATTTCTGCTGTTGTTCGGCTTCGGCAGCGGACACGCCCAAATGACCTCGAAAATCGCGCCGTGTTTCGAACTCACGAGCATCGCTTTCCGCCTGGCCGGTGCTCCCGAATACGCCCAATGCGGTGTTCCTGTCTATTCCAAGGATATCGACGCTCACTTCCTGGAGTATGCCGAGCATCCTCTGATCCCGTTCCTTCAGCAAATCCGCAGGGATTACGGTATCAGCTATAATGCCGTGTCGAGTACGGCGGACTGGCTGACGATTAAGAACGGCCGCGTAAAACTCAAACCCGGATACGATACTGCAGATGATCGCCAAAGCCGATCCCCGCTGGACGGAGCCGGTTTTCCGCCGCTACCTTAAATTGCTCGACGATTTCTACCGCAAGAGTCGGTTCCGGCAGTTCTACGACAGCCACGACGAACTCTACCGCTATGCCGAGGGAAAACTGGATTCGCTGCTCGCAAGAGTCGATACCGGTTGGTTCGAGCGTTTTTACGGACAGCAATTCGGCGATCCCGATATTTTCATCGGACTCTGCAACGGTCCGAGCAACTATGCCCTGACGACCGAATCCCGCAACGAGGGGTACGGCATCGTGGTCGGCTGCGGCAGCGACAACGAAGGTATGCCGTATTACAATCCGTTGTTCCTGAGTATCGTGCTCCATGAATTCGCCCATAACTACTCCAACCCGCTGTTTATGGAGTATTGGCCTCAAATGGAGCGGGCCGCCGGTATCATCTATCCGTATGTCTCCGAGCAGATGGCGCAAATTGCCTATGGCGATTCGAAGACGACGGTCGGAGAGTGGTTCAACAATTTATGCGTGTTGATGTACTATCGGGAAACGGAGCCCGAATGGGTGGATTACCTTGCCGGGTCGATGCAGGAGGAGGGATTCGTCTGGATGGGCCGTGCGGTCGAATTTATGGACCAGTTCTATGCCGACCGGGAGCGCTATCCCCACATCGGCGACTTTATGCCACGGCTTGTGGAGTTCCTCGATGAAACGGCAGACAACATCGATCAGGTGATGAAGGAATATGCGGACCAAAAACCCTATATCGCGGAGGTTACGCCCGCTGTGGGCAGTACGGTGATGGTGGATGCCCTTCCTTCGGAGGTCGTGGTCCGCTTTTCCGAGCCGATGTCCATGAACGGTTACGGGATGAACTGGATCCAGCGCCACGGAATCGAGCACATTCCGATCGAGGGAAGCCTCCGGTGGCAGGACGAATATACGCTGGTCATTCCGCTGGATACCGCAGCTCTGGAACCTGGCAAGACCTATGGGGCCAATTTGCTCGGCTGGGCCTTCCGTTCGCAGAAGGGTTTCCCGGTTTCCGGGTATTACGAGGTCTATTTTACGGTTCGGTAAGTCGATGTCGGTCGGTCCTGGCGAACGAAAGGCGGTGTGTCATTCGGGGGTACTTTGGGGTTATTATCGGGATGCGGGTTAAGCCGTTTACGATAGTAAATTCCTGTCGCCCTTGCCCTTAATGCCTTGCCTTGCATCCATTCCGACACTCTTTGGGGGTTGTGCCTGAAATTTTTCATTTCGACACAGCCCCTTTTTCTATGGGGATTCTGGTACGCAGAGGCTGTCCGCTCCTGTATGCGAAGAAGGTCCGGGAGCGGTGTTTTATCCCGATTCCCGGAAGCTGAACCCGTTGTTCGGGGATCGTTCCGGTAACGGAACAGGGGTGCGGAGATAAAAATAAGACAACTATATACTTTCGAGTATCACGCCCGTTTTTACCGGTTTCGGCGGCGGACCCGGTCCAACGGTCTGTTATTCGATTCCGTCCCTCCTCCTTTCGACGGGGCTTCGAAAAGAAGTTTGAAGCACGTCGGTCGGTTTCAGGGTAGAGCGGATCGGTATATCGAAGTGTGTAATCGGGACGGTAATTCAGCTTTCGATAGACCGTTATCCGACGGTCGTGGTATCGAACCCGGCAGCCGCTTTTTCGTGGCCGCAAGCCGCATTTATAATTTTCCTTTTCCTAAATCCCTTACTCGGCGGAGGTTGGGCCGTTTCTCTCTCAAAGAGGTCGGCTAAAGGAAGTAATCACACGATCAGGAAAAATAAAACCGGTTTAGAAATTATTCTAAACCGGTTTGTTGTGCCCAGGACGAGACTCGAACTCACACGGGCTAATGCCCACCACCCCCTCAAAGTGGCGTGTCTACCAATTCCACCACCTGGGCCTCGATTCCCGCCGCAGCGGGTTTTCAGGTGTGCAAATATAGTGACTATTTTGTTTTTCCCAAAATATACGGCAAAAAAATTGCCGGGTCACGAAACTGACCCGGCAATTCGACGTTGTTTTCGAAGCGTGCGGCGGTCCCGGCAGCGTGCGGCACGGTTGCTTCGGAAAACGGTTTATTCGGCGAAGTCCATCTCTTCGAAGAGGTAGGAAGCGTCTCCGATGCGGTCGATTACGAAAAGCACGTAGCGGATGTCGAGCGCGATGTTGCGGCAGAAAGCCGGGTCGAAGGCGATGTCGCTCATGGTCGAGAGCCACGTGCGGTCGAAATTCACGCCGATCAGCTCGCCCCGGCCGTTGAGTACCGGCGAGCCGGAGTTGCCGCCTGTGGTATGGTTGTCCGCAAGGAAGCAGACGGGAACGGTCGTGCGGCCGTCGATCTCCACGCCCCAGCGTCCGTAGTCCTTGGCGGCGATGATGTCGCGGAGCCGCTGCGGGATGTTGTAGTCGTAAATTTCCGGATTGTCCTTTTCCAAAATACCTTCGACAGTGGTGTAGGGCTTGTGATATACTCCGTCGGCATACCGGTAGCCGCCTACCTTACCGTAAGCCACGCGCAGCGTGAGGTTGGCATCGGGATAGAAGGCACGCTCCGTATCCCATTCGCGCAGACCCTTGATATAGGTCGTGTAGAGTTCGTTCAGGCGCTCGCTGTTCAGGTTGCGGGTCGAGCACTTGCCCAGTTCATCGAAAATGCGGGTGACCGTCGTCCGAATATCGGCCCGCAGAGCTTCCAGTTCGGGAGCCTCGGTCGATTCGTCCTCCTTGTGCGTGGCTTCGAACATCAGCTCGGCGTATGCTTCGGGCGATCCCAGACGCTCTACTTCGGCGGCGAAGAGCGGTACCATGTACTCTTGCGGGCAGTTGTCGTAATATTCGCGGTACAGCACGCGGAAAAGGTCGCGGTTGAGCGCCTTCACCTGGGGATAGATTTCGTCGCCGAACGAGGGCCGGTTGTAAATCCGGTTGAGCTCGCCGGTCCGGATGGTTTCGCTCATCAGTTCGAGTGCGAAGTAGGCGTCGAAGATGCGGGCGTACTCCGCCTTGAGCTCTTTGAGCACGTCGCGGTATTCGGGCTTGTCCTGGGCCCAGGCTTGGAAGGCCCGTTCGTACTCCTGTTTGCTCGCCACGGTGTTCAGACGCGTCAGACCCAGCGCTTCGCCCTGCCATTTTTTCCAGGCGTTCGAGATGCCGGCGTTGATCGCCGCGTACATGATGCGCATGGCGGGATCTTTCTCCTGCGCCGCATTGATCCGATCGAGCCGTTCGGTGCGGATACGGATTTTCATCGGGTCGCTGCGGTGCACGATGTAATCGACCGCGTCGGAGAGGATGTACTCCTGGGTGTTGCCCGGGAAGCCGTAGATCATCGTGAAGTCGCCTTCCTGAATACCTTCGGTGGAGATCTTGAAATGTTTTTTCGAGCGGTAGGGTACGTTGTCGGGCGAGTAGGCCGCAGGCCGGTTGTCTTTATCCGCATAGATGCGGAACATCGAGAAGTCGCCCGTGTGCCGGGGCCATGCCCAGTTGTCGGTGTCGCCGCCGAACTTGCCGATCGACGAGGGCGGAGTACCTACCAGGCGGACATCGTCGAACTGCTCGTAGACGAACAGGAACTGTTGGTTGCCGTAGTACATCTGCTCGATCGAGGCTTTGTAGCGGCCGTTCTCGCGGGCTTTTTCGAGGATTTCCTCGCGGCTCTCGCCGGCGGCCAGACGCTCGGTGATGTCTCCATGCGTTTGAGGAACTTGACGTTGAGGTTTTCGTTGGGAAGTTCCTCTTCGCGCGACTGTGCCCAGAAGCCGTCGGTCAGATAGTCGTGCTCGACGGACGACAGGCGCTGGATCGCTCCGTAGCCGCAGTGGTGGTTGGTAATCAGCAATCCTTCCGGGGAGATGAGCTCGGCCGTGCAGCCGTCGTCGAAGAGCATGACGGCGTCTTTGAGCGAAGCCTTGTTGATGCTGTAAATGTCTTCCGCAGTCAGTTGGAATCCTTTGGCGCGCATATCGTCGATGCGCGACGAGATCAGGCTCGGCAGCCACATGCCCTCATCGGCGAGTGCCGTGAGCGAAAGCAGCGCGAGGCAGAGAGTCGAAAAGATACGTTTCATGGATTGTTTTTTATTGATTGAATGAATTGATTGAGTTCGGTATAGACGCGTTGGATCGGCAGCCCCATGACGTTGAAGAACGAGCCGTCGATGCGCTCGATGGCGGCATAGCCGATCCACTCCTGAATGCCGTAGCTGCCGGCCTTGTCCAGCGGATGGAAGTTGTCCACGTAATAGACGATCTCCTCGCGGGTTAGAGCCCGGAACCAGACATTGCTGCGTACGGAGAAGCTCCGGCGCCGGCGGGCCGTGCGGAGCGTGACGCCCGTGACCACCGTGTGACGATGGCCCGAGAGCCGTTCGAGCATCCGGATCGCATCTTCGCGGTCTTCGGGCTTGCCCAACACCTCGCCGTTCAGGATAACGACGGTGTCTGCCGTCAGCAGGATTTCGTTTTCCGCGAGCGGCCGGGGATAAGCACGGCTCTTGAGTTGCGAGAGGTAGCGGGGCACCTGCGTCGCGGCCAGCGTCGCGGGATAGACCTCCTGGCAGTCGTACCGGGGGGCCGGTTCGTACGGCAGCCCGCTCTCGGCGAGCAGTTGCTGCCGTCGCGGTGATTGCGAGGCCAGGATCAGACGGTAGGGTTTGAGTTTGTCGTGCAGCAGCATGGCGTTACGGATTTTGGGTTCGGGACCGGGTTTCCGCCGCCGTTGGTTCGGATTTCCGGGTTCCGGCGAGTTTTTTCATAGCCCGGCGGTATTGGCTTTCGACTTTGCCCGGCCGGATGCGGCGGTCGAACAGCCGGCGGAGAAAGCCGTCGAAGGACTCTCCGTCCCGCAGGTCGGGCAGATAGCGGTAAACGATTGGCGCCAATACGTGCGTGCCGTCGCAATAAACGAGAAATTCGTCCAATACCTGCTTGTCGTCGATGCGCCCCAGGCGGCGGGATACATACCGTTCGGCCGCTACGACGAATGCCTCGTTGCCGCCTTCGCCGTAGGCGCGTGCCCGGTCTTCGTGCGTGCGGTAGAAGTCGTCGTTGTCGTAGAGCGTCTGCAACATGTCGAGCAGTTCGCCCGAAAGCGAGAGCCGGTGCAGGTTTCGTGAATATAGACCTGCATGAAGTCGATACGGTATTGGCGGGCCGTTTCGGGATCGAGCAGCAGAGGCGTACAGCAGAATGTTTCGTCCAGCAGGGCGAAAGCGTTGTCTATGTTGCCGAGGATGTAGATTCGGGAACCCGTAGCGTCCAGAGGCTGCCCGCCGGCCAGACGGGTGATTTCCTGATGGATGGCGCCCAGTTGTTCCGGGGCGATCCGGTACTGTTCGATCGCGTTGTTCAGGCAGGGCCGCACCTGCTCCTGCCAATATTGTGCGTAACCCGCTTGTGCGAGCCGTTGCAGGCAGTAAGAGAGTTCGTCGCGGACGCTGCATATTTCGTCGATCCAAGCACCCCGCACCTTTTGCGGGAGCGATTCGGGGTCGAACGAGGCGAAGAATTCGACGACTTGTTCCGGATCGTCTTTGCTGCCTCCGCTCAAACTGTAAAGGTTGCAGAGTTGCGAAGGACGGACGACCGAATCGATCCGGTGCGCCCGGTCGAGGAACAGCGTGTCCGCTCCCAGTGTGCCGGTGAAAAACGGGTCTTCGGCGAGTTTGTCCGCCTGCGGAAAAACGGCGAGTATGTCGTATGCCGCCGAGGTGTTGAAAAGATCGGGAAATTCTCCCTCTCCGCTTTGGGCGGAGGCGGTCATCGGCAGGAGAGCTGCCAGCAGAAGGGGAAGTAGTAATTGCGGTTTCATGGCGTGAAAAACGGTTAGCGAATATCGAAATCGAGCAGCATGTGTCCTTCGAGCGAGGCTTTCAGGTTGTCGCCCGGATGCACGGGACCTACGCCGGCGGGGGTGCCCGTGTAGATCAGGTCGCCGATTTTCAGCGTGATGTATTGCGAAATGTGGTGGATGATCCGGTCGATGCCGAAAAGCATTCGGGCGGTGTCGCCCCGCTGCCGGACTTGGCCGTCTATGGTCAGTTCGAAGTGAAGCCGCTGCACGTCGCCGCCCAGCTCCGCGAGCGGGATGAATTCGGGCGACAGGGCCGCCGAGTGGTCGAAGCCCTTGGCACGCTCCCAGGGGAGCCCTCGGGCGATCGCCTCGCGTTGGAGGTCGCGGGCCGTGAAGTCGATGCCCAGTCCCACTTCGTCGTAGTAACGATGCGCGAAACGCTCTTCGATGCACTTGCCTACCCGGTTGATCCGCACGACCAATTCGCATTCGTAGTGCACCTCCTGCGAGAACGAGGGGATGTAAAATGGGTCGTTATTGCGCAGCAGCGCCGTATCGGGCTTCAGAAAAATACCGGTTCCGTCGGAAGTCCGTCGGGTCCGCCTGCCGTATTATGCAGCTCCTTCACATGTTCGGCGTAATTACGTCCTATGCAAATTATCTTCATCTCTTTTCGATTTTAGGGGGCATCTTTCGCCCCTCCTCGCTCATCCCGAATGGGAAATACATAAAGTATGTCCCGTCCGGTCCTCGCCTCGTCGTGTCAAAACCTGCACCCCTAAAATCAAAAAGGGTTGCAGGTAGGGCGTCTTTCGCCCCTTCTTGTTCTCCTCGAAAGGGAGGTTCGAATATGTCCTGTCCGTCCGGTGTGCCCGGTTTATTTGTTGCGGTCGTATTTTTGCGCTTTGACCAAGAGGAAAACACATCCGGCGGGCAGCCAAAGAAAATCCACCGCCAAAACCCATTTTTCGCCGCCCAGATTTCCGGCCAGCATACCCAATGCGATCCAGCCTATGCCGATCGCCGCCAGGCTCAAGCACATGAAACGCGATAATCCTTTGACATCCACGTTTTTCTTCTGCTCGGCGGACATCGTGTTGTAGCCGGCGATCAGGTTCGGGAAAAACCGAACCAAAATGCCGAGCAGGACCAACAACCCTCCGCCGAGGAGTTGCGTCGGGTATGCCGTGAACAGTTCGCGCATCTTACCGCACCTGTTTTTTCAGCAGCTCCACCATCCGGGCCGCGAAGCGGTCGCTGGCGCCGGGAGCCCCGATTACGGCTTGCAGTTCGGCGAAGTCCCGGAGCATCCGCTCCCGTTTTTCTCCGCCCGTAAGGATGGCCCGCAACTCCCGTTCGGCCCGTGTGATGTCCAGGTCGGACTGGATGATCTCCACGACCGATTCGCGGCCCAGGTTGAGGTTCACCAGCGACACGTAGGGAACTTTCAGCACGTAGGGCTGTAATTTCACCTGGAACCAGAGCGTGCGATAGACTACCACTTCCGGTACATTCAGCAGGGCCGTTTCGAGCGTCGCCGTGCCGGAGGTCACGACGGCGGCTTCGGCCGCCGCGAGCGTTTCATAGGTTTGGTCGCAGACGTAGCGGATGCCGCTGTCCGCGATATATTGTTCGTAAATCGAGCGGTCGAGCCACGAAACCCCCGTGACCACGAATTGCCGGTCGGGAAATTTCCGGGCCAGGTCGGCCATCAGCGGCAGGTTGGCCTTGATCTCGCTGCGGCGGCTGCCGGCCAGCAGAGCCACGATCGGCCGCTCGTCGAGCGCATGGCGACGGCGGAATTCGTCCGGGGAGGGCAGCGATGCCCGACGTGCTTCGATGGCGTCCACGAGCGGGTTGCCCTCGAAAATCGGCCGGATGCCGTGCTTGGGGAAGTAGTCCCGTTCGAAGGGGAAGATGATGAACAGCTCGTCCACGTATTTGCGGATCGCCTTCACCCGCCATTCGCGCCAGGCCCAGACTTTCGGGGCGATGTAGTAGAAGACGCGGATGCCGTGCTCCTTGGCCCAGCGAGCCATCTTCATATTGAAGCCCGGATAATCCACCAGGATCAGCACGTCGGGGGCGAACGCCTCGACGTCCTGCCGGCACTCTTTCATCTGGCGGCGGATCGTCCGCAGGTTTTTGATTACTTCGACGATGCCGAAAAACGAGGTTTCCTTGTAATGTTTGGCCAGATTCCCGCTGCCTCCGACCCCGGCCATCTTGTCCCCGCCCCAGAAGCGGAACTTCGCCTCGGGGTCGTGGGCTTTCAGCCCTTTCATCAGGTTGGCGCCGTGCAGGTCGCCCGAAGGCTCGCCGGCTATCAGGTAGTAACGCATATCGTAAGTCTTATTCTTCTTTCAGCAAATCGGGCCGCAGCCGTTTGGTGCGCTCCCAGGCCTGCTCCTCCTTCCAGCGGTCGATTCGGGCGAAATTGCCCGAGAGGAGCACGTCGGGCACTTTCCAGCCGTTGAACTCGGCGGGTCGGGTGTAAACCGGTGGTGCCAGCAGGTTGTCCTGGAAGCAGTCCGTGAGCGCCGAGGCTTCGTCCCCGATGGCCTCCGGGGAGTGATCCGGATCACCGAATCGGCGATGATGCAGGCGGCCAGCTCGCCGCCCCGTGAGCACGTAGTCGCCGATCGAGATCTCGCGCGTGACCAGGTGTTCGCGGATGCGGTAGTCGATGCCCTTGTAGTGGCCGCAGAGGATAATCAGGTTGTCGAGCGTCGAGAGGCGGTTGGCTTCGTGCTGGTCGTAGCGGATGCCGTCGGGCGAGGTGTAGATCACCTCGTCGTATTCCCGTTCCGCTTTGAGGGCTTCGATGCAGCGGTAGATCGGTTCGATCTTCATTACCATACCCGCCTCTCCGCCGAAGGGGTAGTCGTCCGTGGTGCGGTGCTTGTCTTCTGTGTAGTCCCGGATGTTGTGGATATGGATTTCGACCAGCCCCTTCTCCTGCGCACGCTTGAGGATCGATTCGTTCAGCGGCGAGGCGAGCAGTTCGGGTACGACGGTCAGGATGTCTATTCTCATGGCGTTAGCGTGCTTGGCGGAAGATGATGTCTTTTTCGGTGTCGGGGGCGAGCGGAATTTCCCGCCCGTTCTCGAGCGTGTAACCCTTGTAATCCAGTTCGGTGAAGAGTTCGATGATCTGCGGGCGGTTTTCGCCGCCCGTTTCGATCAGTACTGTCGGGCGGAAACGCTCCAGCAGAGGGCGCAGCTCGTGCATGACGATCAACTCATACCCTTCGACGTCGCACTTGACGAAATCGAGCCGCTCCAGCCCGGCGAAAAGCTCGCTGCCGCGCCGCATCCGGGCGGTGAAAGTGACGGCGCCCTCTCCGGCGGCATCGCCCACGAAGTTTCGTCCCGTGCCGAGATAACCCGTTTCGCGGGCGGAGTCGTTGCTCATGGTGATCTCTTTATTCTCGGCTCCCAGCGCGCAGTCGAAGATTTCGACGTTGCGGCAGCCCCGCAGGTTGCGGCGCAGCACCCGGCAAACGACCGGGACGGGTTCGACGGCATGGACCCTGCCTGCGGTGCCGACGATTTCCGAGAGAGGACGGGCGTAATAGCCAGATTGGCTCCGATGTCGATCGCCGTGTCGCCGGCTTTCGCCAGCCGGGGCAGGTGATAGACGTATTCGGTCGCCGCGCTGCGCCGTCCAAGCCCCAGCCGGTAGCTGATGAAAAAGAGGCGGCTCACCGCCCGCAGATAACCTTCGAGCGGAAGCGTCCGGTAGAGGATTTTGTGGAGCAGCGCTTTCATAACGGACCCGGACGGAATTAGTTCTTGTAGTTCACCTCCTGGTTGAGGACTTCGGTGACGAAGGGATTGTAGAGCACTTCGTGGCCGATGGTGGTTTCAGGGCCGTGTCCGGGATAGACGCGCACTTCGTCGCCCAGCGGGAGCAGGTTGTCCAGGATCGAACGCATGATCCACGAATAGTCGCCGCCCGGCAGATCCGTGCGTCCGATGCTTTCGCGGAAGAGGGTATCGCCCGTGAAGAGGCTCTTCGATTCGGGTTCGTAGAGCGATACGTGGCCCGGCGTGTGGCCCGGCGTGCGGATGACGCGCAGGACGGTGTGGCCGAATTTCACTTCTTCTACCTTGTCCAGATCGATGTCGATGGTCGGCATGGCGTTGATTTTGACCCCGTAAACGGTCGATCCCACCGCATCGGTGTCCAGCATGAAGGCGTCCTTGCCCGAGAGGGCGAAGGGAATGCCGTAGGTCTTGCGCAGATGTTCGACGCCCAGCACGTGGTCGAAATGACCGTGCGTATTGACCGCCAGCACCGGTTTGAGCCCGTGTTCGGCGAGGAAACCGTCGAGTGCGGCATCTTCTTTGGGGGTGGAATTTCCGGCGTCGATGACCGCGCACTCCTTCGTGTCGTCCCAAACGACGTAGGTGTTCTCCTGTATCGGATTGAAAGTCAGGCAGGCGATTTTCATGATATGTGAAATTTATTTAAGGTACAAATATAGCGATATTTCGCGGATAATCGCTATTTTTGGAACCGGAGCGCCGGAAAGAAACGGCGCTGCCGGAGCGGGCGCAGAGGTCCTGGAACAGTAATTTGTTGAAAGTCAAAACAGAGAGAAGAATGAAGATACGTTTACTGAAAATTTTTGCGGCGGTCGCCGTGCTGCTGTCGTTCGGAAGCTGTTCGTTGCTCAAGGTGTCGGTCGATACGGGCAACCCGCCGCTTCCGGCTTCGGAGGCCAATACCCGGATGATGACCCGGGGATTTTATTACGACTTGGCGGACGAGATCGCCCGCACGGCCGATTCGGTCGCGGCCGCATCGTCGGAGATTCCGGTGCGGATCCGGGCGATCCGGTGGAAGATGCAGGCGACGCGGGCCGCCGTTACCGCCGTCATGCAGTCCAACCCCGACGTGGCGCTCATCGACACCTGGCTGCTCTGCGTCCGCATGGACAGCGCTTTCCGCCGCCTGCCCGATTCGCTGCTTTTCGCCGGGCAGACGCCGCTCGTGCGCAAGGTCGTGGCGCGTCTGGACAGGAAAGCCGAACACCTGGCTTCGACCCTGCTTGCGCCGGAGAAGTTCGCGTTGATGCAGGAGTTCGTGGGGAATTATATGCAGGCGAATCCCGTCACGGGGTCGCAGTTCACTCCGGTCAATACGACCCTGCCCTGGATCGAAATTTCTCCAGTCGAAAGGCGTGGAAACGCAGTATAACGTAGGCTCCATCTCCGATGTGATCGCCGATCTGGGCGACCGTTTCGGCGGCCAGTCCGAGCAGATGGTCAATAGCATCGGCTGGTCGAAGGATATTTTCGAGTTGCAGATGCAGCAGGACAGCGTCCGCAACCGGCTGACGCGGCAGCTCGACAGCCTGGAGCGTAATTTCGACCGCATCGTGACGGTCATGGAGCACCTGCCGCAGATCGCCGATTATATGGGCAAAAGTCTGAATACCGAAGTCGCAGCGCTCATCGAAACGTTGAACGGTGCCGTGGACAACGCATTTGCCGACCTCGACCGCCAGCGTGCGGAGTTGCAGGGTTATATTTCGGCCGAGCGCAAAGCGCTGGTCGATCAGGCGCAGCAGGCGGTCGATGCGGCGGTACAAAATGCGATGGACCGGGTACCGGCTCTGGTGGCCAAGCTCCTCGCCTGGATCGTGCTTTTCGCCGTCATCATGCTGGGCGTGCCGTTCGGCATCGGTTTCTGGCTGGGACGGGTGCGCGAACGTGCCAAAACCAGGAAAACGGGCGGCGCATAGCGGAAAATTCGTACCTTTGCGTTCTAAATCCGAATGCGATATGGCTCGAAAGAAAGCGAATTATCCCCTGATTGAGGGGCTTGAGATAACGACGCTGGCCGCCGAAGGAAGGCGATGGGGCGTTACAATGACGTGGTGGTCTTTGTGCCGATGACCGTGCCGGGCGACGTGGTCGATGTGCAGATCCGCTCCAAGCGCCGCCGGTATATGGAAGGTTTCGTCGTCAATTATGTGAAGCGCTCGCCGCTGCGCGAAGAGCCGTTCTGCGCCCATTTCGGGGTCTGCGGCGGCTGCAAGTGGCAGAATCTGCCCTACGCCGAACAACTGCGTTTCAAGACCGATCAGGTGCGCGACCAGCTTGCCCGTATCGGTAAGGTCGAGCTGCCTGAAATCGCGCCCTGCCTGCCCTCGGCCGAAACCCGTTTTTACCGCAACAAGCTGGAGTTCACCTTCGCCGAGCGGCGCTGGCTCACCTACGAGGAGATCGCCGAAAAGGGCGAGATCGCCGATGCCCCGGCGCTGGGATTCCACATCCCCGGTATGTTCGACAAAGTGCTGGACATCGAAAAAATGCTGGTTGCAGCCCGATCCGTCGAATGCGATCCGGGAAGAAACCCGGCGTTTCTGCCTCGAACACGGCTATACGTTCCACAATCCGCGCGAGCACCGGGGGCTGATGCGCAACATGGTCGTCCGCACCGCCTCGACGGGCGAGGTGATGGTGATCGTGGTTTTCCATGCCGACGAGCGGGAGAAGATCGCGGCCCTGCTGGACCATCTGGCGGCCGCTTTCCCCGAAATCACGTCGCTGTTCTACGTAATCAACGAGAAGTTCAACGACTCCACCGGCGACCTGGAACCCGTCTGCTACCGGGGCAAGGATCACATCGATCGAGCGGATGGAGGGGCTGCAGTTCAAGGTCGGACCCAAGTCGTTCTATCAGACCAATTCGGCGCAGGCGTACGAACTTTACAAGGTCGCGCGCGACTTCGCCGCCCTGACGGGAAAAGAGATTTTATACGACCTTTACACCGGCACGGGTACGATCGCCAACTTCTGTGCGGCGCGGTGCGCGAAGGTCGTGGGCGTGGAGTACGTGCCCGAGGCCATCGAGGACGCCCGCATCAATTCGACGCTGAACGGCATCGGGAATACGGTGTTCTATGCTGGCGATATGAAAGCCGTGCTGAGCGACGAGTTCATACGGCGCAACGGCCGTCCCGACGTCATCATCCTCGACCCGCCGCGTGCCGGAGTCGATGAGCCGGTAATCGACGTGATCCTGCGGGCGGCGCCCGAGCGGATCGTCTATGTGAGCTGCAACCCGG
>OKWF01000011.1_pt1 | contig 31444 bp, 33 predicted proteins | sample 1607031 | NCBI WGS metagenome assembly OKWF01 (sample SAMN04414079, study PRJEB24778) | human gut metagenome | material: faecal | host: Homo sapiens | reverse complement strand
CAATTCGGTTCATCGAAAACTTTTGCCATCATTGCGAAGGGCGTACAGACCTTTTGAAGCTGGAGTTGTGGCAGAAAGCCGCCGTTTCCGTTATGTTCGGGATCGTCGAAGAGGACGGAACGCGCGTCTTTCGTGAAGTGTTTATTGTGATCGGGCGCAAGAACGGCAAAACGCTCTTTGCGTCCGCCGTCATTGCTTATATGGCGTATCTTGACGGCGAATACGGCGCGAAAATATATTGCCTTGCGCCGAAGCTGGAGCAAGCAAACATCGTTTACGATAACTTCTATCAGATGATTAAAAAAGAACCGGAGCTTTCCGACCTATCGAAGAAGCGCCGTTCTGATATTTACATCGAAGAAAGCAATACCGCGATCAAGCCGCTTGCGTTCAACGCGAAGAAATCCGACGGCTTCAATCCGCATTTAGTCGTGAACGATGAAGTCGCGTCGTGGCGCGGCGACGGCGGCTTGAAGCAGTACGAAGTTATGAAATCCGCGCTTGGCGCGCGCCGCCAGCCGATGATCCTTTCGATCTCAACGGCGGGTTACGAAAACGACGGTATCTTCGACGAATTGATGAAGAGATCGACCGCGTTTGAAGGGAGGAAGCAAGGAACGCCGCCTTCTTCCCCTGCTTTACATGATCGACGACGTAGAGAAATGGAACGACCTTGAAGAGCTTAAAAAAGCAAATCCGAATATGGGCGTTTCCGTTTCGCCGGACTTCTTCAAAGAGGAAATCGCCGTCGCCGAAATGAGTATGTCGAAGCGGGCTGAATTCCTTACGAAGTATTGCAACATCAAGCAGAATTCTTCCGTCGCGTGGCTTGATTACGTCGTCGTTGACGGCGCAGGAATTCACGCGAAGCTGGAGGATTTCAAGGACAGCTACGCCGTGGGCGGCATAGACCTTTCGCAAACAACGGACTTGACCGCCGCTTCCGTCGTGATCGAGCGGGACGGCGTTCTATATGCCTTCGCACAATTCTTTATGCCAGCGAACCGCCTTGAAACGGCGCAAGCGATCGACGGCGTACCGTATGACATCTTCGTAAAGCAAGGGATCGTCAAGCTATCCGGCGAAAACCACGTCGATTATCGCGACGTTTACGAATGGTTTTCTATGCTTCGGGATCAGTACGGAATATATATCTTGAAGATCGGGTACGACCGCTATTCCGCGCAATATCTGATCGACGACTTGAAAAACGCGGGCTGGCAGACGGACGACGTATGGCAGGGTGAAAACCTTGCGCCCGTGATCCGTGAGTTTGAAGGCGTTATCAAGGACGGCAATTTCAAGATTGCCGACAATAACTTGTTGAAAGCGCAACTTCCTCAACGTCGCATTGAAGCACAACATGGAAACGCGGAAGTTCCGTCCCGTGAAGATCGAACAGCGGGCGCGAATTGACGGCTTCGTTTCCGTGATCGACGCGCTGACCGTGCGGCAGAAATATTATAACGAAATCGGCGAAATGCTCAAAAATGCGGGGTGATAAAAACATGGGAGTTTTTGAAACTATCTTCCGGAAGCCGAAAGCCGACTTGAAGGCGGAAGCTATTTCAAAATGCTAAACGGGTACACGCCCGTTTTCAGCAACGCGCCGGAAAGTATTTACGAAATGGAGCTTACGCGCGCGGCGATACATTCGTTCGCGTCCTTCGCTTCAAAACTGAAACCGGAGATCAGCGGCGCGGCGCAAAAGAACCTTGAACGGACGTTACAGTTCAAGCCTAATCCGTTCATGGATACATCGAAGTTCATTTACAGGATCGCGACGATCCTTTCGGTGAATAATACTTGCTTCATTGTTCCGATCGAAGATGAATTCGGCGGACTGATCGGGTATTATCCCCTGCTTCCTCAACGGTGCGAAGTTGTCGAGTACAACGCGCGCCGTTTTGTCGTTATACGTTCGGGAGCGGGCAGAAAGCCGCGATCGAGTTTGAACGCGTCGGCGTAATGACACAGTTTCAATATACCGACGATTTCTTCGGCGAGAGTAACGCCGCGCTTCGTCCTACAATGCAGTTGATCCATACACAAAATCAAGGGATTATCAACGGCGTTAAAAAATTCGGCTTCTATTCGCTTCTTGGCGAAGGTTGCAAATATGTTGAAGCCGGAGGACATCACGAAGGAGCGCAAGCGCTTCACGGCGGATAACCTTTCGGCGGAAAATCAGTCGGGAATGGTGATCTACGACGCGAAGTTTGCTGACGTGAAGCCGATCGAAAGCAAGCCGTTCACGGTCAACGCCGCGCAGATGGCGCAGATCAACGAAAACGTGTTTAACTACTTCGGCACGAATGCGGGCATTCTGCAAAACAAATACACGGAGGACGAATGGAACGCGTATTACGAAGGCAAGATCGAGCCTTTCGCGATCCAGCTTTCGCTTGTTATGTCGAATATGACGTACACGGCGCGGGAATTGTCCTTCGGGAACGCGATCACGTTTACCGCGAACCGCTTACAATACGCAAGCAATCAAACGAAGCTGAATATCAGCACACAGTTATTTGACCGCGGCTTGCTGAACCGCAACGGCGTTATGGACGTTTGGAACATGGCGCACGTTGAGGGCGGCGAGAAATATTATATCCGCAAGGAATACGCGGAAGTTTCAGAATTGGGAAAGGAGGTTACACCAAATGCCGGTGGTGAAGGAACGGGAGTACCGACAAATGTTCCAGCCGTTGATGATCCCGCAGGGGACGACGGAAAAGAGGTTTGACACCGATTTTTACGTTGAAGGCTTCGCGACAACGTTTGATAAACCGTATGTTATGTACGAATACGGCGGGATCAAATATTGCGAAGTGATCGACCGGAACGCGCTTGTCGGCGCGGACTTATCCGACGTTATTATGCAATTCGATCATTCGGGTATGGTTTTCGCCCGAAACAAGATGGCAAAGAACAAGCCGCCTTCCCTGCTTTTAGAGCCGCAGGAAAGCGGCTTGTTTATTGCGGCAAATTTGAGCCTTACGGAAGAAGCAAAGCGCCTATATGCAAGCATTGACGCGGGCTTAATTTGCAAAATGTCGTGGGCGTTCACGGTATCCGAGGACGCATATAACAAAGACACGCACACAAGAACGATCTTGAAGATCAAGAAGGTTTACGACGTTTCCGCCGTGAGTTATCCGGCGAACGCCGATACCGATATTTCCGCGCGTTCCTACTTCGACGGAGTGATCGAAGCAGAGAAGCGGGAGGCGTTAGCGCGGAAGGCACAAATCCTAAAAATCAAACTTATGATGGAGGTTTAACACAATGAGAATTAAAGAGATCGAAGCCCGTCTTGCGGCTATCAAGCAGGACATTGAAGCCCGTGGCGAGAGCATGACCGCCGAGGAAATCAACGCGCTGGAGCAGGAAACCGCACAGCTTACCGAAGAGCGCGCCGGACTGATTGCCGCCGCAGAGAAGCGCAACGGCATTCTTGACAATATCGCGAAGGGTGCGGGCATTGTTTCCCGTTCCTTCCAGCAGAACAACGGCGACGGCGAAGCCGCGCCCGACGATCCCTTCGGTACGCCCGAATATCGTTCCGCGTGGCTGAAAAACATTCGCCGACTTCCGCTAAACGACGCGGAGAAGCGCGCATTCAGCAACGCAAGCGGCGCGGGCGCGGAGGTTATCCCGACGCAGACCGCGAACGAGATCATCAGCAAGGTAAAGACGCTTGCACCTATGCTGAATGAAGTTACCCTTCTGCACGTCAAGGGCGCTGTAAAGTTCGCGATCGAAGGCACGAACAACGCCGCCGCGATCCACACCGAGAACGCAAGCATTACCGCCGCCGCTGACACGCTGACCACCGTTTCCCTTTCCGGTTATGAGATCGTCAAGCTGGTTCAGATTTCCGATACTGTAATGACTATGAGCATTACCGCGTTTGAAAGCTGGATCGTCAATATGCTGGCGGAAGCTATCGCCCGCAAAGTCGAAGATTTGCTTATCAACGGCACGGGTTCTTCCCAGCCGAAGGGCATTGAAAACGCGAACACTTGGGGCGCGACCAACAGCGTTACCGTTGCAAAGACGGGCGCGCTTACCGCCGCAAACGTGCAGACGTTGATTGGGCTTCTGCCTTCCGGCTATGACCGTAACGGCAAGTTCGTTATGAACAAGAAAACCTTGTTCACCGACTTTATGCCGTTGCAGGACAACAGCAAGAACCACATTGTAACCGTTCAGAACAACGCGTACTTCGTGTACGGCTATCCCGTTCTTCTGTCCGATTACGTCGCGGATCACGAAGCCTTCTTGGGCGACTTCAAGAAGGTTTGCGCGAACCTTGCCGAAAATATCGGCGTGAAGAGCGCCTACGACATCGACACGAACAGCTACAAATATAGCGGTATCGCGATCTTTGATTGCGCGCCCGCTATCGGCGAAGCCATCGTGAAGCTGGTCAAGGCGACCGACTAAAGCGGGAGGGCTGACAAATGCTTGACAAGGTAAAGCTGGCGTTGCGGTTGAGCGGGACGGCGCTTGACGGCGAAGTTTCCGATCTCATAAACGCGGCGATCGCTGATCTTCGCCTTGTCGGTATCAACATTCCGGCGGAAGCGGGATCGTCCAGTAAAAACGCTGGGCGATCCCCTTCTTGATCGGGCGGTTGTGCTTTATGCAAAGGCGGAATTCGGCTTCAATGACGACGCGGAGCGTTACCGCAACGCATACGATTATTTGAAGTGCGCCTTGTCGCTGACCGCTGATTACACCGAAGAAAGCGAGGGTAAATAAATGAGATGGGGCGAACAAATAACATTGGTTGCCTTGTCTGAACCTTCGCCGCGCACGAACGAACACGGCTTCCCCGTCGCCCGCACAGAAACCGCGACAACGGTTTTCGCTGACAAGAAATCCGTGGGCTTTTCGGAGTTCTACAAGGCGCAACAGGCGGGCTATACGACGGAATTAAAATTCGACGTGCATTCCTTCGAGTATGAGGAACAGCAGATCGTGGAATATCCCGTTTCGAGCGGGAAACGGTATCGCGTCCTTCGGACGTACACGCACGGGAACGGAGAATTTACAGAGTTGACGCTGGTTAATCTTCCGGAAGCGGAAGGGGGCGGCAACAATGGCGAAGTTTAACGTTGTCGGGCTGGACGACGTACAAGAAGCAATGCTTCGGCAAGACGCGATCGTTGAAGAAGCCGTGCCGGAAATGCTCAAAGCGGGTGGCGCAGTAATGCAGAAGGCACAGCAAGAAGAGATCAAGACAAGGTTCAACAGCAGACGAAGCACGGGGGCGCTTCTTGCGTCCATCAAAGTATCCGCCGTGAAAGAGATTGACGGCGGAAAACGGGTTGAAATCTATCCGAACGGAAAGGACAAGCACGGAGTACGCAACGCGGAAAAAGGCTTCGTCCTTAATTACGGGCGTTCAAATATGCCCGCGCGCCCGTGGTTCACGGCGGCGAATGAAAAGGCGGCGGACGACGTTGTTTCGGAAATGCGCCGCGTATGGGAGGAAAAGCAAAATGAAGAACGTTGACAGCTTGTTAAAAGCGGAGCTTGAAAAGCTGGGCGTTCCCGTCGAACGCCTTAAATACGGCGGGAAGGCGGCTTGCTTTATCGTCTATCAGCTTGTCGTGGGGCGCGACACGTTCTTTTCAGACGATGAAGAGGGCGCGCAGGAATTCACGTATCAAGTACATGTCTATTCAAAAACGGATTACATCGACATTCTTCAACGCTTGAAAACAGCATTGAAGGTGGCGGGGTTCTACGCGATCACGATAGACGCGGAAACATACGAACAGGACACGGGATATTACCACGTTCCCGTTGAAATCAAGTATATGGAGGTATGACACATGGCAACAATCGGTTTGCGCGATCTTTACCGCGCACCCATCACGATCGGCACGTCCGGCGCGGAGGAATACGGAACGCCCGTGCGTATGGCGAAAGCTATTTCGGCGGAGCTTTCCGTTGAAGTCGCCGAAGCGATCCTTTACGCCGACGACGGCGCGGACGAAGTTGTAAAAGAATTCGTATCCGGAGAAATCACGCTGAACGTGAACGATCTTCTTCCGGCTGATCTTGCCGCCCTGCTTGGACAGAAGCAGGACACGGACAAGGTTGTTTACGGTTCTGACAGCGACGAAGCGCCCTATACCGCAATCGGCTTCCGCGCGAAGAAGGCGGGCGGAACGTACAAGTACATTTGGCTTTACAAGGTCAAATTCGCGATCCCCGATGAAAACTACACCACGAAGGGCGACAGTATCGAATTTACTACGCCGGAGATCGTCGGACAGTTTATCAAGCGTTCCGACGGATTGTGGAAGGCTGAACACGTCGCAGAGCCTACGAACAGCGTGGCGACGGCTTGGTTCACTTCCGTTCGTGAGCCTAACAACGCGGGCGGTTAATCGAATATCGAAAGGAGGAACGGCGGGAAGTCTGAAAAGGCTTCCCGCCTTATTCTGCTATGAGCGCAATTAAAGACGGACGTTTCCCGATCATGCTGGACAAGGAAAGACACCTTCTTTTCAGTCTGAACGCGATCGACGAAATGCAAGACAAATTCGGCGGCTTCGATCGCCTTGATACCGTGCTTTCCGGCAAGGACAGCATTAAAAATCTTCGCTGGCTTCTGACCGTGCTTTTGAATGAGGGCGCGGCGGACGACGAAGAACCGCTTACCGAAAAACAGGTGGGCAAGCTCATTCATACGGGCAATTTCGCAGACGTGAAAGCGGCGATCTTCAAATCCTTTTCTATGGGCAACAACGGAACGCCCGAACCGCCCGAACGGGACGAAGAGGAAGAGGACGACGAAGAGGACATCGAAAAAACGCAACAGCGGGCAAGGAATAATCGACCTTGCCCGCCTTCTTTATATCGGCGTAACGCTTCTTCGCTGGAGCGAAGCCGAAGTATGGCGCATGACACCGTATAAAATTTTGACGCTTTTCAAAATTCATCGTGAATTCAATCCGGATCGTTTCAAGCCCGTTCCGAAAGAAGTTGATATTGACGACGTGCTGGGAGGGATATAAATGGCGAAAGAAGAGCAGATCAAAACATCAATCGAACTTACAGGCGAAAAAGAGTATCGCGCCGCTTGCACTAACATAAATTCTTCCCTTCGCGAAATCGGATCGGAAATGAAGCTGACGACGGCGGAATTCGCCGACAACGCAGACAGCGTGGAAGCGCTGACCGCGAAACAGAAGCTATTACAAAAGCAGTTCGACGAACAGGCGAAGAAAGCAGAAGCGGCGGAAAAGGCATTGAAGAAAATGCGCGATAACGGTATAGAACCGACAAATCCCGCATATCAGAAAATGCAAACAAATCTGAACAACACCAAAGCCGACATGGTGAAAATTCAAAAGGAAATCGACGACACTTCTAAAAAGCTGAAAAGCTCAAAGGTGGATTGGGAGAGCGTCGGCGAAACCGTCGGCAAAGCAGGAAAGGCGATCGGCGCAGCTTGCGCGGATATGGGTGCGGCGATTGCGGATATGGGTGCGGCGATTGCGGCGGCGGGTGCGGCATTCTTCGGGCTTGCCGAAGAAACACGCGAAGCCCGCGAAAACATGGGTAAACTTGAAACCAGCTTCACGACGGCGGGACATTCGGCAGAGGACGCGAAAAACACCTATACGGAGTTGTACGGCGTTCTTGGCGACGACGGACAGGCAACAGAAGCCGCCGCCCACCTTGCGAAGCTGACTACGAACGAAAAAGAGCTTTCGGACTGGACAAACATTTGCACGGGCGTTTACGCAACATTCGGCGATAGCTTGCCGATTGAAGGCTTGACCGAAGCCGCGAACGAAACGGCAAAGACGGGATCAATCACGGGCAATCTTGCCGACGCGCTGAATTGGGCGGGCGTTTCCGAAGATGATTTTCAAGCCAGCCTTGACGCTTGCACATCGGAGCAGGAGCGGCAAGCCCTTATCACGTCCACGTTGAACGGGCTTTATTCCGAAGCGGCGGACAAGTACAGAGAGGTAAACGGCGACATTATCGACGCGCAGAAGGCAACAGCAAATCTGAACAGCGCTATGGCGGCGCTGGGCGCGATTGCTGAACCGATCATTACAAAGCTGAAACAGCTTGCGGCGGAGCTTTTGCAGGAAATAACGCCGTTCGTCGAGCTTATCGGAAAAGGCTTGACGGGTGCGCTTTCCGGCGCGGAGAGCGCGGCGGAGGACTTCACAGACGGCTTGCTGGGTATGGTTACGTTCGCGATCGAAAAGCTAACGGAAATGTTACCGACCTTCCTTGAATTCGCGGTGAAGATGATCGCGAATATTGCTACGGGCATAGCTCAATCGTTGCCGACGCTTGTTCCTTCGCTGGTTCAGCTTGTAACGGACATCGTGCAAGTTCTGATCGACAATATCCCGTTGCTGATCGACGCGGCTTTACAGCTTGTAACAGGGCTGGCGGAAGGCATTATAAACGCGATCCCCGTTCTTGTTGCGGCGCTTCCGCAGTTGATAACCAGCTTGATCGACGGTTTGCTTTCCGCAATCCCGCAGATCATTCAAGCGGGTATCGACCTTCTGACGGCGTTAATTACCGCCCTTCCGGAGATCATCACAACGATTGTTGAAGCGATCCCGCAGATCATTGAAGGCATTATCACAGCGCTTACGGAGAACATACCGCTTATCATTCAAGCGGGTATTGATCTTCTTGTCGCGCTCATACAGGCATTACCGCAGATTATAACGACAATCGTTCAAGCGATCCCGCAAATCATAAGCGGCATTGTAAACGCGCTGATCGGCAACATCGACCAAATCATTATGGCGGGCGTTCAGCTTTTCGTGGCGCTCATTCAGAATTTGCCGACGATCATAGTTGAAATTGTGAAGGCAGTTCCGCAGATTGTTTCCGGCATTGTGCAAGCGTTCGCGTCGCTGGACGGCGAAATGATAAACGCGGGCGCAAACCTTCTTCACGGCTTGTGGGAAGGTATCAGCGGCGCGGCTTCGTGGTTGTGGGAAAAGGTATCCGGCTGGGCTTCGTCCCTTGTTTCGGGTATCAAGGACTTCTTCGGCATTCATTCCCCGTCAACGGTATTCGCTGAAATCGGCGGCAACATGGCGGACGGCGTGGGCGAGGCTTCACCGACAACATGGGTGGCGTTGAAGGCGATATGACCGCCGCAATGGGCGGAGCGGGCGCACTGACGGCGGCGGAAGCAGTAAACGCCGTGAACAACGGCATTATTGCGAACATTGAAGGCTTGTCCGGAGCGGTGAACGCGATCGTCGAGCGGGTTATTACCGGACTGACGGCGCAAGCTCAACGTTTTAATCAAGCCGGACAGGACTTCGACAAGAACACAGCTTCCGGCATGGTAGCGGGTATCGTGCAGATCACGCAGAAAGTACCGCAGATCGCGCAAAGCATTATTACCGCATTCACGGCACAACATCAAAAGTTCGTAACCGAAGGAACGAACATCGACAAGAGCATAGCGCAAGGAATGATCGCGGGTATCCCGCAGATTACGGGCAAGGTTGCACAAATCATTCAGCCCGTTATTACCGCGCTTCGCTCTTACGTATCGGAGTTCACGGCGGCGGGCGAAGAGATGGTACGCGGCATTTGGCAGGGCTTTCAAAATATGTCCGGCTGGCTGGAAAGCCGCGTGCGTGCAATGATGCGCGAAATTGTCGCGGCGGTTGAAGATGAAATGCAGATCGCTTCCCCGTCGAAAGTATTTGCGGGTATCGGCGCATATATGGCGCAGGGGCTTGGCGAAGGCTTCGGGCGGGAAATGCGCGGCGTTGAAAAATCAATCCGAAAGGCAACGGACAACGCCGTTCCCGATAACGACGATCCGCGCCCGCGCAAGGGCGGCAGACCGGAAACACGTTTCGAGGTGGTGCAAAACATCTATGCGAACGAAACGAGCTACGCCGAACAGCAAAGACAGGCGGCGCGGCAGTTCCGGCAGATTACGCGGGAGGTTATGGCATGAGAACACAAGAAAAATTGATCTACACGAACGAGCGCGGGGAAAGCATAGAGTTTTCCCCCGCTTCTTCGTATCACGTAAACTTCAAGGACGTTACCGGACTTTCCGACGTGCGGAACGCTATTTACAGCACCAACAGCATGGGGCAGGACGGCGACACATACTTGGGCTATCGGATCGAAAGCCGCGATATTGACATCGTGGGATACATCAAGGAGCGGGACAAGCAAGCGGCGCAGAACCTACGCCGGAAGCTGAACCGCATATTAAATCCGCAGTACGAAGCAACGTTGACGTATGTTTCGGCGACTTCCGGCGGGTGATCGGGTGCAAGATCGACGACGCGCCGATCTTCAAGCGAAAGCCGATCTTCGAGCAATTCACGGTTAGCTTGTCTTGCCTTAATCCCTTTTGGAGAGAGGAAACGGAAACACGCGAGGACATAGCAACGTGGATCGGCGGCTTTGAATTCCCCGTTCCGGACGGGCTGGAGCTTTACGACGGCTGGGAAATCGGCTATCGCCAGCCGTCGCTGATTGTGAACGTCTACAATTCCGGCGACGTGAAAAGCGGTATCCGGATCGAGTTCCGCGCGATCGGCGCGGTTACAAATCCCGTATTGCTGAACGTCGATACACGGGAGTTTATCAAGCTGAATATTTCGCTTGTAGCGGGCGACGTTTTAACTGTTTCCACGGGCTACGGTGAAAAAGCCGTGAAGCTGAACCGTGGCGGCACGATTACAGACGCGTTCCGCTATCTCGACGTTGATAGTTCGTATTTGCAGATCGCCGTGGGCGACAATCTCTTCCGTTATTCAGCGGACGCGAACGCCGAAAATCTCGAAGTTTCGATCTATCACAATAACTTGTATTTGGGGGTGTAGCGCGGTGGGAATTATACGTTTTATAGCCGCGATATGACACTTCAAGGGATCGTCGAAAAGATTTCGTCCTTGATATGGACGCGGCGTTATTGGAGTTGCGGCGAATTCAAGTTGCTTGTTCCCTTCACGGAGGAACACGCCCGCTTGCTGGTGAAGGAAAATATCATCATCAAGCGCGGCGGCAACGAAGCGGCGGAAATCCGCTATATTCACATCACGAAGAATTCACAGGGCATGGAGGAAATAGAGGTTCAAGGCAAGTTCCTTCTTTCGTGGATCGGCAAGCGCATTTTGACAACGCAGATCATCACGAAGGACACGACACAGAACATTCTATACGCCATTGTGAAGCAGACTTGCACGAACGCAGGAGCGGCGCGCAATATCCCGAATTTCAGCATATCAACGACCGACGCAGACACCGGAAGCGGGCAGATCGACTATACTTCGGAGCAGTACGCGAACGCCCAGCTTGCGGCGGAAACGGCGGCGAAGGCAGCGAAGCTGGGTATTCGGGTTCTGACAAATGCCCGCACGGGCAAGCATACCTTTTCCGTTTACGAAGGGCGCGATCTTACGGCGGGCAATACCGCAGGGAACGCGCCTTGTATATTTTCGCAGGAGTTCGACAACATCGTTGAACAGGAATACACGAACAGCGTTGAAAACCTTAAAACAACGGCTTACGTCGGCGGAGAGGAAAAAGAAGGCGTAACGCGGAAGGTTGCCGAAGTCGGCGGCAGTTCGACGGGGCTTTCCCGCGACGAAGTTTTCATCAATGCAACGGACATCGTGCAGGAATACGAAAACGAGAGCGGGCAGACCGTAACGCTTACAACGGCGCAGTATTTAGCGCTTCTTTCCGCGCGCGGCGTGAAGAGCTGGAGCAATACGCGGAAACGCTTGCTTTCGGATCGAAGATCAACACGAACGCGAATTTGAAGTACGGCACGGACTACGATTTAGGCGATCGGGTAACGTGTATCAATAAACGCTGGAACGTCCGCATTGACGTTCGCATAACGGAGATCGCGGAAACCTACGAAACCAGCGGCGAAGAAATAGATATTACCTTCGGCGAGAGCTTGCCCGCGCTTCTGACACAAATTCGGCAGATTACGAAATAAAGGAGGGCTTCACAGCATGGAAAAATCAAGTTTCTTCAACAGCGTTTCGCACGATCGCACGTACAAGGCGGAGGATTGGGCGGAATACTTTGCTTCGTTCATCGGGAACGGCGTTTTCCCCGTCCCTTCGACGGGGCTTCAAGTCGTTGCAAACGACGGAATGAAGCTGAACGTAAAAACGGGCAAAGCGTGGATCAACGGTTACTTCTACTTCAACACGGGCGATCTTGCCGTCGAGCTTGACACGGCGGACGGACAGTTGAACCGCATTGATCGCGTTGTCGTGCGCTGGGATTTGACAAACCGCGTTATGTCGGTGAAGGTCAAATCTTCTTCGTTCAGCGCTTCCCCTACCGCGCCCGCATTGCAGAGGGACGCGGACGTTTACGAGCTTGCGCTGGCGGACATCTACGTGGGCGCGGGCGTAACAGCTATCACGCAAAGCAAGATCACGGATCGACGCTTGAACACGTCGCTTTGCGGCGTTGTTGCCGCCGTCGTTCAGCAGATCGACACGGCGGCTTTTAACGCACAGCTTCAAGCGTGGTTCGCTGAATATCAATCCCTTTCGGCGGCGGAGTACAACACGCTTGTTTCGTATATAAATTCGCTGAAATTGCAGGGTAACACGCAGTATGAAGCGTTCGAGCAACACATGGCGGATTTTGAAACACAGGCGGCGGCGGACTTCAACGCATGGTTTAACGGCTTGCAAAACGTCCTTGACGATAACGCGGCAACAAATCTTCTGAACATCACGAACGCGCTTGACGCGCGCGTGGATATGCTGGAAGCGGTGCTTTTCAATGACATTACGACAAATCCGTTCTTGATCCTCTTCGATGATCTCGACGGCGTAACGTCTACGGGCATTTGGAACGAGAGTTTGCAGAGGATCGAATGCTGACGCGGTACGCTTGCACGGCGGCGGAATTGTCGTGCGTGATCGGAAACATCTTCGCAGAGCTTTCCCCGCCATGCGCGGCTTGCGGCGCGGAGGTATTACAGATCACAGGAACAACGGTTACAGGGAACGCGGCAACGCTGACCGTTACCGAAGCGGGCTTCGATTTCGACGGGTGCGCCGACGATACCGCTATGATCGAGCGAATGCGGAAAGGACGGTGCATATATGCAAAGACCGGAGCGGGAGCGGAAAGAACCAACGGAATCAACGTGATTGTGAAAGCGAAAGACCTTGTAAAGCACACCTTCACAATCACGAATTCGACGGAGCGCTACCCGAAGAAATACCGCTTCACGCTTGTAAACAGGATACAGGATAAAGCGGTGGACATTTACGAATGCGTCCTTGAAGCGAACGAATTAGACCTTCGGGACGCGCAGGAATACAGACAACGGCAGAAGCTACAAGCAAAGGCGCTGACCTATTGCAAGGAGCTTCTATTTTTCATAGAGCTTTCGCAGGAAATGGGCTTTATTTCTATGAGCAGTTGCGAATATTGGTCAAAACTTGCGCTTGAAGTGAAGTACATGACGACCGCGTGGAAGAAGCGGGACAAAACGAGAGCTTGAAAAACGGTTCGGGGGTACATCTTGATACGCCTAATTCGTCGAACGCCAACAACGTCCGCAACGTCAATTCGGACGGCTCTTTGAACAACAACAACGCGTACAACGGCAACAATGGCGTTCGCCCGCTTCGGTGGACTATGTGAACGAGTAGGCACAGCCGAAAGCAGAATACCACCATCAAAGGAAGGTGTATCCCGTCGCCGCTATCCACGGCGGGGACGAATACAGGATCGCCGATACCGGAGCATACCGCCTTCCGGCGGCTGGCAAAGGTTATAAACAGCGAGGATTTTTTATTATGACAGACTTTGAAAAGATACACAGTTTTGAAAGCCTATACAATGCCTACCGAAAGGCGCGGCAAGGCAAGAGGTGGAAAGGAGCGGCGGCAAAGTTTGAAGTTAATCTTCTTGAAGCGCTGAACCTATTAAGCGCGCAGATCAGAACGAAGCGCTATACCATGTCCCCGTATAACACGTTCGAGGTATACGAACCGAAGCGCCGCGTGGTTATGTCGAACAGCTACAAAGACAAGGTTGTTCAACATTCGCTTTGCGATAACGTGCTTGAACCGATTTTGACACGATCGTTCATTCGCGATAACTACGCGTCGCAGGTGGGGAAAGGTACGCATTACGGGTTAGACAGGCTTCAAGAGTTCATGCGGAGGTTTTACAGGAAGAACGGAATTGACGGCTGGATACTGAAAGGCGATATTTCAAAGTATTTCTATTCGATCCGGCACGACGTTTTTGAAAACCTTAATCCGCGAGAAGATAACCGATCCGGACGTTTTTGTGGCTGATTGATCTTATCATCGACAGCACCGAAGGCAACGTCGGAATACCGATCGGCAATCAAACTTCACAGCTTTTCGCCCTTCTCTACCTTGACGGGCTGGATCACTTCGTAAAGGAAAAGCTGGGTATCAAATATTACGGGCGCTATATGGACGACTTCTTTTTGATCCATCACGACAAAGCATATTTGCAGGAGTGCCGGAAGCAGATTGAAGCGTTCGTACAGGCGCGCGGGCTTTCGCTGAATGCGAAAACGAATATCTTTCCCTTGAAACACGGCGTTGATTTCTTGGGCTTTCATACATACTTGACCGAAAGCGGCGCGGTGATCCGCAAGGTGCGCCGCAGGAGCAAGAACAATATGAAGCGGAAGTTGAAGAAATTAGCCGCCCTTCACGCGGCGGGACGGATCGACGCAAAGACCGTTGAACAATCCTATCAAAGCTGGAGAGGACACGCCGAAAAGGGAAACAGCTATCACTTGATCCAGCGGACGGATCAGTATTACACAGCTTAATGAAATCAAAGGAGGCGGCACAATGTCAAAAACATTAGGCAGTTTGTCGGTGGGTGCGAAGATTGAAGTTCCGGTTCTTTCGGCGTATCAATCACGCTTCGGATCGAAGATCGTTTTCAAGATCGCCGACAAGAACCACAGCGGCTACCCGTCGAATTCCGTAACGCTGATTACGGAAAAGATCATTCAGAACATGGCTTCCGACGCGAAAGAGCCGAGCAACAGCAACAGCGACCGCAAGAATTACGGAAATAACCGACATATCTATTCAAACCTTCTGCAATGGCTGAACAGTAACGCGGCGGCGGGCGCATGGTACAGCGCAAAGCACAGCGCGGATCAAGCGCCGACGACGAAGAACACGCACGTAACGTATAATCCGTACACTTCGTGGGCGGGCTTCCTTGCAATGCTTGATCCGAAGTTTGTTGCGGAGCTTATGGAAACAACGCTGACCGTTGTTAAATCTTCGACCGACGGCGGCAGTTACGAAACCTTCAAGGCGAAAATGTTTCTTGCGTCCACCACCGAAGTGGGGCTTGCGAATGAAAACAATATCGCGGAAGGATCGCTTCTTGCGCTATTCAGCAACGACGCTTCCCGCGTCGCTTATCCTACGGCGCAATGCGTGAACAACGCCGACGGTTACACGAACAGCGGCTTTGCAACGTCAAAGGGCTGGTATTGGTGGCTTCGGACGCCTAATTCGTCGATCGCCAACAGCGTCCGCTACGTCGTTTCGGTCGGCTCTTTGTTCAACAGCAGCGCGTACAACGGCGGCATTGGCGTTCGCCCGCTTTGTAATCTTAAATCTTCTAGTCTTGGTATCTGAACAGCCCGAACAGCGACGGAAATTATACGGTAATCTACAATTCCGCGCCTTCCGCGCCGCCCAGCATTACCGCGCCCGCAACGTGTTACAGCGGACAGAACATCAACATTTCTTGCGCGGCGGCGACCGATCCGGACGGCGACGCGCTGACATATTGTTTCGAGCGCTCATACAACAGCGGCGCGTGGACACAGGTTCAAACGTCCGCAAGCAGGACGTTCACGGAAGCGGTAATGAAGGCGTGGAACACGTTAAAATATCGCGTCCGCGCAAAGGACAGCTACGGCAATTATTCCGCGTACACCACAAGCGGAGATATTGCCGTAATCCATAACCAGCCGCCCGTGATTTCCGGCAGTAACGCCGATCTTGGCACGAAGCGCGGGGATTTCACCTATCAATACAGCGTAACCGATCCGGACGGCGACACGGTGAACGTTGTTGAAAAGATCGACGGAAAGACAATCGCGACGAAGAACGCGATCACGCTGGGCGCAACGCAGACGCTTTCCGTTTCCGGAAACACCTTCACGGCGCTTACGAACGCAAAGCACACGATCACGATTACGGCGACCGACAGCGCGGGGAATAGCGCCGTCCGGACGCTGACGTTCACGAAGTCGATCGCGGGCTTCGTTATCACGCTTTCCGCGCCGCTGGAAGCCAACAGCCAGCCGACACGCGCGAATATCAAGGTAACGCGAGATATTCCGGCGGGCGGCACGTTCAAGGTTGAAGCGACGAACAATCCGTTTGACGCTTCCCCCGTTTGGGAGGATTGCACGAACGCGGTTGTTCAAGGCGTTGCACACGTTTTCACAAATAAGATCAACACGGCGGCACAGTACGGAATGAATATCCGCGTAACCGTCCAGCGCGGCGACGCGCTGACCGCTTGCTGGGTATCGGGGATCGGGGGGAATTTTGAATGAGCGTAATTCACAAGAAGAGCAACGGCGGAGCTTCCACCGAAATTGAAAAGAGGTTCGGGAAGTCAAAGCGGCGGGAGAGCAAACCGCCGCTTTGCTTGCCCTATCCTTCAAAGCGCAGATCGTGCAGGATCGCGCCGCCGGAACGAACGTCATTTCCGACGCGGCGATCCTGCAATCGGCGGAAGTGATCGAATACGACGAATACGCCGACAATCACGCTTACAACACCGTCGGCGAAATCATCAAGCACAACGGGCGGTATTACGAGATCAAAGCGGCGCACACGTCGAACGCGGCGGCTTATCCCGTTGAAACCACCTTCGCGTACTATCGCTTGATCGTCTTCCACGACCGGAACGCTTGACGATCCGATCCCGTATCCGGAAACGGCGGGGATCGTCGTTAATGTCGTTTCCGGCTTGTATTACAGCTACAAAGGCGCGGTATACCTTGCAAAAGCAGATATGCCGAATTGCGTTTATCCGCCGGACACGGCGGGCTTGTGGCAATGGGAAAAAGTAACCTAACGGGAAGGAGGATCAACGATGGACACTTTCACAACGGTTCTTTCCGTCTTTTCTACCGTATGCGCTATCGTGTTCGGCTATATCGCTTTTGTTCGTAACAGGGACAAGGACAAGGAAAGCAATGTGAAGCACGACGCGACCGTTTTAACCGAGATCGGATACATCAAGGCGAACACGGACGAAATCAAGGCGGAGCAGAAGGAACAGCGAAAGACGAATACGGAGTTCGTAACGCGCTTGACCGACGTTGAAGCGTCGGCGAAACAGGCACACAAGCGGCTTGACCACATCGAAAAACGAATGGATCAAGCAGAGTAACACCAGCGACGGCGGGGGCTTCCCCGCCGCTTCTTCATTGCAAAGGAGGGTTCAGCAATGAGCAATAGCAAACTTATTTCGTGTACGCTGATTTCACCGAACAAGAACAGCCCACGAAATCACAAGATCGACACGATCACAATTCATTGCGTCGTCGGGCAATGTTCCGCCGAGAGGATCGGCGAAATCTTCAAGCCGACTTCGCGACAGGCGAGTTCAAACTACGGGATCGGCTACGACGGGCGGATCGGGCTTTACGTCGATGAAGCCGATCGTTCGTGGTGCAGTTCTTCGGCGGCGAACGATAACCGCGCAATCACGATCGAGGTTGCAAGCGACACAAAGCACCCATACGCCGTGAATGATAAAGCATACGCGGCGCTTCTTGATCTTGTCGAAGATATTTGCCGCCGGAACGGGATCAAAAAGCTGGTATGGAGTACAAGCAAGGACGACCGCGTAAACCACAAGAACGGGTGCAATATGACCGTTCACAGGGATTACGCGAACAAGTCTTGCCCCGGCGATTATCTGTATAACCGGCACGGCGAGATCGCGGCGGAGGTAAACAGGCGGCTGGGCGTTCCGGCGGTGGAACAGAAGCCGGAGCAGAAGCCGCAGGGCGACGCGAAGAACCTTTACCGCGTCCAGCTTGGAGCGTTTGAGAAGAAGGACAACGCAACGGCGTTCGCGGCGAAGCTGAAAAAGGAAGGCTTCGATACGTACATCGTGCAGATCGGCAAGTATTACAAGGTTCAAGTGGGCGCGTTCGGCATCAAGAAGAACGCGGAGCTATGCTGGAGAAGTTGAAGAAGGCGGGACACGACGACGCTTTCATTACCTATTCCGGCACGTCCGGCGGGACATCGGAGCAGAAGATCACAACGGGATGCAAAGTGCGCGTGAAAGCGGGCGCGAAAACCTATTCCGGCGGAAGCCTTGCTTCCTTCGTCTATTCCCGCGATCACATCGTCAAAGAGCTTTCCGGAAGCGCAGCCGTGATTACCTACGGCGGAACGGTTGTCGCGGCGGTGAACGTCGATGATCTAACGCTTGTTTAACACACGCACAACGCACGGTATGCGTTACACAACGCGCGCCGTGCGTTAATTGCGCTATGTGAAAGGGGGACGCAATGAAAATCAAATCTTCGAGCGGGAAGCGGGTGGCGAAGCGCCGCTTCTTCAAGGCTGACGAACGCTTCGCAACGAAAGCCGTTATTGTGATCGCAATTACAACGGCGGCTTTCATCGTCGCGCAGTACGTTTCATTCCTTATCACGCGGCAGGAACAAACCGTTCTGATCGAATGGTATTTCCGCGCCGTCGTGATTGAATGCGGCGTAATGATGATGAAGCGTCTTGCCGAAGTAATCGTCGGCAGGATCAAGAAAAAAGAAAAAATCGACATAACAGAAAGCGAGGATACAAACAATGACTATTGATCTTACCAGCATTGCAAACGCCGTGATCGCTCTTATCGCGTCCGATGCGGAAGCCGAAGCGCTTTTCGGACAACGGCCGCTCCGGGTCAGCGCCTCGGACAGAACGGGACTCGACGCCCTGCGCGAAGCCCTGATCCGCAACCTGCCCGAAGACTACAACCAGCCCGAAATCACAGGCAGCCTCGCCTCGACAGGCGACGTGGTGATGCTCGTTATGCCGCAGGATATCCAGGCCCCCAAGGGACGCCTCATCCTGCCGCAAGTCCAGACGATCCGCGAGCTGCTCGATAAGAAGTGCCGCGTGGTCTGCTGTACCACCGACCAGATCGAAGGCACGCTCTCGTCGCTGGCCGCACCGCCGAAACTGATTATCACCGACTCGCAGGTTTTCTCGACTGTCTATGCGCAGAAGCCCGCCGCAAGCCTGCTGACTTCGTTCTCGGTGCTCTTCGCCCGTTACAAGGGCGACATCGACTACTTCGTGGAGAGCGCGGCAGCCATCGGGCAGCTCCGCGAAGACTCCCGCGTGCTGATCGCCGAAGCCTGCACGCACGCTCCGGTGGGCGAAGACATCGGCCGGGTCAAAATTCCGGCGATGCTCCGCAAACGGATCGGACCCGCACTGCGGGTCGATGTGGTTGCCGGCACGGACTTTCCCGCCGACCTCACGCCCTACGACCTGGTAATCCACTGCGGCGCCTGTATGTTCAACCGGCGCCACGTATTGAGCCGCGTCGCCCAGGCCCGCGCCCAGCACGTCCCGATGACCAACTACGGCGTGGCGATCGCCTACCTGCAAGGGATTCTCGACAAGATCGAATATTAAGCGGAAAACACCAATACAAAAGCGAGCCGTACAGTGAACTGTACGGCTCGCTCGTTATCGAAAACCGAACTACTTCGGCAAATACTATTTCGCCTCCGACGGGAAATACTTCATATACTGTACGCGCTGGAACATGGCCGAAGTGTCGTTCTTGAAATTCAGACGCCCCCGGAACTCATCGAGCGAACCGAAACCCTGCCGCTCGGCCCAACGGTCGATGTACTCGTTCATTTCGGCAATGACTTCGAATCCCTTCTGGTGGATCGCCGTGCAGACCTGCACTGCCTCGGCTCCGCACAAAAGCGCTTTGACCGCAGCCTCGCCATCGTGCACGCCCGTCGAAACAGAAAGGTCCAACTGCGGCAACACGGCCGAGCAGATCGCCACCATACGCAGGACGTTGCGCAATTCCGTCGGCTCGCTGTAAGGCGAACTCTCCACGAAAGTCATCCGCTCGACATCCACGTCCGGCTCGAAGAAGCGGTTGAAGAAGACCACACCCCGGGCCCCGTAACCGAGCAAAGCGCTCGACAAGGCGAAGACATTGGTCAGGCGCATGGGCAGCTTCACCGAAACGGGAATCTTCACCGCACCGGCCACCCGGCCGACGATCTCCGCATAGTTCAACTCCAGTTCGCGGGCCTGGGCGTGAATGTCCGTAGGTTGGATGAAAATATTAAGCTCCAGCGCGGAAGCTCCGGCATCGGCCATCGCTGTAGCGTATTCGATCCAATCGCCTTTATCGGCCACGCAATTGATGCTGGCGATTACCGGAAGATCCGTCTTCGACCGAGCCTCCTGTACCAACCGGAGAAATCCGGCCTTGTAATCCTCGCCCAGATAGCGCTGCAAATAAACCTCCGCATCGCCGTAAGCCGAATCGGATACGGCGTCCAGCGCCGCCGCATGATGCAGGATCTGCTCCTCGAATATGGATTTGAGCACTACGGCACCGGCACCGCTCGCAGCGCACTGCTCGACGCTCTTGACATTAGAGGTATAGGGAGAACTGCTGACAATGATCGGACTCGGAAGATCCAGCCCCAGGTATTTTGCTCGCATCGTTTCTATGGATTTTTATGGTTTATTTTTCGAAAAAAATACGTAAAATTATGATTTTGTGCAAAAAGTTACCCAATCAATTTGAAATAGCGACTCTATCGGGGTAATCCATACAGGCGGTAGTTTCTTCTCAAAATACTAACAGACAGGGCTTCCCGGAATCCCAACGTTCGAACACCTGCTTTTCGCCCTACGCAGCGCGTAACATCAATGCGAATTTACCGTTTGAATACTTCAAGCCTGTAAAACAACGACTTCAACTGTTGCACTCATGGCTCGCACGGCCAGCCTACACTTGCATAAAACCGCAATGAAAAACAAAAAGGAGTCGCACACACTGTGCAACTCCCTGACTTTCAAGTGGACCCAGAGGGGCATGATCCCACGACCTTCGGATTATGAGTCCGCTGCTCTAACCGACTGAGCTATGGGTCCTTTTGCATTCGGGAAAATCCGAATACGGACACAAAAATAGACATTTCGACCGGATTCACAAAATAAAAGCCCATTTTTCATCGCCGCATACCCTCCTGCAACCGAAGCGATTGCCGGCTCTTTCCCCTTCCGTACAACAGAAATAAGAAGGCATCCCGGAACTTTTCGGCATTTGGCAATCGCCTCTGTACGGAAGATTTTTTCTTTCGGAAAATTAGCTAACTGGAAAAAATTTACTACCTTTGCTCCGCTTAAGCATCTAATTACAAACAAAACAAACGAAATGAAAAAAGGTATTCATCCCGAAAATTATCGTTTAGTGGCATTCAAAGACATGTCGAATGACCACGTGTTTTTGTGCAGGTCCGCCGTTTCGACAAAAGAGACCATCGAAGTGAACGGCGAAACCTATCCCGTGTATAAGATGGAAATTTCCAACACGTCGCACCCGTTTTACACCGGTAAGATGAAGTTGGTAGACACCGCCGGTCGCGTCGATAAGTTTATGAGCCGTTACGCAAAAACGCTACGATAAGAAAGCCGCCAAATAGTTCGAGGACCGTTTGACGCTTCAAAATAAAAAAGGATTCGCCTGGGGCGAATCCTTTTTTATTCTCCTTCGGCACCCCGATTCTCACCGGTCCGCATTCGCCGGATGCCGCACACTCCGACCGTCGTCAAAAAGCGCAGGGGACATCCGCTTTATCCGGCCCGAAGCTGCCGACCGGAATCGGCAGCATACGCAAGATGGTACACGACCAATCATCCGGTCCGGCCCGAAACAGGACAAAAGAACTTTTTACGGAAAAAATTTGGGGGTTTTGCGGCACAAACATTACTTTTGTAATCTACTAAAATTAACTTGTTTTTATGGAATTCGAAGGTGTCGTATATAAAATCCTGCCCCTGACACAAGGTACGTCCGCCCGGGGAGAATGGCAGCGTCAGGACGTGGTTTTCGAGCTGCCCTCGGAATTTTCACGCAAAATCTGCGTCACGTTCTTCAACAAGCCGAGCGACGTGGCCAAACTCCGCGAAGGGGCTACCTATACGGTTTCGGTAAACGTCGAATCCCGCGAATATAACGGCCGCTGGTATACCGATGTGCGGGCATGGCGCCTGCAACCCAAAGAAACCGCTCAAAACGCCGGGATCCCGCCGATGCCCGACGCAGCCCCGCTCGAAGAGCCATCGTACAGTACTCCCGCAGCAGAAGTAGACGACCTGCCCTTTTAATTTTTCACGCACGAAGGCAGAAGCCATCCGCTCTCTAAAACAACAAAATAGCCGACCCTACAAAGGTCGGCTATTTTTCGGTCCCCGGGCAAGGCGACTACTTCTTCACCGGAAGAGCAGAGTTCGCTGCCTGAGTCGTCGCAGCCGCAGCTTCATCCGTTGTTGCCGGGGTCGTTTCCTCGACGAAAGGAATCACATCCTCCAACTCTACCTCGAATTTAAGAGCCGAATTAGGCAAGATATACTTACCGCGCGCCTGCCGACCATAAGCCAGTTCCGCAGGATCCAAAGCGTTATCTTGCCGCCTTTGCCGATCAGCTTCAAACCTTCGGTCCAGCCGGGAATCACCTGTCCCAATTCGAACTCGACAGCTTCGTCCTTGTCATAACCTTCCGGATCTATCTGCTTGAGGTACTCCTTCATCTCTTCGGGCTTGTTCTCGAAATAGGAGCTGTCGAAAACCTGTCCCTTATAATTGGTTCCCGTGTAATGAACTTTCACCCGGTCGCGGGAGTCCGTCGGCATCAGGGTTTCATCGCCCTTCTTTTCGATCTTGTAAAGCAATCCCGATTCGGTTTTCTGAACGCCGGATTTCTTCTCGATCGAAGCGATCCACTCTTCATTGGCTTTCTTGTTCTCGGCAGGACGAACCACCGAATACCAGTTCCGCAAGAATTTGACTGCTTCCTGCTCGGTCATGCGGGCTTCTTCACCGTTGCCGGTAATGTCTTTCAAACCCTGACCGAACCAAACCAACTGAATCGGAAGGTCTGCTCCCAGCATATTGTTACCCAGATCGATACCGAAAGCATACGAAATGAACCGACGCTCCTCCTCGCTCTCGAACATCGCGGGATCGGCCAACGACTCTTCGGGTGTCTTCAGCGAATCGGGAGTCATCGCGTTCTTCTTGGCAATAGCCTGAGCGCGTTCCGGACGCGTAACCATAAAGAACGTGCGCAATGTATCGAGTGCCTCTGGATGCGTCATTTTTGCCGTTCCGAGGGCACCTTCGGTCACACCTTCGGTCATCGCGTCGAAATCGAAGGGAATATCCGACATCATCCGGTTGAGTCCCGCTCCGACGTTATTACCCAAAGCGTACGACAAAGAGTCGAACTGCGACTTGCTGCCCATCGTGATCGAACCGTTGCTGCGGCTGCACGAGGCGAAAATTACGGCACCAGCTAACAGTGCCATGAAACACAATGTTCTTTTCATCTTGTTGATATAATTATGTATTAAATTGTTATTTCCGTTTCGATAACTGCACAAATATATAAAATATTTTACGGGCAGCCGATTTTATTTTTCAGCCCCCTCTTGAAAAAGAAGTCAGCGGACATCGACGAGTTCGATCTCGTAGAACAACGTCGCGTTCGGGACCACGCCCAATTTCTTGTCGCCTTCGGCCCCGTAACGCCAGGCGGGAGGGTATCCATACATTCATTCGACCGCCTTCCCCGACGAGCCGCACGCTCTGCCGCAACCCGGGCATCAGATCGCCCACGGCCGTGCGCGTGGTGTCTCCTCGTTCGTACGAAGACTCGACGACCTTTCCATCGACCGTCTTGGCCACAAAACGGATCGCCACCGTATCCCGGTCGCTTCGGGGCGTCTTGGATTCATCCCCGACCTCCAGCACCTCGTACGTCAGCCCCGTATCGGTCTTGGCATAGGAGCGATTGCTCTTGCGGAAATCCTCCAGAAACTGTTCTTCATAGGCCCGAATCTGTTCGGGCTGCGAAACATTCACGTAACGCAGATAAACCGCACGGGCCTCGTCGGGCGTCATCCGGGCCGTCCGGGCATATACGTCCCGCACGGCCTGGCACACGGCTTCGACGTTGAGGGTCGAATCCATCCGCTGCAAATTATATCCCACATTCAGACCGATCACATAAGCGACCGAATCCGTTTCGTTACGCAACTCCATGCTCCCCGTTCCCCGGGAACAGGCACCCAGCAGGAACAGTCCCGCTGCGGCGATCAACCGATATTTCTTCATATACGTGTCTTTTTTTGGAAAAGAGGAAAATCAGCACCGTACCCAATACGGCCGACGCGAACGATCCCATCAGAATGGCGATCTTGCCCCGGCTGACGATCTCGGCATCGGCAAAGGCCAGCGTATCGACGAAAATCGACATGGTGAACCCGATACCGCCCAGGCAAGCCACCGCGAAAAGCATCTTCCAGCCGGCTCCCTCGGGCATTTCGGCCAGCTTCGTCTTCACGGCGAGCCAACTGGCCAGGAAAATACCGAGCGGCTTGCCCACGAGCAATCCGAAGAAGATGCCCGTGCCGACCGCACCGGCCTGCGGCGTAACGTGGAAGATTCGGAAGTACTCCAGCGAATCGATCGAGACACCCGCATTGGCGAATGCGAAAATAGGCATAATCAGAAAAGTCACGTACGGAGCCAGCAGATGTTCAAGACGATAGCTCATACCCACCGAATCGGTCGCCAGCGAGGACATCATCCGCAGGTAGTGCCGATGCTCCTCGTTCGGGAAATCGTCGGCCCGGCACTCGGCTTTCAACAGCGCATCGGACAGACCGGTCATCTTACGTGCAAAATACTCCTTGCTGTAACGGGGCTTCATCGGGATAAACATAGCGATCACCACACCCGACAACGTGGAGTGGATTCCTGAATAATAGAACAGGGCCCAGACGACGAAAGCCGGCACCAGATAGAACATAATGCGGGTTTCGCCCACTTTATTCAGGAAATAGATGCCTATGAGGATCAGGATCGCAATCGCAAGCAGCAACAGGTTGACCTCCTCTCCGTAAAACAGCGCGATCACCAGGATCGCCCCCAGGTCGTCCGCCACGGCCAGGGCCGTCAGAAATATTTTGAGCGAAATGGGCACCCGATCGCTGAATATCGAAAGGATGCCGATGGCGAAAGCGATATCCGTCGCCGTAGGGATTCCCCAACCGGGCGCCGCGACGTCCCCGCGTTGAACGAAAAATAAATCAGTGCAGGGACCACCATACCGCCCAGAGCCGCCAGTACGGGCAGAATCGCCTTCTTGACGGAAGAGAGCTGTCCGACGACGATTTCTCGTTTGATTTCGAGGCCGATCAGGAAGAAAAAACCACCATCAGGCCGTCATTGACAAAGGTCTGCAGGGTCAGGCCCCGGGGAAACATCCAGTCGATCATCCCCCCGATCCCCGCACCACCAAAGCGATGTCGATGTTGAGCAGCCGTTGATAACCGTCCGCCGTCAGCGGAAGATTGGCCAGCAGCATCGCAACGGCAACGCTGATGAGCAGTACCAGTCCGCCCGACCAAGGAGCCTCCAGAAAACGACGTCCCCGTAATTGGAACTGATAATGTCGCCGCACCCAGCGGTACATGGAAAAAAGCCTCATTGTCTGTTAATCATTTAATTTCAACCGGTTCGAACGATCTCTTTCAGTATCTCCGATGCAGGATCAACCCTTGTTGGCCGATAAAGTCCGCAAAGTCAAACCACATAGTTTATAGAGTACGCGAGCACCCACGACCGCGTCGATCTTATCCTCCGGGCAGGGAACGACCTCCACCAGGTCGAACCCGGCGATGCGACGCCCCGAATCGGCCACGCACTCCATCAGGTAAACCACCTGTTCAAAAGTAATGCCGCCCGGAACGGGAGTGCCCGTATGGGGACAATGTTCGATGGTGAGTCCGTCGATGTCGAAACTGATATAGACCACCTCGGGCAGCTCGTCCACGATGCGGCGACAACTTTCGGCCCAGGTCGTTCCCGCGAATCCGGCGCGAGCGAGCGAGCGCGAATCGAACATCGAGATCCGCCCGTCCGAAGCGGCTCTTTCGGCCTCGGCATCGCAATAATCCCGCACGCCGACCTGCACCGAACTTGCGTACCTGCGGCAGGTCGCGCAGTACGTTGAACATGATCGAAGCGTGCGAAAATTCGAATCCCTCGTACGCCTCACGCAGATCGCAATGAGCATCGATATGGAGAATTCCCAGCGAACTTTCCTTTTCGGCAACGGCACGGATCAAGCCGTACGGCGTCGAATGGTCGCCTCCGACCAGCCCTACGACCTTACCTTGCGAGAGCCACTGGCGGGCCTGACGGTAAATATTGTCGTTCATGGCTGCACAACCTTCGTTGATGCGGCGCAGACGGCGCTCGATACGTTCGTCATCCGGCGCTCCGCCCTCTTCGAGGTGTTCGATCACCCGCTCGGCATCGGCCCGCAGCTTGCGGGACTCCTCCAGCAGCGAATAGTCGATATCGGCCGTAGCGATGCCTCCGAGCCAGGCTCCCGGCGCCGAAGCATCGTAAAGATCGAGCTGTGTGGAGGCTTCGATCAGGGCATCCGGCGCCAAAGCCGTTCCGGCACCGTAGGATACGGTCACGTCCCAGGGTGCGGAAACAAGCACCAGCGCAGCCTCCTCGGGCGTGAACGGCAAACCGTAATAAGCGCCGTTGTCCACCCCCACCCCGTTGGGATTGAATGTTTTCAGATCCATAGTCTTTCCTTGTAAGAATTACAAAGATAGTAAATTTTTGATTTTCCGCCATCTCTATCGCGGATAAACCCCGTTTTTAACGGGGTGCCGACCGGCCGACCCGGACGACACCCGAAGCGAAAGCCGTATGCACCGGCGCACGGTTCCCGTAAAATGGAGTTCAAATAAATTTGGCGCCGCCCTCGCCCTGCACTATCTTTGCTCCGCAATTAACCAATTCGAATACCGTCGTGAAAATCGTCGCCGACAATGCCATACCTTTTTTTTTTTGAAAGGAGTACTCGAACCTTATGCCCGGGTGGAATACCTCCCCGGGAAAACCATCGCAACGGCCGATGTCCGGGATGCCGACGCCCTGATCGTCCGTACCCGCACCCGGTGCGACGCCGCCCTGCTCGAAGGATCGTCCGTCAAACTGATCGCAACGGCGACCATCGGCTTCGACCACATCGACACGGAGTATTGTCGGCGACACGGCATCGAAGTAGCGACCGCCGCAGGATGCAATGCACGGGGCGTACTGCAATACGTCGCTGCAGCACTGGTCCGCCTCTCACGAGTACAGGCCTGGGAACCTGCAGACAAAACCCTCGGAATCGTCGGTGTAGGACACGTCGGGTCGCTCGTCGAGGCCTACGCCCGGACGTGGGGATTCCGCGTCGTGGCATGCGATCCCCCCCGCGAAGAGCGCGAGCACGGCGGATTCCTGCCGCTCGAAGAGGTGGCGTGCCAGGCCGACATCCTCACCTTCCACACTCCGCTGGACGATACGACCCGGCACATGGCCGGGGCGAAGCTCTTCGAGCGAATGAAGCCCGGCAGCATCCTCATCAACACTTCGCGCGGCGAGGTAGTCGATGGGCAGGCGCTCCGCGAAAGCGGTTTGCAATACGTCCTCGACGTCTGGGAACACGAGCCCGATCTCGACCCGCTACTGCTGCGGGACGCATTGCTCGCCACCCCTCATATCGCCGGTTATTCCGCCCAGGGCAAGGCCAATGCAACGGCCCTGTCCGTCCGGACGATCGGCCGGTACTTCGGACTGTCGCTCGGGGAGTGGTATCCGTCAAACATCGCCCCGTCCCGTCCCCGGGCGATCTCCTGGCAGGAGCTTTGCGACACGATAGACGACCGCTTCGACATCGCCGCCGAAAGCAGACGGCTGAAAGAGAACCCCGAAAAATTCGAAACGATACGCAACGAATACCGCTACCGGGAAGAATATTTTTAACAATTTAGATGCTTTTTTCTTAACTTTGCGGCCGAAATCGACCGCACCGCCCATTATGTATCGTAAACTGATCAAACCCATCCTGTTCGCCATGAACATCGAACGCGCTCACAGCACGGTCCTGTTCCTGTTGCGCATGATCGGGAAAATCCCGGGCGGACGGGCGCTGCTGCGTGCCATCTACCGCACCGAGCACCCGTCGCTCGAACGGGAGGTATTCGGACTTCGGTTTCCCAACCCGATCGGTCTGGCGGCGGGTTTCGACCGCAACGGAGAAGCGTTCCGCGAACTTTCGGCCCTGGGCTTCGGATTCGTCGAGATCGGCACGGTCACGCCCCAGCCCCAGGCCGGCAACTCCCGCCCCGCATCTTCCGGCTGCCCGCAGACCGGGCGATCATCAACCGTTCGGGACTCAACAACAAGGGGTTATACAAGGCCATCGCCCAGCTCCGCCACCGACACGACCGGCTTATCATCGGAGGCAACATCGGCAAAAACACGCTGACACAACCTTCGCAGGTCGCGGCCGACTACCTCAAAAATGTTCCGTAACCTCTACCAGTACGTCGATTATTTTTCGATCAACGCCTGCTGCGACAATTGTGCGGACGGCAGCGTATCGCACAACAAAGCCCACCTGATGAATATTCTGCAGCCGCTCTTCGATTTTCGCCGCGGCCAGAACCAGTACCGGCCGATCCTGCTGAAAATATCGCCCGACCTGCCGGACCCGCTTATCGACGAGGTGACCGACCTGATGCTCTCTACGCCGCTGGACGGCATCGTGGCCGTGAACGGAACTTTCTCGCGCAAAGGTCTCGAAACCGATGAGGAGACGCTCGACGAAATCGGCAGCGGCCGATTGAGCGGAGCTCCCCTTACGCAGCGGGCCATCGAGGTAGTGCGCCGCATCCACCGACGTTCGCACGGAGCCTATCCGATCATCGGCGTCGGAGGCCTGATGAATGCCCGGGATGTGAAAGCCATGCTCGCCGCCGGCGCGAGCCTCGTCCAGCTATACACGGGATATATCTACGAAGGGCCCTCCCTGGTCAAGGAGATCTGCCGGGCCCTGATCGACGACGCACGTCCGAAGCCTCCGCTTCGCCCGCGCCGGGAAATAATTCAAATCTTACCACCATGAAAGCATCTATCTTACGATCGGCGACGAAATCCTGATCGGGCAGATCGTGGATACCAATTCGGCGTCGATCGCCCGTCACCTGAACAATGCGGGCATCGTCGTCTGGGAGCGCACATCGGTCGGCGACCAGCGCGAGCAGATCACCGAGGCCGTAAAACGGACCATGAACCAGAGCGACGTAGTATCCTGACCGGCGGCCTCGGCCCCACCAAGGACGACATCACGAAAAAGACCCTCGCCGAGCTCTTCGGCTCCCGGCTCGTATGCGATCAAACCGTCGCCGACCACGTGCGGCGCATGCTCGAAGCACGCGGAATCGAATACAACCGCCTGAACCGCGATCAGGCGCTCGTCCCGGCGTGCTGCACCGTGCTTTCAACGCCCACGGCACGGCCCCCGGCATGTGGTTCGAACAGAACGGCAAGGTCGTGGTTTCGCTGCCGGGCGTCCCCTTCGAAATGGAGCACCTGATGACCGACGAGGTAATGCCTCGTCTGAAAGCCCGTTTCTCCCTGCGGCAGATCGTACACCGCACGCTGATCACGGCAGGTCTGGCCGAATCGATGCTGGCCGAAAAGATCGCCGACTGGGAAAATGCCCTGCCCCCGTACCTCCACCTGGCATATCTGCCCGCACCCGGCGTGGTGCGGCTGCGCCTGTCGGCCTACGAAGTCGAAGGCGAGAGCGTATCGCACGAAATCGACCGGCAATTCGCCGCCCTGCAACGCATCATTCCCCGCTACGTCCTCGGATTCGAGCGGGCGACCATGCAGGAGATCGTCCACAACCTGCTGACGCAGCGTCGGCAGACTCTCGCCACGGCCGAGAGCTGCACAGGCGGCAGCATCGCAGCCCGCTTCACGGCAATGCCCGGAGCCTCGGCCTATTTCCTGTGCGGAGTGGTGGCTTACAGCAACGAATCCAAAAACAACCTGTTGGGTGTCGATCCCGAAACGATCGCCAGCCGGGGCGCCGTCAGCGAGGAGGTCGCACGGCAGATGGCCGAAGGAGCACGCCGCATCACCGGAGCCGACTATGCCGTCGCAACCACCGGCATCGCAGGTCCTGCGGGCGGTACGGAACAGAAACCCGTCGGCACGGTCTGGATGGCCGTAGCCGGCCCGCACCGTACCGTAACCCTGCTCAAACAATGCGGCACCGACCGGGGACAGGTTATCGACCGGGCGAGCGCCTTCGCACTCGCGCTCCTGCGCGACGAAATCGAACGGGATGCCGCCGGAGAATAACCCGGTTTCGACACTTCCCAAAGCCCCCTGACTTCCGGAGCCTCGAAAGGTTCCGGAAGTCTTCATATCCCCGTCTCTGGAACAAGCCCCGTTCCTCCCGGAACGCATCCCAACCCTTTCCGATACGCTGTCCGGCCGGCGCCCCCGAAAATCGCGAAACAAAAGCCCGATACGATCACTAGCACCGTCCGATGAAATTCAAAGGCGGATCATTGAACACACCCCGTCGAAAAGAGTTAATTCTCCGACCGTAATTACGGGCACCTCATACCGCTATATATCAAACATTCGCCTTCCAAAACCGAAATTCGAAGCTATTCCCGAACAGATTCTTCCTCCCGGTCAGCGACAAAATCACCCAGTTATTCCCACCGCCCCTCTATCCGCACGATTTTCGGAAACACGGGAACGGCCTTGAAAACGGGATCTTTCGACAAATATACTTTTTGAGAAATGATATAAACGAAATGAGAGAGCAATATACGCCTGCTCCCTTCATCTTTGCTGCAACAAAATAGCATCCGTATTCCCGACCGTCAAAAGCCCCGAACGAAAGTCCTCCCGGCAAACAGATTTCGAGGCCGATCGAACGACACCGGAAAGCCGATCGATACGGACCGGCGCACACCGCCCCGAAATGATCCGAGCACATGATATACATCGGTTATTCCCGAAAAGAAAAACCGACAAGTCTAACCATCAAAAAACAAAACCCATGAAAAGATTCTTACATTTGCTCACAGGGATTTGCACCCTCGCCCTGGCTCTTCAGGCCTGTACCAAGTCTCCGGCCGAAAACCCGGGAAGAACGGACGATCCCGGAAACGACGAACAAAACAGCAAGGTAACCCTTACTCTCTCG